>Ga0134105_1000357_pt1 | contig 52276 bp, 42 predicted proteins | sample 16_3_2metaG_FD_94457 | JGI IMG/M metagenome (GOLD analysis project Ga0134105, IMG submission 94457) | Switchgrass degrading microbial communities from high solid loading bioreactors in New Hampshire, USA - 16_60_3.3_214_A3 metaG | ecosystem: Engineered > Bioreactor > Semi-continuous > Anaerobic... | reverse complement strand
ACAGCGACAGGGCCGGATACCGGAATACTTTCAGGAGTATCAAGCGGCATGAAGTATAGAATCGAAAACGGAAACTGGATCGATATTACTGCAAGTGACGACATAAAACTGACAGGGCTTTCCGCATGCACAATATCAGTGATAAAGACTGGTGATGGAATTTATACTATAGACTCCGACATTCAGATGATAATAGTAACTAAAGCTGCAAAGCCTACTACAATTGGTAAAGTGGACTGTAAAACACTTGCAAATGATAACGGTAAGATAACCGGAGTTACAAGTGAAATGGAATACAAGCTTTCCACCGATTCCAGTTGGATAAGTATTAACAGTAACGAAATTACCGGACTTAAAAACGGTACTTACCATGTACGTGTTAAAGCCAACGGAACTACACTTGCTTCCGACATGCAAATAATCACGATTTTCCCATATAGCGGTATAGTTATCATCCTAAAGGAAGAAACACCGACGGCCAAATTTACAGCTACAGGCCCGGATACTGGTATTCTTTCCGGCGTAAACAGCGGTATGAAGTATAGGATAGAAAACGGAAGTTGGATAGATATTAACTCAGGAAACAACATAACACTGAATGGGCTTTCCGAATGTACAATCTCGGTTGTAAGAAAGGGCAATAACTTCACTTCTATAGATTCTGACACACAGACAATAAAAGTAACTAAAGCAGACGAACCAACCACAGTGGGTAAGGTTGACTGCACAACTCCTGCGAACAATGACGGAAAGCTGATTGGTGTTACAACATCGATGGAATACAAGCTTTCCACTGCTTCATTCTGGATAAGCGGTACTGGCAACGACATAACCGGTCTTTCAAGCGGAACATATTATGTCCGCATCAAAGCAAACGGTACTATGCTTGCTTCTGAGGCACAGATAATCATCATTGGTGCGTACATAGAACCTATCACAGAGATTCAGAACGGAGGTAGCATTACAGGCGAAAACCTTGACAAACTAATTTCAGGTGGAAAAACATTGACGGTATATGGCGACAAAGGTATAAAGCTAGTGTTTAACACCAATGCCCTCAAAGAAATCGGTGAAAAGACTTCAGGTGAAATCAGAATAGAAGTAAAAGATGTTTCTAACGAGCATCAGACAAGCCTCCAGGGCAAAAAGGTATTCTCCCTGAAGGTAAGCTCCGGAAATGAAACAATCAGTAATTATGGCGGGACGATAACAGTTACTCTGCCATACGAATTGAAGGATGGAGAGAATGCGTGGGATGTCACTGTGTGGTACTTATCAAGTGATGGTGCGATGATAGAAATCCCGGTCACCTACGATCCGGTTACTAACGTAGTCACCTTTACTGTTACTAACCTCGACACATATGTAATAGGGGTTAAGGAGCCTGAACCTGAGCCTGAATCTGAACATTGGATTAATCCTTTCACAGATGTAAAAGAGAATGACTGGTTCTATGAAGCAGTGAAATTTGTTGTTCAGAACGGCCTCTTTGCGGGTACTGGAAGCAGTACATTTTCACCTAACAATCCAATGACCCGTGCTATGCTTTGGACAGTGTTAGGCCGTCTAGCCGGACATAATTTCACCGGAAGTAATGTATTTGAAGATGCACGCATCTGGGCTATTAATGTTGGTATTACTGATGGATCAAATCCAAATGGAAATATAACACGGGAACAGATGATAACAATCCTGTGGCGTTACGCCGGATCACCGAAAGCAAGTGGCGATCTAAACAAATTCAGCGATGGAAACAGTGTGTCAGGTTACGCAGCAGAAGCTATGGCATGGGCGGTTGAAAACGGCATAATAGCTGGAGCAAACGGAGCTCTGATGCCTAAGGAAAACGCAACCCGTGCACAGGTAGCAGCAATTCTTGAGAGGTTTATTAAAGTAATATCAAAGCAATAGTATAAAGCATAAAAGGGAGTGTCTCTAAACAAATTAGAGGCACTCCTTTTTTAATCATATATAAATAAAACGCATATGTTTATTCTATATAGTAATTCTGCTAAAATTTATAAAATGTCTCGTAGTTACAGGTAATTATCTTCTTCACATTGAAGCCCATGTTAAACAAGCAGTATAGCGTATAAATTAATTATAATAATTTATAATATAGTTTTTTGCACTTTAATGATGTATATTTAATAAATGCAAATGATTTTCCATATTATGCATGAATTATATTAAACATTTAAATCACATTGCAATATTATTACACATATTGACTTGAGAGATAATATTTTTTAATATATGTATATATTAACATCTCATTCAAATTTTCTTATTAAGAGGTAGGGTAATGCAAATTAAAAATAGATTAATGTCTCGTAATAATATTAAAGTAGATAATAAAAAATTTCATATAATAGCCCTACTTCACCTTATAATACTATAAATTTCACTTAATAAATATTTATACAACAATCAGGTAGTAGGGAGCATTCAATCCTTACGGCCTTTTATTTTATTACATGGTAAAGGCTATATTAAAAAGTGGATAGCCTTATTCTATTTTTACAATTTTTCAGTAAAGCATACTGAATAACCAAAATGCAGCATCAAGAAGATGAGACAGTGAAAAAGCTTTCATTTTACATAAAAAGAATTTAATATATTACATTATTGCGTTTATAGTAATGATTATTTCAATAGGATTGAATATTATTTATCCAAAACTGACAGAAAAAATAATTGACGATGTAATAATCGGTGGAGATAAGAGTGGATTCAAGTTTATTTTAATATTATTTCTTTGCATTACTGCATTAAGAGTTATATTAGATTATGCCAAGGAATATTTGTTTGATCTTTCGAGTTCACGTATCGCTATTTACATAAGAAGAGATCTCTTCAACCATATTCAAGGTTTGTCTTTTTTTATTTTGACTGTATAAATACAGGAGAATTAATGTCAAGGATAAAGGATGACGTTGATAAATATGAGATGCATTTGCCTATGGCATAATGCTGTTCTTAGAAAACATGATTTACTTTATAATAGCCTCGGTTTTAATATTTGGTATTAACTGGAAACATACATTGATAAGCGTGGTTACATTGCCTGCTATTGCAGTACTGGCAGTCAGGCTTGAGAAGAAGATTAATGTGGCATATGAGAAGGCCAGTGATCAAAGGGTGCTGTTAAATAGGACGGCTCAGGAGAACCTTTCCGGGGTGAGGGTTGTTAAAGCTCTCAGGCGTGAAAAATATGAAATAGAAAAATTTATGAAAGAGAATGAGAAAAACTGCCGGCTCAATATAGAATCAACCTTAATATATTCAACTTATCACTCATACTGAAAGATTGATACAGAAAGGTATAAATAAGCTGTTGCAAGGTAGAACTACATTTATAATAGAACACCGTCTGTCCACTATTCAGAGTGCTGACCTTATAATGGTTATAGAGGATGGTAAAATATCAGAAAGCGGGACATATGATGAGCTGATGAAGAATAAGAATTTGTATTACAAGTTGTTCACAGCACAGTTAAAGTTTTTTGCCTCAATTAAGAATGAGACAAAAGTTGTATAAAAATAGAGCGTTCATAAGCGCTCTATTTTTATAATTTTATATTTAAAGCAATAATTATATTACTACTTAGTTTTTTCATCCGGTACAATGCGTATAATAAGTTTTATAAAAAGATAGAATAAAATGAGGACTAAAAATACTCCGAATATACCTACAACAGAAACAAACAGGCCTTGAAGAATAGGATGTTCATTTCCTTTTAAATAATCAATTAATCCATTCATCAAAATCACCAGTCCTTCTATATTAAATAAACAGCTAAGTATCGAAAAAGCTATATATGTGATATTTTCCGGCCTTAAACGGATTGTCTGCCTATATAAAGCTTATAATGAAATATGTGCATTAACCTACTAAAAGAGGAACCAAAGATAATACCAAACCACCTGCAACTATCGAACCAAGCTGTCCGGACACATTTGCACTTACTGCCTGCATAAGGATAAAGTTAGTTGGATCTTCTTTCTGGCACATCTTCTGTATAACCCTGGCAGACATTGGAAAAGCTGATATACCTGCTGCACCGACCATAGGGTTTATCTTTTTCTTCATGAAAAGATTAAGGAACTTTGCAAAGAATACGCCGCCTGCAGTATCGAATATAAACGCAACAAGCCCTAATACAAGTATTGAAAGAGTCATTGGAGTTAAAAACTTGTCCGCTTCCATAGTTGAACCTATTGTTATACCCAAAAGAATAGTTACCAGATTTGCAAGCTCATTTTGAGCGGTTTGAGATAATCTTTCAAGAACGCCGCTTTCACGTATTAAATTGCCAAACATAAGAAGTCCTACCAGAGGTACGCTGTTTGGTGAAATAATACCTGCTATCATAGTAACTGCTATAGGGAACATTATCCTGATGATTTTCGGTACCTTTTCTTCTCTGTATTCCATCCTGATTAAACGTTCCTTTTTAGTAGTACAGAGTTTAATGACAGGAGGCTGAATGAGTGGCACCAAAGCCATATATGAATATGCTGCTACTGTGATAGGGCCTACAAAATCTTTAGCAAACTTATTTGCAACATATATCGAAGTCGGACCGTCTGCTGCACCTATTATACCGACGGATGCTGCAACCTTAAGATCCTTGAAACCCTCGAAAAATGAAATTCCCGAGTTTCCTAAAAGCAATGCAATTAACATTGTGGCAAAAATACCAAACTGTGCGGCAGCGCCGAAAAATATCATTACAGGATTCTTAAAAAGAGGTGTAAAATCGCACATTGCACCAATTGCTATGAATATCAGTACAGGAAACAATTCAGTTGCTATTCCCGCATTGTAAAGAATCTTTAATACACCAGGTGCGTTTGTGTCTGCATCTGCAACATTTACTACAGAAAGCGGAAGATTAACAAGAATGGCACCGAAACCTATCGGAAGGAGTAACATTGGCTCATAATCTTTTTTAATTGCCAGATAGATGAGCAGAATTCCTATTATGTACATAATCACCATCTTGTAATCCAGAGAGGTAAAACCAATAAAAAGACTTTGATCGTTCATATTTTCCCTCCATTTGTTTGCATCGAAGTGCATGATTTAAATTCTTCTGTAGTATACAATAATTTTAGACAATATTCAATATGATTAGCGTTACAGGTTTTATACTCTAATTATATTTATAACACGCTTATCGCTATATTATATATAATTTCCTTAAATTTAGAGATAATACTTCAATTATTGCATAATAAATAGCTCTTTGATTGAAAATTCCCTGTTCATTTACCATCATTTATGTTATTATATATAATCAATGTGGAAGTTTATTGCAAAAACTTAAAAGAAGTAGAAAGAATATAAATGATAAATATAATATATAAAATTGAAAATAATTGAATTTAAATAAATAATTATTATTTTACGTTTGAATATAAAAGAAAGGAAGTATTGAAATGATTAACATAAAAAAATATTTAGCTTCAGAACTAAAAAAGCATGTCGCAACAATTGATGAGGATGAATTATATGAAATGCTGGAAACTCCTCCGGATCCTGAAATGGGAGATGTAGCGCTTCCATGTTTCAAACTCAGCAGAATTCTGAGAAAAGCTCCGGCTCAAATAGCTACAGAGTTGTCAGGATTATTTGACAATTGTGAATATATAGAAAAGGCAGATGCGGTTTCCGGATATTTAAATTTCTTTCTTAACAGGGCTGCTTTTTCTGAAAATGTTATAAAAAGTGTACTTGAAAGTGGAATTTCTTACGGTTCAAGCAATATAGGAAATGGGAAAAACATCGTAATAGACTATTCAGCTCCAAATATAGCAAAACCTTTTCATGTAGGCCATTTAAGATCAACAGTGATTGGCAATTCCCTATATAAGATTTTTGAGTTCATGGGATACAATTGTATAGGAATAAACCACCTTGGAGACTGGGGCACACAATTCGGAAAGCTAATAACAGCGTACAAAAGGTGGGGCAACAGGGAAAGAGTTGAAAAGGAGCAAATAAAGGAGTTAATGTCTCTGTATGTGAAATTCCATGAGGAAGCAGAAAAAGATCCGTTCCTGAATGATGAGGCAAGAGCATGGTTTGCTAAGATGGAAAAGGGCGATGAAGAAGCACTGGAATTATGGCAGTGGTTTAAAGACATTAGTTTAAAAGAATTCAACAGGGTATATGATATTCTTGGCGTAACCTTTGATTCATATGCAGGAGAAAGCTTTTACAACGACAAAATGGATGCAGTGGTTGAAGAACTTAAAAATAAAGGCCTTTTAAAAGAAAGCGAAGGAGCTATGATAGTTGACCTGGAAGAGTATAATATGCCTCCATGCCTTATTTTAAAAGCTGACGGAAGCACACTGTATGCCACACGTGATATCGCTGCAGCGCTGTACAGAAAGAATGAATATAATTTTGATAAGTGCATATATATAACGGCTTCTGCCCAGAGCCTACATTTTAAACAATGGTTTAAAATTATAGAATTAATGGGTTATGAATGGGCAAAGGATCTTATTCATGTAACCTTCGGCCTGGTTAGTATAGGAGGGGAAAAGCTAGCCACGAGGACGGGAAATGTAGTGCTCCTTGAAGATATATTAACTCAGGCGATACAAAAAACACGGGAAATAATGGAAGAAAAAAATTCAGATATAGAAAATAAAGAAGAAATAGCAAGACAGGTCGGTGTAGGTTCAGTAATCTTCAGTGACTTAAGCAGCAACAGAATAAAAGATGTGTCGTTTTCATGGGATGAAGTGCTGAATTTTGACGGAGAAACCGGACCGTATGTGCAGTATACGCATGCACGTGCATGCAGTGTATTATCAAAAGTAGGTGAACCTGTACCGGAAACTTTTGATGCGTCCAGGTTAGATGGCAAAGAAGAATTTGCACTGGTAAAAACTATTTATTCATTCCCTGATAAGATTAAATTGGCTATGGAGGAACTAGAACCTTCAATAATAACCAGATACCTTATAGATCTTGCTCAGGACTTTAACCGTTTTTATAATAATAACAAAATAGCCGTTGATGATCCGGAAGTACGCGGAGCAAGGCTGGCACTTACTAAGGCGGCAAAAATCACCCTGGAAAACGGATTGAAATTAATAGGATTAAGTGCTCCGGAAAGAATTTAGAAGATTAATTGCAAGAAACAGAGCAAAAGTAACAAAAGTAAAAGATAATATTAAATTTTTTATGCTGATTGGTTTTCTAAGACGATCAGCAGAATGTATTAATTTATGCAGTAGCAGGAATGAAAGGTGTGTAGCAAATGGCTGAGTTAAGATGGCATCCACTGATAAAAGACTGGGTAATGATTGCATCCCACAGGCAGAACAGGCCACAAATGCCAAAGGATTGGTGCCCTTTTTGCCCGGGTTCAGGAAAAGTGCCGGATAATTTTGATGTTTATAAGTATGATAATGATTTTCCGGCATTATCCCAAACACCTCCGCTGCCTGATGATGTGGCAACGGAATTTTTTAAGACGGCAGAGGCTTATGGAAAATGTGAAGTAATACTATATTCACCAGAACATACTATTACTTTACCAGAACTGCCGGAGGCACATGTGAGAAAACTAGTAGATCTTTGGACCGATAGATTTATTGATCTTAGCAGGGATCCCAAAATAAAATACATATTTATATTTGAAAACAGGGGAGAAGTTGTGGGAGTTACAATGCCTCATCCCCATGGCCAGATATATGGTTATCCTTTTATACCGAAAAAAATTGAACTTGAACTTAACTCCTGTAAAGAATATTTTAAAAATAAGAACAGATGCCTTATTTGTGATATGATCGAAGAAGAAAAGAAGTTCAAGCAAAGAGTGATATTTGAAAATGAAGACTTTATAGTTTTTCTTCCGTTCTTTACGGAATATCCATACGGAATGTATATAGGGAGCAAAAGTCACAAGCTAAATCTGGCCCAATTAAATGAAAGGGAAAAAAACAATCTTGCAAAAGCAATAAGAGAAACGGCGGGAACTTTAGACAGCCTGTTTGACTATAATTTTCCGTATATGATGTGTATGCATCAGGAACCTGTAAACTCCGGAAATTTTATAGATTATTATCATTTTCACATAGAGTTTTTCCCTCCGATGAGATCGGCAGAAAAACAGAAATTTAACGCTTCGAGCGAAACAGGAGCATGGGCTCATTGCAATCCTACATGTCCTGAGATAATTGCAGAGGATTTAAGAAAAGCTTACAAAAAATATATAAATAAATAAGAAATAATTTAAAATTCTTTGGGAAACAGTTAAAATTTTACTGAAAGGATTGAAAGAATGAAGGTTGAAGAACTTAAAAAAAAGTTTATTGAAAAATATGGCGGTGAAATCAGTGATATCAGAATATTTACTTCTCCGGGAAGAGTAAACCTGATTGGTGAGCATACTGATTATAACGGAGGCTATGTTTTTCCTGCAGCGCTTACCATGGGAACAACAGTAGCTGTAAGAGCAAGGAATGACAGAACCGTAAACCTTGCGGCAACTGACCTGGATTGTAATGTCAGTGCTTCTTTGGATGAGCTTGATAAATACAGGAATATAGAATGGGGAAATTATCAGCTTGGTGTTATGGATGAGCTTCAGAAAGCCGGATATAAGCTTATAGGCTGTGACATGCTGTATGATGATACATTGCCACATGGTGCAGGGCTCTCATCATCAGCAGCTATTGAAGTATCAACCGCCCTTGCCATGGCCACTTTAGGAAACGAAGCTCATGGTGTAAGTAAATCAATAGATATGGTTGAAATGGCTAAAATAAGCCAAAAAGCAGAAAACAATTATGTAGGAGTAAATTGCGGCATAATGGACCAATTTGCATCTGCCATGGGTAAAGAAGGGAAAGCAATATTTCTGAACTGTAAAAATTTGGAGTATAAGCTGGTTCCTTTGGAACTGCAAGATTGTAGCATTGTAATATCAAATACTAATGTAAAACGCAGCCTTGCTGTATCTAAATATAATGAACGCAGAAAAGAATGTGAAGAAGGTTTTGAAATCTTGAAGAAAGCAATTCCTGAAGCCACATGTCTTGGCGATATAACAGATGAGCTATATGAAACACATAAGCATTTGATAAAAAATGAAGTGATAAGAAAGAGAGTACAACACATAATAAAAGAGGATGACAGAGTATTAAAATCAATAGAAGCCCTGGAAAGTAACGATATTATAACTTTTGGCAAACTGATGGTAGAGTCGCATAATTCATTAAAAAATTTGTATGAGGTTACCGGAAAAGAGCTTGATACTCTTGTAGAGGAAGCACTAAAGGTGGAAGGAGTGCTTGGCTCCAGAATGACAGGAGCAGGATTCGGTGGCTGTACTGTAAGCATAGTAAAGAAGGATTGTATTGATAGATTTATAGAGGCAGTTGGTAAGGGATATACCGAGAAAACAGGTTTAAAGGCTTCATTCTATATATCTGATGTAGGAGAAGGCGGAAGGGAAATAAAATAATGCAAAATTTATAGAAGAGGAGGTGGCTATATGGCAGTTTTGATTACAGGAGGAGCTGGCTATATAGGAAGTCATACCGCAGCGGAACTAATCGATGCAGGTGAAGAAACAGTTATAATAGACAATCTACAAAAAGGCCATAAAGATGCAGTACTTGGCGGAAAGCTTTATATTGGCGATTTAAGAGATGATGAATTCCTCGATAAGGTTTTCAGAGAAAATGATATTATGGAAGTAATTCATTTTGCCGCAGATTCATTAGTCGGCGAAAGCATGGAAAATCCGCTGAAATATTATGATAATAATGTAATATCTACAATAAATCTAATGAAAAAAATGAAGCAGTACAATGTAAAAAGGATAGTTTTTTCATCCACAGCAGCTGTTTATGGAGAACCAAAAAGTGTACCTATAACGGAGGAGCATATAACAAATCCTACTAACACTTACGGAGAAACAAAGCTTGCAGTAGAAAAAGCTATGCAGTGGGTTGACAAAGCATATGGCATAAAATTTATCTCATTAAGATATTTTAACGCATCGGGAGCTCATCCAAACGGCCTGATAGGAGAAGACCACAGACCTGAAAGCCACCTTATACCGTTAATATTAAAGGCCGCATTGAGCAAAAACCCCGTAATTAATGTTTTTGGTGATGACTATGATACTCCTGACGGAACTTGTATAAGAGATTATATTCATGTTATGGACCTTGCTCAAGCTCATATTTTGGCCCTGAAAAAAATAAGGAATAACGGAAAAAGCAGCATTTATAACCTTGGCAACGGTAAAGGCTTTTCAGTAAACGAAGTTATAGAAATTGCAAGAGAAGTAACCGGTGTTAATATAAAGGCAGAGCTGACAAACAGAAGGTCTGGAGATCCGGCTGTTTTGATTGCTTCATCTGACAAGGCAAGAGAAGAGTTAAACTGGATACCTAAATACGATGATCTTAAGACAATTATAGCAACGGCATGGGAATGGCATAAGAATCATCCTAATGGGTTTGGGAAGTGATATCATGCTTTTAGTGGGGACTGCAGGCTATTCATATAAGGATTGGATCGGCCCCTTTTATCCGGAGGGGATAAAAGCTACTGATATGCTGGAATATTATTCCCGGCACTTTAATTTTGTTGAATTGAATTCAACATATTATCATATGCCAAGCACAAGATTATTTGAAGCCATAGAGAATAAGACACCGGATAATTTTAAGCTTTCCGTAAAGCTAAATAACGGTTTTACTCATGGGAGAACTATGGGGCCTGCAGATGCCGAAAAGTTTATTTATGCAATGAAGCCTGTTATTGAAAGCAACAAATTGGTGTGCATTCTTGCACAGTTTCCATATTCATTTCATTGCACAAAAGAGAATGGTGAATATTTAAAGAGAATGAGAGACTGGTTTCCTGATATAAATGTAAATATTGAATTCAGAAGCCAGGATTGGCTTAAAAGGGGAGTAATGGAGTACTTAAAAAGCAACGGATTGGGTTTTGTATGCGTTGATGAACCGGATATTAAAGGTTTGGTTAAAAAAGTAGCTGAAACAACATCAGATATTGCTTATGTCAGATTTCACGGCCGCAATTCTGAAAAATGGTATGCCGGTGAAGGTTCGGAAAGGTATGATTATTTATATAGCGTTGATGAACTTAAAGAATGGACTCCAAAAATACATGAGCTTAAAAACAAATCCTCTGTTGTTGTGGTATCATTCAATAACCATCCGATAGGCAGTGCAATACAAAATGCAAGGATTATGATGAAATTATTAAGCAAAAAATAAAAAACTGTCATATCAGGCAGGAACATCATGGTATTTTTGGAGTATCATATATGCATGCTTTTTTATTTCTGCATTTTTAGTCTTATTTATGTTGTTTTTAATGAATTCCACTTTAAGACGTGTAGATTTCCTGAAAAATTCTGCAGATATGCTTTTCTTTTCATACAAATCCACCATGAAAGATACGAACTTTCCGGAAGTATCAACAAGCAATTCCAACTCCGTCATGATCTTACCCCTTTACAAATTGTGCATCAATAATAACATAAAATTACAATTGTGTCAATCATCTATGCAAATGTTAACAAGAAATATAAAATGTTTTTACATGTATATAAAGTTTTGATATTCTAGTAAATTAATTATGGTAATCCTTACAATGATAAATTTTATTTTTAATGATTAAAATAAAGCAAGTTCAGTTGCCGGGCTGCAAGTGAAATTTGCAAAACTTCTTTTTGTATTTTATGGTGAAAATTGATTTATTTAATGTTATAATGAGCACTATAATGAGATAAGATAGTTTTAATAGAATAATATTACTATGACCGTTCTTAAAAGTAAAAATGCTAAATTAAATATTATATGGTGATAGTCTGAAGGAGTCTTAAAGTTAAATTTATGCAGTTTATCAATATAACAATTTAACTTAATCTTTTGCGCTGGTAGTTATGTGGAAGAAACCTTGTAGAAACGCTTTAGAGCCTTTTAATCCGAGTTGAATTAAGGGAATTCAACTTTTTGAGCAGAATAATATAAATTGAAATTATTCTGTGAGTTTGAATTAGTAGCAGCTGAAATTACGGGGTCTTGGCACCGTAACTCGGCTTTATGAATCAAGACAGAGTGGTACAACAAATTAACTTAATATTAAGATTGAATAAAAATTAGGAGGCTACATATGAAGTATAAAGATAATTGGGAAGATACAAAAAAACGCTTTGAAGCATGGTGGAAACATAAAAATATTGACCGGCCGTTAATGAGAGTTGTTGCAAAAAGAAAGCAGCCTCTCGATGGAGCAGTTCCATTGCCCCCTGCGGCTTCTCCGGAAGAAAAGCATTTAAGCGTTGAAAGAAAAACCAGATATATGGAATATTACTGTAAGAGCCATTTATTTCTGGCTGATTCATACCCGAATCTCGATATGGATTTAGGACCTGGTTCATTGGCCGCTTATCTTGGTTCAAAACCGGTTATAAGCCTTAAAACAATTTGGTTTGAAGAATGCATGGATGATGTTTCACAACTTGAAAATATAGAATTTGACGAAAATAACTATTGGTTTGATCTTCATTTAAAGAATTTAACAAAGGTTAAGGAATTGTCAAAGGGCGATTACCTGGTTAATATTCCGGATATAGTGGAAAATGTAGATATCCTGTCAGCAATAAGGGGAGCACAGAATTTCTGTTTTGACCTTATAGATGAACCTGATTTGGTAAAAAGTGCCCTTGATAAACTTGATAAAATCTATTTTAAATGTTATGACAAATTTTATAATGCACTGAAGAATGAAGACGGCAGTTCCAGCTATACTGTTTTCAATATATGGGGTCCTGGCAAGACTGCCAAGATACAATGCGACTTTTCCGCAATGATGTCTCCCGACCAGTTCATAGAATTTGTAGTACCTTCATTAACTTATCAGAGCGAACGACTGGATAACGTGCTTTATCACCTTGACGGGCCTGATGCTATCCGTCATCTGGATGCTTTAATGCAGATAAAAACAATAGACGCTCTGCAATGGACACCGGGTGCAGGACAGCCTGACGGAGGTAGTGAAAAATGGTATGGAATTTATGATAAGGTGGTAGAAGCTAATAAGTCACTCTGGATTACTATTTATGACGGCGGAGTTGACCAGTGGATAGAAAGCGCAGACAGGCTGGTAAAACGATATGGTCCTGAAAAGCTCTACCTGCTCTTCCCTGTAATGGAGGAAGAAGACGCTTATAAAATAATTAATACAGCGGAAAAACAATGGGTTAAATAAAAAAGTCCGTATAAACGGACTTTTTTTAATGAATGATGCTTATTATTCCTTGCAGTCATATCCGCCGTAGCTTGTAAACAAGCAAAGGAATATAAGTATGAAGAATAATATTGCGCAGTCTCCGTTAAATATGTTTCCTAATACTCCATAACCTCTTTCTGACATGATATTTCCCCCTTTAATTTGAATAAAATATGTTTAATTACTCTTTACATCCATATCCTGCAATATCATAATCATTTCTTACAAAAAGGAGCAGGAACAGGATAATAAAGAACAGAAGAGTACAGTTATTGTTGAATAAGCCGCCGATGTAATTGGACATACCATATACCTCCTTGAAAATCTATCGATAATACATATTATGTTTTTTATTTAAAAGGGTTACAACATAAGCAGTGTACAAAAAAATAAACTTATGAATAAATTATTTATTCATAAGTTCATAGGAGTATCATAGAAGATTTATACTTTATAAATCTGAAAAGCTATATAAGGTTTACCGGGAAGTTCTAATCGGCATTTTCCTTTGTAAGTGCCCGGAGCCGGCGTAATTGTCATTTCCCAAGTATCTATAATGTCAATTTTGAACTCCTGGTTCTCCGGCAGTTCCAAAAATAGAACAGAAGGCTGATTGAAGCCCAGATATGCCAGATAATACTCTCCTTCCTTGCCTGCGCAGTCTATTCGCCATCCGATTTCGATGGGATCGAGTCCCTTAACGGGTGCTTCAAGTAGTATCTTTTTCAAAAATGCTATACGTTTAGGAGTCTGACCTCTTAATATACCTCCATGTCCGCTCCAGCTGCCTTTGAGAGGAGAAGTTTCATCCGTATATGTGTCACCGTGGCCGGTATATCCTCCCATTACTATACCATGCCAGATTCTTCTTAAAAACTCCTGAGGTGAAACACTACCCCAAAATTTAGGGCTGTTTCCTTCATAACCGCATTCATCTAAAATCACAGGCTTTTTATAAAATTCTCTCCATTCAGGAATAGAATTTGTAGTCCTGTTCCATTTATCGTAGCTTTGGCATTGAACGCTTAAATGGGTAATCCAAGGTTTCCTGCAATCATAAAATACCTGAGAATTGTGAACAGAACACAAATGGTAATAAGGATCATTTTCAGAAACAATGCGACAGAGGTTGTCCCAGTCCAATATGCTTTTATGTTTATTCAGATCATGCTCATTGGTTACTGACCACCATACATTGCGATAAGCTGCAAGGCGAGCGATTGTATATTTAAGATATAATTCATCGGCCTTTTGTTCCATACGACCGAAAATATTGTCTCCATAATGGTTAAATAAAATAATGTCAGCTTCAACTCCGATATCCATAAGTTTCTTTATCAATGATTCCAAATGCCTGAAAAAAGAAGGATTAAGCCTGTCAAAGTCCCATCCTTCATCAGGTGAACCGCAAAATGGATATGCATATTCCTTTATATCAGAAGGAAATTCTTTGGACAGAGCGACAAGCATTCTGATTTTATTAAAAGGCGACTTTTTCAGAGTTTCCAATGTTATAGATTCCAACTCGCTGCCAGCATAAGTCCAGTTATAGCAGGTAGTGCCAAATGGTATGTAAGGAGTTCCGTCCGCATATGCAAAGTGAAATTTTTTAAAAACTTTTACTGGTCCGTGATTATTTTCAGAATTTTTTATACATTCAAATTTACCTTGAATTTTGCTTAGCTCAGTATAATTACTGCTCGTTTCAAAAGTCCAGATACCCTCAGTATCGGGCATGAATCTCCATCTGTAGATTCCATCACCATCGTAAAAGCCCTGAATTTCTATAGAACGCCCTTTATGTTTAAAAACTGCTTTAGCCCAAACATCTGTAAAAGGATTAACTTCAGGTTCGACAGGCCCTTTTGCTGATAACTCAAAGAAATCCCATTTTTCAATCTTATCTGAATTGTATGATATAAACATAAAAGCACTCCTTAAAGGAAGATTAGTTTTTATATAAATGATATATTTTTTTGCATTTTATTTCAATCATAGACTTGTGCGTATTATGAAATATTGATAAAGTCTAAATAAGTTGTTGTATAATAATGACTGTGTTATAATTATGCATGAATTTTAATTGGCATATATAAACACAAAATAAAAATTAACAGGGAGACATAAAAGCAAAAAAATGGAAAGATATAAGGGAAATATGAAATTATGGTACAATAAACCTGCAGCTCGATGGGAAGAAGCACTTCCTATTGGAAACGGCAGGTTTGGAGCAATGATTTACGGAAATGCCCTAAATGAAAATATTCAGATGAATGAAGATACTTTCTGGTCAGGCTCACCGAGAAACACAACAAATCCTCATGCACCCAATTACATAAAAAAAGTCAGAGAACTGGTACATCAAGGTGAATATGCAGAAGCAGAAAAGATAGTGAAGGAATGCATGCAAGGCCCTGAAGTAGAGTCATATCAGCCGTTAGGCAATATATATCTGGATTTTAGGAATAAGAGTGAAGTTACAGGATATAAACGGGAACTTGATTTAGATACTGCGATAATGAAGGTGGAGTACGAACAGGAAGGTGTAAAATATAAAAGAGAGTACTTTACTTCAGCACCTGATCAGGTAATGGTTATATCAATAAGCAGCAATGAACCCGGTAAATTAAACTTCAGCCTAAGCTTAAGCAGCCCGCATCCAAACAGATTGGGCAAATGCAAGGATAAGGATTTATTTATGTATGGATTCGGGCCCGCACGTGTTTTTGGGCATGTTGTTAAGTGCAAAGAGCATGTAATTTACGATAAAGATGAAAACGGACGCGGGATGAAGTTTGAAGCAGCTGTTAAAATCCTTGAATGTAATGGAAAATGTGAACTCAGAGAAGGGCTGATTGAGATAAGTGAAGCAGATAAAGTAATTTTACTGGTTTCTGCAGCAACAAGCTTTAACGGTTATGACAAAGACCCCGGTCTTGAAGGGAAAAACCCTTCCAGGATAAATGATGATTACTTAAAGCAAGCTTCAGCGTATTCGTATGAGCAGTTAAAAAAGAACCATATAGATGATTACAGGAATCTTTATGGAAGAATGGATATCTACCTGGGTGAGAACAATTTGTCATCACTTCCTACAGATGAAAGAATAGAAGCAGTACAAAAGGGAAACGATGATCCTCAATTATTAGCTTTATTTTTTCAATATGCAAGGTATCTTCTTATATCTTCATCCAGACCTGGAACACAGGCAGCAAATCTTCAGGGTATATGGAATGACAAAGTCAGACCTCCGTGGGCATGCTGTTGGACAATAAATATTAATATACAAATGAATTATTGGATTGCAGAGTCATGTAATCTCAGTGAATGTCACGAACCGGTATTTGATTTGCTTGAAGGCATGAGAGATACTGGCAGTACTACAGCGAAAGTAAATTATAAATGCAGAGGCTGGCTGGCAAATCATAATGTGGATTTGTGGCGAACAACTACTCCCGTCGGAGGTGAGCCGAGATGGGCTTTCTGGCCGCTTGGAGGTGCGTGGATGTCACAACACCTCTGGGAACATTACCTGTATACAGGTGACATTGAGTTTTTGAAAAACAAAGCATATCCCATATTAAAGGAAGCGGCAATTTTTCTTCTGGACTGGATGTATGAAAACGAAGAGGGTTATCTGGTAACATGCCCGTCGACATCACCGGAAAATGTATTCATTTCTCCAAAAAATGAAATATCGTCCATAAGTGAAGCCTCTACAATGGATATATCAATTGCCAGAGATTTGTTTACCAGTTGCATTGAAGCAAGTATAATTCTCGGTACAGATGAGGATTTTAGAGCAGAACTTGAAACTGCCCTTAAGAAATTACCTCCTTTTAAGATAGGAAAATATGGCCAGCTTCAGGAGTGGTATAATGATTTTGAGGAAGCTGAGCCCGGGCACAGGCATTTTTCACATTTATACGGTTTACATCCGGGCAGCCAGATATTGCTCCGTAAAAATCCTGAACTGATTGAAGCCTGCAGAAAATCGATAGAGCGGAGGATAGCTCATGGAGGAGCACATAATGAATGGAGCTGTGCATGGCTGATATGTTTTTATGCAAGAATGGAAGACAGCACAAATTGTTATTTGCACTTATGCGATCTTATAAAGAAATGGTCGCTGCCAAATCTGTTTGGAAAGCACCCGCAGCTGCAAATAGATTCCAATTTCGGGGGAGCTGCGGGAATGGCAGAAATGCTTATGCAAAGCCATGCGGGTGAAATAAACCTGTTGCCTGCGCTGCCAGAACAATGGAAAGACGGATATATAAAGGGACTTAAAGCGCGGGGAGGCTTTGAAATAGATTTAGAGTGGAAAAACGGAAAACTTTATAGATCAAAAGTGGTATCCAAGCTGGGAGGAATATGCCGTATACGTTATAAAGATAAATTGAAGCTGAATAATAATATTAAAGTTACTTACTTGGAGGATAATGTATTTGAATTTATGACAACTAAGGGTATGGAATATGAATTATCATTAGATTAATGCGCTGGCAATTTGTATATAGGAAGCCCTTTAATCATTTTAATGATTTATTAAATAAGTATAAATTAATACTTTGTCGGTTATATAGAGTTTATTATAAACAATTATTTTCAATTAAGGAGGAAAATTATGATAAACCCGAGATTTCCAATGATTTTTTATGGAGGAGACTATAACCCGGACCAATGGCCGGAGGAAATATGGAAAGAAGACATGAGGCTGTTTAAGCTTGCGGGCATAAATACAGTTACTCTTCCTGTATTTAGCTGGGCCAAGCTTCAGCCTTCCGAGGATACATATAATTTCGAATGGCTGGACAGGATAATGAACCTTATTGCTGAGAACGGAATTCATGCCTGCCTTGCAACTCCGACTGCAGCGCAACCTGCATGGATGGCAGCAAAGTACCCCGAAATGATGCCTGTTGATAAAAGCGGCAGGAGGCGTTTGCACGGAAAACGTGTAAATTTCTGTCCTAACAGCAAGATATACAGAAAATTTGCCACAAACATAGCAAGAAAAATGGCGGAAAGATATAAGGACCATCCTGCGCTTGCAATATGGCATATAGCAAATGAATACGGAACTTACTGCTATTGTGAGGAATGTACGAAAGAATTCAGAAAATGGCTTCAGGCAAGATATGGCACAATAGAAGAGTTAAATAAAAGATGGAATCTTAGTTTCTGGGGACATACGGTTTACAGCTGGGATGAAGTAGTGCTTCCATCGGATTTAAATGACGACAATAAATATTATCAGCCAAAGTACCTGGATTACCTTAGGTTTATGACAGATTCAAGCCTGGGTTGTTACCTTGAGGAATATAAAGTTATTAAGGAAATAACACCGGATATAAAAATAATGACAAATATATCAGGGCAGATCAGAACCCTTGATCTTGCAAAATTTGCACAGCATATGGATATAGTAGGATGGGACAATTATCCTCGTGCAACGGATAATATGAGCACAGTTGCTTTGAAACACGATCTGATGAGAGGTTTGAAGGATGGACAGCCATACATGATGGTTGAACAGACTCCAAGCCAGCAGAACTGGCAGCCTTACAACACCCTGAAAAGACCTGGCGTTATGAGATTGCTGAGTTATCAGGCTATTGCCCATGGATCTGATACAGTTATGTTTTTCCAGCTCAGACGTTCAATAGGAGGAGTTGAAAAACTTCATGGTGCTGTAATTGAGCATTGCGGGCACGAAAATACACGGGTATTCAGAGAATGCGCACAGTTAGGAAAAGAACTGAAATCGTTAGGTGACAGTATTCTAGATTCGAGGATTGAGGCAAAGGTCGGTATAATCTTTGACTGGGACAACTGGTGGGCTGTAGAGAATTCAAGCGGCCCAAGTAAAGACCTGAATTACTTTAATACTGTAGATAAATATTATAAAGCATTTTACGATATGAACATACCTGTAGACATTATCAGGCCTAATTCTGACCTTTCCAGATATGATATAGTAGTTGCACCTTTAATGTATATGGTTAAGCCAGGTGTAGCTGAAAATTTGGAAAAATTTGTAGACAATGGCGGCACATTTATTACATCAGTTTTCAGCGGAATTGTTGATGAAAACGATATTGTTACCCTTGGCGGATATCCCGGAAAGCTTAGAAAATTGCTTGGAATATGGGTTGAAGAAATAGATGCGCTTTTACCGGGAAGCACAAACGGAATTGTAGTTAACAAGAATATTCCGGGATTGGATGAAAGGTATGAATGCAGCCTGCTTTGTGATTTATTGCATCTTGAAGGTGCGGAATCCCTGGCAGTATATGAAAGTGACTTCTATGCAGGTATGCCTTGTCTGACCAGAAATAATTTCGGCAAGGGAAAAGCTTACTATGTTGCTACCGACCCTGAAGAAAAATTCCTTGCTGATTTTATCAAATTAGTATGCGAGGAAAAGGGTGTTAAACCTTTAATGCATGTTCCGAAGGGAGTGGAAGTAACACAGCGTGTCAAAGACGGCAGAAAGTTTACATTCCTTTTGAACCATAACACTGAAACTGTAACCGTAGACATCGGAAATGAAAACTACAGGGAAATGATTACCGATAAAACCGTATCTGGCAGTATTTCTCTCGAGGCAAAAGGTGTGGCTATATTGGAAAAAGTTTAGTTTAATTAATTTATATTGGGAATTGTAATATTGCATTATTAAATAATAAAGATTACAGGAGGGGTTATATATGAGTACTATAGTAGCTGTGTATACAGGACAAGGTTTATCCGGACCACTTCAGGCATTGTTCAAAGAACATTTGCCCGACTGCCGTTTTGTAAATATTATAGACGACAGTATTATAAATGACATTAACAGAGAAGGCAGAATTACTCAAAGTGTGAAAAGAAGGCTGTTTCAATATTACCAAAATGCGATTGACATAGGTGCTGATATTATTTTAAATACTTGCTCATCGGTAGGTGAGGTTGCAGATGCGGCTCGTCTGCTGATAGATACACCTTTAGTAAAAATAGATGAACCTATGGCCGATATTGCGGTCAGCAAGCATAAAAAAATCGGGGTTATAGCAACATTGCCTTCCACATTAAATCCGACGATCAGGCTTATAAAAAAAAGAGCCGAACTGGCGGGTAAAGATGTGGAAGTAGTAGAGGGGTTGGCTGAAGGAGCATATCTTGCTCTTGTTAACGGGAAACCGGAACAGCATGATGAATTGATATTAAAGACTGCATATAAACTAGCTGATACTGTTGATGGAATTGTTCTTGCGCAGGGTTCCATGGCGAGAATGGAGAAAAATCTTGCGGAGAAAACAGGTAAAGCTGTATATTCCAGCCCTTATTACTGTGTTCAATATATAAAAAAGATGTTAGGAGAAATGAAAAATGGCTGATATTCTTGAAAAACTTGATGCGGGTGAAGTATCAAGGCTTGAAGATGCTGCCCGTAATATTAGAAAAAACCTTGTAGACACAATTTATAAAGCAGGGGACGGTCATCCCGCTCCCGCACTTTCTGCATCAGATATATTGGCGGTTCTTTATTTTAAAATAATGAAACTGGATCCTAAAAATCCATTATGGGAAGAAAGAGACAGATTAATACTTTCTAAAGGACATGCATGCCCTGCATTATATTCAGCCCTTGCTATGAAAGGGTATTTCCCTGAAACTGAGTTGCCTACGCTCCGTAAGATTAATTCAAAGCTTCAGGGCCATCCTGACATGAAGAAGACTCCTGGTGTTGATTCTACATCAGGTTCACTTGGAAACGGAATTTCAGTCGGATTGGGTATGGCATTGGCAGCAAGAGTAAAGAAACTCGATTACTTTACATATGTAGTAACCGGAGACGGAGAGCTACAGGAAGGAATTATCTGGGAAGCATTGATGTCAGCAGCAAAGTATAAAACAGGAAATCTGATAGTTATTGTAGATAATAACGGTATGCAAAGCGGAGGCCATATTGAAGAAGTTTCCGGATTATGTCCCATACTTCCGAAATGGGAAGCTTTCGGCTGGCATTGTCAGGAGATTGACGGTCATGATGTTTCACAAATATACAGCGCAATTAAAACAGCACAGAAAGTAACTGATCGTCCTTCCATGATACTTGCCCATACGATAAAAGGAAAAGGTGTACCTTACATGGAGAATAACAATGCATGGCACAAAGGCGTTCCAAGCGAAGAGCAATGGAAGATTGCTATGGAAGTACTGGGAGGTGCGAGCAAATGATTAAAAAGCAAAGTACAAGAATAGCATTTACTGAAGGATTGATGGAGGTTGCTGCAGAAAAGCCTGAAACCGTCCTTGTATGTTCTGATTCAATAAAAGTAGTAAAAGCAGAACCCTTTATGGAAAAATATCCGGAAAGATACTTTGATGTGGGAATAGCAGAACAAAATGCGGTAGGATGTGCTGCAGGTCTTGCTGCTTCAGGCTTAATGCCTTTTTTGGCAACGTATGCAGGTTTTATTACCATGAGAGCCTGTGAACAGATAAGGACCTTTGTAGCGTATCCCGGACTGAATGTCAAATTCATCGGTGCCAACGGAGGAATGGCTTCAGGTGAACGTGAAGGTGTAACACACCAGTTCTTCGAAGATATCGGAATAATGAGAACCATTCCCGGTATAACAGTAGTAGTGCCCGCAGATGCCGGTCAGGTAAAGCAGGCGGTAAAAGCCGTTGCAAATATCGAAGGACCGGCATACATAAGGATAGGCAGTGGACGTGACCCCGTACTTTTTGAAAATGATGAACCTTTTGAACTGGGAAAGATAAGAGTATTAAAAGATTACGGAGACGATGTTGCAATATTCACAAACGGGTTTATAATTCACAGGTCTTTGGAGGCTGCTGAACTTCTTTTAAAGGAAGGTATTAAGGTAAAAGTAGTGGAAGTGCATACCTTAAAGCCTCTTGATGTTGAAGGTATAACCGGAGTTTTAAGAAAAACAAAAGCTGCTGTCACCGTTGAGGATCATAATATAATCGGAGGACTTGGAAGCGCAATTGCTGAAACTTCTGCTGAAGAAATACCTGTACCGGTCATAAGGTTGGGACTTAAAGATGTATATCCTGAATCAGGGGAACCTGATGAACTTCTAGATAAGTATGGAATGAGCGTAAGCGATATAATGAATGCATGCCGTGTTGCAATAGGGAAGAAAGGAGAGGGATAACCATGAATAATGGCTATTTCCACCGGGTAAACCGACTCACACAGAACAGAATGTGGATCAATAACCCTACTTCCAGAGAAGCTGTATTAGCTATAGACGCAGGAGCTATAAATTGCACGACAAACCCAACGTATGCGTCAAAACAGCTAATATCAGATTCAGACAGAGAGTTAACCCTTGCAGCGATAGATGAGGCAATAAAAATGACTGATGATGATAGCGAAGCAGCTGCCATCGTACAAAGAAAATTGGTAAAGAGGTTGATGGATATATTTCTACCTCTTTATCAAAAGAAACCAGGTGAATGGGGAATGGTCTCAATACAGGGAAATCCTCATACGGAAGAAAATCCTGATTCAATAGTTAAAGAAGCACTTGAAGATGTTAAACTGGGGCCAAATCCTATTGCAAAGATACCTGTGACTGATTCGGGCCTTAAAGCTATAGAGTACCTTGTAACAAAAGATGTACCGATAATTGCTACAGAGATAATGAGCATATCACAAGCAGTACATGTATGCGAAGTATATAAAAAGGCTTCATCAAGAAGTGGCAAGAATCCTCCGCTGTTTGTAACACATATAACTGGAATTTTTGATCAGTACTTAGCAGAACTGGTGAAAAGAGAAAATATAAGCATAGAAAAGGATTTATTATGGCAGGCAGGTTGTATTGTAGCAAGAAAGCAATATAAGCTCATGAAGGAAAGGCAATATCCTGGAATAATGCTTGGTGGTGGAGCAAGGGATTTACATCACTTTACCGAAATGATAGGTTCAGATATGCATGTTACAATAAACTGGAAGGGAACAGCAGACAAGCTCATTGAAAATGATCCACCTGTAGTATACAGAATGGATGCACCAGTGCCAAAGCATATAGTTGATGAACTGTCTGCCAAGATTCCGGATTTTGTCAGGGCATATGAAGAAGATGCTCTGAGTGTATCAGAATTTATGGACTTCGGACCTGTAGCTTTCTTCAGAAATATGTTCATAAAAGGATGGGATGAAGTTACTGCTGCTATCTGCGAACGCAGAAAAAGTATATAAGGGGGGTAAAAAATGGAAAACCGTTATGTAAGAAACAGAAATATTAACCAGGTAGGGAGTATTGAAATATTTAAAGGTGTATTCCGTAAGACTCTTACATATAATAAAGAGCTTATGCTTTGCCATTTTATAATGGAAAAGGGAGCTCATATACCTCTTCATAATCATAAAGCAGTACAAAATGGATATGTTATAAAGGGAAAAATAAAGTTCTTTAAAAAAGATGGAAGCTACTTTATTGCAGAAGCAGGAGAAAGCTATGTCTTTGATTCAATGGAATATCACGGCTCTGATATTTATGAAGACACAGAGCTGATAGAGAGCTTTTATCCTGCAAGGGAAGAATATATGGATAAATAAGGAGGAAAATGATGCTCGAGGATTTAATAAAAAAAATACAGAATCCTGATAAGGAATATCGCCCTGTACCATTCTGGTCGTGGAATGATAAGCTGGATCCGGAAGTTTTAAAATGGCAGATAATAGAAATGAATAAGGTAAAGTTAGGCGGCTATTTTATGCATGCCCGCGGCGGCTTGGAAACCGAATATCTTAGCGATGATTGGATGAAGTGTATTGAAGCCTGCATAGAAGAAGGCAAAAAAACAGGAATGAATTCATGGGTTTATGATGAGGTTGGATGGCCAAGCGGATTTGCCGGAGGTATAGTTACAGGAAAAGGCGATAAATATCATGCCCGCGGACTTAAATACTCAGAATATGAAGATTTAGATGAAGCTTTTAATGCTGATAACCTTCTCGGAGTATATATATACACTGCCGCGACTAACAATATACAGCAATTAAAAACCAAACCTTCAGGAATCAAACTTTCGTCAGATGACAAGATTATTGCGATTACACATGTATCAGGACCTTATTATATAGATGTAATGAATCCTGAAGTAGTAAAAGCTTTTTTGGATTGTACCCATGAAGAATACTATAAGCGTTTCGGAAAAGAATTTGGTACAGGTTTAAAAGGATTTTTTACTGATGAGCCAAGATTTTCAGTCGGAAAAGTGCCATGGTCATACATATATGCCGAAGAATTCAGAAAAAAGTATGGTTACGATATAATTGAGCATCTTCCTGCAATTTTTATCGAATGTGAAGGATATGAAAAAATAAGATATGATTTTTGGAATCTTGCCAGCGAATTATTTGTAAATGCTTTTATGAAGCAGATACATGACTGGTGCGAAGAGCATAACTGTAAATTAACGGGACATGTCATGATGGAAGAGAGCCTTTACAGCCAGATGACAGGAACTGCAGGTTCAATGCCTTTCTATGAATATATGCAGGTACCAGGTATGGACTGGCTCAGAAGGATGATAGGTAATCCTATTATAGCAAAACAGGTTGGCTCTGCTGCTTCACAGTTTGGGAAAAAGCAGGTGTTGAGTGAATCTTTTGCTTTGTGCGGATGGAATGTCAGCTTTGAAGAGTTGAAATGGATTGCCGACTGGCAGTTGGTAAACGGGATAAATCTGTTCTGTCAGCATCTTGAGGGATATACTTTAAGAGGACTAAGAAAGAGGGATTATCCGGCTTCTTTATTTTACCAGCAGCCATGGTGGGACGAATACCATGTGTTTAACGATTATCTGGCAAGAGCAGGTGTAATACTGTCATCAGGAGAAAGCAGATGTCCGGTATTGATGCTACATCCGATGAAGAGTGCTTTCATTGCATATGACGGTACTAATACGGACATGCTGGCAAAACTCGATAAAGATTTTATATTTGCTGCTGAAACTTTGTCAGGTCTTCATATTGATTACCATCTTGGTGATGAAACTATAATGAGCAAATATGCTAAAGTGGAAGGTAAAGTATTCAAAGTCGGCAAGTGCAATTATGATGCTGTTGTAATGCCTTCTATGCTTTCCATAGATAAAACAACGCTTAAACTTCTTGATGAGTTTATTTCAAACGGAGGTAAAGTTATAAGCATCGGTGATTTTCCTAAATTCTGCTCAGGAAGACCAAATGATGCTTTAAATGAATTAAAGAAAAAGGTTATTCATGCAGGCACAGGTATTGATGAAATAAACTCAAGTCTTGAAAACGCAGGGCTAAGAATAATCAGTATAAAACAAGATGGTACTGAGGTTATGCAAATAAGATACCAGCAAAGAGATATAGGAAATGCACAGATATTCTTTATGGCTAATCAGGATCAAAAAGAAACTTATAATACAAAAATAAAAATAAAAACAACAGGAAATGTAAAAGAATTAGATTTACAGAGCGGAGATATTAAAGAAATAAATGCAGTACAAACAAATGATGGATTGGAAATGGATATTCAGTTCCTTCCTATGCAGTCAAGGCTTATAGTTGTTGATACTACTGATAATGTTAAAGCAAAAGAAGTTTTTGAAAAAGATGATAATATCGAAAATATTAACCTTGGAAAAGAATGGGCAGTTGAATATATGGACAATAATTCTCTTACTCTGGACTGCTGTAAATACAGCATAGACGGAGGAGAATGGCAGGGCCCAGTAGCAGTAATAAAACTGATGGATATTTTGCTTGATATGAAGAGAAGCTGTGATATCGCTTTAAAATACGACTTTGAAGTTGATATGAACCTTGCTGATAATAAAGAATTCTTCCTTGTACTTGAAGCAGCAAATGAATACGACATTGAGGTTAACGGCTCTAAGGTTGCATATAAAGATGAAGGCTGGTGGAAAGACAGAGCTTTCTTGAAGGTAAATATAAAACCGTTTGTTAAAAACGGCATGAATGAGATTATACTCAGAAGAAAATTCTACCAAAGACAGAAAGTTTATGATGTACTATACGGGGAGAACGTATATGAAACAGAAATAAATGCGCTGACATATGATGTTGAACTGGAAAGCATTTATTTGGTAGGAGATTTTGGGGTATACAGCAAATCTGATTATAAAAAAGGTGAAAGAAGAGCACTTATTACAAAAGGCCCGTTCATCATCAAAGACAAGCCTGCAAAATTTACAGCCGGTGATTTTACACAGCAGGGACTTTGCTTCTTTGCTGGAATGCTTGATATAAAACAGAGCATTAATATTAATAAAAAGCTAGGAGTTAGATATTTCATAAATCTGAACAGGCCTGACGCTATTGTAACAAAGATTTATGTCAACGGTAATCTTGCAAAAGCTATTACATGGGCACCTTATTCCGTTGAAGTAACGGATTTATTAAAAGACGGAGAAAATACAGTAAACATTCAGTTGTACCATAGCAACAGGAATTTATTAGGGCCACACCATCATATAAACGGAGAGTTATATTCAGTAGGGCCTTTAAGCTTCACCGGAAAGTGGAGCTGGGTAGAAAGGCCTACTGAAGGTGTTCCGATAAATGACAGTGACAGAACGAAGAACTACTGGATGGATGATTATTGCTTTGTAGAATTCGGGTTAAAATAGTAAACAGATTGACTCTAGGGGGCGGTCGTGTTGAAAATTCAGCATACCGTCCTCTTGATATGGCATTTGCGTTGTTTATAATAAATTAAATGAATATTTGCTCGTTATTATCATAGATAAGGAGAAAAATATTATGGAGTTTAAGGTTTTAGAAAAGGAGTTTATTTTTGAAGATGACCGGCCCTTTCTAAGCTGTCATGCAGCTACGCTTCTGGTTCTGCCCAATGATGAAATACTTGCCGCATGGTTCGGAGGAACAAGAGAAAGACATCCGGATGTAGGAATCTGGTGTTCCCGCAGAATCAACGGTAAATGGACATATCCTGTGCAAGTGGCAAAGGATGCAGAAATAGCACATTGGAATCCGGTATTATTCCAGGCAAAAGACGGATTGATATATCTGTTTTATAAAGTAGGACCAAAAATATCAGAATGGTATACTATGGTTAAAACTTCTTCAGATAACGGCCTTACCTGGTCAGAATCGAAGCCTTTAGTTGAAGGAGATATTGGAGGAAGGGGGCCTGTAAAAAATAAGCCTATCAGATTATCGGACGGAACGATTTTGGCTCCTGCTTCGATTGAAATGGGAAAATGGTCAGCCTTTGTAGATATCTCATATGATGAAGGAAAGACATGGACGAAAAGTGAGCAGATACCGTATGATTACGAAAAGGGTAAGGGTATAATACAGCCTGCTTTATGGGAATCGGAGCCCGGAAAGGTACATATGCTTTTAAGAAGTACTGATGGTATTATGTACAGAAGCGATTCCAATGACGGCGGTAAAACCTGGTGTCAGGCATACCATTCAGGGCTGCCTAATAACAACAGCGGATTTGATTTAGTTAAGATGGATAATGGAGTTTTGGTATTGTGTTATAACCCATTGCCGGGAATCAAAGCTCCAAGGTCGCCTCTTGCCATTAGCGTTTCTACTAATAACGGACTTACATGGACATACAGTTTGATATTAGATGAAGGAAATGACGGCTGGAACGAACCGGGTTCTGTACAGTATTCGTACCCTTCAATTGTATCTAAAGATAATTGTGTATATATTGTATATACATGGAGACGTAAGCGTATTGCATATACTAAAATTATGATCGAAAAAACGGACGATCTGCGGATTAATCTTGATGAACAGGTGGGATAATAATGATTTTGGATTATTTAAAAAATGCAAAGTTATATTATGGAGTAAGTAAAGGACTGGAAAAAGGATTCAAATTTCTCCAGGAAAATGATTTCTCAAAAATGGAACCCGGCAGATATGAAATAGACGGTTCAAATGTATATGCCATGGTGCAGCAATATGACACAAAGCTGATAGAAAACTGCCGCTGGGAAGCGCACAGGAAATATATCGATATCCAGTATATAGTAAGCGGTAAGGAAAAAATGGGATATTCTAATATAAAAAACATGAAGGAAATTGAATACAAAGAAGAAAAAGATTTTGTGCATATGGATGGAAACGGTGACTTTGTAACAGTTGAAGCCGGAGAATTTGCAGTATTCTTTCCTGAAGATGTGCACGCTCCCTGTGTATCGATAAACGATGATCCGAAACCTGTTAAAAAGGTTGTAGTTAAGGTGCGTGTTTAAATAATAATTATATATAAAAGAAAGAGGAGATTTTAATGTATAGACCGGAAGGAATATTGGCGGCAATGGCTACGCCGATGACTGAAGATGAAAAGATAAATGAAAAGGAACTGCGCAATCAGGTCAACAGAATGATAAAAGCAGGAGTACACGGACTTTTCTGTTTAGGTACAAACGGTGAATTTTATGCTTTAAGTATGGAAGAAAAACTTGAGGTAATTAGAATCGTAGTAGATGAAAACAAAGGTAGGCTTCCTGTATGTGCAGGAACTGGCTGTATAACTACAGCAGAGACAATATATCTTTCAAGGAAAGCACAGGAATTGGGTGTTGATGCTGTATCTATAATATCACCATATTTTGTGGCTGTATCACAGGACGAGCTATATAATCATTATAAGGAAATTGCAGAATCAATAGACATTCCCATAATTCTTTATAATATACCGATGAGGACAGGAGTAAATTTCGACTATAAAACTGTAGCGAGGCTGTCAAAAATACCAAACATTGTTGGTATAAAAGACAGCAGCGGAAATTTTGATAATATACTAAGATACATCGAATCTACAAATAAAGATGAATTCATCGTATTGTCAGGAAATGATTCGCTTATTTTATGGACTCTCATGGCAGGAGGAACCGGAGGAATTTCAGGTATTGCGAATCTTTTCCCCGAGTTGGTGGCAAGCATATATGAATTATGGAAAGCAGGCAAATTTGATGAAGCCAGAAAAGCTCAGGACAGATTAAGGCCTATAAGAGATACTTTAAAGCTTGGAAATCCCAACTCTGTAGTAAAAAGAGCAATGAATTTGCTGGGATACCCTGTTGGGCCTGCACGAAAGCCGGTTTCAGGAGATCCTGAGAAGCTTGATCCTGCGCTGAAGGAAGCGATAAAGTTGTATAAATGATTTCCGCTCAGTCGCTGCGGAAGCTTTGATTTCTTTAAATAATTGCTTTTATTGTTTTAAATATAATAAACATTTGTTACAATAGCCTTATTTTAGAAGTAAGCTTAATTCTGTTCCTTCGAGGGTTTTTCTGCTTTTGACAGCCCAAAATCGGAGAAAAAGGCGCCTTTCAAAATGGGACATTTCTCAACGAGGATGACCCGCGTCAACAGAGAAGTGTCACATTACCTTATGACCGCCGCGGAGTCTTTCGGGTCAGTGAAAACCTTCGAATAAACTAGACGATAGAAAACATTCTTTTGTTGGTCGGCGCAAAGTCACCATCCGTGGCTCCGTTGTGCCTAAAAATGACGTCATGTCATTTTTACCGCGTCGTCTGTTTTTCTATCAAGTGTATTGACTTAGCTTTTCAAAAGCTCATACTGCAATAATGAAATATTATGAAGTATGAAGATAGTATGTATATGAACACAAACATTGTTCAACAGTTATGCTAAAGCATATTAATCTCTACTCGGAGTTAAAGTCCCCACGGACGGGGACTTACATGATTCGGAGCATGGGTGTGAATAGGCGTGGGTTGTAAGGCGAATGAGGTACTCAAACGGCTAGGACATTTTCGGCTGGGATTACTCACGTAAGCAGAAAAATGTTACAATTTTTTTAATATATATGGTAATGAATTGGTTTCTGACAAGACACTAGGGCGTACCACTTAAGATGAATATTATATAAAAAAAAAAGGAGTGAAAAACATGAGTTTAACGAATTATTCACTGCAAACACCGAAGAAGGTAATCGGTGGTTTGAACAGCATAGAGAAGCTTGCAGAGGTTGTTAACTCTTTCAATGCTGAAAGAGTTATGATTATAACAGATAACGGTGTGTGGAAAGCAGGGCTGATAGAAAAACCTAAGGCTATACTTGAATCAGCAGGGATAAAAGTCGAAATTGTTAATGATGTGCCGCCTGAACCTGAAATGCAGCAGGTTAAAGATATTTATGCAAGGGTTAAGGATTCAGATTCACAAGTTATTATCGGAATCGGCGGCGGAAGCTCAATGGATGTTTCCAAACTAATTTCGGCTCTGAAATATAATAAAAATTTTGAAGAGAATATGCTGGATGGAAGTAAAATTTCCAAAAAGGGCCTGTCTCTCATAATGGTACCGACTACAGCCGGTACAGGTGCGGAAGTGACACCAAATGCAATAGTAGTTGTTCCTGAAAAGGAAGTTAAGATAGGTATAGTAAGCCAGTTTATGATACCTGACTGCGTCATACTTGACCCGGCAATGACAGAAAAACTTCCTCCTGCCATTACTGCTTCAACAGGAATGGATGCATTTGCTCATTGTATTGAATGTCTAACATCCAATAAATCCAATCCTTTGTGCGATTTGTTTGCTTTAAGAGGAATAAAGCTTATATCAAGAAGCATTCGTAAAGCATATGCTAACGGTTCTGATATGCAGGCAAGAGAGGATATGCTGCTGGCAGCTTTTTATGGCGGGTTGAGCATAACGGCAGCAGGAACAACAGCTGTACACGCGCTTTCTTATCCACTGGGAGGCAAATACAGGATTGCACATGGAGTATCCAATGCTATGCTGCTACCTCATGTTATGCAGTTTAATCTTGATGCAATCGAAGATGAGCTTGTAACAGCAGCTTCAGAGATGGGAATTTCGGTAGAAAACCGTTCAAAAAGAGAAGTTGCACAGGATGTTGTTGACAGCATAGCTTCCATGGTAAAAGATCTGAATATACCTTCTGATTTAAAGAAATACGGAATAACTGAGAATGACCTTGACGGTATCGTAGATGCTGCATCTGAACAAACAAGGCTTCTCAGCAATAATCGTAAAGTGCTTTCAAAGGAAGATATGAGAGCTATATACATGAAGCTGATGTAATAATAGAAAATATATTACAGCAGGAGTACTCACCCCTCACTTCTTTTTATAAATAAGGATAAGGGGTGAGACGGTGATTGGGGATGATAATTCTATGATAAAACTACTGGTTGTTGCTGATGATTTTACAGGCGCTCAGGACACGGGTGTAAAATTTTCACAAAAGGGCATATCAACTATTGTTACAACAAAACTAAGTATAGATTGGAGCGTATACGGGGATGAAACCGAAGTTCTTGTAATAGATACTGAAAGCAGGCATATATCAAAGGAAGAAGCAGCTGAAAGGGTTTATGAATCAGTAAAACATGCTGTCAGGAACGGAGTTGAATATATATATAAAAAGACGGATTCAACATTACGGGGAAATATAGGAGCTGAACTTGAAGCATGTATGAAGGCGGCAGAATGCGATAATATCATGTTCATGCCTGCTTATCCTCAGACAGGAAGAACTACGGTCAAAGGAAGCCAATATTTAAATGGTGTTCCTTTAAATGAAACCGTGTTTTCAAGAGACCCTCTTGAACCTATTGATACTGCATATATACCGGATATTATAGCAAAGCAGTCAAATATAAAAGTTATTTCTCTTTCATATGATGACCTTCATGATAATAAAAGGGATATCAATGAAAAGAATTGTATTTATGTATTTGATTCTTCATCAATAGATGATTTGGAGAATATAGGTGCATATCTGAACAATGAAAAGCGTATTAAAGTAACTGCCGGATGTGCAGGATTTGCGGAAATACTCTCAGATATTATAAGTTTTAATAGGTCTGAACTTAAACCGGAGAAAAAAGAAGGATATACCTTTACTGTATGCGGAAGTGTTAACAAAGTGTCTGCAAAGCAGATAGAATATGCTGTGCAACACGGATATACACTTATACCTTTATATCCTGAACAGATTTTAAATCAGGATTATTTTGCACAGCAAGAAGGCAGAAATCTTTTAAATAGTATTTTATCAGCTATAAAGAATAATAATAAGATAATTATAAAAACCGAGGGAAGAACGGAAAATTCAGATAAGTTTATAGAATATGCAGAAGAAAAGGGAATACCAAAAGAAAGGCTACATGAAAGGATTTCCGAATGTTTAGGCAATCTAACAGCTGAAATAATGCGGCAGGTAAATATTGGAAATATAATAGTTTTCGGTGGAGATACAGCCCTTGGAATAATGAATGCCATATCCTGCGAAGGAGCTATTGTAAAGAAAGAAATAACCGCAGGAGTTCCTATTTCTGAAATTATCAGCAATGAACAACATATGAATCTCATTACAAAAGCCGGAGGTTTTGGAGAAGAAGATATTCTTCCTAAAATAGAAGATTATATAAACAAGCTGAAAAAATTATAGTTGTGAAAAGAATTTATTTTAATTATAATTGAACATGTATTGAATAATGCATTAAATTTATATTTTTTATAAAAGTAAAAATGTATTTACCAATTTTCTTGAAATATTTAAAGCAATAAGAAACTGAAAATTTCGTTTTATTGTAGTATAATTTATATGGGTTTGTTTAAATCCTTTTATTAACTTCGATAGAAATACATTTTTGACATCCGGTATAATTTATACATTAACTGATAATTTAGATGAAATTGAGGTTTCTTACCGCAAATGATAATGTTATAAATTTTTTGGAGTGAAGTGAGGGATATTATTGCATAGTATAAAGGAATTGAAGAAAATTGCAATCGAACGCAGAATGGATTTATTGAAAATGATTTTCGAATCTAAGGGCGGACATACAGGAGGAGCATTGTCTTCTACCGATATACTTGTTGCTCTATATTATGAAATTATGAATATAGATCCGAAAAATCCAAAAAGGGAAGACAGGGACAGATTTGTGCTGAGCAAAGGGCACAGTGTGGAAGGTTATTATGCTATACTCGCTGACCTTGGATTTTTCCCTAAAGAAGAATTGGCGACATTCAGTCAATATAAATCAAGACTTATTGGACATCCTAATGTAAAAGTTCCCGGCGTTGAAATGAACACAGGAGCTTTAGGGCACGGTTTATCTGCTGCAATAGGAATGGCGCTTGCAGGAAAAATGGACAAGAAATCTTATAAAGTATATGCTCTTATGGGTGACGGTGAACAGGCCGAAGGCTCTGTATGGGAAGCAGCCATGGCAGCAGGCCATTATAAACTAGATAATCTTATTGGCATAATAGACAGAAACAGGCTTCAGATAAGCGGAAATACGGAAGATGTAATGAGCCTTGAATCATTAAAGGAAAAATGGAGCAGTTTTAAATGGGAAGTAATCGAAGTTAACGGAAATGACATGGAAGAACTGGTTACTACGTTTAAAAAACTTCCTTTAGTTAAAGAAAAGCCTCATTTGGTTATTGCAAATACCATTAAGGGCAGAGGCGTTTCTTTTATGGAAAACGTGGCAAAATGGCATCACGGAGTTCCTAATGCTGAACAGTATGAACAGGCAATACAGGAACTAAAGCAGCAGCTAAAGGAGGTTGAATAAAATGACGAATCCTATTCCATGTCGAAAGATGTTTACAGATACTTTACTGGAATTAGCTAAAAAAGATAAAGATATAGTTGTACTTACTTCAGATGCAAGAGGTTCTGTAACTCTTACTGATTTTGCTGAACAATTACCGGAACAGTTTGTAGAAGTAGGTATTGCAGAACAAAATTCAGTTGGTATAGGAGCAGGGCTGGCCACATGCGGAAAGAAGCCATTTGTATGCGGGCCTGCTTGTTTCCTGTCTGCCAGAAGCCTTGAACAGGTGAAAGTCGATGTTGCATATACCCATACAAACGTAAAGATAATCGGTGTAAGCGGTGGAGTTAGCTACGGTGCTCTTGGCGCATCTCATCATTCATTGCATGATATAGCTGTAATGAGAGCTTTCCCTGGAATGACGGTAATAATTCCTTCAGATGCCCGCCAGACTAAAAAAATGACAGAAGCGCTTGTTAATTTTGAAGGACCTGTGTATGTAAGAATGGGAAGAAATGCAGTACCTGATGTATATAAAGATGATAATTTTGCTTTTGAAATCGGAAAATCCATTACATTATTAGAGGGAAATGACATAAGTATAATAGCATCAGGGGAGACTGTCCGTTATGCACTTGATGCAGGTCTGATATTGAAAGAAAAGGGAATTAATGCACGTGTAATTGACATGCATACTCTGAAACCTCTGGATGAAAAAGCGGTCTTAGATGCCGCAAAAGAAACCGGACATATCATAACAGTTGAAGAGCATAGTATTTTCGGAGGCCTTGGATCGGCCGTATGCCAGATCGTATCTGAAAATAATCCTGTACCTGTAAAGGTTATTGGTATTCCTGATGAGACAACAGTTACAGGCACATCAAGAGAAGTGTTTAAGCATTATGGTATCACAGGAGAAAATATTAGCAAAATTGCTATTGATATGTTAAAAAAATAATGAATGGGTATAATTCTTAACAGAAATGAAGAACATGCGACTTAAATAAACCTTATCAACATAAAGCTCATTTTCTGTTATTGAAAATACCCTATTCAATAAAGGGGGAACTCACTCTGAAAAACAGTTATATTCTTTCAATCGATCAAAGCACTTCTGCTACCAAAGCTATTATTTTCAATGAAAAAGGAGAACTGCTTTACAGGTATAATGTTGAACATGCGCAATACTATCCGAATCCGGGATGGGTAGAACATGATGCAACAGAAATATATAGAAATACAATAGAAGCAGCAAAACATGTTATAAATGATAACGGAATTGATAAGGAATGCATTGTAGCTTTGTCTATTACTAATCAAAGAGAAACTACAGTGGTATGGAACAAGAATACGGGCGAACCAGTATGCAATGCAGTTGTATGGCAATGCCAGAGAGGTTCAGAAATTTGCCGCAAACTTGAGGAAAAAGGATATGGCCCTATAGTAAAAGATAAGACTGGGTTGGTATTATCACCGTATTTTTCAGCTGCAAAAGCAGCATGGGTATTGGATAATGTAGAAGGCGCAAGGCAGAAGGCTGAAGCAGGAAGCTTATTGTTTGGCACCATAGACACCTGGCTTATATGGAAGCTTACCGGAGGACAGTACCATGTAACAGATTACTCCAATGCCAGCAGGACTCAGCTTTTTAATATCAAAGAACTTAAGTGGGATGAAGAACTTCTTAAAGCTTTTAACATACCAATGAATATGATGCCAAAAGTTAAATACTCAGACGAGATTTTCGGATATACGGATATGGAAGGCTTGTTTAATAAGAAAATAGCCATATCCGGAATTATGGGAGATTCTCATGCCGCGTTATTCGGTCAAAACTGTTTTGTTAAAGGAATGGCAAAAGCTACTTACGGAACAGGTTCATCCATAATGATGAATATTGGCAAAAAGCCTATGGATTCGCATAAAGGTCTTGTAACATCCCTTGCATGGGGTATGAACGGTGATGTGGAATATGTTTTTGAAGGCAACATAAACTGTACCGGAGCCACTATAAAATGGCTTGTGGATGATTTGCAGCTCATATCTTCTTCAAAAGAATCAGGTCCAATTGCATCTTCAGTTGACGGAAATAACGGAGTATACTTGGTACCTGCTTTTGTAGGCTTAAGCGCGCCGTACTGGGACAGTGAAGCAAAAGCAACCATTACGGGTATAACAAGAGGTACAAAAAAAGCTCACATAGTAAGAGCTGCAGAGGAATCAATAGCTTATCAGATAAAAGATATCCTTGATCTTATGGTTGAAGAATCTGAAACAGAGCTTAAAGAATTGAGGGTTGACGGAGGGCCAACCAGAGACGAATTCCTGATGCAGTTCCAGGCAGATATGCTTAATGTGCCTGTTGTAAGGACGAAAATAGAAGAGTTATCTGCAATAGGCTCCGCATACATGGCCGGCCTGGCAGTGAAGTTATGGAAGAATAAGGAGGAAATAGAATCTCTCAGAGTGACGGATAAAGAATTTAAATGCAAAATGGATTCAATAGAACGTGATGAACTGTATAAAGGTTGGAAGGAAGCTGTTAAGAGAACTTTGTCAGACTACACTAAGTGTAAATAAAAGCTGGGATTATTAGTTCTGAGTCAAGAGTTAAAATTTTAAGTAAAAAATTTGATTATGAACTAAGAACCATGAACAATTAAATTGTCTATAAATATGAGCATAAGCGCTGCAATTTAAGCAGTGCAAAAACATGAGTGATTAAAATTAATAATATACGAATGGGGGAATTTAGAAAATGAGCAAGATGACTTTTGGTGTCATAGTAACAAACAGAGCTTTCTTTCCGGACCATTTGGTTGTTGAGGAAAGGGAGAACTTACTGAACAAGCTGGAAAAAATGGGGTATAACGCTGTAATAGTATCACCTGAAGATACTCCGTTAGGAGCTGTTCAGACTCTTTCTGATGCTAAAAAGTGTGCAGAATTATTCAGGAAGAACAGTGATATAATAGATGGAATAATAGTATGTCTGCCTAATTTCGGAGATGAGGTAGGAGTTGCAACAGCGCTTGACCTTGCAAAGCTTAATGTGCCTATTCTAATTCAGGCCTGTGACGATGATGTGGACAAAATGGATATGGCAAACAGAAGGGACGCTTTCTGCGGCAAACTTTCATTATGCAATAACTTGTATCAGAGAAACATTAAATATACACTTACATCAAGGCATACATGTAAAATTGACAGTGACGAGTTTACAAAAGACCTCGAGAGATTTGCTGCAATTTGCCGTGTAGTAAAGGGTATTTCAAGAGCGAGAATAGGAGCAATTGGTACAAGGCCGGATCCCTTCCATACAGTAAGATTTTCTGAAAAACTTCTTCAGGCTTCAGGTATTACCGTATCCGTAGTAGATATGTCGGATATTATATTTAAAGCTTTGAATATGGAAATCAATGACCAGGTAAAGGCAAAGATCGATGAAATTAAAGCATATGGCAAAATACCCTCTTATATTGATGAAGAAAAGATAGTTAAACAGGCAAAACTATGTATAGCTATTGAAAACTGGGTAAATGAAAATGAGTGCGATGCAAGTGCTATACAATGCTGGGATTCAATTCAGAATAATTACGGCTGCGCAACCTGTCTGGCAATGAGCATGATGGGTGAAAAAGGAAAACCAAGTGCTTGTGAAATGGATGTCACAGGAGCACTGACAATGTATGCGTTATATCTGGCTTCCGGAAAACCATCTGCATATATGGACTGGAATAATAACTTTACGGAAGATCCAAATAAATGTGTAAATCTTCATTGTTCTAATTTCCCTAAGAGCTTTTTCGGTACTGAATTTGAAATAGAAAATCTTGATGTATTGGGAACAACTCTCGGAGCTGAAAACTGTTTCGGAGCATGCAAAGCTCAGATAGCACCTGGGCCTATGACTTTTGCGAAGATAACTACTGATGATAAGAACGGAAAAATAAAGCTTTATGTAGGTGAGGGTGAATTCCTTTCCGATAAGGTAAACACTAAGGGCGGAGTTAGTCTGTGTAAAGTAGATAATTTGCAAGGATTATTGAAATACATGGCCGGTAACGGATTTGAACATCATGTAGCTATGAACCGCTCACACTGCGCAGATGTAATAGAAGAAGCGCTAGGTAAGTATATTGGCTGGGAAGTATACAGACACAGACATAATTAATTTCTATAAAAAAGGTCATAAATATAGGACGGTTAATAAACCGCCCTATATTTATGCAGTTATAATTGTTTTATATTTAATCCTTATTATATTAAATGTGACAGCAAGCAATATATGCAAAAGCTATTAAATATGAGCAAAAAATAAGATGAAATAGTTCCTACATTATTGTATAATTAATAATGTGATAATAAAACTTAAACATAATTTTTATAAATCCATTATTTAATATTTTAATGTAATGGATAATTATATTGATATAAATAGCTTTATTTACATAAGTAACTATTAAATAAATAAGCAAAATTTCAATCTTTTTGTGTTATATGTAAAAATAAATTATTAAAATTACTGCAATAATTAATATAACTATAGGAGGATTTTAATTTGAGCAGAATAAAATCTGGTGTAGTAAATGATATATATTGGGCAAACGCTCAGCTTGAATTGAGAAAAGAAATAAAAAACTGGATAACCGGAGCAATAAATCGTCAGAAAGCCACACCATGGAGAGGTGGACATGACGAAGGAAGTTATACCTGTTCATGGTGTAACTTTTACAGGTTAACAGGGGAAGATAGGATAATACAATTCCTTTATTGGCTCAGAGATACTTTCAGAAAATGGTCTATGGAAAATCAATATCACGGTTTCCAGGCAGAACCAAGGGAACATTCAAATCATTCCTTCGAAAACGCGGAAGAATTTCTGGTGTCGTTGTGTGAAATGGATCCTGAGAATGAGTTTAATAATATGCTTATTGAAGATATAGCACATCATGTAGGCAACTGGGTAGAGGGTATACCTGAATGGTATGACTGGAAAAGGCACAGATTCGTAAGCCATTGGGTAGGAACCAAAGGAGTCAGAAACGAACCTCCCTATGATTTTGAGCTTGCCGGCCATGCAAGAATCGGAACCATAGTAATTCAGGCATATAAAGCAACAAAAAATGAGAGATACATTGAATGGTGCAAGGATTATGCAGGTAAATGGGTAGATATAATAATGAATTCAGAGGATAAAATACCCATGGTTACTTATGGAACTGAGTTTGATGATCCGGAAAAACGAAAAGAAGTATATAATTTCGGAAGGGAAAGAGTGGGAGACCCATATGTAGGTGACGTATGGAAAAATATTACAAGGCATGCTGTAAATTTTCTGATGAAAGTATATGAGTTAGCTCCGGATCCTAAATATATTGAAGCAGTCAGGAAGGCTATAGACATCTATGAAAAAGCAAATATGGAAGAGCGTTATTTAATTGAATTATATATGAATTATTATGCATGTACAGGTGAAAATTATTATAAAGAAAAACTTGATAAATGGTACAAAGAGAATGTAGAGCCTGCATTAAAAGTGAAGCAGATGCTTCCGAATACAATGATTCTTACAAAGAAAAGAAGCAGTGAATTTGACATTGGAGAAGATACTGCAAATGTTTGCAAGGGACCTGCCAGAAATTTTGGTACCAATGACGTATACGGAAATGTTTCTTTCTACAGAGGGCCTACTCCTGCCAATTATACAAAAGGATACAAGATTTCAGGAAACCTTGAATGCATAGAAAGAGCAATGGCTCTGGCTGCATGTGAATTGTTCCTAACTGCATATTCCACAAGGGACGGGAGAGAGCATGGCTGTGAAAGCCAGAGATATATACATGGTGTTGGCGAAGAAGCTGTGGAAGCATTAAATGAAGCAACGAGAATAGATGTATTTGATTATTTTGATGCAGAGGGCAGACTGGGATTGTATGAAAAAGTAGCAGTACTCGCTGATTATGAAGACGGAGAAGAAAGTGCAGCTTTATATTTCTATAATTACAATAATGAAAATAAAGTCGTAAAAATAGGAATGAGAGATAAGGAAGCTCAGATTAAACAAGCAACATCAGATGGCACATCATGTAAAATGGATGGTTTACTAGCACAGGTTGAACTTCCGCCAAAAAAGGTGATAAAAGTTGAAATAAAGCTTTAAGAGTTAATAATGATATAAAAATATAAAAATATAAAAATATATAAGCTTTGTATTTTGGTAAATAAAACTGTAAATACAAAGCTTTTATTATGCAATTTTAAACTGTAACAAGCATTCCAAAATTTATTATTAATAATTTAATTCATTATGCTGGTTGTTTTATGAAAGAAACCTTGTGTAGAGTCTCATATCACCTGCTAATCAGAGCCTAAGTTAAGCAAATACAATGTTTGAGCAGTATAATTAAATAAAAATTCAAAATTAATCTGCGAGTTTGTATTGGCAGCAGCTGAATTTTCAGGGGCTTGGCATCGCAACTCGGTTTCCTGGAACAAAATCGACTAGCATAACAAATTAATTTATATTATATATAATAATATTAGCGAAAATCGGGATAACTAATATAATTGACGAACAAGACGGTAAGTGCTATAATACATTAAAGCTAATTTTCATAGTTAAATATTGTAACTGCTGAGTTCCTGTTTTGTCTGAACAGGATACGGGGGAACCAATTTCATGGGGTGAATCCGGAATTATTTCCGGTAGGGCTAATATCCTTTCGGCCCGAATCCGTCAGCTAACCTCGGAAGCTTTGAAGGGAAGGAGGAATACATTGCCCTTAAAGCGATACTTACTCATTTGCAGGTAGTAATCGCTTTTATTTTTTTACATAAGATTCATGCCCATTTTTCAAATCAAACAAGAAGCCATGATATAAGAAAAATTAATATTTAAACATAGCATTTCAAAAGGGGGATATATATGAATGCAAAGTATAATGAAAAATCAAGATTAATAGAAATAGAGTATCAATACAGAGATGTGGAAGAAGCAAATCTCTTCAGGAATATATTTCCGTATAATGAAGTGCCAAGGCTGGTTTTTAACCACAGGATAGTACCAATGAATATACCGGAAAAATTATATATTACTGATACTACATTTAGGGACGGGCAGCAGTCCCGTTCACCGTATAGTGTAGATGAAATATGTACACTGTTTGACTTACTGAACAAACTTGACAATGGAAGTGGCATAATAAGACAGAGCGAATTTTTTCTGTATTCCAAAGTTGACAGAAAAGCTGTTACAAAGTGTCTGGAGAAAGGGTATGAATTTCCTCAGGTTACTGCCTGGATAAGGGCAAAAAAGGAAGATTTTCAGTTAGTTAAAGAAATCGGTATTAAAGAAACAGGTATTTTGGTTTCCTGTTCAGACTACCATATATTTAAAAAGTTAAAAATGAACAGAAGCCAGGCTATGGAACAATATCTTTCAATAGTATCTGCTGCTCTGGAAGCAGGCATAATACCAAGATGCCATCTTGAAGATATCACCAGAGCGGACTTTTACGGTTTTGTACTTCCCTTTGTCAATAAGCTGATGGAACTATCAAAGCAGGCAGGCATACCTGTAAAAATTCGAGCATGCGATACCCTTGGTCTCGGTGTCAGCATCCCCGGTGTAGCACTGCCTAGAAGCGTACCACAAATAATCTACGGTCTGATTAATTATGGAGGAGTACCGTCTGAGTATCTTGAATGGCATGGCCATAATGACTTTTATCTTGCTGTTAATAATTCTACTACAGCATGGTTATATGGAGCTTCAGCAGTTAACACTTCTCTTCTTGGAATAGGAGAGAGAACTGGAAATACTCCGCTGGAAGCTATGGTTATGGAATATGTGCAGCTAAGAGGAAGCAGTGATGGAATGAATTTAAGGGTAATAACAGAAATTGCGGAGTATTTTGAAAATGAACTTAATTATGAAATACCACCCAGAACGCCATTTGTAGGAAGAGCTTTTAATGCTACAAGAGCGGGAATTCATGCTGACGGATTGCTAAAGGATGAAGAAATATATAATATTTTTGATACAACAAAAATATTGGGAAGGCCTCCGGTAGTTGTAATTGACGCTCATTCCGGACTGGCCGGAATTGCAGCATGGCTGAATAATTATTTTTCATTAAAAGGTGATAAAACTATTGATAAAAAGAATGAAAAAGTAGCTAAGATTAAAGAATGGATAGACAAAGAATATGAAAACGGCAGGGTTACTGTTATAGGTGACTCTGAAATGGAACGGCTGGCCAGAGAATTCTTTCCGGAATTGCTTACCATGAGGCAGAGCAGAACTGAATAAGCAATTCCTGGTAAAAAGCGGCTGATGATTTGCTATATTTGAAGCAAAATGATTGTTTACGGTGTGTAGTAAATTTATTAACTCATATACTCAGACATACCTTATCCAAACATTTTTATGCGCAATATGGCAAAACAGCAGCCGCTTTACTTGCGCCTGTAATAAATCCGTTTAAAAATTTTATGTATTCTTTGTTTAACATTTCATGGAAAGGGAATTAATAAAGAGAATTTATTTTCAAAAATGTGATGATGATTATATACTTTACAAAATAAGTACTTAATATATTTCAAAATATATTGAAAAAAACAATCAAAATAAGTAAAATGAAAAATTATAAATTACATATACATTTATTAAAAAGGAGTCCAATTTTACTTATGGAGGAAATTATCAGAAAGTATAAACACACTATTGTATGTACTGTCATATTGTTTTTGCTTTCTTTTATGGGTATATTTATGGTTTTTTTGAGGTATGCATATACTGAAAGAGCCGAGTTTTTATATTTAATATGGAATCTGTTTTTATCATGGATACCATTGGTTGTATCAACTATAATGGCTTATATTTACTCAACTGGTATAAAGGGAAAACTAATTTTTATATTGCCCCTTGGAGTGATATGGCTTCTGTTTTATCCTAATGCACCGTATATGATAACAGATTTTATACACTTCAGGGATAACTATACTTTATTAATTTGGTATGATTTGGTTATATATACTACCTTTATATTTACCAGCTACCTGTTGGGTTTTGTTTCAATCTTTCATATAAAAAGAATAGTTGCTAAAATGACAAATAGCTTTATAAGCTGGATATTCATGATTTTTGTGCTCTTTTTAAGCAGTTATGCCATATATATAGGAAGATTTATAAGGCTTAACAGTTGGGATGCTATATTCAACCCTGCATATATTGTAAACGTATTTCTAAATAATATTAATAAGTTTTCAATAGTATTTTCATTGATTTACGGTTCTTTGCTGACATTAACATACACGTTCCTGTACAGTCTTACATATCTGAAATTAGAGAAAATAGACTAAAAAACAAGGGTACATTATATCTGTTTGTTAATAACAGAATATCGTACCCTTGTATGTATTTATCTTATTATATTTAGTTTACTCTTAGATCGGATGTATCTTGTTTTCATAATCGACCATTGTGCTGTCAATCTTATATTTTTGAGCCTGACGGTATTTAAAGAATCCTTCTGCAACCTGTGGGAACAATGCATATGTGAGTACATCTTCATCCTGTTCCATGTATTCTTTCATCTGGCTCTTTATGCTTTCAAGCTCAGGAGGTATAAGATCAGCCGGACGGCATGTAATAGGTTCTTCGCCGTTAAGTATCTTATCCTGGATTTCCTTAGATACAGGAGCAGGAGTTTTTCCGTATTCGCCTTTAACGAGGTTCTTTGATTCCTTTGTTACCATTTTATATCTTTCACCGGTTAAAACATTTAAAACTGCCTGAGTTCCAACAATCTGGCTTGTTGGTGTAACAAGCGGAGGATAACCGAAATCTTCTCTGACTCTAGGTACTTCTTTAAGAACCTCTTCAAATTTATCAAGAGCATTGGACTGCTTTAACTGAGAAACAAGGTTTGAAAGCATTCCGCCTGGTACCTGATAAATAAGTGTATTTACATCTACACCCATTACTTTAACATCAAGCAATCCGCTCTTTATATATTTTTCTTTTATCGGTCTGAAGTAATCAGCTATTTCACTTAACAGATTAAGGTCATATCCGGTATCATATGTAGTATCCTTCAATGTAGCAACCAATGGCTCGGTAGGTGGCTGTGAAGTTCCCATGGACATAGGTGATATTGCGCAGTCTACAATATCCACTCCTGCTTCTATTGCTTTTAAATATGTCATTGAAGCGACTCCGCTTGTATAGTGAGTATGAAGCTGTATCGGAATCTTCACATTTTCCTTTAAAGCTTTTACAAGCTCATAAGCGGTATACGGCAAAAGCAGGCCGGCCATATCTTTTATGCATATGGAATCGGCACCCATTTCCTCAAGTTGTTTTGCATCCTTTACAAATAAATCAAGATTATGCACGGGACTTATGGTATAACATACGGTGCCTTGTGCATGACCGCCTTCCTTTTTACATGCCTTTATTGCAGTTTCAATGTTTCGGGGATCATTAAGGGCATCGAATATTCTAATTATATCGATACCGTTGGCTACAGCTTTCTGTACGAAATATTCAACAACATCATCCGCATAATGCTTGTATCCAAGAAGATTCTGTCCTCTCAGCAGCATCTGCAGTTTGGTATTTTTAGCTGTGTTTTTGATTTTTCTTAGTCTTTCCCATGGATCCTCATTCAGAAATCTGAGGCAGGCATCAAATGTTGCTCCTCCCCAGCATTCCAAAGAAGCGTATCCGACTTTATCAAGTTTATCTATAATAGGGAGCATATCATCGGTTTTCATTCTTGTTGCAATCAACGATTGATGAGCGTCCCTCAATACAGTTTCGGTTATTTTTACCTTAGCCATACCTGGCAAACCTCCTTTATATTAATAATGATAAAGAGGAGAAAGTACAGAGTACAGAGCTATTAGCATTGTTATTAACAAGAATTGTATAACTGAACAATAGATTAACTCCATACTCATAATCTTTACTCTGTCTACTAAAATTTAATTCAGTGTTAATAATACATCTCCTGCATTTACAGAAGCTCCTTTTGATACATCCAAAGTCGCTACTGTTCCGTCAGAAGGCGCTACTATTTCATTTTCCATCTTCATTGCTTCAAGTATAACAAGCACTTGTCCTTTTTTAACTGAATCTCCCGGATTAACATTTGTTCTCAAAATTGTTCCGGGCATTGGTGCTGTAACTTTAATTGATCCTGCAGGTCCGGCAGGTTTCTTGGGCGCTTCAGCTTTTGGTGCAGGCGCAGGAGCAGCCGCAGCCGGTGCAGGGGAAGATACCTGAGCTGTATTTTGTACCGGTATTTCCTGAACTACTGAACCATCTTCTCTAATTTCTTCAACTTCAACTTCATATTGATTTCCGTTTACTTTTATTAAAAACTTTTTCATAATTAACCTCCAATTACCTAAAATTTATTTTAACGATTAATTAGCTTAGTTTATCATTAATTAATTCTATACGACCTGTTACGTTCCATATTGGTGAAGATTGCGGAATTCTTCTGAATGAGCGTACTACAATCTTAGTACCTGTCTTACGGCTCATATATGCAATTGCAGCAGCTATTGCAGCTATGACTTCACCATTTTCAATATTATTTTTATTATGATCCATAACAACCTCCATAGATTTGTTTTAAAGGAATATACAGCAATATCTAATTTCCTGTATTTTTCGTGTATAGTATCTTAGTTAGATTATTATATTTTAGAGAGGTATATTTCCGTGTTTCTTAGGAGGTCTGTTTTCTCTTTTGCTTGAAAGCATTTCAAGGGCACTTGCGATTCTTATTCTGGTAGTTGCCGGTTCTATAACATCATCTACATATCCTCTGGAAGCAGCTACATAAGGATTTGAAAATTTTTCTCTATATTCCTGTATCTTTTCCTGCCTTGCTGATACAGGGTCTTCAGCATTTGCTATTTCTTTTCTGAATATGATATTTGCTGCCCCTTCAGCTCCCATAACCGCTATTTCAGCAGAGGGCCATGCCAGAACAAAATCTGCTCCGAGTGTTTTGCTGTTCATTGCTATATATGCTCCGCCATATGCTTTTCTTACTATTATGTTAATTTTAGGTACCGTAGCTTCAGCAAAAGCATAAAGGAGTTTAGCACCATGTCTTATAACTCCGTTATATTCCTGTGAGACTCCCGGAAGAAATGCCGGTACGTCTGTAAATGTTACAACAGGTATATTAAAGCTATCGCAGAACCTTACAAACCTTGCCGCTTTATCAGAAGCATTGAAATCAAGGCTTCCGGCCATTACTTTAGGCTGGTTTGCGACAATACCTATCGTTCTGCCGTTGATTCTTCCAAAACCTATAATAATGTTTTGTGCAAAATGTTTTTGAATTTCAAAGAAATCACCGTTATCAACTACTTTTGTTATTATATCCATCATATCATAAGCTTTATTTGATTCGTCAGGAATGATATCATTCAATTCCTCAGGAATTCTGTTCAAGTCGTCGTTAGTTAATACTACAGGTGAATCTGAAAGGTTATTGTCTGGCAGGAAGCTTAAAAGCTTTTTAACATTTTCTATACATTCCTTATCATCAGAATATTTAAAATGAGCTACACCGCTTTTTGTGTTGTGGACATCTGCTCCGCCAAGCTCTTCAGCAGTTACATTTTCTCCGGTGACTGATTTTATAACTTCAGGTCCGGTCAAGCACATATAGCTTGTTTTTTCAACCATAAATATAAAGTCTGTTAAAGCTGGGGAATATACGGCTCCACCGGCACAAGGGCCCATGATTACCGATATTTGTGGAATTACTCCTGAAGCTATGGTATTTCTATAGAAAATGTCGCCATATCCGCTCAGTGAGTCAAGACCTTCCTGTATTCTGGCTCCACCTGAGTCATTCATGCTTATAAACGGAGCACCCATTTTCATTGCCATATCCATAACTTTAGTAATTTTTTTGGCGTGTGCTTCACCAAGGGATCCGCCTATGACTGTAAAATCCTGTGCAGCTGCAAAAACAAGCCTGCCGTCAACTGTTCCATAACCTGTGACAACTCCGTCACCAAGTACTTTTTTGCTTTGCATGCCGAAATCAGTGCTTCTTGTTTCTACAAAGGCATCAACTTCCACAAAACTGTTTGCGTCAAAAAGCTGCTCAAGTCTTTCACGGGCTGTCAGTTTACCTGCATTGTGCTGCTTTTCAATAGCTGCGGTACCTCCGCCCATTTCAAGCTTGCTCCTCATGTTTTGGAGCTGGGTTATTTTGTCAATTGTAGACATCAGTTTACCACCTCATATTTCTGTTTCATAAATTTTGTTTCTATTAGATTATTATGTGATATTATTACCTGGTACTAATAAAATAAATTATATAATAAAATTTTAACAAAAGCAATATTTTCCGAATTTTCTGTTTTAATAATATATACATATAAACAGCTTTTATGTATTATTGCACAGATGTCTTTTCTATACATACTAGTATAGGAGGATTATTAATCTGGTTTACAAATTCCGTTTTCATTACAGTAAAACTTTTTGGGTCTATAGTCTCAATAAATTTCAGCACCGATTCTTTTTCATCAAAACCGGAGTCACCGCCATAATAAATTACTATAGATATTATTCCGTTTAAACACAAAAGCTGCATGGCCTTTTTTACAGCTGCAATTGTAGTTTCTCCTTTTGTACATATAGAGTGATCTCCTCCGGGTAGGTACCCGAGATTAAACATAACTGCCTTCACAGGTTCTTTCACATATAAGTCCATGTTTTGATGCCCGTCATTAATTAGTTCAACGCGATTAAGCAGATCGTTTGAAGACAGTTTTTCCTTTGTATTTAAAATGGCTTTTTCCTGTATATCGAAAGAGTAAACCTTGCCTGTCGGGCCTACAAGACCGGCAAGAAATAATGTATCATTTCCGTTGCCCATTGTCGCATCAATAACAATGTCGCCATAAGAAACAGCTTTTTTTACAATATCATGAGACTGATGTAATGAATTTTTTATTATTGGCATTTTATCACCTTTAATATGAAGCAAAACCTACTGATAAATTATTCATGCTTAATATGCACTCGATAACTGCTGTCATTTTAGTAAGAAATCTGCTTTAGTCAACATCAGTATTGCAGTAAATATAAATTTCTGGTTAAATAATAATGTATGTTCAACAGTAATATTGTAAAATGTAATAAACTATTTGTCAAAAATAATATGTTATTTGAGTTTATATGAATTCTAAATAATTGTATAATAAAAGTGAAGCATTATTCAAGTTCATTATTAAATTAGATAATATCAGTATAAAATTATGAAAATCAGCCCATACAAGTTTAATCAATCTCATAAAAAGGGGGGCTTTTATGAGTAATAATCTAAATTCCCTTATAGAACAGGCCCAAAAGGGTGATGTACTTGCATTTGAAAAGCTGATAGAAGATCATCAGAAAAAGGTCTATAATATAGCATTTAGATTCATGGGAAACAGCGAAGATGCAAGTGAGGTTGCTCAGGAAGCTTTTATAAGGGTATACAAATCCATTAAAAATTTTAAAGGCAAGTCTTCATTTTCCACATGGCTATACAGGATAGTAGTAAATATATGCATGGATGAAATGAGAAAAAGAAATAAACAGAACATTGTTTACATAGATGAAATTACACAAACTGAAAAAGGCGAGTACAGACATGAAATCGAATCCGGAGAAGAATCACCTCAGCAGCAGGTTGAAATAAATGAAACCAGAAATGAAATATATGCAGCAATTAACAGCCTTTCAGATGAGCATAAAGCTGTAATAGTTTTAAAGGATATACAGGGTTTCAGCTATGAAGAAATAGCCGGTATTATGAAATGTCCGGAAGGAACGGTTAAATCCAGATTAAACAGAGCACGAAGCATTTTGAAAGATATATTAAAAAAGAATATGGAACTTTTTAATAAAGAGAACGTCTAATGAGGTAGGGAAGGAGGTAAAGAATATGCTGAATTGCAATGAAGTAAAGGACTATGTATCGGATTATTTTGACAATGAAATAAATGAAGATATAAAGAGTTTAATAGAAGAACATATAAGCACCTGCAAGGACTGTAAGGCTTATTTCGACGAAATTAAAGATGTTATAAACAGATGTAGGCAAATTACAGATGAAGAGCTTCCCGTTAATTTTAAAGTTAACCTTCATGAAAGATTAATGAAAGAAGCAGAAAAAGAAAAAGTACAAGGCAGATCATTAAGGAATAAATATATAGCTATATTTTCATCAATAGCAGCAGGGCTGATTTTAGTATTCCTTTTTAAAGGATTTTATGGTAATTTTAACAGTAAATCTAAATATCAGCTGAGTGATAATTCTTCAATAACAGAAACAGCAAGTACCAATAGGGACAGTAAGAAAAATGTTGCAAGTGCTTCAATTAAAAATAATATGGAATCAACGAATATTAACAACAGTAAAAGCGAAACGATTCCTGACATGGCAAAAAACGGTACCAATGCAGATAATGCAAAAGATAAAAACTATGTAGCTTCTGCATATAATGAAAGAAGCGTTTCAAAAGATTCTGAAAATAAAAATATTGAAGAATCAAATAATAAGACAATCGGAGGTACTGAAAAAAATACAACCCAATCACAATCTAAAGACTACGAATTAGCAATGGCAGCCAATGAAAGCCTTGACGCTATTGAAGAAAATGCGTCTCTTTCAATAACAAAATCATATACCGATCCAAGCAAGCAGAAAGACAGGGTTCTTGATGCTAAGCTTACTATTTACACAAATGATACAGAAAACATGTCAAAAAAAGTACAAAACTTAATGCAGCAATATGGAGGCGTGTTTGACTCAGAAGATAAAGTAGGAAACCAGGGTATACAATACGAAAACGGCAAAACGATATTGAATATACTTGTACCGTCAGGTGATAGTTTCGAAAATTTCTGGTCGGATTTGAAAAATACAGTTGGAGAAAGAAATTACGGAGATGAGGGAAGAACTGAGGTTGATAAAAATGAAGATGGTATGCAAGATGCAAGAGCACTTCTTAATATACAGCTTGAAAGCAGTCAGTCTGAAGAAGAAAAAGAAAGTATACGTGCTCAGTTAAATAAACTTGATTATCTTGAATCTTATACATGTGTTACAATTACTATACAAAAACGTTAGCTATTACTTAAAAGAGTTAAAATTTCTATAGCGTTATACAGTGTTCATTTTTAAGGAGCATACATTAAAGTATGTTCTTTTTTTATTATCTTTTTGTGATATTTGTTTTTGTGCCTGAAATGGATAAATGTAAGCTTGGTATTTTTACAACATAGATGTTTCAGGGAAATATATAGACAACTTATTGGCAATTTAATAAGATAAATAAGGTAAATTTGATAAATTTTACCGACATTATTGAACAAATTATGACAGCAAAATGATATCATTTTCAATAAAAAACTTTTAATATAGCTTTTATTATTTAACAGTTGCTGAATTGTTTTTTTATTAGGAAGTTAAGGTAAATATCGAATAATATACACATATGAAAATTAAAAAATGAATATTTATAAATATACTTTTAAATATGAAAAAGAATCCTTTGAAAGAATTAATATAAAAAACTATAAGGAACTTATTAAATTGTTTTTTTTCAATAATAACAACAGGTTTCCAACATATATTATTATAATCCGGAATTAAGGATATAGCGTAACTTCTCTTTTATTAGTTTTCTTTTTGGGCATGTAATGTACTTCCGTTAGCAGAATAAAAGTTAATAAGATAAATCAAATGGAGGAATTAAAATGGAAATGAAACAATGTTCTAACGGGCATTTCTTTGATTTAAGCAAAAATGCTACCTGCCCCTATTGCAATGGAGGAAATGAAATCGGCGTAACAAGGCCGCTTAATGTCGGAGGAGGATTTTCATCTGTTGCATCTGCAAATATAGCTGAAACACCCTCATTTCCTAAGACTACACCTATTGCTGGGGTGAATCACAATAAAAATAACTTTATACCACCTACTGTACCGTTATACTCACCGGAAACCAGCAAGACAGTACCATTACATATAAACGAACAGGGAATCGATCCCGTATGCGGTTGGCTGGTTTGTGTAAAAGGCAATAATAAAGGCAAAGATTTTAAAATTCACACTGAAAAAAACTTCATCGGCCGTTCCAATTCAAATGATATTTGCCTTGATTTTGATGAGACTGTTTCAAAAGATGCTCATGCAATCATTACTTATGACATCCGTACAAATAAATTTTGGCTGCAGTCAGGAGACGGCAGAAGTAATATATATGTAAATGAAAAAATAGTATTGGTACCTGTGGAAATTAAAAGTTATGATGTTATAAGCATTGGTAAAACAGAACTTGTGTTTGTATCGTTCTGCAATGAGAATTTTAAATGGAAGTAGGCTACTGGCATTAGACAGAGCCGAGAAAGTGTAGGGTTTAATGTGCATGTTTGGATTACAACGCAGACATAAAAAAAACAGAATAAAAAAGACATTAAAACTGCCAATAATTAAGCAAAAAGGAATTGACCTGTTTATTGATAATACAGGTACAAAAGTAGAAATCAAATTCGGTAATGCCCAGCATATAGGAGGAAGACTAAAACAGGAAGATTCCTTTGGATATTCAAATATTTCTGACAGTATGAAAATATCACAAAAAGGGGTTCTGGCAGTACTGGCTGATGGCATGGGTGGCTTGTCTTACGGCAAGGAAATAAGTGAATATGTGATTTCAGCTGCGCTAAGCATGTTTGAAAATTTAAACTATTCACAGCCATTTTATATTCAAATTGAAAATATTATAAGGAAAATAAACAACGAGGTATCAAACAGATTTTCAAAAAACGGTAAGTCTGATGCCGGATCAACAATTGTACTTGCATTTATTTATAAAACAAAACTTTATTGGGCATCTGTCGGAGACAGCAGGCTTTATTTGCTGAGAGACGGATATTTATATCAGATAAATGAAGATCATGATTATCTTAATCATCTCCTTGAAGCAGTAATAAACGGCAACATTACCTTGACTGAAGCTTTAGCTGACCCTCAAAAGAACTCCTTGACCAGTTTTATTGGAAATGAAAAACTTCCATATATAGATATTAGTCTGAAAGGTTTTTCCATTCAAAGGGGCGATAAAATAATATTATGTTCAGACGGTGTTTACAACAGCATTTCAGACGCTGAATTTATAGAGTTACTGAAAAAAGAACCTCAGGTATCCGCAGATAGAATTATAAGAAGTATAGTAAGTAAAAAATTAAATAATCAAGACAATATAACTATCATGATTATAAATTATGATTAAAGGGGAGAAAAGAAATGTCAAAAAGTAACTGGTTATTTAAATT
>Ga0134105_1000348_pt1 | contig 52921 bp, 69 predicted proteins | sample 16_3_2metaG_FD_94457 | JGI IMG/M metagenome (GOLD analysis project Ga0134105, IMG submission 94457) | Switchgrass degrading microbial communities from high solid loading bioreactors in New Hampshire, USA - 16_60_3.3_214_A3 metaG | ecosystem: Engineered > Bioreactor > Semi-continuous > Anaerobic... | reverse complement strand
GTTCCGTACTACAAGCTATAAAAACAACCCTGAAGGGCGGTCGGTGCTCAGGTCCGCATTTAGGCCGTGGTACTTCAAAAAGCACATCGAGACGATTGAGGGCATCGGCATTGAAAGGGACCTTGCGGGCCTTCCTATCGCTTGGGTGCCGCCGGAGCTTTTATCTCCTAACGCATCGCCTGAAGATAGGCAGGTCTTAGAATCAATTAAACGCATCGTAACCAATGTCCGGCGTGACGAGCAGGAAGGAATTGTGTTCCCCCTGGTCTATGACGAGAACGGCAATAAGGTCTTTGACTTTGGGCTTCTTTCAACAGGCGGCACGCGGCAGTTCAATACGGACGCGGTGATCGCCCGCTATGACCAGCGGATCGCAATGACCGTGCTTGCGGACTTCATCCTCCTTGGGCATGAGCAGGTCGGGAGCTTCTCTCTGGCTTCGTCAAAGACGCACCTCTTCTCGGTGGCTCTCGGCACCTGGCTCAATGTGATCGCAGCGCAGTTCAACCGGATAGCTATTCCGAGGCTCTTTGCTCTAAACAGCTTCCGGCTTGAGAAGCTGCCTAAGCTCGTGCCTGGAGACATCGAAGTGCCGAACCTGACAGAGCTCGGAGACTACATCACAAAACTCGCCGGAGCCGGTATGGACCTCTTCCCTGATGAAAAGCTGGAGGATTACCTGCGTAAAGTCGCGAACCTGCCGAAGCCCGATTATGCCGTCTAGGACGGTTTTAGAGTGCATCAAGCGTCTAGCCGCCTAAGAGTCTGGTTTCCTAAATGTCTGGGCTCCTAAGCGTCAAGCCTTCTAAGTGTTTAGGCGTCTAAGCATTTGGGCGTTTAACCGTCTGGGCGGCGAGGTTTTAAGGCGGATGGTTGTTCGGCAGCGGTAAAATGTGAAGGGAGAGCCTGGAGCCTGGCTTTCTTTCTAGGATGCCTCTCTGAACGCACAGGAGCTTCCAGGTTGAGTTTTTTGGCGGTTAGGGTAGTCCAATATACCCTCGCGAAAAAGAAGGCTTAAATCGCCCCGTATTTCGTTTTAGAAAGATGCACCATCGGCACAGAGCCTGGGAGTTATCCTGGGCTTTCACCATAGATGCCTCCCTGGGCTTAAAAGAAAGCCCAGGAGAGGCTTATTACGCTTTAAGGTACTTTTACTTAGGGTCAAAAAATAGGGGGCTTAAATTGCTCTATACCAGTAATATTCGGATAAATCTGTATCAAGCGTCTAGACGTCTAGTCTTCCAGTCTTCTAGTTTCCTAAGCGTCTAGTTTCTAAGCCGCCTGGACGCTCAGGATTGATCGGGGGTGGTGATACCGTGCCGAAGCCTCGAAATCCGGAGTGGAGGACGCTCCATGGGGTGGCAGACAGTAAAAGGGAAATCCTGCGCCGGACGTTCCTTGAGGGCATGAGGGAGTTCTCTTCCAACATCACCCTGGCCGAGCTTGAAAGGGCGATTGAGTCAGGCGATCCAAAGAAAGTGGAAGATGCCATCCCCTGGGACGAGCTGCCTCCATATCTTGAGGACATGGCCGAAGAGCTCATTACCATCGTGCGCGACGGGGCAAGGGCATCGGAGAAGTACCTGCCGGAAGCGGTGCAGATGAGGGTGCGCTTTGACCTCCTAAACCCGCGATCTGTTGAGTTCATCCGGCAGTACCGCTTCGACCTCATCCGGGAGATCACGGACGCATCGAGGGAAGGCGTGCAGAAGATCATCCAGCGCGCCTTTGAAGAAGGGATGCACCCCTATAAGGCCGCACGGCTCATCCGTGATGTCGTGGGCTTAACTGAAACCCAGGCCCTGGCTGTGGATAACTTCCGCCGGGGCTTACTTGCCCAGGGCGTGCCGGAGGGGAAGGCACTTGAAAGAGCCCAGCGCTATGCCGAGAGGCTTCACAGGAGAAGGGCAGAGACTATCGCGAGAACCGAGACTATCCGTGCAGCAAGCGCTGGGCAGTCCATACTCTGGCAGGAAGGTGTGGCCGAGGGCCTTATCCAGCCGTCGCGCACATGGCGGGTCTGGATTACGACACCTGATGATCGCTTGTGCCCCATCTGTGAGCAGATGCACGGCCAGAGGGTGAGGATTCAAGAAAGCTTCCAGAGCGCACTTGGTGCCGTCTATGCGCCTCCTGTGCATCCCAACTGTCGGTGCGCTGTTGCTCTTGAGTTCGACGAGTAAAGGGGGGATAAGATGCCTTATGACAGGATAAGCGATCTGCCGGAGCCGGTGAAGAATGTTTTGCCCAGGGAAGCTGCTGAAGTCTGGAGGGCTGCCTTCAACTCTGCAGAAAAAGCCGGAAACAGTGAAGAATCCGCAGCTAGAATCGCCTGGAGCGCAGTTAAGCGTGCAGGATGGGAGAAAGGGCCGAACGGCACCTGGGTAAAGGTGAAGGCGGCAAAGGAAGCGGAGAGCTTTTTTAACTGGCTGATGGAGCTCGTCTCCAAAGCCGCAAGGCTCTCCAAACAAAGGGAAAGCCCAAAACCTAAAGGGGAGACGGTTACCAAACAGCTCATAACCGGCATCTTTAAAGTCGATCAGGAAAAGCAGATTGTAAGTGGCATCGTGCTTGAGCCTGATACCGAAGATGCTCAGGGCGATATCATCTCGGCTGAAGAGATCGAAAAGGCGGCGCACGGCTTTTTGGTCAAATCCCGCGTGGTCGGGAAGTTCCACTCGGAAGTGGCTAAAGCTGATGTCGTGGAAAGCTACATTGCGCCCCAGGATTTCACTATCAACGACCAGACGGTCAAAAAGGGCAGCTGGGTGATGAGCGTTAAGGTGCACGATCCTGATCTTTGGGAGCAGATTAAAGCTGGCGAGGTTACGGGCTTTTCCATCGGAGCTGTTGGCATAAGGCAGTCTATCTGAAAGGGGGGATTAGATGCCTAATGTCCTAACCGATCTCGATGTCGCAGAAGTATCTCTTGTGAAAAAGCCTGCTAACAAGCGGGCCTTTTTGCTGTTCAAACAACTTGATGAAGGGGGCGAAGAGAGAGTGCCTGATCTGAAGGAGAAACTGATTGAGCTGATCACCAGCGAAGCTCCGCTTGAGCTTGAGGAAAAGCTGGAGCTTATCGAGGGCCAGGAAGGGTTCACAGAAGAGTGCAGAGAGATCGTCAAAGAGGTTGTGAAGGTCCTTAGGGCTTACAAGGCTGATCTGCCGGAGGATATTTTGGAGGTCATTGCAGAGCTCGCGGAGCTAAAGCTGCCGGAGCGCATCGTAGACCAGAAGCCTAGGGCCGAAGAGGAAGAGAAGATCGAGATCATGGCTGGTTTCCCAAGGCCGATCAAGAAGGCTGACGGCAGCTATGATCTTTCGGGTGTGCCCAAGGAGCAGCGGGCTATCGTTGAGGCACTCTGGAAACAGGCAGAGCGTGCCGATCAGCTTGCAAAAGAGCTCCGTGAGGAAAAGGAGCTCCGCATCCGCAAGGAATTCGAGGAACGGGCTAAACAGTTTGACAATCTGCCCATCTCTGCTGAAGAGCTGGGGCGCATCCTCCAGGCTTTCCATGAGAAGGCCAAAGAAGAATACGATAAGATTGAACGCCTCCTGCGTGCTGTAAACGAAGCACTCGGGCAGAGCGAGATTCTAAAAGAGTTCGGCTCCTCCTATAATGGCAGTTCCGGCGGTGCATGGACGAAGATCGAGAAGCTCGCGCAAGGGCTCATTCAGAAGGATGCCAACCTCACCAAAGAAAAGGCGATCTCCATCGTGCTTGAGGCCAATCCACAGCTTTACGCTGAATACCTGGCCGAGCAGCAGAGGAAGAAGTAAAACCCTAAAAAGAAAGGCAGGGTGATGATGATGGCATGGGAGATTCCTGTACTAGATATAAGCCTCGTGGCGGCTGACGATCTCCAGGACTTCCAGTATTTCTTCGTTAAGGTCAACTCTGACGGCGAAGTGGAGCTCGCTGGAGACGGTGAAGCGGCTCTCGGGGTCCTCCAGAATAAGCCGGGTGAAGCAACCGGTGCAGGCGGTGAGGCAGCCTCTATCCGCATCTACGGCGTGTCTAAGGTCGTAGCTGCCGAGGCAATCGATCCGGGCGAAGAGGTCGCATCGGACGCTGACGGCAAGGCGAAGGTCGCTGGTTCCGGCGATCGAGTGCTGGGGGTTGCCTTAACTGCTGCTGCGAACGAGGACGAGATCATCTCCATTGCGCTCTATCACGGGCCGGAGCTGGCCTAACGAGTTTTTAAGCTAAAGGGGGGTTAAAAGGATGCCAATCCCAACTCCAGGGGATGTCCATGTTAATCGACCGTTAACTAACATCTCTATCGCGTATATCCAGGAAGCAACCGCGTTTATCGCAGATAAGGTCTTCCCAACGGTGCCTGTGCAGAAGCAGTCGGACAGGTACTTTAAGTACCTGAAGGAAGATTGGTTCCGTTCTGAAGCGAAAGAGCGTGCTCCGGCAACCGAATCGGCGGGCTCCGGCTGGCGCATTGACAACACGCCTACGTATTATGCAACGGTCTTTGCAGTCCACAAGGACGTAGACGATTTCACGAGAGCCAATTCCGACGAGCCCATCGACATGGACCGGGACGCAACCCTTTGGGTAACCCAGCAGCTGCTCTTAAAGAGGGAGCAGGTATGGGCCCAGAACTACTTCAGAACAACCGTTTGGGATACCGACCTGCAGGGCGTGCCTGCCGCCCCTGGCGCAGGGCAGTTCCTGCAGTGGGACCAAGCAAGCTCGACACCCATTGAGGACATTACGGGTGCAGCTGTCCTGATCGCTCAAAAGACCGGCTTCAGGCCGAACGTGCTTGTGCTCTCGCCTACGGTCTACAACGCTATCAGGAACCATCCAGATGTGCTCGACCGCATCAAATACACCCAGCGAGGGGTAGTTACCACCGAGATTCTCGCTGGGCTTTTTGATGTCGAGCGGGTGCTCGTGCCTTGGGGCGTAATCAACCCAGCACCTGAAGGCGTGCCCGGGGATGCTGATTTCGACTTCATCTTCGGCAACCACGCTCTCCTTGTCTACGCTAACCCAACACCTTCTATCCTGCAGCCGTCTGGCGGGTATATCTTCTCCTGGACCGGCTACCTCGGCGCAGGGCCTGCTGGGAACCGGATTAAGCGGTTCCGCATTGAGCAGATCGGTGCCGACCGGATAGAGGGTGAGATCGCTTTCGACGCGAAGCTTGTTGCGCCTGACCTTGGCGTGTTCTTCGCAAATGCTGTTGCCTGATAACAGGGCTTAGCCCTAACTTGGAGGGGATACTCATGGAGAAGGTTTTTGTAGCAGGCAGAAGGCTCAAGATAGGTGATGATCTCAGGTTCCCTGGGGACCCTGTGCCGGAGGTGGCTCTTTTTACCGAACGGCAGAAGAGGGTGCTTCTAAACACAGGGCATGTCATCTTAAAGGGCCTCGATGAGCTTAATCCTGACCAGCACGAAAAACTTTCTCAGTATCTCGAAAAGATGCAGCCAAAACACGTTGGAGGCGGTGTCTATGAGCTACCTACTGGACGGCGGGTCAAGGGAAAAGAAAAAGCCTTCAAGGCGATGGAGGCTTTTGGATTTTTTCTAGGTGAGGTTGAGCCGGAAGCCAAAAAGGAGCCTGCTCAGGAAGAAGAGGATGATGATAAGGTAGGTGAGCCTTAGAAGGGGCTGATCTGATGGTTCTACTCTGCAATAAGCCGACACTTAGGTTCGGCGGAAAGACGTATCAGTTGGGGCAGCCGATTCCTTTCCATGTGGTAGGAAAGAACGTGGCTGCCCTTCGTGCTGCTGGGAAGATTAGGACGGCTGATTTAACCGAGCGCGAGGGCTATACCCACGGCTCTAGGTTTAAGAAGTACGAGCCGCCTTTCTTCGGCAGCTTCGTTGACGGAGAATCTATTGTGAGCGCAAGCCTGGCTCTTGATATGGCCTTTGGAAGCTCTGTGGAGAACCAAGCGGGGATTTCTGCTGCTGCGGGGCTTTCCATGCAGTTTGAAGGCACGGTCGAGGGCGAAGCGGAGGTAATCGGCGATGCAGGCATCGACTGATAAGGGAAAGAGTGGCCGCAGCCCAAAGGTGTACTCGAAAATCAAGGTTAAGGGCGATCTGACGGTTAAAAAGGCTGAAGAGAAAGGCAAGGGGGGAAATAAATGAGCTTCACGGAGGTACTTGAAAAGGCTCTGCTTGACCTTGTATGGGGCGGCAGCGCATACTCTGCTGCAGCGAACCTTTATATCGGGCTTTCGACAACGGCCATCAACAACGACGGCACGGGCATCACAGAGCCTGATCCTTTGGACGCTTACGCCAGGGTTGAGGTTACGAACGATGCCACTGAGTGGCCGAACGCAACCGCGGGCGGGCCGTCTGTCAAACAGAACGCGAATGAGCTGTCCTTCCCAACGGCAACGGGCAGCTGGGGCACCGTTACGCACTTCTTCTTCTCAACCGATCCGACCTCGACTGATCCAGAGGACATCATCGCTTTCGGTGCGCTCGATGTGCCCCGGACGATTGAAGAGAACGACACGGCCAGTTTCGCCGCTGGTGCAATCACGATCACGCTTGACTGATGCTTTGGGCCCTTTAGGGGCCTTTTTCGGTGAGAAGGGGGGTGTCTGCCGTGAAAGGGTCGGTAAAGGCGAAATCAACACTCGGTGCTCTTCTGATACCTACGCCGTTTGCATGGTATGCAGCTGACGATCTGAACCTCTCCGACGGCGATCCGGTGACGGTGTGGCCGGATAGAGGGCCGAACGGCCTCGATGCTGCCCTTGCCACGGCAAGTGCCCCCACATTCCATGTAGACAGGACATCTTCAGGGCTTCCTGCGGTGGACTTCGTGCCGACCAGGGTCCTTCGGACGAACACCTTTGCAAGCAGAGCCCAGCCGAATGTGATTTTCATTGTCTGGCGTACTAGGGCAAATGGCCGCATCCTAGACGGCGAGAACGATGCTTCACGGCATATCGTGGAGACGTCTACAACGCAGGTGCGTATCTTCGCGGGTACTTTCCTTGGCTATACCAGGGAAATTGTGATGCCTCGCTTTTTCATCCACACAGGCATCTTCAACGGGCCAAACTCGGCAATCCGCGAAGATGGGCAGGTAGTGCAGACAGGCCCAGCTGGAAACCAGGGCACAACGCGGTTCACCATCGGGGCGCACTACAACCTTGCCTCTAACCCCGCAAATGCAGAGCTCGCAGAACTCATCTTCTATGACCGGATGCTGACCGACACCGAAATCGAGGTTGTCGAGGCATACCTCTACCGCAAGTATTTCTATGTGCAGTTATCCGGGACTATCTCCGGCGAGAGCGACGTTCAAGGGGTATTATCCAGGCATATTAAGCTTTCAGGCAGTGTAGAGGCAGAATTAACGGTCGGGGCCGATCTATCTTACGTCTCCGAAATCTGGGGCACTATTTCTGCTGAAAGCACTCTAGAGGCTGATTTAAGACGGAAGATCGGGCTTTCTGTGAGCATAGAAGGCGAGTCAACTGTCGAGGCTGATTTAAGGAGAACCGTAGGGCTCACAGGTGCGGTTGCGGGCAGCTCTGCGCTTGAGGGCGGATTAAGGCGCGAGGTAGGCTTAACCGCATCTCTTCCAGGGCTTTCTACTGTCGGGGCAAGGCTCGGGCGGCACGCCTTCATAGACGGCACCGTGGCGGCTTTATCGGAGCTTGATGCGGCTCTTTCTAAGGGCCTTATGCTGTCGGGGCAGGTTGATGCGCTCTCGGACTTAACTTCGCCGCTTGTCCTCAAGTTCGTTATCGTTGGAGACGTGTACGCTTTATCCCATCTTTCGGCTGCGCTCTCGGGACGGTTCACCTTGATAGGCTCTGTGCCGGCGGTAAGCTCTCTAAGTGCTTTCATCCGTGTTCGGGGGCTCTTCGCTGCGAAACTCACGGGGTCGGTGGTGAGGCGCATCTATCTGGAGGGCGAGGTGGACTTAGATGGCTAGGATAAACCAGAATTTCGAGATGTGGCAGGGCGATACGAAAGAGGTCTTTATCCGTGTCTACGATCCGGAAGATAACTACTACGACATCACCGGGGCCCAGGTGAAGTGGAAAATGAAGATGCAGGTCTTTAACGGGCCGGAGCCCACGCTTGTAAAGGAGACGGGGAACGGCATCACCATCCCTGATCCGCTACGGGGCTTAATCCGTATTCAGATCGATCCAGAGGACACGGAGGCGATGCCCGCCGGATACTACTACCACGAGGCCCAGCTGATAGAAGCCGACGGTGCGGTGAGCGTGATTACTGTCGGCCGTGTTACCTTAAATCCCAGCGTCAACTAAAGGCGGTGATGATATGCCTGCCTGGACTTATTCGGGCGATCCTGATGCCAATCCAAAAGATGCGGTGAGGTTTTACTTAGGAGACACCGATCCGGATGATCCCCAGTTTTACGATCAAGAGGTTCTCTATCTCCTGAAGAAGTTCAACGGCAACGTTCTCCTGGCCGCAGCAGACGGCGCGAGGGCCCTTGCTGGCAAGTATTCGAGGCGTGCAGATAAGGCTGTCGGGGACCTTAGGCTTTCATTCTCCCAGCAGGCACAGCACTACTGGGAGCTCGCAAAGAGGCTTCAGACAGAGGCAGGGAAGAGGGCTGTGCCTTATGCTGGCGGTATCTCAAAGAGCGATAAGAAAACCCAGGAAGAGGATACAGACCGCGTGCGGCCTGCCTTTAAGCGCGGTATGATGCGGAACAAGCGCGCGCCCTCGGTGCAGGAGGATACTTGGCGCAGGGGGTGCTGGTACTGATGGCAACCATTGAGAGGGATTTCCTTGAGCTCATGCACCAGACGATCATCGTGGAGAAGATGATCGGCAGGAACCCCATCGGCGGCGATCCGATCTTCGGGCCGCCTGTTGCCTACCGCGGGCGTGTAGTAGATAAGCAGAGGCTCGTAGTTGATGCCAACGGCCAGGAGCGCGTGGCTACAACAACCGCGTGGTTCTTCGGGGCACCTGACATCACAACGGACGATAGGATCATCCTCCCTGATGGGAGAAGGCCGTTTATCCTAAATATCGCGCATTTCCCTGATGAAAAGGGGATGCACCATGTGCGGGTGGACTTCGCATGAAGATTAGGCTTAAGGTTAGCGGCTTTAGGGAGCTTAAAAAGGCTTTGAAAGCGCAGGGGCAGCGTGCTGAAAAGAGTTTGGCAGCTGCCCTTTATGCTGAAGGCGAGCGCATTATGGCAGAGGCGAAGAGGCTCTGCCCTGTTGATACCGGGACTTTGAGAAGTACGGGCCACGTTCAAAAGCCTGTAATAAGGCGGGGCTCGATTGAGGTTACTTTGGGCTTCGGTGGGCCTGCTGCGCCCTATGCTGTGTTCGTGCATGAGAACCTCAACGTGCATCACACGGTCGGGCAGGCGAAGTACCTTGAGAAGCCCTTAAACGATGCGGCGAGGGGTTTTGCTGAAAGGCTTGCAGCGGAAGTGAGGCGGAGGTCTTAAATGATGGAGGTGTCCTGATGCAGTTCAATCCTGCGGTGCAGATAGCCGAGCTGGTTCATTCGCTGGGCATCGCGGAGCTGGGGAAGAGCCTTTGGGTGGGGCTTGTGCGCCCTGTGAGCAGCACCGTTCCGGCTGAAGCGGTGTTTGTGATGGGTACAGATGGGCTTCCTCCTGACCGCTTCTTTGCCCAGCAGGATGAAGTGAGGCATCCGACGATCATGATTAGGATACGCTCCCCTGACTACAACTCAGGGTATGAGCTCGCAAGGAAGGTCTACGATGCCGTGCAGAGCTCACGGCCTCCGGGGATAAAAGATGTGTCCTGCAGGCAGTCTGAACCGATCTATCTTGGGCAGGACAACAACGCCCATCACGGATGGTCGCTAAACTTCGATCTGTTTTACCAGGAGTGATGCCTGTGCAGGACGTTAAGCAGATTGAGGACGTTATTTCGGTGCTCAAAAAGCTTCAGAGGGAGACTAGGCAGTCTATAAAGGCTTTGAGGGAGTATCAAGAGCTTAAGAAAGGGGAGAGAAAGAATGGCATATCCGGGCAAGCACGCCGGGGTGTTCATAGACAACAATCTCGTGGCGGAAATCAATGATGCGACTTTCACCATCAACGGCGAGATTGTAGATATTAGCTCCTTTGACAGCGGGGGCTGGCGCGAGAGGCTTTTAAACCTCCGTGATGCGACGATCTCCATCTCCGGCTTCTATGCCGATGGGGATACAGACGGCCAGGTGGCTCTTCGGACGGCCATCTTAACGCAGGCTCTTGTCGAGGACGTTAAAGTGCTCGCAGATGTCAACGTGGCCACTTCTGGCTTCATCTGCGATGCCTATGTCGAGACGTTTGAAATCAATGCGGCGGTCGAGGGAGCCGTAACGGTCTCAATTACCCTCCAATCCAGCGGCCCAATCGCGGTGTCGAGCTGATGATCTTCGGGCCCATGAAAGGGGGGATAGCGCATGGCAAAACCCGGCAAGCACGCGCGGGTGATGATCATGTCTACGACCAGCACGCCGTTCACCGATGAGGCCACTACCCCTGATGCCACTTTCACCATCTACACGATAGACGACCGCACAATGCGGTACTGGGATAGGGATACGCCTGTTGTGGTGGAACGAAACGGAACACCTGTCCCAGCGAATGAGTACCGCGTGCAGTATGCAGGCGGCAGGATTCACTTCTACGAGCCGCAGGAAGAAGAGGACGAAATCACCGTCTCAGGCGCGTTCGTCTCTGTTGTAGTGGCCGCAGAGTGCCGTGAGTTTACTATCTCCATCGGGCGTGAGATGGTTGACGTCACGGTCTTTGAATCGGACGGCTGGCGGGATAGGCTCTCCGGCATCGGCGGTGTAACTGGCACTATTTCAGGCTTCTACAACATCAATAACCTCTTCACGGAAAGGCTCCTGCAGCAGAAGCCGCTGGTTTTGGAGTTCTGGACGAGCAAAGACGATCCAGAGTTCTTTGCTGTCTATGCGGTGCTTGAATCCCAGGAGCTCTCGGCTGCGGTCGAGGGTGCTGTCGAAACTAGTGTCGGCTGGCAGAGCGACGGCGAGCTCTTGATCGAGCAGGAAGTAACACCTTAAAGGCAAAACCGAGCATGTAGAGGGGGAGACTTATGTCTGATGAGAAAAAGGTCGAACAGAAGGGCTCGCAGGCGAGAGACTTCTTTCTGACGGGCCTTAACCGCTTCAAACAGGAAGTGGTGGAGATAAACCAGGACGGTAAAGCCTTAAAGGTCTTAATCAAAGAGCCAAACGCGAGGCAGCGGGGCGAAATCTTCAAGGCTGCGACGAAGATCAAGAAGTCCGGCGATGCTGAGATTGACCACGCAGAGCTGCAGGTGTGGGCTGTGATCTTCTGCGCCTACGATGCACAGACAGGGGAAGCTCTCTTTGAGCCGGCGCACCATGATGTGCTCCTGTCTCTGCCGACGAGCGTCTTTGATCTCTTGGCTAAGCCTGCAATGGCTATGCTGGGCGAAAATCCGGAGGAAGTTGCGGGAAACTGACGGAGAATCCCGAGATGCTCTTCAAATACCAGCTTGGAGAGGTCTTGGGAAAGACAATCGGGGAAATAGAAGCTATGCCGGCATCTGAATTCACAGGATGGGCCGGCTATTTTCTTTTCAAGGAGAGGGAGAGGGCAAAGCAGGAAGCTATCGCAAAAGCTAAAGCCCGTGCCAAAGGTTCCGGCAGGGTATTCGGCGGGAGAGGGGGGTTTTAGATGGCTGCCAATGTCGGCACTTTAACCGCTAACCTAGTGGCGCAGACAACGACATTTACACGGAATATCGCTCAGGCGCAGAAGGCAGTTGAGGCGTTCAACAAGCGGATGGAGAGCATCCAGAAGGGCTTAAACAACGTCTCTAAGCTGGGGCAAAAAGCAGGGCTCGCCCTTGCTGGCTTAGCTGGGGCGATTACGATCGGGGTCAAAAACGCTGCCGAGTACGGTACGCAGATTACCCAGCTTTCGGCGCAGACGGGGCTTACAGCCCAGGCCCTGCAGGAGATGGAGTACGTTTCGAAGCTGGTAGGCTTCGAGTTCGGAAGCCTCTCGCAGATGACTACCTCCCTTTCGCAGAAGGTGCTTGAAGCAGGGGCTTCCGGCGGGCAGGCGGCAGCCGTCTTTAAGCGGCTTGGCATCTCTGTCCGGGACAGCCAGGGCAACCTCCGCAGCATGTCGGACCTCTTCGATGAAACGATAATGAGCCTCTCCCGCCTTGACAACGCGGTTGAGCGCAATGCTCTCGCCGTGAAGATATTCGGCGAGCAGGGAAAGAGCCTCATACCTCTCCTTGAGGCAGGGCAGGACGAGATTAACAGGATGCGCCGTGAAGCCCGGGATTTGGGCTTCGTGATGGGAGATACAGCTACGCGCGACTTGGCCAACTTTCACCGCGAAGTGCAGATGGTTGGGGCAAGGGCTACCGCTGCAGGGCGGGAAATCCTTGCTCAGTTCCTTCCTGCCTTTCGCGTAGTCTTAGACTGGGTAAACCGGGGAATCTCGTGGTTTAGGAACCTCTCTGATGAACAGAGGGACAACATAAAGCGGTGGACTGCGCTTGCAGGTACTATCCTGGGGCTTGTGGCAGTTATCGGGCTGCTTGCGAAGGCGGGAGCAGGCATTATCGCGGTCTTTAAGACAGTCGGAAGCGTATTCCTTGGGATTAAGGGCATCATCGGTGCTGTTGCTGCTTTCTTCGGCGGTTTTTCGGCGGCAACCCTTCTCGGGATAGGGCTCCTGGTAGCAGGCGTTGTCGGGCTTTACCTTGCATGGAAGAACAACTGGTTCGGTATCAGAGACGTCGTGACGGATGTCTGGGAGAAGTACATCAAGCCGATCATTGACGTTGTGCTGAAGTGGGGCAAAGAGACCCTTGAGACCGTCTGGAATTGGTCCATCGAGGCTCTGGGGACCTTCTGGGAGTGGCTCAAAGATGTCGCATGGCCCTGGCTCTACAAAGCAGGGGAAACTGCCTGGGCCTGGACGATAGATGTCCTCGGGGATTTCTTCACCTGGCTTAAGGATGTAGCTTGGCCCTGGCTCTACAAGGCAGGGAGCACAGCCTGGGAGTGGACGGTAGATGTCCTGGGGGATTTCTTCGCTTGGCTTAAGGATGTGGCTTGGCCGTGGCTGTATAAGGCCGGAAGCACGGCCTGGGAATGGACGATAGACATCTTGGGCGACTTCTTCGCATGGCTCAAAGACACAGCATGGCCGTGGCTCTACAAAGCGGGGAGCACCGCGTGGAATTGGAGTATCCGCATTCTGGGGACCTTCTGGGAGTGGCTCAAAGATGTCGCATGGCCCTGGCTCTACGATACCGCGGGTACTCTCTGGAATTGGACTTTCGACATCATCGGGGATTTCTTCAGGTGGCTGAAAGAGGTCGCGTGGCCGTGGCTTGATGACACGGCAACCACAACCTGGAACTGGGCCTTCGATGCGCTCGGCAAAGCCTGGGACTTTCTAGTCTCGGCGTGGAAGTGGATCGACGGCACCGCAGAGACAACCTGGACCTGGACTTTTAAGGCACTCGGGAAGCTGTGGGAGTGGATTGAAAAGGGTGCAGACTGGATCGGCGGCACGGTCGAGACAACTATCGAGTTCGGGCAGAAAGGGCTTGATATAGTCAAATCTGGCTGGCAGAAGTTCATGGGCTTTTTGGGATTACAGAGGGGCGGAATCCTCCCAGGGATTGGAGGGCCGGATAAGATTCCTGCCCTCCTTGCGCCGGGGGAAGCGATCATCCCCTCTGATGTCTGGAGAAGAGGGCTTGCAGCTGTGGCCGAGTGGTTTAGGGAGCTCGGAGTTCCTGGATTCCAGGAAGGCGGAATCCTCGGGAACCTCTTCGGCGGTGGAGACGGCGGCGGGTTCCTTGGGAACCTCTTCCCGCAGCTCTCTCAGGCTGTAGCCGAGCAGGGCGGCATCGTGAATGCGATGGGGAATGTCATTAGCAACCTGCCGCAGATGCTGATCGGAGGGCTCTTCACGGTCTTTGATGGGCTTATCTCTGTGATCGGGAAGCTCGCAACAACTGTGCTCGGTGAAGAAGAGGCTGAACGGCTTACGGGAACCCTTAGAGGCTGGCAGGGCGAGCTTAAGCGTTTCTTCGGCACCTTGGGCTTCTTTGAAGATGAAGTGGAACAGGCGGCTGAAGAGGTCGCTGACAGCGTGGAAACGGTAACGAATGTAGTTACGAAGGTGACAAGGAATCTCAACCTCTTTTCCGAGATGCTCTCCCACGGATGGGCGGCGGTGAGGGAGAACCTGCCTATACTCAAGCGGTCAATAGAGCTCTTCCAGGCATCTGTGAAGCCTGTGATGGACGAGCTGGGCCTCGTGATAAGGGATGCTATGACACCCCTTGAGGCTCTCTCCTTTGTAGGGCTTGACCTTGTGCTGCAGAGCGAGACTTTTGCCCGCCTCTTGGAGCTTGTGAACCCTCTCCTTGAGGCCGTGGTAAACGCTTTAGGGCAGCTCCTTGCGCCGCTTCTACCTATCGTGCAGGTTATCTCCGATGCGCTTTTGCCTGTCCTTACCGCGCTGGGTGAGATAGTAGGGAGCCTCCTTGTGCCTGTGTTCCAGCTCCTCTTCCCAATTGTGAAGGGGCTGGGTATTGTGTTCCTGCAGGTCGCAAAGGTCGTGGCATCGGCTTGGAACGCAATCCTGGACCTCGTTTCGCTCTTACCCTTCGTTGATCTTCGGAAGTATAAGATCAACATCGACAGCTTGAATTCTGCGACCGAGCAGCTCATGAACCTGACATGGGAAGAGGCAAGGGCGAGGGCAGAGAACACGAAGGCGATTGAGGAATCAACGAAGGCGTTGTCGAATGTGCCGAGCGTGTTCCGCATTGCTCTCCGCAGGGCCCAGGCGACGGGTGAAGTGATCTCTGCTGCATCTATCGTGCCCCTGCAGGTGGGTGGTATCGTGAAAAGGCCGATTTTGGGGCTTCTTGGCGAAGCAGGGCCTGAAGCTGTGATACCGCTTGACAGCACAGCAATCGGCGGAAGGGGAATTTCTGTTGAGGTCAACGTCAACGGGCCGATCTTCGGCGTGAACGACCTCCAGCGTGTGATAGAAGAAGCCATAAGCAGGGCGATGCGCTCTGCCGGGCTTGCTGAATACGGCACGGTGGTGAAGTTCTTATGAGCTCGGCGAGGATAGGCCTTATTGATGTCCCTCTTGTGTACTCGCAGGAGATGGAATATGACCTCGTGTCTAACGAAGGCAGAACCGCGACGGGTGAGATGCTTTTACACGTTGATGCAGTTAAACGAACTTGGGTACTTCAGACAAGGCCGATGCTCAAAGCAGATAGGGATGCTCTCATAGGCTACCTTGAGAGCGTTTTTTACGGTCCTGTGGACTTCTGGCTTGAAGAGTTCGGCATGGACACAGTAAAGGCGTTTATAACGATCTCGGAATCAAGGGATTTGAGCCTGCCCACTAGGTACAGCCTGACAATCACAGCAGAGGAAGAATAACATTTGACGCCTGGACGGTTCTGTCCGGGCGTTTTTTTGTCTTTTAGGGGGGAGTAAAGATGGCAGCTGCTCAGTTTGACGGCATCGACATACCGCTCATCTACGCCATCGAGCTTGAAAGGCAGGTTATAGGCGATAGAAGGCGCACAGCTGGGGGAAAGATGCGCCAGGACGTGATCGCAATGAAGAGGCAGTGGACGTTGACCACAAGACCGATGGAGAAGGCTGATGCGGATGCTTTAATCAATCACCTGGAGGCAAACAAGTTCGAGGCAGGGGATTTCCATCTGGACGAGTTCGGCGCTGGAGTTACGATTGAAGCCTTCATGCGGGTTACCCGCGTTACAAGGGCCCTTGAGGCACCTGATAGGAGAAGCCTTGAGCTTCTGGTCATTGAGAAGTAGGAGGGAGATGAATGGTCGCAAACAGGCAGCTTTATACCAGAGTGCTATTCCTTCGGGGCGCAAATGAGATCGATCTGGCCGCGTTTACGTCTAGGGTTGAGGTCAACTTAGGCAACGTCTCGGCGGTCGGCACGGGCTCAAGCGGCGGCGACGGCGTTGTCCGGCAGGCGGTCGTAACCATCCTGCAGGATGAAAATAACCGCTTTTCACCGCTTGATGCCACGAGTCCCTGGAATTACGACGGCATGACCTTCGACCCTCTCTTAAAGCCGAACAGGGAAATCAAGATATGGACGGCGGCCATGCCCTACGGCACGCCTCCTGACCCTGACGACTGGGAGCTCATCTTCCACGGCTACCTGGGAGATTCGATCAGGACAGAGGGGGACATCGTTGAGATTGAGTGCAGGGACCTTGCTAAGAGGCTCCAGGAGAGGATCATTACAACACCCAGGACCTACGGTGCGCCGATAGACGACGGCGGTGTGCGTGCTGACATCGTGATGCAGCAGATACTCGATGACGAGTTTGGGCCGGGGGTGATAAACCTCTACGTGCCGGATATACCGCCTTTTGCATGCCCTCCCTTTACGCTTGAATTCGTCTCGGTGTGGGATGCACTGCAGGACATCGCGAAAGAGTTCGGCTGGTTCGTGGGCTACCGCTACTATGCGCCGGATAAGGAGTTTAGGCTTACTCTGATGGAGCCTCCGAGAGATAAAACGGCCGTGAACGCGGACTGGCACTTCGACTGGGAAGATGACATCTACGTGCAGGACCTAGACATAACAGATAGGGACATCAGGAACCGCATCGTGGTGGTCTACCGCGACCTTGCGGGTAAAAGGCAGCAGGTGATGGTGCAGGATGCCGCATCTATCTCTGAATACGGCTTAAAGCCGATGCAGATAGACGAGACGGATACCCAGCTGATTAAGGATGCTGCTCAGGCCCTGCAGCTTGCCAACTTCGCTCTGGCTGACCTATCAGAGCAGAGGGCGACGAATTCGCTCACTCTGCCCTTCATCCCGCGGATTGACCTCTTCGACGGCATCACGGTTGACGATCCGAGGATTTCCTCCATCACCGAGTTCTACGGCGTGGAGAGCGTGCGCCATACCCTGGACTTCGACGGCGGCTCCTTCCAGACGGAAGTGGTGGCAGCTGGCCGCGTCGTGGGAGCGCACCAAAGGTGGCTTCAGATGCAGGCGAGGAAGGGCTCGGATTCCGATCCGCCGGATGCTGTCTGGCCGGTGCGCCCAAACACGGTCCTCACTATTGCCGCCTACAATACCCCTGACGAGGGGAAGAGAAGGGCAGATATACAGTGCCAGGGCTACGACGACCAGAGGGACATCAACAGGGCCCTGCAGGCTGTCGGGCAGAACGGAACAGTGGTGCTTCTAGAGGGCGACTTTGAGGTATCTGATTCCATCGTGATTCCATCCTTCAGGACGCTTATCGGCCAGGGGAACCTCACGGTAATTAAGCTCAAAGACAACTTCGGCGATGATCTGACGGACGGCATCATTACGAATGAGGATCATGTCGGGGGAGATACGAACATTATCGTGCGGGATATGGTGATCGACGGCAACAAGGCGAACCAGGACCCGTTTGAGTGGCAGAATGGGCTTCAGTTTATTAACGTTACGAATCTTGAGGTGTCGGGATGCACTTTCCGCTACTGTACTGGAATAGGGCTTGACCTTATGCAGTGCAGCGGTGCAAAGGTCTTGAACAACCGGGCTCTTGAGTGCAATAACGGCGGCTTGTCGTTTTTTGAGGGGAGTAATCTCATCGTTTCCAACTGTGAGGCAAAGAGCAACCGCCCTGATCCTCTGGTTGGTGGTACGCCTGGGGGAATAGAGTTTATTGGGGTAATTTCCGCAGCTGTTACAGGTAATACCTCTGATGATAACTTAAACGGCATCGTGCTTATCTCTGACTGCAGAGACTGCACCGTCACGGGGAATACCGTTTCTAACTCGGAGTGGCAGGGAATTTTGTTGGCTCTCGCATCGTCTTGCTCTGTGATCGGCAATACGGTGTCCGGCTGTTTGAGGGGGGGAATTTCGCTTCAGGCTGCAGATGATAACATCATCAATGGCAATACGCTTATCGCGAACGGCACCGAGGACCCGCCTTTAACTGAATGGGATCAGATCGGCCTCTTGGCAAGTCACAGGAACAACATCCAGAACAATACGCTTAGAAAAGGGCCTGGGCCCACTTATCCGGCCTACGGCATCCATATCCAGCCGTTTTGTGAGGATAACTTCGTCACGAACAATGACCTTTTAGATGCTGCGGATCAAATACTGTTCTTTGACGAAGGGATAAGGACGATTACTTCGGCAGGGAACAGGCCGGGGACGGGGATACAGGTCGTGCCGACGTATTACACCGACTTCTCCGACTATCCGCTCGGTGAGACGCCTTACGACTGGTTCGGATGGCATCACCAGGACTACTTCGTGCAGGCGTATACGGTGATCGAGGATGGTGCACCTGCGCTCTTTTTCGACATGACATCAGACACGCTCTGGAGGATATGGGGCCCCGTCAATGCGCCTGCTGCGAGGAATATAGAGCTTTTCTGCGAATTCAAAATTACGGCTACGAGTGCGGGCAATACGAACCCATTTGGGCTCTGGATGCGCGTTTCGGGCTGGAATGACGAGCGTCTCGGCGGCATCTTCGTGGCCGCTGACGGTACGACCTTTGCCCTCAAAAGGAGAAACTTCACGGCTTACGCTACTCTAGCGTCGCAAGCGGCTCTTATCGCTGCGAATACGTGGTATAAGGTGCGTTTTCGCGCAGAAGGGCAGGACTTCTTCGCAAAGATATGGGAGAGCACCGACCCTGAACCTGGTTCTTGGACTTTGACGGCTTCAGAGCTTACGGGTAACCATATGACGGGAGCAAGGATCGGCATAGGGAAGGGCGTTACAACTGGAGAGCTCTATATCCGGCAGTTCGGCTATGCAATAGCTGGGGCAACAGCACCGGGAAGCTGATAGAAGGGGGGGTAGAAGGCTTGGTTGAAATCGTGGCAAAGACTATCTACGGTGAAGCAAGAGACTTTGGCGTGCTTGACCGCCTGGCGGTGGGGGCTGTTATCCGCGAGAGGGTGCTCAGGCCGGGATGGTGGGGCAATTCTTGGGAATCTGTCTGCCTTTGTCCTGGGCAGTTTACCTGCTGGGAAGAAGAGAGGCAAGAAATCCTAAATCGAGCCTATTCAGAGGACCACAGGCGGCTTTTAGCCTGCTGGTCTGTAGCGGAATATATAGTGAATCACCTTACCGATGAGGACGCAACGCAGCTATTCGGAAAAAGGATGCCAATTCCAACTCATTACCATTTAACAGGCGTCCATTATCCGAAAGAGTGGGGAGAACCAGGAATCGCAATTAACGTCAGTTGGGATTCCAGATTCAAGTTTTACGCTGGCGTGAATGGAGCGCCAGAGAGAAAAGGATAAGGCCGGGTGAACCGGCCTTCAGACTGTCGTAGGCTTTGAGTGTACAACGAGCAAGGATCATCAAAAGACATTGGCCAAGCGGGATTCCCCGGCGTCAAAGAGATTGACCCACTAAACTCCGTCGTTCAGCGCATCTATCACCGAGATCTTGCCACTAGAGAGGTGAGCCAGACACCTTTTTCTAGTTGTCCAATCCTCAGAAACGGCTGCAAATTGAGTCTCTCAACGATTTCATTGGTGATCCTGTCCAGCTCATCCTTTAGTGCAGAATAGTCCGTAAGCCGCATTCTATACCAGAACTCTGGGTTGATCTCAACACCCGTCAGGTCATATTTCACCTGACACAGCAGCAAAATGTAGTAAGCAATTAGTGAATACGGGGATACAGAATCCGGATTGCGCTGCATCGCATAGATCTGCTCTTGCATGTTCGTTGCTAAAAGTATAGCATCTCGCGAGCCATAGGCGAACACTGTCGCTAGCAGGTCCCTCATGGAGTCTGTGTGTTTTACTATATGTTTCTGAGAGTTCCCAGCCTCAACCAGTTGCACAAGCAATTCTTGAATGTGATAAGGCAGTCGGGATGTTTTTTCCAGCTGGACGTTTAGTCGTTGCTTTGTAACCTCTTCCTGGAAGTTGCGTTTGTTCAGGAAATAGGTTAAGACAAAACCTATAATTGATACAACCGCTGGAATGCCAGAAGTAATCAGGATTTCCACACTCTTCCACCTCCCCACGCGTTTGCATCTTTTGCTGTTCAACAACTGACACTCATGGGCCCCCGCAGCAAGTCTGCGGCATCCTGAGCTGAAAAGAACCCTTTCCGACATTCTTAAGACCGGGGAAATCGCCTTTTGTGTACCAGGGACACGGGAAAGGAACAAGAACCCATTCCTTTAGTCGTCACGTCGTCTTTTTTCAAAGATGAGAAGTAAACCAGTTGAAGGATTGCCTTCCTTTTCATCTTTTTGCTTTTCTAGCCGCGCTTTAATTTTGGTTTGATGGGCTTTAGACCATTCAGCAAGAGCCTGACCCATGTATTTTTGGTATGGAGAAGAGTCTGTGAAAACGTGTTTTTTGATGACCTCGAAGGATTCCTGAAAAATGGCTTGGCCGACTTTTTCCATGTCGCGGTTGTCGAGCTCAAATTCCATCAGCGTCGGGAAAAGAGCTTCGGTATGTGAGATCATAACGGCATGCGTGAACTTCCAGATGTACTCGAAATCAGGTTTGAGCATGGGAAGAATGATAGGCAGCGGGAAATCCTCAAGAGTTAAGTTGGAGATGTCCTCGGTGTCTTTCACTATCTCCATAACGAAGTGGACCATGCGGGCCGTCTCAGGGCCTTCAACAAGGTCGAAAATATCCATCTTAATTTGCCTCCTCGGTCAAAGGTCTAATTCTCCTTTCTACATCCGGCAGATTTAGTCCTTTTGTTGTTGGATTTTTTAGATAATATTCTTCGGCTGTATAAACTCTGGAAATCCCCACTACAAGCCACTTTGGCAAGAAATGGACTACTGACTTCCTGGTCCTGGCGCAGTATGATTAGTACAGGTGGTAGTGATACTACTACAACAACTAAACCAACAGGGGGAAATGAAGATGCGGGTATATGAGATGGATAAAAAACAGGCCGGAATGTTAATCAGATGGGGTGAAAACCTGTCCAAATTGTAGCGGCAGAGGGCGGAGATGGGATACTTTTTAAAAACGTGTTCGTTCAGCGTCCACTCGTACTCCAGGATCAAATCTGCCGCATCCTCATAATCCAACAGCCAGCTCAGCTCACCAGTTACTGCCAGTTTAGAAAAACCGTCCTGCAGCGCCTTCTGGGCCATGGTTTTAAGCGTTACGATCATTTTTTCCGGGTCGAAAGCGCCATCTGAGGAGTACAGCTCCTTCCGATCCAGAAGCACCAATTCTCCTTGTGCCTAGTCCTGCCAGGCCTTAACTTCCCTAAAGCATTCCAACCGCCTCCCCCTGTTCATCCAACAGGGGCCGATAGGCGGTCTGGTAGAGATTGCCCGCCACGTCGGCCTTGCCGTAGTAGGGCTTCTTATCCCTTAAAACCTGGTCAATCACGTTTTGAGCCGCTTCTGTTCCAACCGCCCGCTGGCCTTGGGAAACCACGGTGGTGGCAATTCTAGTTCCGCCGCGGAACACTGTTACCGTGTTTCCAGTGAGGCCTGCTAACCAGTCCACCAGTTCCTTATTATTATTGAGCAGCTCAGTGCCCTTATAGAGGCCCTCTCCCTCACCGCGCCAGGGGCCGGGCAGTCTGCTGTCTATGAGTTCGTACATTAAAGCAAGGTCCGAACGGACCTTGTTGAGGGCCATGGTTTCCGCCTGATCCACAATCAGGTATTGGGAAACCAGGAAAATAGCTCCCGCCAGCAGAAAAATCGCTGCCACCACTGGAATGAGCACCCTCCAGCGCAGGGACATCCGTTTCAACCAGATCACTCCTCGTATTTCCATCCGTTTTGCTGAACTTTGAGTTCGCCTGTGGCTGTGAACACTTTCACTTACTCTTCAAGGGGAATGCGAGAAATCAAACCTACACTGTATTCGGCTTCCTGCAATAATTTCCCTTCTTTTCGGGAATGAGTCTTGAAAACACCCTAGGACCCACGTTTCATTTGAGTGCAGTTCCTAGAACAAGCACAGCTGTCCCGAATAAAATGATCCCAAAGGAGGTGAAGAACATGCCTTTTACTGTTCAGCAGTTGAATGAGAACAACAGTGTGGGAATTGCCCAGGTTGACTTAGTATTGGATCCGATTACGGCGATTTTTACCGAAACCAACTGGGTTGGCGGTTCCACCGACACCCAAAACATTAATGTGGAAAACACCAGTCCGGTTGACGTAGTTTATTTTGTTTCTGCTGACTGGTCAGGTGCAAATCCTCAGGATGCCCGCTTGCTAGCTGAAAGGCTGGAGATCACGGTAACAGCGGATCCTACTGGCACTCCAGCAGTACTTTACACCGGCAGTCTAGCAGGTCTGATCCAGCAGCCACCTGCCGGTCGGAGCCTAGCAACCGCTACCGATGAGGATGTGGAATTTGAGTTAAGTCTCCCGGATGCAAATGCTACTGACCTGATCCAAGGGATGAGCATCGACTTTGACCTAGTGTTTGTCGCGGTCGAGGCTTAAACCAAAAAGGTGGTTGACCCCGTCAACCACCTTTACCTAAGTTCCTATGGAAAGGGGATCAAAATGCTTACTGCTCAAGCGGTGAATAGGGGTAATTATGTTCAAATAGGACAGATCCAGCCACCAGTGCAGCCCCTTCCATTTATCCTTCTAGCGGCCTTATTACTGCTGTTCATATTAGCACTGCTGGTACTTTCTGCTGAGCTTTAGAAAGGGGAATTATCATGGCCCTTCTCACCTGCCCGGGCTGCGGGAAAAGAGAACAGCTGGATCTCCACGGTCGTTACTTGATTACCTGTGACTGCGGGAAGCAGTTCACTGCTGTCATTCTGCGCGCCAAACCGCTGCCCCCCACGCAGGTTGTATGCCCCAACTGCGGCAGCAGTGAAGATATGCATCTGCCTGAAAAAGAACTGCAGCTCACCTGCACCGAGTGCGGCCACCAATTTATCCTGTCCCCTACTTCACAAGATGAATAGGGGGCAGGATCCTCTTACCACACGAAAATGAAACACACCGCAGTTACCCGCTCCGTTACTCGAGCCGGAGTTTTCCCGGGTCCGGTGAAGGGTGACTTAGGACTTTGAGCTCTATGCCCACGGGATGACCCGCTTGCCGAGGATAATATCCGGTTTGCCTAAGCCATTGGCATCGGGGATGACGCCGATAATCTGAAAGCCCAGCTTCAGGTAAAACTCATAAGGATGGCCTTTCAAATTTTCTATCCCGCTTATTCTGGTCCAAAGATTGTCGTAGAGGTCAACGCCGGAGAGAGAAGTCATGTAATTCTCATCATCGCTGCCTACGTAGAGCGTAATCCCACCGCGCAAGCGAACCTGTTCTTCCAAGTCTCTGACCAGAAGCGTTCCGATTCCCTGGTTTCTGTATCTGATATCAACAACCAGGGGATGGAGCTCCCACACTCGACCTTTATAGTGACTGATTGCCCCAGTCCAGCCCACAACGTTATCGCTGTCATCAACAGCAATACGGCAGATTCTATCTGCCCCCAAACACTCTCTAACCTCATCCACAGCAGAGGGCAAATCTGGCCAGGAATCAGGCCAATTGTCCTTAAAGCCCTCCACAAGAAGCTGAGCTGCTTGGTGGATGTGTTTTTCATGTTCGTGCCTCAGTGTCTCGATCTTCATGCAGTCCCAATCCTCCCCCACTCAACACTAACACAACTCCGAAGTCTGATGCCCAACCGTCGCAGGATCCTGCGAATGAAAACATACATCAATTCCTACGTTTGCCATCCGCGTCGAAAGTCCTTTTAAGTGCCCTTTCTGTGGGGTAGATGAGCGCGAGGAGAATTATGCATTGCAGCAGGCAGACGATGGCACTTGCCCAGCCAATGATATCTGAGTTCCGTCCCCACAGCAAGGCGATCACAGGGATAGTGACCACCAGCATGCTCCAGCCGGTTTTAGTGGCTAGACGGCCGAAATAGCGGTGGGCGAAATCCCAGGTGTCCTTGTTTTTCATGGACAAGGGGGTTCTATAACCAAAGAGCCAATTAATGTTTTCGGGCGGTCGCCTAACAAATAGAAGACCCATACAGATTAAGGAAAGTGGTATCAAGAGTATCAGGCATAACAGGAAAAAGTCAAACACTCTAGCTTTGCCTCCTATCAGCTACGACACATCTTTATGGACCATTCTTCGGGCCAGGGGGTTGTCCCATAGCGCTTCCTTCGGACTCCATCTCGCGTTAGACACCATTATGCTTAAAGAGTGGCAACTTCCAGCCAATATCGAACTCTCATGGTCAGATTCGTGGCGCACAAGAGAGGCCCCGCAGTATTCTACTGCGGGGCCTACCCATCAGTTCAAATTACTATTAGATTGCCTTTAATCCGGCATCAACAAGAATATCATTAATTGTCTCGAATGGCACAAACGGAGTGGGTGCATCAGATATCATAGACTCTGCCACAGGTAGCTGTTTATGGAACTTCCACTCAGCATAATCCTCATCTAGATCTTCCAACGCAGCAACCAAGTCCCTCTTGTCTTTCGCCTGGATTGCGGCATTTACAGCGCCAATGAGGTCAAGATAATCTGCAACTTCAGCCACTACTGCTTCAATGAACTCTGCCTTGGACTCGAAACCTTCAAAGTCGTCATCAATCCAGGCTTCGACCAACCGACCAGCAAGCTCAGTCCTTTGAGCACCGGTAAGTGCAATGTAATCTTCAATCCGCAGATCGGTTACAACCAACGTCACAAAACTGTCAACATCCATAATATCATTGTTAATCTTATTCACCCATGCTAGTTCCTCGGCGAGAGCAATTAACTCATAGAGATGGGCTACGTCTTTGCTACCCTCGTACTTGTCTAATTCTTTTTCTGCATTCTCCACTTCTTCGAGGTTAACTTCATCACCCAAGGTCAGTTTTTTGTGGTCCAACTTGGCCAGATCCGCCTCGGTTGGGATAGGTCCTAGATCGTTATCCTCACCTTTTATCAGGAATAGCCCACGTATCGTCTCTTCTACACCAGCCAAAACTATATCCTCCCAAAAACCTTGTGCCTTGTCAAGTTTCGCTTGCAACTCGGTCTTGAGGGCTGGAATTCCAAGTTCGGCTACGAGTTTGGCTACACCGTCAATGTCATCTTGATCTATGTCTTCATCCAACTTGAGTTCTCCGTCATCATCTTCATGGAAGAGTCCATCAACAGCCATCTTGGCAATGGCACCATCATAGATGTTTTGGAGATCAGCGACTGTGTTAGACGAATACTTCTCAACGAATACTACCAAGGTAGGGTCTATGTTACAATTCCGGACATGATGATAAGATAGTACTATGAGAGCAAAGGAGACTGATCATGTCCAAAATCCGACAGCGCTATGACGATGAGTTCCGCAAGAACGCAGTCAAACTCAGTTACGTCACTACAAAGCCCATTAAGGAGTTCTGCGCAGATCTTGGTATTCACCACAGCATGATATATCGTTGGCGGAAAATCTATACCGAAAGCGGTGAAAAGACCAAGGTAGCTGAGCAACAGGACCAGCTTCGAAAGCTGCAGCTAGAACTCGCTGAATTGAAGATGGAGAACGAAATGCTAAAAAAAGCCGCGGCCTACTTTGCGAAAAATCTGAAGTGAAGTATGAACTCATTCGTACTCATCCCGAGTATCCTGTGACAAAGTGGGCCGCCTGTCTCGATGTGTCGACCAGTGCGTATTATGACTGGTTGGCCAATAAGGATGAACGGGATGAGCGGCAAGAGAAGTATACCGAAGCCATCAAAAGGATTTTCGATAAAAGCGGCAAGACCTACGGTGTGGACCGCATCTGCGGATGCCTAAGAAAAGAAGGCTACACCGCATCCTACAAGCGTGTAAAGAAGATGATGGATGAGTTGGGTCTTGTATCACTACACCGCCGGCGCCGACAGCGCTCTCTAACCGATAGCCGGAAAGCTCGGGGGCCGGGGTATCCAAATCTAGTTCAAAATCTAGATATCACCAAGCCATTCCAGGTTATCAGCAGTGATATTAGCTACATACGGACTGCTGAGGGCTTTGAGTATCTCTGCACGGTCAAAGACGTGGTAACGGGTCTTGTTCTCGCCCACACAATGGCTGACAACATGAAGGTAGATCTAGTTGAACGGACTCTCACAAAAGCCTTTCATCGCTGGCCGCTGTTGGCCGGCTGTATCCATCATAGTGACCGTGGAAGCCAATTTACAGCGGAGTCTGTCGCCAAACTGCTCCAGAAGCACGGAATCCAGCAAAGCTTTTCCAGAGTCGGCAAACCTGGGGACAACCCCTGGAGTGAGAGTTTCTTCGCAAATCTGAAGAAAGAAGCCGTCCACTGGCGCCACTTCCAGACTCGAGCAGAAGCCAGGCAAGCGATATTTGCGTACATCGAGGGTTTTTACAACACTCGCCGCGTCCAAAAACGCTTAGGTTATCTTAGCCCGTTAGAATGGTTGAACCAGTACCAAGAGCTATCTTTAGTTGGTGTCGCTTAAGGAATGTCCGGAAAAGTGTTGACTTCCCAGACTTTTCGGGGTAGAGATTGAGTTCTCGAACCTAAGCGAACGAGACATCATGATGCTCGCAAGGAAACTTACCGATGCGGGCCTCGTAACGGCCTATGAAGGGTATAACCACCAGCGCAGGTCCACCTGGAAGATCGTCTACGATGCTTCCGTGAGGAACACGAAGCACCGCTGCGGATGGGAGCTTGTGAGCCCTCCTCTGAAGGGTATCCAGGGCCTTGAGCTTATCGAGAAGGCCGTTAAAATCCTGAAGGAGAATGGGGCTACGGTTGATGAAACCTGTGGGCTTCATGTCCACCACGATGCCGGGACATGGACGGTAAATGAATGGAAGAACGTTTACCGCCTCTATGCCAGGATGGAGCTTACAATCGACGAGTCGCTTCCTAAGAGCCGGAGGGGGTCTGGGAACCCTTACTGTATGAGCAACCGCTCCGTGCTAGAAAGAAGGCTTGATCAGTTCGAGAGAATCACCACCATTGAGGGCCTCATGGATTTCTGGAATTCAAGGTACTTTAAGGTGAATATTATGAGCTGGAGCCGCCACGGAACGGTTGAGTTCCGCCAGCACTCGGGGACACTTAATGCGAAGAAGATCGTCAACTGGATCGTCTTCACCCAGATGATCGTAAACAGGGCAGAATCCCCTCGGAAGCTCAAAGTAACCTTCGACGATCAGAGGTACAAGAGGACCAATCCCTGGAGGCTTGTGGCCGTGGAGTTCGCCTTACATAACAAGGGAGACGAGATGGATTCTCTCGTCAAAGGTGCTATCGAGTTTATTGCCGGACGGATTACCCACTTCCGGGGACAGGAATCAAGAAGAGAGGTAGCTTAGCCTGCCTCTCTTGGGATGGGGGAATATTGTGATCAGGATTAAGTGGATCGGGGACGGGGAAACCTTCTCCGGCCAGACGTTTGCCGATGTCGTTGATATGCTCCGCTTGTCGGCGCGCCTTCGTGTCGATGAAGATGTCTGGACTTACATGAAAAACGTCTCAAGGCGCCTTAAAGAGTGGAACGGCGCGGTGATCAGGGCGGATTCCTGCGAGAATTTCATCAATGACTTGGAAGAGAACGGCTTTATCATCATCTTGGAAGGGGAATAACAGTGAAATACTACTTTGCCTATGGATCGAACCTTAATATGGAACAGATGTCTAACCGGTGCCCTGATGCGGTGCCTTTGGGAGCGCGCGATCTTCCGGGCTGGGAGCTTCAGTTCAGACGGGTCTTAACGATAGTGAGGAATCCGAAAGGGGTCGTAAGAGGCGGGCTCTGGCTTATCTCGGATTTTGACGAGAAGATGCTAGACCGCTATGAGGGATATCCGGGATGGTACGAAAAGCACTTCATCACCTTCCCTGATGGTCTTACGGCCATGACCTATATCTTGACCAAAGGGAAGGAAGCGGAGCCTTCGAAGGGCTACTTGGATGTCTGCCTTCAGGGGTGTATGGACTTCAAGATCGATCCTCAGGGGCTTTTCAGGGCTTATCTGAAGAGCGCAAGGAAAGCTGGATAACAGGGCCGTCGTGCCTTAATACGAGTCGAGGGTTTACGGCAGGATGAAACGTCCTGCCTTTTTTGTTAGGTGGGAAAAAATGAAAGGGGGTAGATCGTGAAAATGCGCTTCCTATCGGCATTTGGATGAATTTGGACGCAGACAAGAGTTGCTTTTGACGGTAGTATGTTGGTAGTGGTAGTGATACTACTACCAATACCAATATGAAAGGATGAACGAGATGGCTGTGGCTATGACATTCAGAGGCTCAAGGCTTTTAGCTAGGTCGGTTACTAGGACAATTCTTCCGGACAAGCTCGAAATCAAGGATGGGAAGGTGCATATCACTCGCCGTGCCTGGTTCGGCCTCAAAACAGATGAGGACGAAATTCGCTTGGAGAGGATCGCATCTGTACGGGTTAAGCGCGGTATCCTCACCGGGAAGATCATCATCGAGACATCGGGCGGCGGTATTCCAGAGCTTGAGTTCTCCCGCATCTGGAAGTGGCAGGCAAAGAAGATAGCCAAAGCCATCCGGGAAGCCCTTTAGGCCGTCGTTGCTAAGTGATCGAACCTTGAAAGGAGAATAGAGATGATAGTCAACCTGAAAACAGGGGAAGCCCTGGATTTCGCAGCGATGTCTGATGAGGAAATCGTGGCGCAGCTTAAGGACTTGGAAGAAGTGTTTGAGATGGCTCGTATGGCCCGCGATACAGCGCGGGCTGTTTTGATAAGCCGGATGGAGGCCGAGAGTGCTACCTTGAAACTTACGCCCTTTGCCAAAATCAGGCTCAGGAAACAGTCTAAGATTCGGGATCGGAAGCTTGTTGAGGCCCTCTATAAGATATGCCCGCCGGAGCTTAAATCTAAGTGCTTCCAGATGGATCTCCGGCCTCTGAAATCGGGCCTTAATGAGTTGGCCAAACTGGGAGACGACTGGCGGCAGAAGGTGGAAGCAATCTACGCGGACACTTGGACGCTTAATGTGGAGTGGATCACCTCTGGGGAAACTCAAGCTGCAGATGAACTTGATCTTGCCGAGATTACGGACATTCCATTCTAGCGTGTAGCCTTGACCGAGGGCTGGATATGAAAGGGGATTTCAATGACCAATACCAATCAAAAGCAGGCTGTCAGGATGAAACAGGCGGTGCCGATCGACTGGGACGAGATACCATCCGATCCGAGGCAGATGCCTTTCACGGTGCTCGTTGAGGGTATGCAGGGAGTGGGCAAAACCCACTTTTCCATGACTTTTCCAGAGCCCATTTTCATCCTGGACACAGAAAACAGGGCTGATGTCGTGGCCGCGAAGTTCGCCGGCACGAAGAAGGTCTATCGGAAGAAGATCACGACCTTCAATGACATCCGCCAGATTCTCATTCAGAAGGTCTTCCCAGAACACAACGGGGGAACCATCGTGATCGATTCCGGTTCCGACCTCCAGGCCCTGGCCGAGCTTGAGTACTTAGAGGAAGCGAAGGTGGAGAAGATTTACCCAACCTACATTTGGGCCCGTGTTTGGGAGAAGATCGACAATATGCTCAAGCTCATCCGGGAGAAGGGTTACTACTGTGTGGTAACGGGCCGGATTAAGGACGAGTACACAGAGGACGGTAAGAGGACGGGAGATTACGTCCTGGAGGGGTATAAGAAGCTCCCCTACCGCGTAGACATCCACCTCCGGCTTCTGCCAAACTTCACCGCCGAAGTCTACAAGAACGGCTTCCGGAATGAACCCATCGATCAGGTGAAGGTGCTTGAGAGGCCCTCGTTCACCGAGATCATCGCCAAACTTGTCATGGGGGCCCCGGGGGAGATAGTTCTCCCTCAGGTGGAGCTTGAGGAAGTGAAGCCTAAGGAAGAGAAGAAACCGACGGGGAAAAGCCCAGCTAGAGAGGTCAAAGAGAAGGCCGAACCTCGCGAGAGCGATTTAGAAGCCCAATATGACGCTGTTCCAAATTCAGAGGGTAATCACCTTACCCCTCTCGAAAACGAGGCTCCTGCGGCTTCTGGTGAAGTCAATTTGAACAAGCTTGCCGCCAGAGAGGATATCATGGAGGTCTACAAGTACGGGTTGAAACTGGGCCTAGATAACGCTACCCTCAAGATGCTGCTCTACGACATTCGAGGCGATGAAGTGCAGGATCACGACAGGCTGACTGAGGGAATGACGGTCGGGGAGCTTCAGGAATGGCAGAAGAACATAGACATCATCGCGACGGAATACCTAGGTGTTGAGAAGTAGGAGCTGGCGGCTCGAAAGAGCCGCTTTTTTTGATGCCATGTAATGACAGTGCTGGTAATGCAGATATGGGCTGGTAAGGAATGACGATTAGTGGTAGTATTACTAGTGAAAGTGTCGGAAAGGAGAATTGTACCGTGAAGAATGTCAAACAATGGATCGAGGAAAATCCGCTGCTGGTGTTCAGAAAGAACCAGGGCTTGTCTAGAATGGTCTTTGCATCGCTTGTGGGAGTCTCAGTGAGCGCCGTGCAGAGCTGGGAGTGTGGTGCTAATACGCCCAAGCCAGAGCACTTTCAGGCATTGGCCAATGTGATGGGCAGAGACATCGAGCAGGAATGGAAGGAATGGCTTAGCAAAAAGCATCAGCTTACGCTAGAATAGTAAGAGTATTATCACCCATTCCCATATCTGGAGGATTTTCAATGGCGTTGAAAGGAAAGAAGGGCTTCACACCTATTGCAATCGTTGATATAGATGATTGGGAAGCAATTAGGAAATATTGCAGTGTCCGTGATGTCATGCGCGGAGGGGACTATGATTGTCCCTATGGTGGAGCAATAAATATATGGATGCAGAAAGATTGGGTTGATCCGGAAGGCGAGCTGCATGGCTCGTTTTACCCGGATTTTTCCCATTCTAGTATTGGCCTGATCAATGTGTATTTCTACACGGGCGCATATTTAAATGAGAATCAGGAACGGCCTTGGGAGACTGAGAGTGTGGAATATGATTGGGAAGGTAATTGGTCTCCAGCGATGGGGCGGGAACACTTCATAGAACTGTATCGGTTAGCTGTTGGGCGGGAGTATTCTTTCAGCTTGGATCAAATTTTAAGCTCAACCGGTCTATGAGGACTTGCATAAAGTGCCATATTGTGGCAGGGATTTGGAGGAAAAAAACGAAAGATAACAACAGTTTTCTTTCGTTTTATCGGAGGCGATAATCGTGGCAATCGAACTCCAGCAGGGTATCGCGATGTATCTTCAGCCGAGGCTGAATGCATCCAACGACAGGATAATCGAACTGTGGTTGTCTCGGAAATCCAGACAGACGCAGAGGGTCTACCGCTATGACATTCAGCAATTCTTGGCCTTCATCGGCGGCAAACATCTCAAAGAGATTACGCTTCCTGATCTGGTCGAGTATCTGAACAGCCTGCAGGGGTTGGCAAAGGCAACTCAGGCGCGGAAGCTCGCTGCAGTCAAGTCGCTGCTCGCGTTTGCATACAGGGCCGGGTTTACTGTGGCGAACGTGGGTGCCGCTCTGGAAAGCGTTAAGATCCCCAATGAGCTGTCAAACCGCATCCTGACCGAGACAGAGGTCTTTAAGCTCATTGAATATACCCCTAAGCTTCGAGACAAGGTGTTGATTAGATTCCTCTACTCCACCGCAGTCAGGGTCGAAGAGGCCCATAAAATGTGCTGGAAAGACATAAATAATGGGGTCCTAACTGTGCACGGTAAAGGCGGCAAGAATCGGTTTATCAAGCTCACCAAGGAGACACTTGAGCTTTTAGAGGACATCAGGCCAGAAGACTGGCAGCCTGATGATCCTGTTTGGGTCTCTCAGAAAGGAAATCCGCTCTCTACGTGCAGGATGTGGGCTATTGTCAAAGAGGCAGCGAAGCGAGCGGGAATCAAGAAAGACGTCAGCCCGCACTTCATGCGCCATAGTCACGCGACGCACGCATTGGATCGCGGTGCACCCATCCATCTTGTGCAGGCGCAGCTCGGACACGCTTCCCTGGCCACGACTTCGAAGTATGTTCACGTTAGACCAGATGACACGTCAAGTCGCTATCTGCCTATTTAACAGGGGCGAGAAACGAACAATGTGGAGGAGAGATAGGTGAGAGTCACAGTTGTCTTCAACGAGGACGGCGATCTGATGCCGCTCGTTAGGGTTATAGAGTGGTTGTTGTCACGGAAAGAGTCACGCGTTGAAGGTGATCAGTCTAAGCCCGAATAAATTCAGATGGGTATGCAGCATAACTGGCTGGTTGCGTAGCTTAACTAGTCTTCGATTACATCGTCTATGCGACTTTCGTGCATGGCTACAACAGAGCAACCATCTGCCTTGCCAGAAGGGGTCGGAAAGGCTATGAATCGAATAGGGAATTGAGGTGTTAGAGATGTATCACCGCAACAGAAAGCGCTGTACCTATGAACTTGGATATGATTCTATTCAGATGGGCTGCTATAGCTTGTTTTCTGGGCCTGGTGGGCTGGACCTCGGGTTTGAGATGGTTGGCGCTAGCATCCTCTATGCAGCTGACATCGATCCAGTTTGTGTAGAGACATATAACTACAATCGACCCGAAAACCCGGTAGCACGCATTCGGGATTTGAGCGTGGTTAGTGTAGAGTCGATTCTTGCGGAAGCGCTGCCTGCTGGCCCATACGATGTTGTCGGCGTAATCGGGGGGCCTCCTTGTCAATCGTTTAGTTACGCTAATGTATACTCTACTGACGAAGATCCAAGGCATAAATTGCCAGAGCATTATGCCAGAATCGTTGCTGGGCTTCGGGAAAGAGTCGGGCTTGACTTTTTTCTGTTTGAGAATGTTCCTGGCCTGATGTCAGCTTCGCATATTGCTAAGTTCAAGAAGTTTGAGGCAATGTTCGAAGAAGCTGGCTTTCGACTGTTTCAGGGTTCACTCGATGCACAAGACTTCGGAGTAGCTCAGATAAGGCCAAGAGTGTTTGTTGTGGGTTTTAACAAGGAGAAGTACCCTGATATCGAGTTCAGGTTTCCTGTTCCAGATCCATTAGTGCCGCGCAAAACGGTAAGAGATGTCATATGGGGTCTACCTGAACCAGTCTACAATGCAAAAGGGCTTAATCCTGATACATTTCCTGTCCATCCTAATCACTGGTGCTTGGTGCCGCGGTCGCCTAAGTTCAGCAATGGTTTGAGTAAGCGCATGGGAGGAAAGTCATTTAAGATCCTCGATTGGGATCGGCCTTCGTACACGGTTGCATACGGCCACCGGGAAGTGCATGTGCACCCAAACGGACACCGGCGGTTGAGCATATATGAAGCAATGCTTCTTCAGGCATTTCCTAAGGACTACGTCCTCAAGGGGAATATCTCTGCGCAGGTCCGTCAGGTGTCGGAAGCAGTGTGTCCTGTGGTTGCCAATGCTCTGGCAAAGTCCATTATGCAGGCGCTTAACCAGGAGCGAAAGGAGAATATAGGAAATGGTTCTGAACGAGATGAACACTTTGCGGCAGCAATACCATAGAGAGATATCTCAACGCCTTTTGTCTGTTCGTGACGGTGTCGTCAATATAGCCGATCGGTCTAGTGAATCGAGCCGCCAGATCTCTGCAAGGTTAGCAAGCAAGATTGGAGGCCCCCATTGCGCCACGCCACCATCTGCTCAAACAGCTGGGGCCCTTTTTGGAACCATAACCAAGGAATATCTTGAGCGATCGTTTAGGTTGCTGAACCGGCTAAGACCAGGCCCGTGGATATTTAGCACTGAGCGTTCGATATCGGATTTCGATCAGTATCGGCATTTGGCCGAGTTGAACGAGATCCTCAACACCCGCAGAGAATTGATGGCCACTCTGGGTCCAGACTACATAATTAAGCCGGACATCGTGGTGTGCCGCATCCCCGTAGCTGATGAGGATATTGGCGTTGAGGGAGATACACCGTTTATTGCTACGCATACACCGTTACGGCGCGTCAATCGTTCTGGTGATCCCGTGCCGATCTTACACGCAAGCATATCCTGTAAATGGACGATGCGCTCTGATCGAGCACAGAACACCAGAACTGAAGCGCTGAATTTAATCCGGAATCGAAAAGGGAACAGCCCTCATATTGTTGCTGTAACGGCTGAACCGTTGCCAATGAGGATAGCATCTCTTGCCTTGGGAACTGGCGATTTGGACTGCGTATATCATTTTGCTCTGTATGAGCTTGAGGAAGCCCTTGATGAACTGAGCCACGCAAATCCGGGTGTTCGTGACCAGCATGAGATGCTGCAAACACTAATTGAAGGCAGACGGCTTAGAGATATCAGCGATCTGCCTTTCGACTTGGCTGTGTAACTATGGACGTCTTTGATAAGGAAAAGCGGTCACTTGTCATGTCTCGCATTAGGAGTGTCGGGGCAAAAAGTACCGAGTTAAAATTGCGAAGTATGCTTGAAGAGGCTGGATATAGCCATTGGCAAGAGCATGATCCGAGCCTTCCTGGCAGACCAGATTTCTCCTTCCCAGAAGCTAAGGTAGCTGTCTTTGTCGATGGGTGCTTTTGGCATGGCTGTCCTCACTGCCATGATGGGCATATTCCTAAGTCGAATTGCGCGTATTGGTCTGGTAAAATCGCGCGCAATAAGCGGAGGGATCGGCGTGTATCTACACAGCTCAGAAGGCTTGGCTGGACAGTAATACGCGTATGGGAATGTCGGCTAAAGGAGAACCCGGCCAGAGAACTCAAGCGGATTCTTCGAAAACTTGATACACGTGCTTATCGAGGTGAGATGATGGCGAGAGGCGATAACCATTCGAGTTGATGTAGAACCCTTCGCAGGTCTAAACCAGAGGTTATCAAAGGAAGATCGTGAGGGTCGATCGATGGCAATATGGGCTTTTCTTGTTGGTGTCAGTAATTATTGGCCGAAGAACTATAATCTGCCATTCTGCCGCAATGATATCATTGCAATGAGACGCGCCTTGGAGAGTGGCCTGAGAGTACGACCAGAAAACATTGCTTCCTTGGGAGAAGCGGGAACAGTTAATGCAAAGCTGTTTTCTGATGAACTGGTCGACTTGGGTTCTCGTGTGGCCGAAGATGATATCTTCATGTTGTACTTTTCAGGACATGGTGGCAGCGGCCAAGCCTGCTACTATCTCCAGTTTAGTGATACTATTGTTAGTGCCCAAGATATCATATGTTCTCTTGAAAGAATACGAGCTAAGACCAAAATTATCGTTCTCGACTGCTGCATGGCCGGTGACTTTAGCTTGGATCGTTCTGTCTCACTTGATATCCATCACGCTGTGGAAGAGCTTGTAGGAAAAGGATATGCTGTTCTGGCGTCAAGTAAAGCAGACCAATTATCGTGGGGGCACCCCGGCAAAGAAATGAGTTTGTTTACTGCTTTTCTGTGTGATGCTCTGGAAGACAAGCATATAGTGCGACATGGAAAAAAGTCGCTAAACGATATCTGCAGATTAGTTTCTCTTTACCTTGACCTGTGGAATAAACGGAATCCAGATAGGCAGCAGCATCCTGTTTTCCGAAGAAGTATGGTAGGTACAGTCTACTTCGATGTGGAGGAATACACTCGTTATTGTCGCAATCGGATTTTCGAAGAAACGGAACGGTACATTATCTATGACGTTGAACCAACAAACTCTAGCAGCGCAAAACGATATTCCGCAAAGGTCATTCTTAAGGAACCGTTTTCGATTTCCGAGATTGGGGATATATCTACTGACATAAAGAACAGACTGCTTTATGAAGAGGTTCATAAGAATGAGATTTCGGAGAGACGCTGGAGGGGTAAACCCGCCAACATTATCTGGATATACTATGGCCGAGACGAAGAGGACATGATACATGGTCATTTCTTGTGCCGTGTTACATGGGTCGATGAACAGCAAGACAAAACTTGGTGGTACAGATGCTACCAACACGATTTTGTGGATAAAGGACTGCATTTTACCCTCTATCCATACTATGAGACGTTGAGAGATTTGAGGAACAATCATGCGGTCCCCGCAGAGGTTTTTGCTGCGCAGAGTCGAGACATAATCGCAGAGTTAATCTCCTTAGCCGAAGAGGCTATTTCCATCTATAACCAGTTCCAAAATGAGGATATCAGCGAAGGTGAGCTTTTTGACAAGATGGACAGCCTAATACCTAAGATCGAAGAGGTGTACACTAGAGAGGGTGAACTTGGGTATGCTCCGCCGGAGCTTCATGAATTACAGACATGTTGCTCGGGTTTGGCTGCCGCTGTTCACAGTTTCACTTTGTATTACAACAAGAGATATGCTGAGCAGACGTCGTCCAGGAATCGAAGAGAGTGTATGAACCTGGCTGTCCAAGACTATTACGTCTGGTTAGAGAGGGTAAAGCTCCTTAGATCATGAGTGTGATCTTGAGGCCGACATTTGCGACTCACCTATCGCCATCTTCCTATCTTTTTTCTTCTTGCTTGCAGGACTTCCCAGTTGTGTCTAGAAGTGATTGTGTGAACGGATGTGAAATGTGAATGTGAGGTGTGGCCATGGGAAACGAAGAGTACCTCATCGGCGTTGCTGCCTTAGCGAAATACCTGCGGGTTCACTACAATACGGCCCATAAGCTGATAACGAACGGAACTATACCGGCGACTAAGGTAGGGGCTCAATGGCGGGTGCGGGTCGAAGATGCCAACGCTTACTTACATACCCTGAGCAACGAATCGACCGAGGGATCGAAGCTCCCGGAGATTATAGCGATCGTGAACCAGAAGGGTGGCGTCGGCAAGTCAACGCTATCTATCAACTTAAGCGAAGCTCTTGGGAAGCTCGGCAAGAAAGTACTGCTGCTAGATATGGATCCGCAGTCGAACTCATCCACGGGTGTTGGCATCAACGCCGAAGCCATCGCTACGGCAACCATGACGGAAGTCTTGATCGATGGGTTTCCTATCCACGAAGCGATTGTGGACAGCAAATTCGGATTCGGTGTAGTGCCGGCCACGATTGCGCTTAGCGAAGCGGAGGTGGAGCTCATCATGCGGATGAGCCGGGAGTCTGTGCTCTTTAACTCGCTGCTCGCATCACAGGACCATCTCGCTAAGTACGACTATATTTTCATCGACTGCCCTCCTTCGCTTGGCCTACTTACGATCAACGCTCTGGTGGCGGCGGATTCCTGCCTCATCCCCATCGCGGTCAGCAAGTTCTCCCTGGAAGGAGTTAAGCTGCTCCTCAAGACTATTGGTTCAGTACGCCAGATCAACAAGCGCCTGACGATAAACCGCTTCGTGATAACCATGGCCGACTACCGCACCAATACCACGAAAGAGTTCATAAATACCATCCCAGAAGTGATCCAGTATCCGTTCGCGAAGACCGTCATCAAGAAGCTCAATGCGGTAAGCGAAGCGCAGTTTGATGATAAGCCGATCGGCGCGTACGATCCCAACAGTGAGGCTGCAAAGCAGTTCATGGATCTCGCCAAGGAGCTCCTCGGTTTGGCGGTTGAAACGGAGGCGGTCTAAGTGAGTGCAGCGAAGCGCGAAGGACTGGCCGCCCGCTTGATTAAAGACTCACAGCAGATCAACGAGGGATTGAGTGAGTTGGGGCTCATACCAGAGAATCAGCCCAGCGCTGAACCTGTGGATGCCGGAAAGGCCGTGCTTATGGTGGAGATCGAGAAGAAAAACCAGAAGATCCAGGAGCTAACCAAAGAGAAGGCTGAGCTTCTTTCCCAGCTTGAGCAGCTTGAGCAGGAGAACAGCGGTTTCCGGGCTGATATCGACAGGTTGAGTGAGCAGCTCGCGGCACTTCAGGCAGAAAATGAAGAGCTGCGGAAGACCGGTTCATCAAGGGAGATTCCCTCCCCCGATCTAGATGTCCGGAGTATGGTTCAGGAGCTCAAGACACTCTCGAGTTACTACGCGCGCGGTATGGTTACCCATACAGTGGCCGAGCGGACCTATCTTGCTATGAGGGAAATGATGTCCTACCTCGAGGATGTCTCCCGAGCCAAGAGAATTCGCGAAGGCGAGTTTTGGAATGTCGCCATTTGGTTCTTCCACGCAGTGTTCAGCCGATTTCGGGATGAAGAATCCTTCACCGAGATGGTTTCTGCCCTTAAAGACAGCTCAGAATCAGCAGAAGTCTTACTTAGGTTGTGTTCGATGCTTTTTGCTTATCTCGATATAGACGGATGGAAGAGATAGAAAGCATCCTCCCGGCTCCATCTTCTGGGGTTAAGATGATGAACCTAGTACTCAGACTCTATCCAACTGATGGCGAGGTGGATTTGCATGATATGCGAAGAGACCTTGAGGCAATATCTAGAAACCCCAAAGACTGATTATGCGGTTTTGCTGAATGGACGGTGGGGTTCTGGAAAGACTTATTTTGTTCGCAATTCAATGATTCCCCTAGCAAAAGAACTTGGATTGACCCCTATTTACATCTCTTTGTACGGGATACAGGATATTAACACTGTGACTAGGCAGATCTTGTATAGTAAGCTCTTCGCAGGTCAGCAGTGGTTGGGCCCCGCGTTCATTGAGCCAGTCATCGAGCTTATCGGGGCTATTCCTCGCGCAGAGAAGATGTTGAAAGCCGCTGGTAGAGCAGGGGGATTCTTCAAGCAGAAGACGCTGGAAGAGCTAAATTGGTCGCGCAATGCGTTGTTTGTGGACGACTTGGAACGAATGCCAGAATCGGTTGACATTAACGAACTGCTTGGGACCATCTATTCTCTGTTCATTGACCCAGATGGGGCAAAGGTCGTGTTTATCGCAAACGAAGAAGAAGTGCAAAGCAAGTGGCAAACGAATTATTTGCGCATGCGTGAAAAAGTCATTCGGAGGATAGTCTCTTTCTCGCCAGATCTAAGGCAAGTGGTTGAGAGCATCGTTTCGGATCACTGCAGCAACAAGCCTGAGCTAATGACGTTTGTGCAAGAGCATATTGATATGTTAGTCGGAATCTACACAAAGAGTGGCCAAACGAATCTTAGGTATCTCGGGCTGGCGCTGGAGTGTTTTCGAAACATCTTTCAATGCATAGGTAATGAGTCAAGGTATAGAGAACGCCTAAGATACTTGCTGGCTATTTCATTGGTTCTGGCAATAGAGTTTTCCGGTGGTGGCCTTACTGTCGAAGACGAAAACGAGATCAAAGACCCATATGGCGCGTGGCTTAAATGGTCGGTTCATAACGCTCTTTCGAAGCCGAACAAGCGACCGCATAAGTCACGTATTGTTGAGATCTGCGAGAAGTACGGTATAGATAGTTCATGGGGTAGGTATTACTGCAATAGCGTCTTCGACTCAATAGTCAAGGGTCTCTTCAACAGACAGAAGTTTCTCTCGGAACTGGAAGAAAGCCAGCGTGAATCCCCTCCTGAGTATGCTACGTCGCTCGAGAAACTGTGGCGGTTTAAGGAACTTGAGCAACACACTCTAGAGACTGCGGTATCACAAGTATTGGAATATGCTTCAGCCGGATTGTATGAGCTTAGGTTATACCCATCAATATATAAGGTGATGAAAGAGATCGCTGAACGCCGGTATATCGATAATCTTCCGGAAGACTTTTTTGGTACTATCGAAAGAGGCGTTGATGCGGCTGCTGAGCGAACAAGCAATATTCTCGAACTAGATGAAGGTGCCTTGTCGGCTAACTCAGCGGAAGATGATGGATACAGCCAATTGGTCGAGAAGATAAGAGAGCTAAAGCAAGAGGCTGAAGTTCGCAATGCTGTGGCTAAGATAGAGCATCTGTTGGAAACCATGATGAGCGATGACGAAGAGGCCTTCTGGACGGCCATCCGCCATGTAAACCTACGCCAATTGTTCTCTACTCTGCGGGAACACGAACTCTTCCGCAAGCTCTTTGACTTCAATAATCGAGCAATATGGAGGATGGAGTATATTTTGACGGTAAAACTCAATGGTTGTGCTACATGCCAAGAGGGAGAGGCGATGAAAGCTATTGCGGATCATCTTAGAGAGTTCGTGGCTTCTTCCGATGAACTCGACAGGATGAGAAAGCAACGTTTTGAAGACTTGATCAGGCTCCTGAACGACATAGGAAATCGGGCTGCAGACAAGACCTCTTCCCCTTGACTTCTGACTAGTTGAAAGCACTTACTTGCATGAACAGCTTCAGACGACTATGTTTTTCTAGGATGAAATGACCCAAGGGGCAGCCCGCCGATTCTAAAAGGCGGGCTTTCTTTACGCCATATTAGGGCCATGTTTGTGAATCTCGGCACTATCCAGAAATATTGTTTTCTTGATCTCTTGATTTCTTGCCATCTTGTTTTCTTGAAATATTGTTTTCTTGAAATATTGTTTGCTTGTAATCTTGATTTCTTGATGTCTTGCTGTCAAAATTGATTTCTTGATTTCCTGATATCATGAAATGCGCTTGCCATGCGGATTTTGCACGCTCTCAAGAAGGTAATGGCGGCCCAATGTCGAAAGAAGTTGATGGTCGATCAGACAAAAAAAGAAGGGCCTCGCGGCCCTTCAGTAAAACGTGAAAAAGAAAGAGGCCTCCCCCAACTGCTTGCAGGCACACGGGTAAGGCCCTCACGAAAAGTATCTTTCTTGCTTTATAGTAGCATGAGGATGGGCATCATGTCAACCTTTATGTCACTTAAGGACAAGGAAGATATTGGGTTATCTTGCTATTCGTGTGGGAGGTCTCTTTCGGTAGAAAGGGGCTTTTTTTGTGAGTAAAAATATAGTCAGAACCAGTAAGCGTGAAAATCCGTTTGTGATGATAGACCACAGACCACTTAATGATGATAATCTAAGTTGGCAGGCAAAAGGATTATTGGCCTACCTGCTTAGTAAGCCTGATAACTGGACCGTAATTGTGGCTGATTTGGTCAAACGAGCAACCAATGGTCGTGATTCAGTGAACTCTATTCTGAAAGAACTAGAGCAGAAGGGTTACATAGAACGGATAAAAATCAGGGATCCCGAGACTGGACAATTTTCTCATCAGGAAACAATCGTCTATGAAGTGCCGCAGGAGAGACTTCTGCAAAAAGCCAGCGTAAAGCCAGAAACGGAAAATCCGTTACTGGATAAAAAGAGGGGGGAAAATACGAAATCCCAGCTAGAACCCAGAAACGGGTTTTCCGTAACTGGTAAACCCGTATCTGGAAAACCCGACACTAATAATATTGATCTTAGTAATAATGATCAAAACAATAATGATCTCTCACCCATTTCAGAGATAGCAGCTACAAGTGAAGAAGAAAGAGAAACCAATTCTGACGAATTGGTGGAGAGAGAATCCTCTTTTGATTTAAAGACAGAAGAAGAACCAGAGGATGATTTTGCATCTATTGCTATGAAGGCCTATCAAGAACAACTTAAGCGAGAGAAGGAAAAGAAAGCCAAGCGTGATTATTCAGCTTTGCTAACTAAGAAGTTAACGGCTGATGATCTGATTTCATTCTGGAATAATCAAGAGGTTAACCCTCACTATCGTTTAGGGGATAGGACAAAGCAGAGGATCATCGATGCCTGGAATGAGGCTTTAACTGATTTTTCTGCTGAAGATCTATTTATGGCAATCCTGAACTATGCGGATTTATTCAAAAGCTATAGAGCTAAGCACAAATATCGTCTGGTTGAATTCTTGGAGCGTAAAGGTTATGAGCACTTTTTGAATCGTGATAATTGGACAAGCAGGAATGATTTAGGCAAGTTTACGCGTGATGATTTCACTTATGAGGACAGAGGACATAACTTTAGCAGCTTATTTGGCCAAGAGACTGAAATGGTACGAGCGGAGAAGGTTGTTGAAAAGCCCTTTGATGATGTGGATTCAGAACTCAAAAGACGTTTACGTGCTTATGAGGAAAAAATTCGGGAGATCAAAATTTATCGTGATGAGGAAGTACGGGATATGCTCAAAGAGCATGAGCTTCTTCTTCGCCATACCTTGACTGAGCAATGGGAGAAATGGGAGAGGATGCAAGGTTAGGCTTAAATTGCATCCAGAAGCCCAGGGACAAGCCAGGACAGGAGAAAAGGTATCTACCTGATATTTTACCTGTCTTGGGGAAATTAGAGCCGTATGAGGCTCCTAAACGAATCGGCACCGAAAGATTCAGATTATAGATGGATCGGAGAAAACTTGTGGGAAACCTAACAGAGCAGCAGAAAGAGATTTTTGAAAAGATATTGGCCAATCATCTTGCCAGCATGGGAGAAGAAGAACGGTCGAAGTACGGGCTTACCCCGAAATCGGCGTAAAGCCCCCGACTTTAGGCGTGGGGATATAAGCCGAATATTTGCTTGATATTATGTAGGTTAAACCTGTATAATGCGGACATGGAATATAAAACCAATAAGGATATTGTTTATTCGTGAAATAGTTATTTTGTTTCAACTGTAGGCGGTTCTCCGTTGTCAGCAATAAAGCAGTATATTGAAAAACAAAAGGGCGTTTAAGGAGGTGCAGGGCAATGAAGACCTACAAATTCAAGTTATATCAGCACAAGCGGAATAGATATTTAGAGCGACAAATCAATATTGCTGGGATAATCTACAACCATTGCATTGCCTTGCACAAGCGATATTATCGACTATACGGTAAGAGTCTTAATGTTTATGCGTTGATGAAGCACTTGACTAAACTTAAGAAACTCCCAAAATACTCGGATTGGAACTCCCTTGGCTCGCAAGCTATTCAAGATATTGCCCAACGCATAGATAAGGGATACAAATTGTTTTTCCGTAATCGGGAGCATGGGATTAAATCATCACCACCGTCCTTTAAGAAGGTGAAGAAGTATAAATCCTTCACTCTTAAGCAAGCTGGGTATAAGCTGTATTCAGACAACCGAATTAAAATTGGAGGTAGAACCTATAAATACCACAAGTCCCGTGAAATTGAAGGGAAAGTAAAAACTGTAACAGTCAAGCGAGACTCATTAGGGGACTTGTATATCTATGTCGTTTGTGAGACATCAAACAACGAAATTCTACCACGAACAGGTAAAAGCGTCGGGTATGATTTTGGTTTAAAAATGTTTCTCACGGCATCAGATGGCAAGAATATTGTATCTCCTGAGTTTTTTAAGCAGAGTCAGAGGCAGATTGCGAAACTAAATCGAGAACTTTCCAAAAAACAAAAGGGTTCCAATCACTATAAGCAAGCAAAGAGGCAATTGGCAAAGGCTCACAAGCGCTTAGCTGACAAAAGGCGGGATTTCCACTTCAAGTTAGCATTAAAACTAGCTGGCGAATATGCAACAATTTGTATCGAAGACTTGAATATTAAGGCTATGCAAAAACTATGGGGCAGAAAAATATCTGATTTAAGCCATAGCAGCTTTGTCAATATCCTCAAATACCAATGCTCGAAAACAGGTTCAACCGTTATTGAAATACCCAGATTCTATCCTTCAAGCAAAACATGCTCTGCCTGTGAGTTTGTCTACGAAGAGCTAACACTCGGGGATAGAAAATGGACATGTCCGAATTGTGGCATCTTGCACGATAGAGACCTAAATGCAGCGACTAATATTCATAGAGTTGGGGCATCAACTCTTGGGATAGAAACTGTAAGACCTATATAAGTAGGCTGGTTTTGTTTGATACCAGAATCCCCTGGTTTTAACCATGGGGAGTATGTCAAGGAATTAAACCGAACAAAGTGGCAGGAAAAAACAACCGGTTACGAGAAATCATCCCTATTGATTCCTGAGAAACAAACCATATTCCGTACAAGCAAATAGCAGGTTGCGATAGGCTGGGACTAGGGGATTTTGCTTTCAGGGAGATCCCCTTTTATGATCTTCGGCTTACGGAAAGCGGGATATAAGAGGATGCGGTCTTAAGTCTGTTTTGGGGGCAGCTTAAGACCGCACGTGCCGGACGAGAAAAATCATCAGTTCAGCCTTTGACCGAGGGCAGACAGATAGGTGATTTTTCTCGTGCCTAAGAGTGCGCCTATCTAAGGCGCATGCTAACTGGTGCCTTTTTGCACCAGCCGCATCCATTTGTTGAGTGATACCATGATATCACGGTACCACGATATCACTTTATTATTCATCGCACGAGATTTATATCCTGCTTTCCTAGACGATTTTCCGGAGGGAAGGGAACGTGGGAGAGAGTGTTCAGTTTGGTAAGACGTCGTGGCTGTCTAAGGGGTATGGGCTGGCTCCGTTTCTTCTGATGAGCAATCCCGAGATCAGCATCGGCGCAAAATGCCTGTTCTGCTATCTTTCCAGCATCGCCGGAGCTAGTATCAACGAGGAGTTTGGAGGGAGGGCATCGTGGCCGAGCCGGGCGAGGATATGCCGGGATCTGAACATCAACAAGGACACCTTCACAAGCTATCTTGAAGAACTCAAGGAACGGGGTTTCATCAAGGTCATTCAGAAGCGGGTAGACGGGAAGTTCTCCTGCAATGTGTACGTGATTCAGGAGCAGATCGAAGTTGCGCCAAGCAGGGAAGAACGCGAAAAAGCCCAGCGTGCTCCGTGTCCGAAATTACCGGATACGGTTCTACCGGATACGGTAATTTCGGATACAACTAGTACTACAGATCAACCATTACCAGATGAGACCAATAATTCTGTATCTAGTGCAGGTGCAATCCGAACAGGACGCGAGCGAAAGGCTACAGCAAACCTAAGGAGAGCGATGAAGAAGGAGTACCCGGAGGAGTTCAACCGCTTCTGGGATGCTTATCCCAGGAAAGAAGATAAAGCAGCAGCCTATGAAATCTGGAGAGCTATCGTATCCGACCGGAAACTGGGGATTAAGCACGACGATCTAATTGAGGCGGCGCGAAGGTATGCTAATCAGATGGAACGTGAAGGGCGGGAGAAGAGGCATATCAAGCTGTGTAAGACGTGGTTGAACAGCGCACTTGCGGAATACCTACCCGGGACAGAGGATTTCATGCAGAGAGAAGCGGCAGCAAGCTATGATCCATTCTCTTTTTCCGATGAAGTTAGAGCGAGAATCCTGGGTCAGTAGGGGGGGTGCCTTTGGATCGTACTCTAATCCTTCAGGAACTTGAGAAGTTGAGCAGGGCAATCGGTGTACCGCTGCAGGAAAGCAGGTTGGCCCAGTATGTCGAGGATCTATCGGGGCTTGACGCGAGAGTCTTTATCGAGGTCTGCCATGAGCTTCGCCTGAGCTGGGAGAAACTGAGCTTTCCGCCTGTCGGTGTCTTTTTGAACAAAGCTCGGGAAAAGGCCAGGTTCTATCACGAGAAAAAGCCGCCGATAAAGGCAGCCCACGACGATAAGATCATCGAAGCCGCACGCCGTCAGGAGCAGTACCTCAAGATGAGCGAGGCGGAGTATATGGCTATGTGTGTTAGCATGGTGAAGCAGAAAAGTGTGTGAGTCTTCGGCCTTTCGAGGTGGTGATCTCTTTGGATTACAATGCAAGGCTCGTGATAAACAGACGGCCGCCGCCTACTCTCAATCAGATTAAGAACATGCACTGGGGGACTAGGCGGCGCCTCAAGGAGCTCTGGCAGCAGGAAGTTGCATTGGCCGCAGTCAGGGCCGGAAGGCCAAAATTCGATAAGACTGAGGTCCAGATTGTGCTCTACTACGATAAAGCCCGCAGGAGAGATCAGGATAATCTGATGGGTTCAGCAGGAAAATTTCTTCTGGATGGTCTTAGATATGCGGGAGTTATTCCAGAAGATGATCTTGAAACGGTAGTCCTGCCAGAGATTATGGTCAAGATTGACAGGGAGAATCCTAGGGTTGAGATTTGGCTTAAAGACTTGACCAAGGAGGGGTGATTTGATGTCGATGCATGAGGCTGTGGTCATGGATTCGGCTATCGATAAGCTCAAAGAGTGTATTTCCCAAATCAATCCGCTTGTGGAGTGCCTTGAGGATGTAAAAAAGGCTTTGGACACTATTCCAAAGGCAAGACATATTAGGGATAAGGAGCTTGCAAGGTTAATGTTTAGGCGCATCATGTCGCTTTCAGATCAAATCGTGATGTTGGATTCAGACGAGCTTATGACATCGCAGAAGCTAGCAGCCAATATTTCCAAGATGGCGAGGGATACGCTTAAGGCTCTAGCTGATGAAGGGGGAGAGGAAGGTGGCTATAAAAACGGGCTGGATCGGAGCCAATACTAAGGAACAGGCTGAGGAAATTCTTCAGACAAAGTTTCCAGGCGGTAGGATTATAAGGGTTTATGAGAAGATTTTAGGCATGTTCGCTTATGAGATTGATATGCCAGATAAAGGCGCACCAGTTGAAGCTCAGCTTGCGGATAGAGAAGATTTGGAACCTGAAGATGCTTTTGCAAAGGTAGAGGCAGAGCCTTCGGATGAACCAGAGGATGAAGCGGATGATGGTTAGATTGGCGGGTTGTGTTTTCCATCGAGGAAGGTGATTATGTGGATTTTAAGGCGGCGATCCCGATTATTGAGGGCAAACTGTATGCATGGGGTTTAAGGCAGCAGGATATGCCTGGGCCTGTTGTAAGCAAGCCGTTTGATGAACCGTCTATCGATCCAAAAAACAAAAGAGATTCGCTGCAGGAAATATGGGTCCTAAAGAACCAATATGAGATATGGGAAACTAAGACTATCAACGAGGCTGTTTCACGTATGAGTAGGGAGCAGAAAGAGCTGATTCGAATGCGGTACATTGAAAGGCTTCGCTGGGATGAAATTGCAGAAAATCTTGGCTGTGAGCATCGGGCATGCTTTAGGATTAGAGATGGTATCCTTATGATTCTCGCTTATGAATTTAAGCTGCTTGGCGAAAACGGTAAAATGAGGGCATAGATTGAACGAATTTGTCATTTTGTGGCACAAAAACCTATGGTAAAATGTATGTGCGTACCTATGTTCAGCAGATAGGTGAATTGGGGAGACGGGTAAAAAAGAGGTGTTGACCGAGGCACCTCTTTTTTGCTTTTCCCCGCAAGATGCCTTGAAACGGAGGCGGGAAGGTTGACGGATAAGGAACGGTGCACCATCGCCGCCTGGATACTGATGTCTGCGGCTGAACTGGCCGCCTTAATTCTGTGTGGAGATGAACCTGCCTCCGGTGATATAGATCGGGCGGGCAGCATCTGCCTGCATCCAGATGATGCGAGAGTGAACCTCACGGTGATGGGCGGCTCAAAGAAGTGGCTGTGCATGCTGTGCGGCCATCAGTTCGAGGATGGCCAGGAGGGAGAGGCTCATGGTCAAGGTGGAGAGGGTTGAGTTCGCTTATGTCCCTGTTGGAAGTCTTGTGCCTTTTGCGGGGAATCCCAGGAAGATAAGCCCAAAGGGGCTTGAGAAGCTCCAGATAAGCGTCGAGAGCTTCGGCTTCGTAAGCCCCATCATCGCGCAGAAGGGCACGAACATGATAATCTCCGGCCACCAAAGGTGGGAAGCGGCAAAGGCAGCTGGGCTGACCGAAGTCGCGGCCGTGTTCGTTGAGTTTGACGATGAGACGGCGAAGGCATACAATCTTGCCGACAACCGCCTGCGGGATGAATCGGAGTGGGATTTCGATGCGCTCGCTGATCTCTTAGAAGAGCTTGACACGGGCTCGTTCGATCTCACGATCACGGGCTTCGATGAAATGGAGCTTGAGCGCATCATGACCTGGGCCCCTCCTGAAATAAGCGAGCCTGAAGAAGCCCTTGTCTCTTCCGAAGAAAGTCCTCCTATCGCTAAGCTGGGAGATGTCTATCAATTAGGCGAGCACATCTTAATCTGCGGTGATGCAACCGATCCCGCAGTTTGGGGTGAGCTTAAAAGCCTAGCCGGATCTCCCAGCCTTATCTTTACCTCGCCTCCTTACCCCGGCGCGGATATGTGGGAGACGGAAGGGGATAAGCTCGTAGAGGTCGGGAACAAGACCATGAAACTCGCCTACGATGCGCTCCTAACTGGAGGCGTGCTCGTCTGGAACACCGCAGACATCCCCAGAGGTAACGAGGGCTATGTCCCAAACATCGCCAGGGATACCTTTACGGCCATCGAGACGGGCTTCAGATACCGCGGTGAGATTATCTGGGACAAGGACGTAAAGAGCCTGCCTCTTCCGGGGGCATACAGAAGGCCCACTATCCCAAACAACACCCATGAGGCCCTGCTCGTCTTCTTCAAGGGCGCATGGAAGCCGCGGGATAAGAAGGGCGTGCTGCACTCGGAGGCGATGGAGTGGAACCGCTACACCATCTGGCAGATTCACACCGAGAATGAGGCGAAGAAGCTCGGGCATATCGCACCTTTCCCTGTGGAGCTCGCTGTACGCGTTCTAACCCTTTGGAGCCTCCCCGGGGACTACGTGCTCGATCCGTTCATGGGCTCCGGTACGGTGATAATTGCAGCAGAGAGCCTCGGCAGGAAGGCGCTCGGCATTGAGATACAGCCTCGCTATGTTGATGCGGCTGTGAGCCGCTGGGAGCTCTATACAGGCAGAAAAGCCGTTCTCATTAAAGGGGGCGGTGGGGCATGATTATCAAAACTATCCCGGTCGAGATGGTGAAGCTCCATCCCTTAAACCCCAGGAAGGATTTACAGCCTGGAGATGCTGACTTCGAACGCTTGAGAAGGTCCATCGAGGCGTTCGGCTTTGTTGAGCCCCTCGTCTGGAATGAGCGCACAGGATTTCTTGTCGGCGGCAACCAGCGTTTCAAGGTGCTCCTTGAACAGGGCGCAAAAGAGGTTACGGTCTCGGTTGTTGATCTTGATGAGAAGGACGAGCAGCTGCTTTCCATTGCGCTCAATAGGGTCCGCGGGGAGTGGGATGGGGAGAAGCTCGTGGCACTCTTAAAAGAGATAGCAGAGATGGGGGCTGATGTCACCCTGACGGGCTTTGATCCGGTCAACTTCGACCAGGTGCTTATCTGGCCGGAAGAGCAGGACGCGGAGAAGAAGAAAAAGCTCCTTATCTGTCCCAACTGCGGGCATCAATTCGAGGCGTAGGGGGTGAGCTCTTTGCGGATTGAGACGATTCCGATCAGCAAGATCAAGCGGGCTAAGTACAACCCCAGGAAGGACTTAACCTCGGCCGATCCGGAGTATCAGAACCTAAAGCGCGTTATGGAACGCTACGGCTTTCTTCTGCCGCTTGTCTGGAATGAGAGGACTGGTGTCTTAGTCGGCGGCCATCAAAGGCTTAAGATACTTGAGGCTCAAGGGGTAAAGGAAGTAACGGTCTCTGTTGTTGATTTAGACGAGGCCCATGAACGGGCCCTTAATGTAGCCCTAAACAACCTTGAGGGGGACTGGGACAATGAGGTCTTAATCAGTGTCCTAAATGAGCTTAAGGATACCGGGGCAGACCTTTCTCTAACAGGCTTTTCGGATGAAGAGCTGATGCGCCTCATTGACTGGCATCCTGATGCGGTGAGCTTCCCTGAATACGATGAATCGGTGAAGGAAGAAGTCGAGATGGTAACCTGCGAGGTGTGCGGTTATGTCTTCCCAAAGTAGCTTCACCGTGATAAGCACCTTCTCAGGGTGTGGAGGCTCATCGCTCGGGTATAAGATGGCAGGCGGGAAGGTGCTCCTTGCGGTTGAGTTCGACAGCCACGCTGTGAGGACGTACCGCGAGAATTTCCCTGATACGCCTGTTTATCCTAAAGACATCAAGACGCTGACCTCTGAAGATGCAATGAAAATGGCAGGTATAGAGCCTGGGGAGCTTGACATCCTAGACGGCTCGCCGCCTTGCCAGGGCTTCTCCGCAGCCGGCAAAAGGCAGCTTGACGATCCGCGTAATGCTCTATTCAAGGAGTACGTGAGGCTCCTTGTGGGGCTTAAGCCCAAGGTCCTCATTATGGAGAACGTGCCCGGGATGGTTCGGGGGAAGATGAAGCTCGTCTTTGCTGAAATCATGGAGGCCCTCAAAACGGCCGGATACAACGTTTCTGCGAGAGTTCTAGATGCTCAGTATTTCGGGGTGCCCCAGCGGAGGCAGCGCATGATCTTTATCGGCGTCAGGCACGACTTAGGGCTTCGCCCAACTCACCCCAGGCCCAAAACGAAGCCGGTAACGGTCGGCGAGGCCCTTGCTGGGCTCCCTGATGATCCATCGAGGACGCTTACAGAGCAGGCTTATTACTACTGGCTTAAGGTCAAGCCCGGGCAGTCGTTTTCAAAGGTGCATCCCAAAGGGTACTGGTTTAACGGGAAAAAAGTCGATCCGACGAAGGTCGCTCCCACGATAGCTAAAACCTCGATGCCTTCAGGCGGAGGCGGAGGGCTCTACCATTGGAAGTACCCGCGCAGCTTGAATATCGCGGAAGCTAAAAGGCTCTGCTCGTTCCCTGATGACTTCATCCTGCGGGGGACGTTTCGGGAGCAGTGGGCGAGGCTCGGTAATTCGGTGCCTCCCCTTTTCATGAAGGCGATCGCAGAGCATGTGCGGGATACCATATTCATCCCTTTGAGGCTCAAAGAGACGGGCTGAAAGGGGTGATTTTATGAGTAGAAAACGCATAGGAAGGCCCTCAAAACTTACGCCGGAGGTCAAAAAAAGGCTCATTGATGCCATAAAGGCGGGGAATTATATCGAGCCAGCTTGCCGCTTTGCGGGTATCGCTCCGGCCACTTTTTACCGCTGGATGGAGCGCGGAGCTAGGGCTAGCTCGGGAGAATTTCGAGAGTTTTGGGAAGAACTCACGCGCGCGGAGGCCGAAGCTGAAGCGCGGATGGTCGCGCAGTGGCAGGCGCAGATTCCGCAGGACTGGAGGGCAGCTAGGGACTTTTTGGCAAGGAGGTTCCCTGAAAGGTGGGCTTCGAAGGACAAGATCGATCTTGAGCACAGCGGGGAAGTGATGCAGAGGCATGATACCTCTCGTATTACCGAACAACTCGCAAAGGATAGAGATTTCCTTGAAGCAATTCAAAGGGCTTACGAATCGCGAGAAGAGGGCGATCTACTATCGGGCGATGCCTGATGTCTGGATCGCCGAAGTAACGGGTGAGAAGCCCTGGAGAAAGCAGACGGAGATTTTGAGGGCACTAGCCCTCCACAGAAGGGTCGCGGTCGCAAGCTGCAACTCGGCGGGCAAATCCTGGCTTGCAGCTCGCGCAGCTGCGTGGTTTCTGGCCAACTTCTATCCGGCCGTCGTGGTTACTACTGCGCCAACAGATAGGCAGGTTCGGCGCATCCTCTGGAAAGAGATACACAGCCTCTTTAACAGGGCGAAGAGAAACGGCATCAACCTTGGGGGGAAGCTCCTGACAAAGAGCTGGGAGTTTACTGAAGAGCACTTCGCCTTCGGCTTCGCGACAAGGGACTATGATCCGGATGCTTTCCAGGGCATCCACTCGGACAATGTGCTGGTTATCGTGGACGAGGCTGCAGGCATCTCTGAATCAATCTGGGAAGGCGTTATGTCTGTTGTGAGAGGGCAGAACGCAAAGCTCCTTGCGATCGGGAACCCAACGAACCTCTCAGGCACCTTCTACAACGCGTTTACAGCTAAGGGATGGTGGACTACCCACATATCCGCGTTTGAGACGCCAAACCTCCAGGGGAAAGGCATCGTGATACCTGGGCTTATTACCGAGCAGGACATCGAAGATGCCAGAGAGGACTGGGGAGAGGGCTCTTTTCTCTGGCAGTCGAGAATCCTCGGTATCTTTCCAGATAAGGTTGAGGATACCTTAATTTCGCTTTCCTGGGTTGAGGCGGCGGCTAACCAGGACTTTGAGCCGGAAGGACCTGTCGAGGTCGCCTGCGACGTTGCGCGGTACGGCTCTGACAGCACTGTCTTTGTGGCGCGCCGGGGCCCTCTTCTTATCGCGGGAGAGGAGCACACGCAGCTCTCCACGATGGAGACGGCGGGAAGGCTTATTGACTTCGTGCGCCGGCACAATGCAAAGGTCGTGAAGGTTGATGCTGTCGGCATCGGGGCGGGTGTTTACGATAGGCTGAAAGAGGTCTTAAAAGATGTCTCGGTGCTTGAGATGAACGCCGGGGGCACGCCGGTTGATGCTTCCGCTTACGCCGATGCGGGCACAGAGTGGTGGCACAACCTCGCTAAAAAGCTTCAGGCAGGGGAAATCGGCGGCAGGCTCTTTGGAGACAGAAGGGTGATGCGGGAGCTGACCAGCAGGCGGTACCGCTATCTCTCCGATGGGCGCATGAAGCTTGAGACGAAAGAAGAGATGCGGAAGAAAGGGCTTAAATCCCCTGACTGGGGAGATGCTATTGCAATGGCTTATGCTGGGGTAAAGGAGAGGCCGAAGATAAACGTGCGGCCTGTGATGGATCTGACATCGGCGAGCAGATGGAGGCGGTGAGATATGCCTATGCTTGATTTAAGGGAGCTTGGGCTTACGGGCCTTGAGCGTTTCGGGGGCTGGGTCTATGAGGAGTTCCTGCAGGAGCTTCAGGGCCAGCGGGCGGTGCAGGTCTACCAGGAGATGAGCTCCAACGACCCTGTGATCGGGGCTGTCCTCCACGCGATCGAGATGCTGATCCGGCAGGTCGAATGGAGGGTCGAACCTGGAGGCAGGAGCCTTGAGGATATGGCGGCAGCGCATTTTCTTGAAACCTGCCTTGAAGATATGGAGATGACATGGGAAGAGACTATTGCAGAAATCCTCTCCATGCTCGTTTACGGTTGGAGCTACCATGAGATTCTCTACAAAGTGCGCCACGGCCAGAGCCGTGATCCGGCCTATAACTCACGCTACAGCGACGGCCGGATCGGATGGAGGGGCTTTCCCATTAGGGCACAGAGCTCTCTTTGGGAGTGGCAGTTTGACGAGAACGGTAGGATACTTGGGATGGTGCAGATGGCACCACCTGACTACAAGCTTAGGGTAATCCCCATGGAAAAATCCCTGCTGTTCCGTACTACAAGCTATAAAAACAACCCTGAAGGGCGGTCGGTGCTCAGGTCCGCATTTAGGCCGTGGTACTTCAAAAAGCACATCGAGACGATTGAGGGCATCGGCATTGAAAGGGACCT
>Ga0134105_1000343_pt1 | contig 53371 bp, 47 predicted proteins | sample 16_3_2metaG_FD_94457 | JGI IMG/M metagenome (GOLD analysis project Ga0134105, IMG submission 94457) | Switchgrass degrading microbial communities from high solid loading bioreactors in New Hampshire, USA - 16_60_3.3_214_A3 metaG | ecosystem: Engineered > Bioreactor > Semi-continuous > Anaerobic... | reverse complement strand
TTTGCAATTATTCATATCCGAATACTTTTTAATAATAGATAAATAATAAATTTTATCATCATCATCTCTAAAAAGGTTAAGTTCAGATATGCTTCTGCACATGATATGATAGATACTATCCGGGGATTTAACTCTTGCTGCTCTTGGCAATTACATCTCCTCCTCTAATCTTAATTTTACATCTTATTATGACATATATTTACATTTTATTCAATATATTCTGCTATTTATTTTAATGAATTTTATTTAAAATTTGAAAAATGTCCCGTTTAGATGAGATTTGAGAAGCATCCTTTAGGATGTAGAAATGTTGTTTTTGAGTAAACATTAGCTGCTCTTATAGCTCTTATGTAAAGTTCTTAAAATACCAAAAGACAGCAATCATTAATAGATGCTGTCTTTATAATATTTTTTATTTAGCTAATTATACTATGTCTTCTCATTTATTTAACTTTATCTTCCAATGAACATCTGCACAAATATCTTGCCATACTGAGAACCGTTCACAATTCCTATTCCGGTATAATTAAATTTTCCATTTAAAATGTTTGCTTTGTGTCCCGAAGAATTCATCCATGCATTAAATGCCCCTTGTACAGTTTGATTCCCTGCAATATTTTCACCTGCTGTTTTAAAGCTAATGTTAAATTGCCTCATCATATCAAATGGAGAACCATATGTTGGGGATTGATGCGAGAAATAGTTTTTATCCACCATGTCCTGAGCTTTTAATCTGGCCACTTTTTGTAATTCAGCATCAAAAGATAAAGCTCCTAGTCCTGCATCTGCCCTTGCTTTATTTATAAGTGCAAGCATATCCTGTTCTTCCTGTGATACTCCTTCGATCGGAGTTTCTGCTGAAGGCGAAGGTGCTGCTGTTGGTGCAGGTGTTGTTGTTGTAGTTGGTGTAGGTGTAGCAGTCTTTTGTGGAGTAGAAGTTACCGTAGGTGAAGGCGTTTTAGCCTGTGACTGTTTTGATGTACTTCCAGCAGATTTTAAATATTTAGAATATACAGCACCGACACATCCTGATGCCGGCTCATATATCGCATACCAGTCACCTAATTTACCAAAAACTTTAACTGTCTGGCCTTTCTTAAGAACACATACCACTTTATGATCAGTTGAAGTTCCCTCTCTTACATTAAGAGATGTTGCTGTGACTGTAGCATTAACAAAATTTACTCTTTGAAATGCGGTAGCTGCCATAGTTTCATTTACATCAAATCCGCTTAGACTGAATATTGCCGATATAGCTAAACAGAACACTATTAGCAAGGCAATTTTCTTTTTCATAAAATCCCTCCAAATTGTCTATTAAATAAAAATTGGCTCTTCACTAATATTATTAACAATTATTTTTGAATTATTTACATTCTTGCCTTAAAATAAAACAAAGTAAGTAATCTATTAATTTGATATCACATGTCATTTGCCTGTGTTTACTTAGCAGTATAAACTCATCATTATTGCAATCCATGCTTGCCTTAGCTTGTTTACTGATATATAATCGGGATGATACTATTACAAATTTTATTACGCTTGTGCTGCATAAAAACTATTAATTATTGAAAGGAATATACATATGAAAGTTGGAATTGGACAAGATAGTCATCGTTTTGACTTTAATGATAAAGAAAAAAAATTAGTTCTTGCAGGTGTGGTAATCGAAGGTCATCCGCCTCTCGCCGGAAATAGCGATGCTGATGTTATACTTCATGCACTGACTAATGCAATATCAGGAGTAACATGTGTTAATATATTAGGTCCTGTAAGCGATGATATGTGCTTGAATAAAGGCATTAAAGACAGTAGCTTATATCTAAAAGAGGCACTGAAATACTTAGGAGAGAATCGAATTGTTCACGTCTCTTTTTCTATAGAATGCAAGACACCAAAAATCACACCTCTAATACCAAAAATGAGAGCTAATCTATCTAAAATGCTGGATCTTCCTGAAAACTGCATAGGTATTACCGCAACTTCAGGTGAAGAACTTACCCCATTTGGTAAAGGTGAGGGAATTCAAGTTTTCTGTTGTGTAACAGTTATTTAACGATAATATTAAAATAGCACTGGTACAGTCCCTTATTAAAGACTTACCAGTGCTATTTATATTATAGTTTATTTGAGAACTGTCCCCGGGTTCGAAAAGTATCTACCCATTTGCAGTTGCTTAAAAATTGAGAACTGTCCCCGGTTGTGGTGTTATCAATTTGTTCAATTGTTGAGAAATGTCCCTCAGTTATGTCACCGGTCCCTGCATTCTGCTCATTTTACGCTGAGCCATTACAAGGTTATGATATATGCCCTTTTTCCTGAACAATTCTTCATGGGTACCAAGTTCCGCTAATCTGCCATCATCGATAACCATAAGCCTGTCTGCATTTTTCAGCGTTGATAACCTATGTGCTATTGCAAATGTGGTCCTGTTTTTTATAAGCCTCCCTAATGCCTCCTGTATCTGCTGCTCAGTTTCGGTATCTACCGAAGCGGTAGCTTCGTCAAGTATGAGTATCTTAGGATCATTAATTATGGCTCTTGCAATTGCTATACGCTGCCTTTCTCCACCTGAAAGTTTTACGCCTTTTTCTCCGACTTTAGTATCGTATCCGTCAGGAAACTTCATTATAAAATCATGTGCATTTGCAATTTTGGCTGCCCTTATTACTTCTTCATAAGTAGCATCAGGCTTAGCATATATAATATTTTCATATATTGACCCGGAAAAAAGGAAAGTTTCCTGTAAAACCACTCCCATCTGAGCTCTCAGATCAGCCTGTGATATATTCCTTATATCGATTCCATCTATTAGTATTTCACCTTCGTCTACATCATAAAGCCTCATCAGAAGGTTTATAATTGTGGACTTACCTGCACCTGAATGTCCTACGAGCCCAATCATCTCGCCTTTTTTTACATCGATACTTATATTTTTCAGTACCGGTTCATAAGATTTATAACCAAATGATACATTTTTAAATTGAATTGCACCATCTATCTTATGCTTCACCGGTCTATCCGCATCCCTTATTTCAGGTTCTTCATCTATTATTTGAAATATTCTCTCAGCACCTATCATGGCATCATTAAACCATCTTGGCATAAACCCAAGCCAGCTTAAAGGAGCATATACGTAATCTGCATACATGGTGAACTTAACCAGTTCACCGATGGTCATTTCATTGCCCAATATAAATTTACCGCCGAAATAGAGAACCAGGAAGTTACCCGAAGCAAGTATAAAATTCATTATAGGGAATAAAGTATTCCAATATTTTTCATTTCTTATTGTAATATCAGCAAATTCTCTGTTTAATTTCCTGAAATTTTCTACTCCCCTCTTTTCCTGTCCAAAAGCCTTTACCACTCTTATACCGCTAAGTATGTCCTGCAGGAACGAATTTACCTTATCTGATGCTTTCCATTGTGAACGGAATCTCATTCCTATCATTTTCCTCATTTTTGTTACAAAGAAGATGACAAAAGGCACAGGTATAAACACAAACAAAGCTAGTTTCCAATTTTCAAAAAATAAATATATACCCACTGCTACCAGAATAATAATCTGGTTTACACCCTTCGCGCCATTATCCTGTATAAAGCTTTGTATACGGTTGGTATCAGCATTTATCCTGTTCATAAGGTCGCCGGGTTTCCATTGATCAAGATAGCTTAATGAAAGTGACTGTATTTTTGCAAATACCATACTTTTAAGATCAAGTGAAAGCAATCCACCCAGCTTCGTTGTCACAATGCCCCTTATGATTGTAAGAAGTGTGTTCATCAAGGCGCATAAAGCAAGGCCTACCACAAGCAGGAGTATAGCCTTCATGTTTTTTACTCCTGGCATAAGGTAGTCATCAACAAGATGTTCGTTTAAAATAGGAGGTATCATCTGTATAGCTGTAATTATCCAAAAAATCAGGATTACTGTAGCGTATAACGGCCAATGGGGTTTTGCCACCTGTAACAGCCTTTTCATTACCTGGACATTATTAGTACACTTTGTACATACTTTTGTCCCTCTTAAATATGCCCTTCCACATTTAGGACATTTTGTCTCAGTATCAGTGCTTTTTACTTTAGGAATAGTATTCTTCCTTAAGTCATTCAGTATCCTCGCCATGTATACATACCGAGGTACATGACTCATTGAATAATTAACCAAAGGTCTTACTTCTCCGTTAACTACCACTTCAAGCAAACCGCTTCCTACAAAAGACAGTGCATTATAATCTTCACCGTTTTTTATAACAAATTCTTCTTTTATTTCACAGTCTTCAATAAGTATTACCCTTGATTTGGTAATTATCATCCAGCCATCGGTATATTTACCGTCACTATCTATATCATAAGGAGTACAGTATAAAATTTTCTCATCAGCTAAACTGCCGGCAACCAGATCTTGTTCCTTTTCCGGTAAATCAAAATATAGTTTCATGTCAACCTCCTTTAGATGAGCCATCTGTAGTCATAGGCACTTGATTTCCTAAGCTCACACAGGATCATCTATATCAATGGTTCTACCAGTTTTAGACTCTTGGTGTCAAGTTTTTGATAATTTTCTATTTCATACCTGTTGCCGTCTGTGTCTATTATTAATAGCCTGGTCTCTGTAATAGAAATCACACTGCTATGCCCGCCGTTTATTGTAAACATTTTGGGGCCGGCGTCAGTCTCAACATCCCAATAAAAAAAGCCGAATTCCGTTTTTATTGAATTTATTTTCGTTATAATTGGCATAAAGTAACGCCTGTTTAACTCTTCTTCAATTATTGCTACTTCTTCTTTAGAAAAATCATCAATGCACTTAATGATACCTATTTCTTTTCCTTCAGAATTTCTAACAGAAATGTATTTCCTGGTTTCCCTGTGAGGAAAAGATCTATATAGGTTTACTCTTTTATAATATTCATCAGGTTTAATACTCAGCGAAACAAACCCTCCCGCAGTCTTTTCAAATTTAGCCGTATCAGGAGTAATATACCTGATATCATCAACCGGAGGTAAGTTATTAACTTTTTCATCATTTATTTTAAGCGCGGTATTATTCATTACTCAACAACTCCCCTTATTTTCAGTGCTTCTCTTTGTTTTTGCAGCAAATTATAGTACACACCCTTCAGATTTGTAAGTTCTGAATGAGTTCCTACTTCAACAATCTTGCCCTTTTCAACCACAACAAGGCGGTCTGCATTTCTCAGGGTTGAAAGCCGGTGAGCAATAGCAATAGTTGTCCTTCCTTTGACCAGTCTCTCAAGGGCTTCCTGTATAAGCCTTTCGGTTTCCGTATCAAGAGATGCTGTAGCTTCGTCCAGGATTAGAATTCTCGGATTATGCAAAATAGCTCGTGCAATAGATATGCGCTGTTTTTCTCCTCCTGAAAGGTTAGTCTTGTTCTTGCCTATCACCGTTTCATATCCGTCAGGCATTTTGATAATAAAATCATGTGCATTTGCTGCTTTGGCTGCCCGTATAATATCTTCAATAGATGCATCAGGTTTTGCATACGCAATGTTTTCCGCTATCGTTCCTGTAAAAAGGTATGTCTCCTGCAATACCATGCCGATCTGCGGCCTTAAATCATCTATAGCAATATTTCTGATATCTACCCCGTCTATATAAATGCTGCCTTCGTTTACATCATAAAGCCTTGTGATCAGGTTGGTTAAGGTCGACTTGCCCGCTCCTGAATGCCCTACCAGTCCTACCATCTCACCTGCTTTTATGTCCAGATTGATATTATGTAAAACAGGTTTATTTGGTTCATAACTGAAAGTCACATTTTCTAATTTGATGTCACCTTTGATATACGGCATTCTTACCGGATTTGGAGCGTCAGTTATATCAGGTACGGTATCTAGTATTTCAAATATTCGCTGGGCTGAATTCATGCATTCAGACCACCATCTGACTATATTGGTCATAAAGTCAATCGGCCCATAAAGCATATTGAGATACAAAGTAAATGTCATAAGCGTACCAAACGTAAGTTTATCTGAAACTACCTGCCAGCCACCAAAGCTCCATATAATAAAACCACCTATCTGCATAATCAGACCCATTAACGGAAACATCGTGGAAGTAAGCTTTCCTGCTTTTAAATTTACATCATAAAAATCAAAGTTCGCCTTTTGGAAACGTTCAATCTCTGAGTTTTCCTTTCCAAAAGCTTTAACCACCCTTACTCCTGTCAATGAATCGTTTACGATAGAGTTCATTACGGATCTTTTTCTGAATCTTCTTGAGAAAAGGGTCCACAATTTCGGATACATGGTTTTTACCATATATACCAATACGGGTATTGGTATTAATACAAGAAGTGCAAGCTTCCAGTTAAGAGTTACCATTATTATTGAAATGCTAATTATATTAATAGCATTGGATATAAAATAAGGTACACCGTCAAGGAAAAAATTCTGTATCTGGTTGGCATCATTATTAACCCTGTTCATCAGGCTCCCGGTTTGTTTATTATTAAAAAAACTCAGTGAGAGTTTTTGCATTGCTGTAAATATGTCACACTTTATATCGTAAACAATTTCAGCTGCAATCTTGGAATTTATTCTTCCATATATGATACCTATAATTTGAGCCAGCAGCTTTAATGCAAAAACCATTAATACAATGATTCCCACATGCCCATAGTATTTACTTCCTTTAGCCAGCGCCTTGTCAAACAGTACTCTACCACTCATATACGGTCCAAACAGATTCATGGCCGTATTAGCAAGCATACATACAAGTATAAGTGCAAGCTGCGCCTTATATCGCGGAGCGAATGACAATACCCTAACAAACAGCGCTTTTCTGTTAAGGCATTTGGGACATATTTTCCTTACCGGATCGGGATACATAGTTTTACATTTCGGACAATATCCCCGCGCTCTTTCATCCTTGCAATCCTCTTCTGTAATCTCCTTGCCATCGCGCACCTTATTAAAAAGCTTGGCATACATCCCAAATTTTCTTATATGCGTATTTGTAAAACAGCAAATTATAACCTCGTCATCTTTTATCTTAGCAGTGAGCATACCTGTAGCTACCAGGTTTTCGGCATTTATACTTTCTATATCCTTAACTGAATACTCAGAACATTCCTCTTCTTCCCATTTATATACTTGCTTATTCTTCTTTTTATCATTATAAGCCCTTATCGGATTGCCATAGATATCAACTCCGTGACCGGTAATAGCTATAAGCTTATTATCAGTCAGCAGAAGCCATGTCTCACAAAAAAAGCCTTCCGGAGTAAGATCTGCAAATGCAGACATTTTAATGTCTTTCCTATCTATTTGTTTTCTCTGCAGAATATCGTTTAAATATTCCGGAACAGAATCCAGTATTTCCAAAGTTTCACCCCCAAAGTAAGCCACTTGACCTCGATTCAGTTTATAACTGCAATTATTTCGCCTGTATTGCCTCTGCAATGGCCTCAGCTATTACTAAATCTTCTTTTGTCGTAATTTTTATATTATAATAATTCCCCAGTACTACATGCACATTGTATCCGAGCCGTTCTACCAACACAGTATCATCTGTGCCGGTATACCCGTCCTTACAGGCTTTTTCATATGCTTTCATTATAAGTTCATACCTAAATATCTGAGGAGTTTGTACCGCCCATAATTTATTTCTGTCAGGAGTGCTTTCTATAACATCTCCGTTTCCTACAACTTTGACAGTATCTTTCATAGGCACTGCAATACAAGCTGCTCCAAATTCTTTAGTTTTTTCAATACCTTCAAGAATAATGTCTTCTGTAATAAACGGCCTTGCACCGTCATGAATCAGCACAATTTCACATTTACCGTTAACCTGTTTTAACCCGTTATAAACAGAAAACTGCCTTTCGTCTCCACCTGGAACTACTTTTGCAATTTTTTTGAATCCATACTTATCAATTATATTGTTTTTGCAGTAAGATATTTCCTCGCTGTTTACAACCAATATAATTTCATCAATTTCCATGCATTTTTCAAACACATTTAATGCATGTGCAAGCACAGGCATCCCGCCAATTTCTAAATATTGCTTATTAATATCCATATTCATGCGCGTACTTTTGCCGGCAGCCACAATAACAGCGGATATGAAGGTATGACCCTTGAAATTCATTTCTACCTCCAAAGTTAGATAATAACATTACATTTTACTGATTTGTTTATGTATTAGCTCAAAACATGAATAAAAACGGGGTTAGATACCATATCGTTCTAACCCCGTTATTTTTTTATTATAGATAATTGTTACAATTTGCATGAGGTTAAGCCAATAATTTGGTACAATGAGAATAAATCAGTTATTAAGTTGCATCCTGATGAAATATTTTTCTTCATTGTAATCGTTGTCATTTGGCTTACCCCTTTCGTTAAATCAGCAAACTTCATAAGTAAAATTATAGTTACACAAAAAATCAATGTCAACTGAACACATTAATTTGTCATAAATTTGTAATCATTTAAATTTCAGATAACATCTAATCTAATCCCAAATAATGAACTATTATATTTTCAATATCATCCTGACTTGAATTCTTTGCCAGTATAAGTTCACTTATAAGTATCTGTTTTGCACTATTCAGCATTTTTCTTTCACCTGTGGAAAGTCCCTTTTCCCTGTCGCGAAGCATGAGGCTTCTTACTACATCAGCTACTTCATAAATATCTCCGCTTTTTATTTTCACCATATTATCACGGTATCGTTTGCTCCAATTCGTTACTGAAGGGCATTTTTGCTTAGTAAACATTTTTAGCACTTTATCTGCTTCATTTACATTTATTACTTCACGTATTCCTATTTCATCGCTGTTTTCTATAGGTATCATGACTTTCATATCAGTTATCGGCATTTTTACTACATAGTAATTGTGCTTTTTACCAAGTATCTCTTTCTCTTCAATAGCTTCGATAACACCTGCTCCATGCATTGGATATACTATTTTATCTCCGATATTATACATTAACATTCCTCCACTAAACCGTACGCACCTATTTCTTATGGCTACCAACCTTAATTATTCGATGCAGTTAATTACCGAATGGATCTATCTATAATTATTTCTACTTGTAGCAAGCATAATGTTATCAGCCTCAATTAATAATATCAGCATACATAACTGTAAATAACTTTGTATATGCACTGACAGAGAATCATCAAATAAAACTATTAATCCATATAATATTCATATCACATTAGCCGAAAATCTCAGAAATAATAACATTTTGATATTATAAAATATATAGTCGGAAATCATAATGCTTAATAATATCAGAACACCTTAAGTATACTACAATCCAACTCCAATGTCAAAATGATTATTGTAACATCAGCCTTGCACAATGTCAATAATAAAATTTTGCAACACGAATTTTTTCGTTCTTTTTATGGCAGATTGCTAAAATCTCAAATTAACTTGTAATACTGCTTATTATACTGCAGAAACCATTTTTCCATCTATTTGCTTTCTTTAAATATTGTTCCCAATTTGCTAAACCTATATAAAAATTCATATGTAAAGAAATCAGTTACAAATAAACCATTTATTAATCCTGATATTTCCATACTTATTTTTAATTGACAACCGGCAAAGGTTCGAATTATAATAAAATAAAGTACATCACTGGTATATTTTTATATCTTTTGTTTATGAGAAGGGATTTTATAAATCCAGTTTATTTATTACTTAAACATCCAAGGAGTTGAACTTTGATGAGCGATATGATACTTGATGAATTTCAGTATACCGTACAAGAACTTCTTATAAGGAACAAAAGTATCCTTGATTTGCTTACAAAATTACAGGATTCAACCGCAAGAATAAACCGCAGTATCGTTAAATCGGTAACGCAATGCGGATGTTTACAGATTAATGCCAAGAAACAAACCTTTCCTGAAGATGCAACTTTCGAACAAATCAGAGACTCTCTGGATACTCATATTGACGGTATGCTTTGTGATAATTGCAGAGATTTTATAGAAAAGGAGATTGGCAGAGAACTGTTTTATTTAGCTTCTATATGCAATACTCTTGATATGAACCTTTATGATATCGTATTAAAAGAAAATGAAAGAGTAAGAATGTTAGGCAAATTTAACCTTAGATAAATAAACATACGTATTTTAGAATAGAGTACGGTTAGCCGTACTCTATTCTTTTATTTATATAAGCCGCAATTTAGTTTTTTCTTTTATATTGCTATTTCACATTAATATTTCCAACGCTTCCTGTACATTTGACACCGGATATATTTCTATATCGTTAGCATTTTTTATGTTTTTAACAGTTTTCATATTGGCTGATGGTATTATACATTTTTTAAATCCAATATTAGCAGCTTCTTTAATTCTTTTTTCTATATGACTGACAGCCCGCACCTCTCCGGTAAGTCCCACTTCACCTATTAATACACAATCAGGGTCTACAGGCGCATTTTTAAAGCTTGATGCAATAGCAGCAATTATACCCAAATCACAAGCCGGTTCATCTATCTTTATTCCACCCACAACGTTTACATAAGCATCAAAATTATACATATGCATGCCAACCCGTTTTTCAAGCACAGCCATCAGCATGGTTATCCGGTTATAATCCACACCGGTAGCCATCCTTCTCGGCACACCAAAAGCCGAACTGCACACGAGGGCTTGAATTTCGACCAGCATGGGGCGCGTACCCTCTAAACTTGATACCACCACAGATCCGGGAACATTCTCTGTTCTTCCGGAAAGCATGGTAGATGAAGCATTTTCAACCTCAACAAGTCCTATATCCCTCATTTCAAAAATACCTATTTCATTTGTTGAGCCGAATCTGTTTTTTACTGAACGCAGAATTCTATAGCTTAAATGCCTCTCTCCTTCAAAATATAAAACAGTATCCACCATGTGTTCAAGAACCCTCGGACCCGCAATCGTTCCTTCCTTTGTAACATGGCCTACTATAAATATTGCAGTTTCCATCCTCTTTGCCAGTTTCATAAGCCCGGCAGTAACTTCCCTTACCTGTGCAACGCTTCCCGGGGCTGATGCCAGCTCGCTAATAAACATGGTTTGTATAGAGTCTATTATTACAAAAGCAGGTTTTTCTTTCTCAATAAGCGATGACACAGAGCTAAAGTCTGTCTCTGATACCATGCGTATCCTTCTGTTTTTTATTCCAAGGCGTTCTGCTCGAAGTTTTATTTGTTTTACGGATTCCTCTCCGGAAACATATAGTATATCTGAGTTTATTTTGATTTTGTCACACACCTGAAGCAGGAGCGTCGATTTTCCTATACCGGGATCTCCACCTACAAGTACAAGTGAACCCTTAACTATTCCGCCCCCAAGAACTCTATCCATTTCCCTCATACCTGTAGAATACCGTTCTTCTTTATCTAAAGCAATATCATTTATGTATACTGACTCAATCTCAGTTCCTTTATTTAATTTAGCAGCTCCCACCGGTTGCCTTATTTCTTCAACAAACGTGTTCCATTGGTTGCAGGCAGGGCATTTTCCAAGCCATCCCATGCTTTCATATCCGCATTCCTGACAAATATACAGAGATTTACTTTTTGCCATTTTACCTCCATAAAATATATAGTATTTTAAAAGCTCCTCCCATTATACATGAGAAGAGCTGTCATCTTATTGCATATATCATTATTTTGCTTTTTCTACATCCGCAATATCCAAAGATCTTGTATGTAGTGTATGTACCCACTCTTTTTTGTCCTTATCAATCATACCCAATAACGCGATTGGTATCCAGGTAATACTGTATATCGGCAATGTTAGGAAATATTTCGCTATCTTGCTTGTAAGCTTACCTTCAATAAATACAAATATGATGCTTATATAAGTAAATATCAAAGTAAGAATAATTGCCAAAATTCCTTTTACAGAGAATATCTTGTCTAAATTGCTGCACAATAATATATTTAATGCTGAAACCGCCATAAAGATTCCGTTTGCCACGATTATAAAGGGCTGCAGAAGATACAGCGCACTGTCAATAGCCGCCATGTCTTTATCTTTAATACCTTTAATAAGCAGTTTTTTGAAGAACCTGGTGGCGCAATCGCTATGCCCTTGCATCCATCTTTTCCTTTGCCTTAATGATTGCAGAAGCTTAAGGGGCTTTTCATCATAAACCTTAGCATCATGTGCCCATGCTACTCGCTTGCCGTTTAATACGAGCTTCATGGAAAACTCCAAATCTTCTGTAAGGCAGGTAGCATCCCAACCCAATTCGTTTAAGACATCCATAGTCATTACAAAACCTGTTCCTCCGAGAGCACAACTAAGCCCCAGGTAATATCTTGGAAGCTGGAAAAGCCTGTTGCTTATCCAGTAAGATATTGAATAATTCCCCGAAACCCATGTATCGTAAGGATTCTTGCTGTCCAAATAACCTTGTATTACGCTGTGTCCCATCTGCAGTTGCTTGTTCATCTCAAGGAAAAAGTTGGAGGACACCAGATTGTCTGCATCCAGGATACACACAGCATCGTATTTTTCATCCATTTCTGCCAACTTTTCAAACATCCATTTTAAAGCGAAACCTTTTCCTTTTCTCTTATCATCAAATCTTTCATATACTATCGCGCCGTGCTTCCTTGCCACCTCCGCAGTTGCATCGTCGCAATTGTCGGCGATTACATATATATCATACATATGCGAAGGATAGTTGACAGATTTCAGACACTCTATTGATTTTCCTATTACTAATTCCTCATTGTGAGCAGATATTAATACTGCAAATTTATTTTTTATCGGAAAGCTAAATGCCGATGGTTCTTTTCTTCTAACAAGCCCAAATAATGATATAAATCCATAATATACCAAAATCAGAAGCAATAATACCTGAAACACCACATTCACAGCGCCTATAATGAATTTCAGAGTACTTAGACTATTTATCGTATTCATCAAATAATCTCTCCATTAATTTACTTAGTTAAATCTTGAAGTACAAATCTGTACAATCTTAGCTAATACATCTAATATACAATATATCAAACTGGCGAAAAATTCAAGTATATTTTTCTTAATAAAATATTAATTTATGTTATTTTTCTGCTTTATATATAAATCGATACCATAAAATCAAAATATTTCATAAGAAATCTTAACTTGGCATATGTTCTATTAATAACAATCCATTATTTATATTTACCATATCAAATCTTTATTATGTTATTTTGTATTTTTATACTACAAAATAATACCCGTTAATATATCCTATCGTGTAAATTGCATTCAGGGTAAAAAACAGTATTGTAAAAGCAAAATCCAAAGCTGTTCTTTTCTTTGAAAGAACTGACATGTAAATAAACAACGGGAAACTTACCATATAATACCTTACCATACTGGTAAACGAAGTTGAAGCCGAAGAAAGCGGAATAAGTATAAGCAGCAGGGAATATATACACAGCCACGGTTCAGATTTATCTTTAACCTTTTTAATATATGCAAATAAAATGATGAAGACAAAAGCTGTCATAATAAATCCTGCAATGCTGAGATCCCAACCTCCCGGTGCAATAAAACCTAAAACAAACGGGTAAGCGAAGAAGGCCAAAAACGGCATTGCAGCAGTTCTTCCCCAGTTAAGAGGGAGCTCATGAAAAGGAGCCAGAAAATCTCCTGTTAGGAAATACATATATGTAAGGAATATAAGCATTGGAATTAATGAAAGCACCATCTGGATATAATGTTTTAAACGTATCTTTAAGGGATTATAACCGGCATCTTTTAACAAAACCCATGCTATAGCAAGCAGATTGACAAACCCCGGTACTCTCGCTACGGTAGAAAGACTTGCTGCAAATATGCTCCATCCGATTTTCCTTTTCAGCAGCAAATATATGGACAAAGTAGATAAGAATAAAAACAGGCTTTCGGTATATACGACAGATAGATACAATGAAGCAGGGTAAATTAAAAGATAAATAACCGTTTTTTTCGATACCTGCTCATCTTTTGTTAATTCTTGTGCAATTTTATATAAAAAATATGTACCCATCAATCCGAAAACGTTGGATAAAATATATCCTACTACCGCAACATCTATAAGCTCTCCAAGGCTAAAAATATACATTAGCAGCGGATAAAGGGGAAAGAACGGCCAATCGGCAACAGGATGTGATTCAGACATTCTATACTTATCATATCCTGCTTTTGCTATTTTTATATAAAAATCACTGTCAAATTTTATAAAGTCCTTAATACCTGGGAAATGCGTTCCTGATATACCTGCCGGCAGATTCATAATATAATTTTTACTATCTTCGCCAATTTCCGAATATGATGGAAAAGAAGTATATTTTGAAAACAGATTATATCCTAAATACGACATGCCATATAATCCCACTCGGCTGATTATAAATACTGATAATACAAATATGAAAGCCCTCACTGATTTATTATCCAAAATACGCTTCATTTGTAACTCTCCTCTGCTTACTTATCATTTAACCATGTACTATGGAAATTATTATGTAAATTGTAATCCTATAAATTATAGCATACAGAATATAACATGCAATAAAAAAAAGAAAACTTCCATTATTTGATTAATGGAAATTTTCTTTTACGGGGTTATTCCATATTATAGATTGTTTGATTTGCGATAACCTATGCAACTTTTTTTGCATTTGCGCACAATAATTTTCTGTTAGCTCTTTGTTACAACTATTTCCTCGCCGTTCATACTTAAAGTTGCCCTGTCACCGGGTTTAATTTTACCCTCGAGCATTTCATCAGCCAGACGGTCTTCAATCAACGACTGTATCGAACGCCTGAGTGGTCTTGCTCCAAATACAGGATCATAGCCTTTTTTAGCTATGAAAGCTTTAACATCGTCTTCTACAAATATTTCTATGTTATTCTGCTTCATCCTTTCAATAAGTCCTTTAAGCATCAATCCTACAATTTCTTTAATTTCATCTTCATTAAGAGGACGGAATACTATTATCTCATCAACTCTGTTCAGGAATTCCGGCCTGAACTCTTTCTTTAGCTCTGACATAACGCTGTTTTTCATTTGCTCATAGTTTTTAGTAATATTTTCTTCATGTGCTCCAAAACCAAGCCTCTTAGGCTCAGTTATCATTCTTCCTCCCACATTGGATGTCATAATTATTACCGTATTTCTGAAATCAACAGTTCTGCCCTGAGAATCGGTAAGCCTTCCGTCGTCAAGTATCTGTAAAAGCATGTTAAATACATCGGGATGTGCTTTTTCAATTTCATCAAAAAGTATTACAGAATAAGGTTTGCGTCTAACTTTCTCTGTAAGCTGTCCCCCTTCCTCATAGCCCACATATCCGGGAGGAGAGCCCACAAGTTTTGATACACTGTGCTTTTCCATGTATTCGGACATATCAATTCTTATCATTGCATTTTCATCACCGAACAGCGCTTCCGCAAGAGCTTTGCTGAGCTCTGTCTTTCCTACGCCTGTAGGCCCGAGGAAGATAAAAGAACCTACCGGGCGTTTCGGATCTTTCAGTCCCACACGGCCTCTTCTGATAGCATTTGAAACTGCCTTAACAGCTTCGTCCTGTCCTATTACCCTTTCATGAAGGACCTTTTCCATATTCATCAGCCGTTCTGATTCTTCTTCCGCCAGCTTCTTTACAGGAATACCCGTCCAGCTTGATACGATTTCAGCAATTTCATCCTCTGTAACTGAATCTGTAGTCTTTTGGTTTTTCTGCTCCCAGGATTCTTTAGCTTTGCTTAATTCTTCACGCAGTTGCTTTTCCTCATCTCTTATGCGCGCAGCCTTTTCAAATTCCTGACACTTTATCGCTTCCTCTTTTTCCTGCGCGAGTTTTTCAATTCTTTCTTCAAGCTTTTTCACATCAGGAGGTGCAGTAAATGCTTTAAGTCTCACTCTTGATGCCGCTTCATCTATAAGGTCGATAGCCTTGTCTGGAAGAAACCTGTCAGCTATATACCTGCTTGAAAGCTTAACTGCCGCTTCAAGAGCTTCATCTGTTATCTTTATTCTGTGATGAGCTTCATACTTGTCCCTTATGCCTTTTAATATCTGCAAAGCTTCTTCCGGAGTGGGTTCTCCCACAATAATAGGCTGGAATCTTCTTTCCAGAGCAGCATCTTTTTCAACATGTTTTCTATATTCGTTCAAGGTTGTGGCTCCGATAACCTGAATCTCTCCCCTTGCCAATGAGGGTTTAAGTATGTTGGCAGCATCAATCGCTCCTTCTGCCGCTCCTGCTCCGATTAACGTATGCATTTCATCTATAAACAAAATAACATTTCCTGCTTTACGTATCTCATCGAGAGCTCTTTTGAGCCTTTCTTCAAATTCTCCTCTATATTTTGCCCCTGCTACCATAGAAGACATGTCCAATGTCACTACACGCTTGCCTTTTAATATTTCCGGAACATTTCCTTCTACTATTTTTTGTGCAAGTCCTTCTGCAATTGCCGTTTTCCCGACTCCGGGCTCACCAATCAGACAAGGATTATTTTTTGTTCTTCTGCTAAGTATCTGTATAACTCTTTCTATTTCCTTGTCACGCCCTATAACAGGGTCTATTTTTCCCTCACGGGCCATCTCGGTTAAATCTCTGCCAAACTGATTTAAAGTCGGTGTATTTGAATTAGTGCTTGCTGTTTTCGGAGAGCCTGTAACTCCAGGAGCTTCTTCATTCAAAATTTTAACCATTTCAGAAAAAAGCCTTTGCGGATCTACACCCAAAGCAGCCAGAATTCTTACTGCCACACATTCGCCTTCTCTCATTATGCCAAGAAGCAAATGCTCTGTTCCGACATAATTGGAGCCCATACTCTTTGCTTCCCTTGCGCTTAATTCAAAAACACTTTTAATCCGGGGAGTATATCCGACAGGTTGTTGGCCCGTTTTATCTCCTCTTCCGGTCATATCCTCAATGCATTTTAGTACTTTATCTTCTGTAACTCCCTGGTTTTGAAGTACTCTTGCTGCTATTCCTGTTCCTTCTTTCACAAGTCCGTATAACAGGTGCTCAGTAGCAACATAATCATGTCCGAGCATCATTGCGCACTCCTGTGAATACTCTATAGCTTTCTCAGCTTTTTCAGTGAAACTGAAATACTGCATAAAATCACTTCCTTTCAGTTCATGGTAACGTATTACTTACTTTTTCTTGCATGTATTAATTTCAATAATCAATTTCTTTTGTAAATTGGTAATTTATTTGTTAATAAAATTATTATTAGAATATAATTAGATTGAAATTATCGGGAAATATACTTATTAATTTGCATTAAAAGACTTTAAAATTTTATCTCTGACAGTCATCGCCCTTACGGCATCTCTTTCCTCAGGTTCCAAAGGTCTGCCAACTGACTTTTGGAGTGTTGCAGGTTGTATAGCAAGCATTATTTCATTCAAAGTCTCAATATTTATATTATCGATAATTCCCATATTAACACCCATTCGTACATTTGAAAGCAGTTTCAGACATTCATCAGTGGTAATAACTCTTGCGCTTGATAAAATTCCAAGGGCTCTGAACACACTGTCTTCAAATTTCAAACCGTTTCGCTTGCGCATGTCCTGTCTAATGTTGCGCTCCTGTTCTATAATTTGCCTTATTATATTAGTTAAATTTGATGTAATTTCTTCCTCATTTTGTCCCAGTGTTACCTGATTTGATATCTGGAACATATTGCCCATTACTTCACTGTTTTCTCCGTATAAGCCTCTTACTGCTATTCCGATCTTGCTGCATGCCTCCAGAATGCTTTTTATGTAACCTGACATGGCAAGGCCGGGAAGATGAAGCATCACAGATGCTCTCATACCGGTTCCTATATTTGTAGGGCAGCAGGTAAGATACCCGTATGCTTTATCAAATGCGAAGTCAATTTTTTCTCCAAGAAAATCATCTATACTGCTGCATAGCTTCCATGCTTCCTGAAGCTGCATCCCGGCAAACATGCACTGTATTCTTAAATGATCTTCTTCGTTCAGCATTATACTTATCCTTTCGTCTTTACTGACGAGAGCTCCGCATTCCTGTTCAGACTGAGCCAGTTCCGGGCTTATAAGATGCCTTTCCACCATAGCCTGTCTGTCTATGGGGGTAATGCTTTGCATATCTACATACATTAATTTATTTATAATATCATTATCCGAATTTTTAATATTATCGGTTATTGTTTTAATTATTTGATGACGCTGGTTTCTATCCATTCTGAATGGAAAAGGATATTCCGTAAAATTCCTTGCCAGCCTGACCCTGCTGCTTATAACAACATCTGATTCAGGACCTTTTTCAATGTACCATCTCACAATTATCACCTCAATTCTAATTATTGTTCATAGCTTATGGCTCGTGGTTCATAACTTGGTTTCAACTCTTAATTACTTTCTATTATTTACTTTTTGCTTCGTACTTAGCAATCAACTATTAATTATCCTCTACTCCAGCTTTTTTATCCTGTCCCTTATTTCTGCGGCTTTTTCATATTCCTCATTTTTTATTGCCTCATTAAGTAGTTTCTTCAGTTCATTAATTTCCTTTTCATGACTTTTCTTTCTCTCTATGCGGGAAGGAACTTTACCGGTATGCTGCATATTCCCGTGAAGCCTTTTAAGAATTGGTTTCATTTGTTCACCAAACATCTCATAACATCTTGAGCATCCCATTTTCCCTATCTTCTGAAATTCACTGAAGCTCATACCACATTTATCGCATACAGTATTTTTGCGCTGTGTAGCTAAATGTTGAGGTGATGATGAACCAAGCCCGATCAACCGTGTAAAGAAATCGCTGAAACTAAAATTATCATCAAAACCAAATTGATCCTTTTCTGCCGCACATTGCTCACAAAGATACATCTCTACTTTTGTGTTATTTACTATTTTCGTAAAATGAACATTTGCCGGTCTTTGCTGACAATTCTGACAAAGCATTCCCTTCACTCCTCTCTACGTTATATCCTAATATCGCCTGAAAAAAAATATTCATATTTATACCAGCAAACTTATTAACATCTGTTTAAGTAAATTTGCCCTGAATTCATCCCGTTTATCTAAAGGTATCATTGACAAAGCTTTATCACTTGTTGCAGCTTTTATAATTTCACCTTCCCTTTCGGAAATTGCATTATAATCCACAAAGTTATTTACATATACCTCTACAGATTGCTGTGAAAGCCTGTCTCTCATTGAAGCAATAATATGCATAAGATAGTCGTCCGATTGTCCTACATTAATTCTCCTTATTCTGATATGCCCGCCTCCACCGCGTCTGCTTTCAACATAATAACCTCTGTCAGTTGTAAAGCGTGTGTCAATAACGTAGTTAATCTGTGAAGGGACGCAGTTAAAATGGTTGGCAAGTTCATTTCTCTGAATTTCTATGCATCCGTCCATTTCATCAATCATTTGCTTTATAAATGATTCAATAATATCACTTAATCTCGCCATATATATCACTCCAATTGATTTTGACTTTCCTTGACCTTCATTTATATTATAAAAACAAAAAATACTCTCTTCAAGATAAAAATTAAGTTTAAAAATGCTAAATAAGCATCTGAAAATAAAATACCCCATATAAAGTTAAATTTTTCTAAGCATTTCTCCTGTTTACTTTATATTTTATTAAATATTTAATTATTATGATCAAATTTACATAATGTTATACATTTGTATTTATATTAAAAAAACACTGTAAATATATTATGTTGCAAAAATATTTACAGTGTTTTATATTAGTTCATAATTTTATTTTCAAACCTGTTTAATTGTCATTGCCTTCATCATCCATATGTTTCTTTGCTTCATCAATTACCTTCTGACTAACCATTGGAGGTGCTTCTTCATATCTTTCAAACCAAAGCTTGAAATATCCTCTGCCTTGAGTCATGGACCTTAAGTCAGTTGCATATTTGAACATCTCTGCCTGAGGAACTTCTGCAACTACCTGCTGTATACCCTTATCCTGCGGATTCATTCCCAAAATTCGTCCACGTCTCTTATTCAAATCTCCTATTATATCGCCCATATATTTTTCAGGCACATAAACTTCAACGTGAAGAATAGGTTCAAGCAAAACAGGGTCCGCTTTGGGAAGTCCGTTTTTATAAGCTAAACTTGCTGCTACCTTGAATGCCATTTCCGATGAATCTACCGGATGGAATGAACCATCAACAAGAGTAGCCTTCAAGTTAACAACCGGATAGTTTGCAAGTACACCTTTGCGTATGCTTTCACGCAAACCTTTTTCTACCGCAGGGAAATACTGCTTTGGTACAGCTCCTCCAAATATCTTTTCTTCGAAAATAAGATCTTCAGTATCTCCGGGTTCAAATTCTATCCAAACATGCCCGTATTGACCGTGTCCTCCTGACTGCTTCTTGTGCTTACCTTCTGATTTAACTTTCTTCCTTATGGTTTCTCTGTATGGAACTTTTGGAACGGTAATATTTACAGATACATTATATTTAGATTTCAGTTTGCTCACCATAACATCAAGATGCTGTTCTCCCATACCTGAAATTATAGTCTGACGGGTTTCGCTGTTTACAGATACTGTGAAAGTAGGGTCTTCATCCTGAAGCTTATGGAGCCCGGCACTAATCTTTTCTTCATCCCCCTTGGACAAAGGTTCTACTGCCATGGATATTACGGGTTCCGGGAATGTTATCTGAGGAATTATAACAGGCCTGCTCTGATCACATAATGTATCATTTGTAGCAGCACTTTGTAACTTAGCAATAGCTCCTATATCACCTGATTGCAATTTATCTACAGGCAATTGCTTCTTACCTCTCAAAGTGAAAATTTGTGAAATCTTTTCAACTTTGTCCGCTCTTGGATTGTATATGCTCATATCAGCTTTCAGTGTTCCCGAATATACCTTAAACAGGTTTATCTTTCCTACAAACGGGTCTGCGATTGTTTTGAACACCAACGCTGAGAACTTTTCATCATTCGACATTTTTATGTCTACTGCACCGCCTGACGGATCACTTGCTTTAGTTACAGGGCATTCTAAAGGAGAAGGCATGAATCGTACTATCGCATCCATAATGCTGGTCACATTAATATTGTTTATAGATGATCCGCAAAAGACAGGAGCAATGGAAGCATCTTTAATTCCGATCTTTAATCCCTTTTCTATTTCTTCCGGAGTAAATTCCTTTCCGTCAAAGTATTTCTCCATTAATTCATCATCAGTTTCAGCAACAGCTTCAATCAAGGTATCCCTATATTCACTGACAATATCATTCATAAAATCCGGAATTGCGCAATTTACCGGTTTCCCGTTTTCAAATTTGTAAGCAGACATGCTTACTATATCTATATAACCAACAAATTTCTCGTTTTCCATTATTGGTACCTGCAAAGCAATTATGCTTTTGCCGAAAAGTTCTTTCATTTTATTTAAAGCTTCTGTGAAATTTGCATTCTCTTCGTCCATTTTATTTATATAAAAGAACCTTGCATTTTTCTGTTCTTCCGCATACTCCCAAGCTTTCTCAGTTCCTACACCGGGGCCGCTCTTTGCTGAAACAATAATTATACATCCTTCAGATACTTTAATTCCCTGCTTTACTTCTCCTACAAAATCGAAATATCCGGGAGTATCAATAATATTAATTTTAACATCCTTCCATTCGCAAGCAGCTAAAGCTGTGTTAATAGAAATCTTCCTTTTTATTTCTTCCCCGTCATAATCCATTACTGTATTCCCGTCTACAACCTTTCCTAATCTGTCAAGAACACCCGTGTTGTAGAGCATGGCTTCAGCAAAACTTGTTTTTCCTGATCCTCCATGTCCCATCAAGCATATGTTGCGAATTTTTTCAGTAGAATAATCCCTCATAAAAAATTCCCCCTTGATTAATGTTATAATTGCTAAAATCCTACTCTATTTCTTATTTAATGAATAGCAAGGATTTATATTAATGGCAAATAACTAACAACACTGAATATTAGCGGACTGAATATCAAAGAACAAAAATTGCTTTTGTGCTTTTAACGTAACTGATTTCATACTTGTGCTATTACGTTAAAATGCACTTCATTAGCTGTGTACTTCATTACCTGAAACGAATTCTGCTGTATAACATTACGTTTATGAATTGCTGGATGAAAATTACATTAGAAAAAGCATTTAAACTCAATATTAATTAATATTCTATTTTTTTTTCTGATTTCCTTTTAATTTTTAATATTTTATATAATTCTTAATCAAACCTATAAAAAATGGTTTATATAAATGACTTCCAGATTTAGTTACTCTTTTGCAATTGATTATTTTACATTTTATGCAAATATAAGAGTCTGTCTTAAACTTGACATTTGTTGAATGCAGCAGTAAATTTATAATACGCATATTAATATATGCAAGGTAAAACGGTAGGATGGGAAAGATTTTTGTAGCAAAACTTTGTAGAAAGGAAGGATAGGTATGATTATTGTAATGAAGAAGGACTCCACCGAAAAAGAAATACAGGAAGTCTCCAATGTCTTAATTTCACTCGGTCTTGGTGTTCATGTTTCAGAAGGTAAGGAAAGAACCATAATAGGAGTAATAGGTGACAAACGTGTGTTAAACGACGTTCCTCTCGAACTTATGTCGGGTGTGGAAAAGCTTGTCCCTATTATGGAATCTTATAAGCTTGCCAGTAAGACTTTCAAACCCGAACCCAGCATAATAGACGTAAACGGAGTAAGAATCGGCGGAAAAGAGCTGGTCATTATGGCCGGGCCATGTGCGGTGGAAAACAGGGAACAGATATTGGAAGCAGCGACAAAAATCAAAAAAACAGGCGCTCAGTTTCTGCGCGGAGGTGCCTTTAAACCCCGTACATCGCCATATGCTTTCCAGGGTCTTGAAGAAGAGGGTCTGAAATTGCTAAAAGAGGCAAAAGAAGCAACAGGTCTTCAGATTATTAGTGAAGTTACTAGCGAAAGAGCTGTTGAAATCGCAGACAAATATGTGGACGTATTTCAGATTGGCGCTAGGAACGTGCAAAATTTCCAGCTCCTCAAAGAAGTAGGGCGTTCAAAAAAACCTGTACTCTTTAAAAGAGGGCCATCAACAACTATTGATGAATGGCTGAATGCAGCTGAATACATTATCAGCGAAGGTAATTACAATGTAATACTTTGCGAAAGAGGTATACGTACGTTTGAAACCGCAACAAGAAACACCCTTGATATAAGCGCGGTTCCTGTAGTAAAAAATACAAGCCACTTGCCGATTTTCGTTGATCCAAGCCACGCTGCCGGCAAAGCAAAATATGTCCCTTCACTTTCGATGGCAGCCATTGCTGCCGGTGCTGACGGTCTTATTATCGAAGTACATCCAAATCCGAAATGTGCGCTTTCCGACGCAGCTCAGCAGCTCACACCTGAAAGCTTTGACAGCTTATGTAAAGACATATCGAAGATAGCACCTATTATTGGAAGAGAGTTTCATTATGCAGGATAAAAAAGTATTAATTATAGGCTTGGGTCTTATTGGAGGTTCGTTAGCCAAAGCCCTCCGTGAACGAATAGGAATAAAAAACATCGCTGCATTTGACAATGATATCAACGCATTGTCAAATGCACTTGATGACGGAATCATATCTAAGGTGTGCAAAAGTGTAACGGATTATGTTAGTGAAGCTGATATTATATTTTTATGCACTCCGGTAAAAACCTCCATTGAATACCTGAAAATTATCGCAAAATCGGTAAATAAAAATTGCGTCATAACTGATGTTTGCAGTACTAAGTCTGAAATTACAAACTGTATCAAATCAATGGCTGATCCTCCGAATTTTATCGGCGGACATCCCATGTCAGGAAGTGAGAAAGCCGGTTACGCAGCTAGTTCATCTCACCTTTTTGAAAATGCATATTATGTACTGACACCAATAAGTTCATCCGGTGATGAATGCTTAAGCATCATGACTGAAATAGTAAAAAGAATCGGTGCAATTCCAATTATTATAGATGCGGAAGAACATGATAAAATAACTGCTGCAATAAGCCATGTCCCACATATTATAGCTTCAGCTCTCGTAAATATGATTGAAGATATTGACTCGTCGGATGGAAGAATGCGTCTTCTCGCAGCGGGAGGCTTTAAGGATATTACCAGGATAGCGTCGTCAAGCCCTCAAATGTGGGAAAGTATAATACTAAGCAATAAGCAGAAAATTAGCGATATGCTTGATACTTTTATTAAGTATCTGTATGAATTTAAGAAATCAGTTGAATTATCCGATTCATCTTCTATATTTTCATTCTTTGATAAGGCCAGGCTTTACAGGGCTAAGATACCGGATGCCAAAAAAGGTCTTATAGAACCTTCATATGAAATTGTGGTCGATGTGGTAGATAAGCCTGGTATAATAGGTAAGATAACAACTATTTTAGGCAATAACGGAATAAACATTAAGAATATAAATGTATCAAACAGCAGGGAATACGAACAGGGCTGCCTGCGCATAACCCTTACGGATTCATCAAGCGTGAAAGCAGCATATGATGTTCTTACATCCCACGGATATAAGGTTTATAAAAAGTAAAATATCAAAAGAGCTGCCTGCTGACGATTAACACGTCAGCGCGGTAGCTCATTTTTATTAGCTTTCATCATTTCATTTATCTTATATCCTAGCACCATTAAACTGTCACTTAAATGCACATTTTCTATTACAATATTTTTGTTAACATTGCTGTGGCTTAATTTCAATTCCATTGGTGAAAAATTCCATAACCCCTTTATACCACATGCCGCTGCCTTTTCGGCAACAATAGGAGTCTCATCATGGGGTACACAAAGCATTGCAATATCAACTTTATTTTCTTGTGTAAACTTCTGGAGATCATCGATATGCCTTACATCAAGATCATTTATCTTTTGACCGACAACCTTGGGATCTTTATCAAATATTCCGATAAGCTTAAATCCTCTTTTTTCAAAGTTCTTGTAATTGGCAAGGGCTCGTCCCATATTACCTGCACCTATAATAATGGTCTGAAAATTATTATCAAGCCCCAATATCCGTCCTATTTCCTTATACAGAGATTCTACATTATATCCATATCCCTGTTGTCCAAATCCGCCAAAACAATTTAAATCCTGACGTATCTGTGAAGCAGTTATCCCCATTCTTTCACTGAGTTCTTTGGATGATATCCTGTTTATACCTGAATTTAACAAGTCAGCAAGATACCTGTAATACCTGGGCAGTCGTCTTACAACGGCAATTGAAACTTTCTTTTTGATACTAATAGGGGCCCACCTCCCTGTACAGTGGTTAATTAACACTTCATGTTATATTAAAACCGGAATTTCCAGCTATGCCTTGATTGTCAATTGAGATTATATCATTCTTGTTATTTTATTGTCAATATTGTGCCAGCTCGGCATTTCTGCTACAATAATTACGAATATCGACAACCGTTGAACGTTTTTAATTCGGAGTTTATTGCGCAATGCGCTGAATACTTATCCAGGGTGATGCTTATGATAGTTCTAAGCTGCAATAATATAAGTTTATCTTTTGGTACGGAGCTTATACTCAAAGATATAACTTTCAATATAAATCAGAATGAAAGGGTTGGCGTAGTTGGCGCAAATGGAGCCGGAAAGTCAACCCTTTTTAAAATCATATCCGGAATAACGAAACCTGATACCGGTGACATATTTATATCAAAAGGCTTCAAAATAGGGCTGCTTCAGCAAAATGCAGGATTGGCATCTGAAAATACCATATGGGATGAGATGATTTCCGCATATGATCATCTGATAAGCATGGAAAAACGTATAAAGGAACTCGAAAAACTTATCAGTACAGAAAAAGACGAACAGCTATTATCATCATATATGAAACAATATTCTACCCTTTCAGACAAATTTGCAGCCTCAGGTGGTTTTGAGTATAACAGCAGAACCCGCGGCATATTAAAAGGACTGGGATTTGATGAATCCGATTTTGCGAGAAAAATCGAAACCCTAAGCGGAGGTCAAAAAACAAGGCTTGCATTAGCAAAACTGCTGCTGGAAGAGCCTGATATACTCCTGCTGGACGAGCCTACAAATCATCTGGATATATCATCAACAGAGTGGCTTGAAGACTTTCTGAAAAATTACAGGAAGACATTTCTTGTTATCTCTCATGACAGATATTTTCTTGATACGGTGACAAATAAAATACTTGAAATTGAGAATAATCAGTGTACCGCGTACAAAGGCAATTACTCGCAGTATGTTTCAAAAAAGGCTGAAAACAGGAAGATACAGCAAAAGCATTACGAACTGCAGCAAAAAGAAATTGCAAGACTCGAAGCATTTATTGAGCAACAAAAAAGATGGAACAGGGAACGGAACATCATCGCCGCAGAAAGCAGAAGAAAAGCTATAGAGCGTATGGAAAAAATAGATAAGCCCAAAAACCTTCCGGGGAAAATCAGGATTAACTTTAAAAGCAGCATCACAAGCGGGAATGACGTACTGTTCGTAAAAAACCTCAGCAAAGAATATCCAGGCAAACAGCTTTTTAAGGATATCAGTTTTGATATTAAACGCAATGAAAAAGTATTTTTGCTGGGCCCAAACGGCTGTGGCAAGTCAACTCTCCTTAAAATATTGTCCGGTTATATCGAAAAAACTTCGGGAGATTTTGAATATGGCCACAATGTAATTATTGGATACTATGATCAGGAGCAGGAAAATCTCGACGAAAGCAAAACCATTATTGAAGAACTGCTGGATTCCGATATAGACGCCACTGTTACAGAAATCCGAAACGCATTGGCATCATTTCTTTTTTACGGTGAGGATGTTTTTAAAAATATTTCCGTACTCAGCGGAGGTGAAAAAAGCAGAATTTGCCTGCTGAAACTTCTGTTTTCCGGTGCCAACTTACTGATATTGGATGAACCTACAAACCATCTTGATATAAATTCCAGAGAAGCGCTGGAAGAATCTTTATTGAATTTTGAAGGTACAATACTGGCCGTATCCCATGACCGTTACTTTATAAATAAAATAGCAACGAGAATACTTGAATTTAACGGCAACAGCTTAAATGACTATAAAGGAAGCTACAGCGATTATGTTAAATATAAAAGCAACTTAAGAAAAAATACCGTAGAAAACAAAGTTAAAGAAGAAAGTGCGGCAAAACGGGAACATATTTTAAGCAAAAAAGAACGTTCAGAACAGAGAAAGATAGAAAAGCAGCTTGCAATTACAGAACAGGAAATTAATGCAATCGAAAATCGGCTGAGGGAAATAGATGAAAATATGCTGGACGAATCCATTTCTTCAGACCATGAGCAGCTAATGAAACTGCATGAAGAAAAATCACAGCTTGAAAGCAGGCTCAACTCTCTGTATGAAACATGGGAGAACCTTGCAGAAGAAGCCCGGAAATTTAATTAAAAGTATGGGGACGTTTCTCAATTTTTGATGAAAGTTGAGAAACGTCCCCATATTCGTCCCCGAACTTTATTTAACTGGTAAAATACCTGTCAATGCCAATTTTTATCGCTTCGGCTATTTTATTCTGATACTCCTCCGTAGCCAGCTTCTTTTCTTCTTCAGCATTTGAGAGAAAGCCGCACTCTATAATCGCTATAGGTGTCTTTACATTTCTGAATATGATTATGCCCTTATTGTTCAATTGAGGCTGTCTGTTATTATTCGGGTCAACAAATTCCTTAAGGGCGTTCTGCAGAACGCCTGCCAGTTTCTGGCTTTCAGGTGAATCAGGCGGATAGAATGTCTGAGCACCCCAATATTGCGTTTGATCGAATTTGTTTAGATGAATGCTTACAATAATATCCGCTCCTGAATTATCCATAATTTTTTTTCTGTTTAAAAGATCTTCTTTCCTCTTCAGAAAAATGCTGTTTGTATCGCTTTGATAATTCAGAATATCTTCAGAACGGGTCATTATTACTTTATAATTGTCTTTTTCAAGGAGTTCCTGAAGTTTTTTGGCTATATTAAGGTTAATATCTTTTTCCTTTATTCCGCTGTAATCGCTGACTGCCCCCGGGTCCTCCCCACCATGTCCGGCATCAACTATTACCGTTCTTTGCATAGTGGGTCCCAATGTCACGGATGCTTCATCTTTCTGACCTATATTCAAACTGTACACTGCTATAGAAAGCAGAAATATTAATACAATCAATAAAATATTTGTTTTCCTTACAACTACAATCATATGCCCGGCCTCCCCTTTTACCTATATCACTAATAAGATATTCGCCGAGAGGTTGGACATATGCAAAAAATTGACATGTTGAATTTAGTTTAATTATTAATATAACTTATTTGCAGATCATCAACATTACCGCCGAGTTTTTGTATGGCCGACATTATTTCAAAAAACTCAGCCTTCCTTATTTTACCGTTATTCTTAATAAGATAACCTCTCAAAGCCGGTATGACTCTTCCGTCTCCATACTCAGCTATATACGCCGCACCAAGTTCCTTGTCATCCATTTTTAGAAATATATTTTTCAGGCACTTATACACTCTGTCGGTTTTATTATTCCTGCATATTTTAGTTAATGCGGACATCAGGTACTTATGACCTTCCTTAACTTCTTCTATTCCTTCAAGTCTGTCCAGCAGCAATTCGACAGCAGGCTGACCGATTTTATAAATAGTGTCGGCAGCAGTCTCTAAAAACAATTCATCATTGCTGCTTTCAAAGGTTATAAATTTAACCAGAGCTTCTGCTGCTTCTTTGACCTGCCATCTTCCCAGCATTCGCATGGCTACTAACGGTATAAAATATTCCGTATTGTTCTTCATCAAATCCGTATTAATTGCCATACTGATCATTTCCTGAACTAAGCTAAGTTTATGTTCATCCAGCTTTTTTATAAATAATCCGGGCAAATTTGCTTCACAAATACACGCGCCAATCTTAAAATTATCAAGAATAATATCTGTTGAATCCAGAGCATCAAAATATTCTGCAGGAGTAATATTATCAAGCTCTGCTATCGGCCTGGTTTCCCATTGTTCCATGTTCTTTTCAAGAACTTCTCTTATATAACTGCTGTCATTGTGAAGAGCTTCCCGCATTTGCTTATCTTCAAGTATTATGTTATATTGTTTTTCTATTTCTTCATCATAACTATTAAAAACAATCTCTGCTTTATTCACGTTAACCTCCGTTATTATAATTATATTTAATCAGTAGTCACAAAATAATTTATATCGTCAACATATTAGATTTCTTCGCCATCATCTAATCAAACAATACACAGTATACCTCTGCACTTTAATAAATACAACTAGTAATTGTACAATTAATTGTAATTTTATGATGTTCCATTTCTATAATAATAGTAATTCAATTACTATTTATAGTAAAAAAATTGATTATAAATTAAAATGAAGTATAATTATATATCGAAGTGTATTTTTTACTATTGGTTCTAGTAATTATTATTTAAATTATTGGAGGCGTATTTAATGAAACCAAAAGTATATGTAACATACAAAATTCCTGATAAACCATTGGAACTATTAAAAGAAAGATGTGATGTAACTGTAAATGAAATGGACAGACTTCTGACTTACGAAGAATTGCGAGAAAACCTTAAAGGCATGGACGGAGCTATATGCATGTACAGCGACCGCATAGATAAAGATCTTATCGATTATATAGAAGGTATAAAAGTTATCGCAAACTATGCCGTGGGCTTTAATAATGTAGATTTTGAATATGCAGCTTCAAAAGGCATAAAAGTAACCAATACTCCAGGCGTTCTGACTGATGCTACTGCTGAGCATGCATTTGGCCTTATGCTGGCTGCTGCAAGACGAATAGCAGAATCAGATAGATACACCCGCGCAGGGAAATTCAAGAATTGGACAACTTCCCTGTATGTTGGACAGGAAGTTACAGGAAAAACAGTAGGAATAATCGGCGGCGGTAAAATTGGTGCAAGCTTTGCAAAAAAGGCTAAAGGCTTTGATATGAAAATCCTGTATACCGACATGATTCAAAATAAAGCTTTGGAAGAAGAATTCGGAGCAGTGTTTACAGATATGGATACTTTATTAAAGGAATCTGATTTCATAACAGTTCATGTACCTTTGACAGAAAGCACCCGGCATCTTATAGGCATTGAACAGTTTAAAAAGATGAAAAAGACAGCTGTATTTGTAAATACTTCAAGGGGCCCTGTTGTAGATGAAAAAGCATTGGCTCAGGCGCTTCGCGAGGGATACATATGGAGTGCGGGAATTGACGTATATGAAAATGAACCTCAGGTTGAACCTGATCTGCTTAAATTGGAGAATGTGGTACTTACACCCCACATAGGAAGCGCAACAGTTGATACCCGCGAAAGAATGGGCATGGTGGCTGTAAAAAATGTTCTGGCAGCCTTAAACGGTGAAATACCTCCAAATTGCATAAACTTTAAATAAAATAAATAATATTAAAAACGACCCTTTTTGGGTCGTTTTTAATATTATTTATACATTTATATTTACATTCTTTATATCCTTAACAGAAACAGGATTATGGCGCTTAAGTTCAAGCAAAGACATACCAGATATAAAAAGTATACAACCTGCTTTTGAGACAGCCCTTTTGCCAGCAGTCTGAAATGTACCTGACTGGCATCCCCTACGTATACAGGTTTTCCTTCTTTTATACGTTTAAACACTACGAATATATTATCAAATATAGGCAGTCCAAGGGCAAGAACCGGCACGAATATTGAAATAACAGTTGCCTGCTTGAATGCACCGTCCAGTGAAATCAGCCCCAAAATAAAACCAAGAAAAGTTGCACCGGCATCGCCCATTAATATCTTTGCCGGGAATTTATTATATCTTAAATATCCAATGCATATACCCACTAAAATAACCGCCATTAAAGCAGATATTATATTGCCTTTTGCCAAAGCAACTACAAACAAGGTACATGCTGAAATGCATGATATACCGCCCGCCAAGCCATCCATACCATCCATGAAGTTTATAACTGTGGTGACACCAAATAGCCACATAATGGTAAGTAAAACCTGAAGCCACATCGGCAATATAACCATAGAGCCGTTAAAAGGATTTGTGAAACCCACCAGCAGTATATCAGCTTTAACTATCAGAAAACAAGCGAATAGCTGAACTATCATTTTAGGCAGTGCCTTAAGATCCCTGCTTTTAATTTTAAACCAATCATCAACCATTCCTATACCGAAAATTAAAAATGAGCTTATGAATACCAATAAAGTCGTACCGCTGAAATCCCTGACAAAAATAGCAAATGAAATCCAGAAAGTTAAGAACATTCCTACCGCAGCTAAATACGGTTTTGGCTCCTTATGAATCTTACGCTCGCTGTTCTGATTTGGCTTTTCGATATAACCAATTTTAAAAGCCAGTTTTCTTAGCTGCGGGGTTATCCATAACATAACGGTTAATGCAAATATAAAAGCAATAGAATATTTCATATTTATATTCCCTACCTTTAGCTTTTGTGATTCAAAAGCTTTTACTTTATGTCTACTCTCCATATAATTTATAACATTTATGACTATTAATCAAGATTAAATACAAACCAATAATTGATGATTTCAGTAAGATTATTGCCAATTGATAGATATATTAGCAATTTATTTGAATAACATGACTCATAATAATTATATGCAAGCCTAAAATAAAAAGGCTATCAATTTGATAGCCTGATAAAAAGATAGACTTAATTTGCAGGATCATAGCCAACTACACTCCATATTCCTGTATTGTCTTTTCTTATTAGCTTTTTAAGATATACTTTTCGTATAGGTGTATCATTTCCGTCTATTTGCAAAACCGCATCTTCTCCATTGTTGACAATCACTTCAATATCCTCATATTTAACCGGATACTCTCCCTGAATACCCTCCGGAGAAATTTTCAAACTCACAAAAACCTGAGCTACATAAACAGGATCCAGCTTCCACGGTGAACTTCCCGCGTCAACGCTTTTCTGTTCGTTTTCTTCTGCATGCAAATCAACTTCGACTTCTACTTGAGGCTGTTCTGACGAATCTGCTGTCTCTGAAGGAATTTGAACATCTTTTCCGGTAAAGCTTTTTACAAAGGAAGACAGTTTCTCCATAGAAACATCACCAACTGCTGCATATTCAAATTCGCCCTCAATCCAACGTATAGAATTTATATTTGTTGTACTTGCATAAACTCCTCCTGATAGTATTCCGTTATCCGCTTCCAGGGGTGACTGAATTTCAGCCTTGTTATTGCCTATTTTCCCTTTAATTGATGTTGGAGCCGGTTCTAACTCACCTGCAGATTTACCCTGTAAAAACATAATTCTTTTGTTTTGACCTTTTAAACTATAATATGTTTTAACTTTTTTTGCATCTGCGGTTACCGCAATATATTCCATTTCATATCCCTCAAGAGAATTTACCGGTTCCATAGGTATAAAACCTGTTATTTTGCTTGCTTCATCATAATTGTTTACTATTTGCTCAGCATTTTCGTTTATTTCCTTAAATCCCTCCGGCAACTTATAAGTAATCACTTCCAAGGGCAAAGAGTCGATATACTCAATATCAATATATGTCACCCTATACTGTATTGCATTATTCATACTGGTCTCTCTTTGAAGAGGCAAGCTGGTATCTTTGTCTATCCATATTTTATATGGTTTACCACCGCTTGGCGTAACTTTAAGCACATATGCTTTCCTTTCCGAAATTACATCTTCTCCGATAGTTTCAACTTTTAAGGCGTTTTTTACTATATTTATTTCCTCTCCTATTTCAAAAGTGAATCTATATAAATCCGGAAAAGGGGAAAATACGTACATTTTCTTATCATCTGGTCGAAGCTGCCATTTTTTCTGCCCGTTGTTTACAGTTATCAGCCCTTTCTGTTGGCCTTCCGTCTCTTCTATGCAGTAACGCCCATCTTTATCTGCCCAGACTTCCATTTTTGCCTGTGAAATTTCTATTCCTTCATCATTTATTTCAACTACTTTAAGTATGCCATGATATGCTTTTATTTCATTATAAGCCTGTTCCATAGCAGAAACTATATTTGTTCTTCCAAAAGTTACCAGAAAATTCAATGCTACAGCTATAACTAAAACTGCCGCAACAGCTGCTGCCGCCATAAACCACGGACGCCTTGGCCTCTTGGCATTATTTTTCTTTTGCATCATATCAGCTACCGCACGCGACAATCTTTTCGGATAATCAGCTTTGGGAAGAGCCGGCTCTTTTACTCTGCGAACCATCCGCACAGTTTCAAAAAGCTCTTCTAATTCCGGCGATTCAGATGCATTCCCATGTTCCTTTGGTTTTTTTTCTTCGTTAAGTTTATCAATATAGTCAGATAATTTTTTTATATCATTTTTCATTATTATAGCCTCCTTCAACCGCAATTAATGTACTACTCATTTGCTTTAAGTATCTCAGCAAGCTTGCGTAAGGCCCTGTACTGCAGCACACGTATATTACCTTCCTTTTTTTTCATCAATCTGCCTGTTTCTGCTGCTGTATATCCTTTAATAATCCTTAATTCGATCACTTTACGCTGCTCTTCATTGAGTTCTTTTAGCGCATTTTCTATTAGTAAACGACGGGCACTCACTTCCGTATGATCTTCTTCTGATGTCACCTCAGGATTTACATTTTCATAATTGACATTTTCTCCCCAACGTTTATTCTTGCGCTATCTATCGCGTATAATATTTAATGATACAGTTTTCAGAAAACTGATGTACTTATCAATTTTTATGTTATTATTGCTTATTTGCGACAGTGCTTTTGCATAGGTTTCCTGTGTTATATCCTCTGCTTCCTGGCGATTTTGTACTTTGAAATATATAAACCTGTACAAAGGTTCCCAGGTGGAAGTACAAATTTCTTCTATAGAATTAATGTCTCCTGCCTGTGCTTTTTTGAATATTTCCTCCTTAAACATATTGTTTAGCTCCTTCTACTGGCCAGTTATTGTATTGTGAACAAGACTGCTGTTAAATCTCATGTCTTATTCAACCTCTTTTTTTTGCTACCATCGTATACTTGATTAAACTTTATAATTAATTATTTTCTTTTAACAAGTATTCAATTTATAATGACGTTTTTCAGATGCGTAATGTTACATAAAAATACAACTATGAAATAAAAAATCCCCAAAGGTCCTTTAACAGCCTTTTGAGGATTTTAAACAATTTACTACCTTATAATTTTATCAATAATATAAACCTTTATTCAGACATCAGTTCAATAAAAGTCTCAGCTATATGAGGGTCAAATTGGGTACCGGCACACCTTCTAATCTCTTCAAGAGCTTCCTTCTTACTCATTTTATCTTTATATATCCTTACATTAGTCATTACATCATATGCGTCTACCACAGATATTATCCTTGATAACAGTGGTATTTCCTCTCCTTTGCGCCCCTGAGGATATCCTGTACCATCCCATCTTTCGTGATGGCATAGTATGTATTCAGACACATGTGAAATCTCCAGAGCGGAATTAGCTATTCTGTAACCGATTTCACAATGCTTTTTCATCTCCTCCCATTCCTCATCCGAAAGCTTGCCCGCCTTGGTCAGAATAGTATCAGAAATGGCAACTTTTCCGATATCGTGTAAACCTGCAAGCAGTTTTAAGTCATCCAGTTCATTTTCATGCAGGCCTAACATCCTTCCGAGTTTTTGGGATAATTCAATTATTCTGAGGGCATGTTCCTCGGTCTCATAACTTTTTTCAAAGAGTGTCCTTTGCAAAGATAATACCGTACCACTTTTTTTACTCTTGCTTTCAAGCAGCTTGTTTCTGTACATTCTGTCTTCTGCTTTTTTTACAACATCTTTTAATTTCTGTGTATTATTTTCCTTTGTATCAAGGCCAAGAGCTATGCTTGGCTGAATATTAAGGTCTTTGTATGTTTCACAGATTTTTTTAATTCTTTCGCAAATCCTCCTTGCGGTTTCATAATCCGTTTCTGGCAATATAACAGAAAACTCATCCCCTCCCCATCTTGCAATAATATCATTTTTTCTGCATGACTTTTCAAGTATTCTGGCAATTGCTTTAAGGAGCTCATCTCCCTCGCCATGCCCAAAAATATCGTTCGTTATCTTAAGCCCGTTAACATCACCGATAATTATAGACGTCGGGAATACCCCACTGGCTTCTATTTTTTCAAGTTTCTTTTCAAAGTAAGTTCTGTTGAATAAACCTGTTAATTTATCATGATATGTAAGATATTCAATCTCATCCTGTTTCCTTTTTGCTTCTGTTACATCACGAAAAACCAAAACTACCCCCAGGATTTCCCCTGCTTCGTTTTTAATAGGAGCCCCGCTGTCAGCAATGGCTCTCTCTACATTGTCCTTTGAAATCAGTACGGTATGGTTTGCCAATGTTACCGTTTTACCTGTACTCAATACCTTTTCTACAGGATTTACACACTTCTTTCTTGTTTTCTCATTTATAATATTAAATACTTTTCCCAAAGGCAGCCCTATCGCTTCTTCATTTTTCCATCCTGTCAACGCCTCAGCAACCTCATTCAGGCTTGTAATGTTGCCGTTTATATCTGTTGTAATAACTGCATCACCAATTGACTGTATTGTTACCTTAAAAAGTTCCTTCTCTTTGGCAAGCTGCTGTTCGGCGGCAATTCTTCTTTCTATTTCCCTTGACTTTACTGCATTTCTGAAAGCCAGCTCCGAGAGCATTTTAGCAAATATAAAGAGGAATTCAGCTACTTTAGTGAATTGCTGCATTGACATTTTGGGTACTTCTTTAATTCCCTCTATATACTTTTGCTTGTCCACTCCTATTTCATCAGCATATTTCACCATCTCATCTATATTCGCATCTTTGTCCAATATCTGCCCTATGAGCCAGTTTGCAATATGCTTGTCTCCGACCATTATGCTGGCACCGGCATCAATAAGCCCCGCGCTTAAGCATTTTTGAATTCTGGGTCCGTCTTTTTTCGGCTTACCTATTACCGCATCTGAAATCATACAATTTCTAATACCTTTTTCAGTGCTTCTTACTATGTTATAGCAAAAACCACAGAAGTTACTCGGCTGGGATATAGGAGTTCCGTCAGGCTCAGTTATAATAGTGCCTACACCAGTTGCTGCAGTAAAAGCATCCAGGATTTTTTGAATTTCTTCCAGATCAAACAAATCCCGGAATGAATAATTAAAATCTTCAATATTAAAATCATATGCTGTTTCGTTTGATTTTTCCTTAATTATTTCTGTAATTTTGCTAGGGCTTTTATCCATCATTTTAATATCTGCCTCCTGATAATCATAATATGATTATTTCAGCCACTGCAGCAATTAGCTTGTAAGATTTATTCTAGTTAATGATAAGCTTTACTATATTTTAACATTTTGCATGAAATTTATAGATTTATATACATTATTATACTTCAGTTAAAAACAATAATCTACATAAAATTTTATAAGAAAAATTTGAAAAATTTGATATGTATTATGACTTGATACAGTCCTGTAAGAATCGTTTCTGCTATATTTAATTAACATTTAATCATATACAACATATATACATTTTATAATTAACTTTTTCTCTTAATTGTAGTATATTTACACCCCTGTCATTAAAATCACATTTTATATAAAAGGACATCAATTTTTGACTTAATGTATAAATATTATAATTATAAAATGAAAATTTTGTAAATAATTATCTATTTTAAAATTTAACAATTTAGAGCATAGCTCCTATTTATTTTGTATTTAAAGTACACCAATCCTGAATTTTCATATTCAAATACTATTTATAATTATGACTAAGGTAAATGGCTATGAATCTATATGTCATGTCAGCTTAAAAAAAACTTAACAAAATGAACATCTTCCTTAATCTCAATATAAAAATATTTAAATACATTGGGAAATATAATCCATTAAACTAAGTATAATAAAATTTTATTTCCCACTCTTGGGAAATATTAATTTGCCCGCCATACGTCTTAAGATATGTCTTTATGATGAGCCTATCAAAAACTCCTGTTGAGAAAAGTGTTAAACATTACACCATATATCGGAAATAAAAACTACATTTTTAACATTTTATGAATTATTTACATTTATTATTGACTTCTTACATTTTTTGTTATATATTTCAATTAATATCACTTTTATGTTAAATATGGAACTAAATTCAATTTGTATGATTTGTGTTATACATTTGCAATTATTTTCTTGTATATAGCAAAATCATATATTTAATTCATAGCTTTAAGTTTATGTTTATATGGCACAATTTATTATAACAAAATGCGTAGTTCAATTCACTTAATTGTGCAATGCTCTGGGAGGTGCATGCACATGCGTTTCGTACGAAAATGGTCTTATGCCTGTGCTGCTCATGTAGCATCAGTCAGAAATGATAATCATGAAAAAAGAGCTGTGTATTATTATGGCTTTTTTATCATAATAGGTGCATTGGTCAAAGGCATCATCATGCTGTCCATAGCTTTACTCCTTGGAGTATTGGTTCCTACTATTGTAGTTATCTTGACGTTCGGTTCTTTGAGGATGTTTGCCGGAGGCCACCACATGGATTCCTATGAAAAATGTTTATTCGTATCAGCTATTTTTTATTTATTAACAGCTCTGATAGCAAAATACACATATATCTATTGGAATAGCACATCCATTATTGCATTAATTAGTTTGACTTTCATTTTCGGGCTATATTCAATAATCAGATATGCTCCGAAAGATAATCCAAACAAGCGTATTACAGAACCTGATAAAATAAAAATGTACAAAAGACTATCTGCCATTTATCTTCTTGTATGGCTTATCATTACTTCTATATTAGCAAACTTAAATTTATACCTATTTGTTATTTGCATGTGCCTTGCTGTAATACAAGAATTATTTTCAGTAACCCCTGCAGGTTATAGCTTATTTGAAAAAATAAAAATTGCCCTTGACGCTAAAAAGCCGAAAACAAAACAAATTATTTCCTAATTTAAATAAATTTTTATAATTTTATACAAATGTCTTTACAATTTTATGTAATATATATAAAATTATAGTATATTTTATAATTTTATATATATTTATAGAATGCTAGAAATACTGGTGTTCAATACATCAAGGGTTCAATACTGCAAGGGGGCAGAAACGTGTACAATATGGTTTATTCTTTTTTAGAAACACATGGTAATACTATATCTAAAATCATACTAAACACCATTTTTGTATCTATACCAGAAGAGATATATCTAGTAATGTTCACTTTGATATTAACAGGTGAATTTGATTACTGGCAGTTCAAAGGATATAAAAGATTAATTAATAAAGGTGACTGGTCAAAGATATTAATACCATCAATAACTTTTGCCGTAATGTCAAATATATTTAGATATACAGGGTTAAATAACGCAATATATTCAATTATTCCTATAATTATAATGTTTATTTTAATAGTTTTGACTAGTGAGGTTTTGAAAGATGGAAATCCATCCAGATGGATTAAAAGAGCATTATTGATTTATATAATAGCAGCTTTATCTGTAGGATTGTCCGAGTTTTTATATACATCTATTATTCTATACAGTACAAATTTAACTATGGTAGAAGTGAATAATAATATAACTCTTAATTTTGTGATGTCTTTGCCAGCAAGAGTTATCCAATATACTTTACTTATATATTTTGTACTTAGAAAACGTACAGTATTAAAAGGTAATATATTTAAAATTTTTACATCTAATCACTTATTAATGAATCTATTTATATTCATAGTTATATTAAATTCTGCATTTTTAGCAATTTTATATAAAATTATAATTTACAATAAAGTTTTAATAAATTTACCAAACATCATAAAGGCAATAATAATAATGGGAGTAATGACAGTACCAGTACTAAATATTACAGGCTTCATATTAGCAACATATTATTTAGAAAATAAAGCTTTAATAAGTAAAAAGAAAACCAGCAATACTCTCGAAAATATACTAAATGATATAAAAACATATACTGTTAATAATAATTATGAAACAATACAATGGAAATTAAAAGATATTTGTACAAAAATTGAAGATGCTGTGGATTACATTAATAAATAAAATGGTTCTAAAAACCATTTAAATAAAAGGAGGAATTACATATGAAAAGGGCATTAAAAGCTACTCAAAAACGCTACTCTCTTCTTTCCAAATTGCTTTATAACACAGCTGATTACGCAGGAGAAAGAGCAGCGTCAATGTGGGGTTATTACCAGCCCAAAGCACCAAAATGTCTTAAGAAGTAATTCGTAAGCATTGCATCTTTGCACCCGAAAAAACAAACAATAAAGGACAAGCATTTGCAGCTTGTCCTTTATTGTTTGCCATCAACCTGTCTATTATCCGATTTTTTTGCTGCTTTCATAACCCTTCTTTTCTGTCCTGTCTTTAATGTGCATAGCTAATTCCAGGTATGTTACGTTTTCAGGGTCAAACACAAAACTCCTAAGCTCATCAGAAAGGTAATCCATATACGGATTGCGGATATCGGAATGACCGATCAGGTAATCTACCGTTACATCAAAATATACGGCAAATTTAATCAAAGACTGTATGGTTGGCTCCCTTCTTCCGGTAACATATCCACTTAAGGTGGAATCTTTTATTCCAAGCTCTCTGCCGACATCCTTATTTGTCTTACCTGTCTCATTAATCAATATATTCAGCCTTTCTCCTAGTGTAGCCATCCCCCACGGCTCCTTTCTATTTTGCATAATTAACAGTGCATATACTGGTTACTGTGCTCCGCTCAGCATAAAATTCTATTGCGGACATTTTTCATATATCACATTATGCTAAATGATTTATTCTATATCATGTATTTATATATATCATGTTGGTAATATATGCAGTGATTTGTATTAGTTCTTTAGCGATTGATACAGATACAACAGATTAAGAAATTGTATTACATGCATGCATTCAGTAGATGTTTTTATGATATATAATAATATGCTGTATAAAAATTTTCATTTTATGCTTATATTATATAAAAAAACTTAAAATGTCAATTTTTAGATTGATATGCTTTACATTTTGCGTTTTTACATTATAATTTTAACCAAATTTGTCTTTTAGAATTGACAAATCGCGTTTTTTGTTATATACTGTAATTAACGAATATGGTAAAGTATTCATAATTTTCAGTATTCAGGTGTTAACTGTTTTAATATTTATACTTTAAAGGAGATTGGCCTATGTCGAATTTAGCTGCTACATCACACAATACGTCTATTGTGGGAAACACATCTGAAAAATCACATCTGGCAATAAGATTATCACTTTTAAGAGATATCTTAAATAATGAAGTACTAAACGGCAACTTAAACAGCGGCAATGTGCTTAAAATCAGCAAAGAGTTAGATTTAGTCCTTAATGAATATAATAAGGTATACCAAAAGAAACTATAGTTTTTCAAATAATATAAGTATCCATTGTAATTACCACAATGGATACTTAATTTTACTGATTGTTTCTCCATTTATAACAGGTACTCTGTTAATTCAAGTCAAAACCTTTTGGCCATTATGTGAGCTTCTATACCATCTGCTACTTCTTTTGGCTCATCTCCTAAAGATACCTTTCCTCCAGTCATACTCTCCGCATCTTTTCTTAGAAGCTTAACCAACTGCGGAGCACCTGTTATAAATGGTGTGGGTGATTATAGCAGCATATACGTTTTACGAAAAAAACAAATAACTTTATTACACAGCTGTCTCAAAACAATGCTACAACCCAATCGAGTAAAGACAGCAAAGAGTATGTACCAGATTTTACTTTGAAAGATTTAGACGGAAATATCGTGAAACTCACTGACTATAAAGTAATACTGAACTTCTGGCAACCTGGTGTCAATATTGTTTGTTATAAATGCCTGATTTTAATGAGTTTAACAAAGAATTGGAGAATGAAAATAATACAGTCATTCTCGCAGTGAATGTTGAAGAAACTCCCCAAACCATTAAAGAATATCTTGCATCCAGCAACATAGATATGAAAATCCTGCTGGATCATGACGCTGCAGTAGCTCAAAGCTATAGCATTTTGGTCTTCCTAACACTTATATTATTAATAAAGATGGGACATTGTACAGATATATTCCTGGTGCAACTAATAAAGAAACTCTGAATAGAATTCTGAATGAAATGACATAAAACAAAAATGGGATGGTTCCAATTGCTTAAGTAATCAGGAAGACCATCCTTTTAATTGTCAATCAGTGAACTTCATAAAGCTCTGCATAACCTTTGCCAGTTCATTTAATGCTTTTTCTTTATCTTCGCAGGATATTGCATTTTGAATGCATGCCAAAGAGTGTTTTTCCAGTATCAGACTTCCTACTTTATTAATAGCTGCGCGTATTGCCGCAACCTGTATCAGAATATCAACACAGTTTTTATCTTCTTCAATCATTCTTTGTATACCCTTGACTTGACCCTCAATACGCCGAAGCCTGTTTAATATATCTTGTTTTGAATCCATTATGCTATTTCCAGAATTACTCATAATTTTTCTCCTCCCTAATATGGCATAATGGTATGCATACTAGAAGTTATTAGAAAAGTACTTTTCAATCCCTTTATAAATCCCATTTGCGATAGTTCTCTGGTATTGCTCATCACTTAGTTTTCTTTCTTCTTCCGGATTGGATAGAAATCCGGTTTCTATCAATAGCATAGGCACCTTGCACCAATTAAAACCTGTCATGTCATTGCTAACAATCAGGCCTCGTAAATAGGCTCCTGTTTCATTCACAACCGAATCCAATATAGAGCTTGCCGCCTGTCTGCTCTTTGAAAGCACATCTTCATCTTTGATATACATGTTACCCGGTATCAAAATTGATACCCCGTGGACTCTGGAATCAGCGGCACCGTCTGCATGTATACGTACAAACAAATCTGCATTCACTTTATTTGCAATCTCTGCCCGCTCAATATTGCTAATGTTCACATCATTGCTTTCATGCGTCATTACTACATTATACCCGTTTTTCTCCAGCAATTCTTTCAAAAACTTTGAAATTTTCATGTTAACCTCATATTCCGGTATTCCTGTTGATATACCTGCCGCTCCGCCGGGATTTTTTACTTTCATTTCACCGGCTCCCGGAGCTACAGGTTCAGTAGAGTTATCTATAGGTATCTGATGTCCAGAGTCAATACATATAGTCGCTTTATAGTTAGCTTTATTCTCATTTTCCTGTATAGATGTACTTTGACTAGTTTCTTCAGAATAAACCGGTTCTTCAGCAATCTCAGTTAAATCTTCTTCAACCTCATTTAGAATTTGCTTTTCATCTTGCTGCTGTTCCGATGCTTGTTGTTCTTCTGTTTTTGCTTTCTTGTTCTCTGACTTTGTATTTCTAGTGCTGACAGACACAGTATTTTGCTTTCTCTGCCCTGATGTTGCAATAGTTCTTGTTGATGTTGTTATGTTTTTGCTGCCATTACTCCCGCAAGCTGAAGTAATCAAAGCAATTCCAAGTATGAGAAACATCAGTTTTATCTTTTTTATATCAAACAACCCCTTTGCTTAAATATACATTACATGTAAAGCTCTTATGATAAATTAATTACCCCAAAATAAAGTACCATTATAATTTTAACATATAATAAAACATTAAATACTCAAAATTTCACTTATAGCAATAAGTTTAGGATTCGTTGAATGTAACACTATAATCAGATTGATAGGCATAATCAGTTCCCTATACTTATGGCATAAACAAGTAATAGAATTAAAGAAGTACCGGTCGTGTACAGAGGGTAGTAGTTACTCAACCAATAAGAGGCACAGATATGTTAGTGCATAAAGGCATAATAGAACTATCCAAGTAAATACATTGATATCAAAAGTGTCAAAGGTAATACTTAAAGCTGTAGAGTAAAAGATTTAAAAGGTTTGGGTAGCGTGAACCTATTGAAGTTTTAATGATTGAGGAAAAACAGGAATAAGAAGTATAATGAAATATGTGAGTTAGCAAGATATAAAGCTCCTTTTGTATGATACAAGGCAATTAAGAATGAAAGTTTGCCGGCTTATTTGAAAATATGAGTTTAAAGTTAGCATTATAATTATCAAAAAGGAGATAATGAATTGTTCAATGTGAATGTCCTAAATAGTCTTAAGACTGTAGGCTCATTTATTTTATACCAAAACACTTTTGTTTTTATGATTGGACCTGATAAATCAGGAGAAAAATTAGGCATAGTGCGGCTTGGTGGTCATATTAAAGAAAATGAAAATTATATTCAGGCACTGAAAAGAGAAATTGAAGAAGAAGCATCTGTTAAAGTGAAACTGATAAATTCTCCGTATTCATTTTATAAGAGAAATTGGGATGATAAGTGTTATTATGAAATCACTGATAATATGCCGTTGGAAATTAAACCGTTAATTATCACAGGTGATGAAGCAAGATCAACTGCTGTGTTTTTTGCATATACTGAAGAATTACCAAAACCTTCTTCAGAAGCATATGGTATAATACTTTTAAAAGGAAATGATATAAAGGATATTTGCTCCAAAAAAACATGCCTAAAGGATTTTTTGAAAAACGGAGGAACGCTCATTCAGCAGAAAGAATTTGATTATGATATGGAAATATATGCAGGAGTTCATCTTATATTTTTGAACAAATTGATGGAAAACGGTAATGATTTAGTCCATAGGTATATTTCAGGAAGTTTATAAAATGCATGGATAAATTTATTTCATAATTTACTTTGTAATATTCTTATATAATTTAGTAGAAACAAAAGTTAGCCTATATCTTTATTATATAAAATAAGATATAGGCTTTGCTTTATAATGTAATATAACACTTATATATTTATAATTTTTCAATATCTACTTCTCATATTATTTTTTATGCTTTTAACAGCCTGTCAATTTCAGCCTGATTAAATCCTATAATTATCTCGCCATCGATTTCGATTACCGGTACACCTCTTTGACCGGATTTCTGCACCATTTCAATCGCCGCTTCCCTATCGGCGGAAACATCTATGTCTTCAAATGGCACATTTTTTGATGCCAGATATTTTTTTGCTACTGTACACCAGGGACACGTGGGCGTAGAATATACTTTGACTGCCATAAATACTACCTCCTTTAATTCGTTATTTCTTTATTTATTATATACCCCCTATGGGTATATAATAACAAAAATTTTTATATAAAAATTAATTTAAATCTTATTGCTTTCACTTATTATTTACTTTTTGATTAAAGAATTACCAAAAGGTATTTAAAAGACGGATCTTTTATCCTATATTCTCAAGCGGGTCTTTTCTGACTGCTTTTACCATCTATAAATTAGTTTTATAATTGTTCTGCTATTTCTCTATTTTATATTAATTTTCGTTTTAAAATCTTCACTCCATAACCTTGCATGCAAATGCTCTTTTCAACATTTTCAGCAGTTAGCATATCTTCAAATACAGTCTTCTCATTAATTATCACTGTTTTAGTTTCAGGTGAAAAGTTAAGCAGGAATACAAAGTCTGTTTTGCCGTCAGTGCGAAGTTGAGCCGTAACACCTTCAGGCAGCTCTGCATCTATAGCTCTCTTAAGCTTTTTATTATTTATCAGCGAAGTATAAAAATCAATTTCAAAATCCTTATTATTTCTGAATGCTATGTAGTATCCTTCTCCTTTTCCGTAATTGTTTACAGTAAGTGCAGGCTTTCCGGCATAATAATCATCTTTATATGTTGCAAGGACTTTTGCTGTTTCGGCATGAATATATTCACACATGTATTTAACCTCATACTCTTTATTAAGCCCAAGTTCATTGCCATTTGCCAGCACTATATAATTAATATCATTATCAAACAAGGTATCAAATTCCTCTGACCATATGCCTGTTACCTTTCGTAATTCTTTACCTGGAAATCCACCAAGGAAGCAAAGATCATTTTCATCAACCATACCGGTATAATAAGTGGTTATAAATGTACCCCCATTTCTAACGAATCCCTCTATCCTTTCAGCTACACCGGACTTCAGCATATAAAGCATCGGCGCAACCAACAATCTGTATCCTGAAAAATCACAATCCATGTTTATTATATCAACAGGCACTCCTTTTTTCCAAAAAGCTTCGTAATGTTTTATACATGTCGCCTCATAATCTTTCCTTTCGTTGTGCATACCTTTAACATCCTGTATAGCCCACCTGTTTTCCCAGTCAAATATCAGTGCAACCTCAGGTTTAACAGAAGTACCTATTATATCATCAAGTTTTTCCAATGCACTGCCCAATTCAGCCACATCCCTGAAAACACGTGTATTTTCATGACCGCAATGATCAACTACGGCACCATGGAATTTCTCATATGAGCCTCGGCTTTTCCTCCATTGAAAATATTGTACCGTATCAGAGCCATGGGCTATTGCATGTATAGATGACAGAAAATGCATTCCGGGACGTTTCTGTTTACATACGGTTTGCCAGTTCTGAGTGCTAGGAGTGCTTTCCATAAGTATAAAAGGTTTACCGCCTTTGAGGGAACGGAAAAGGTCATGTGAAAAAGAAACCTCACAACCCGTGGCAGCATCAGTATTTCCGGAGTGCCAAGCGGGGTAACTGTCCCATGCAATCACATCTACTTCCGGCGCAAATTTCCAATAATCAAGGCCATTGTATAAACGCATGAAATTAGTTGTAACCGGAACTTTCGGAGTTATTCTTCTAATTGGTTCTATTTCATTCCTGTAGAAATCTATTGTTTGATCTGTAACAAAACGCTTCCAGTCGAGGTTTAAACCATGTATTCTTTTTTCTCCTATTTCCGATGGAGACTCTATTTGGGACCAATCAGTATATGTATGGCTCCAAAATCGGGTCCACCATGCATGATTGAGCTTATCAAGGTCATTATCATATTTTGTCTTCAGCCACTCTCTGAAAGCTTCCTGGCATAACTCGCAATGACATTCTCCGCCATACTCATTTGATATATGCCAAACAAGCAATGCAGGGTGATCCTTATAACGCTCTGCAAGTTTCTCATTAATTAAACGTGTTTTTTCACGGTATATAGGAGATGTAAAACAGTGGTTATGCCTACCTCCGTGTATTGCTTTTACTCTTTTGCTGTCAGTTCTCAGCACTTCAGGATATTTGGCGGACAGCCAGGCAGGCCTTGCTCCGCTGGGAGTGGCAAGAACAGCATATGCTCCGTTTGCTGCGAGGTTATCCATAACCCTGTCCAGCCATTCAAAACTGAACCTTCCTTCTTCGGGTTCAAGACTCGCCCATGAGAAAACACCTACTGTCATTACATTGCATTTTGCTAGTTTCATGAGGCGCATATCTTCTTTTAAAACATCTGGATAATCAAGCCACTGTTCAGGGTTATAATCCGCTCCGTGCAAAAAATGAGGAAATTTAGAATTTATCGGTTCATATTTCAAATCAATCACTACCTTTCGCATTTTATGCTGATAAAACAACGTAATAATACAATAGGGATATAAATTTCATGAATTTTTTATTATGAATTCATATAGTTTTGATATATATTCTATAACTTCTTACAACTATGTAATATCCGCAACAATCTTATGGTATATAATGTAACTTTTCAAGTCAAGCAAATCAAATTGATATTTATCTTTAAAATAAAAAATGAGCTGCCATAAACGAATGAAAATTCCCAATACAGCTCATTTCTAATATAGCATTACTCCTTACTGTTCCATCTTCAGATTGCTTTGTGGTATTTTCTCATGTTTTTTATTCTATCTGAAAGGCATATTTAATATAAATTCTGTCTCCCGATTCAGCTATATCCTGTAAATTCGCAAAAATATAAAAATTTTTCTATACCATTCTGTCAGCATGCTTACTCCATGATAAGTATCTCCTGTACCTACTTGATTTAAGTACAAGTACAAATTACTATGTTCTACATCAATTTTAGCAGGATAATTTAATTCTATCAGAATTTCACTAACAGTATGATTTTGCATTAATTTATTTTCAGATAAGCCATACTCATTTACCCTATTCATAAATTTCTAATATATTGATAAGCAATTTGTTTCAGCATATTCAGAAACATCTCCGGGTAAACTTACCAGAACATTCAATGGATATACTTTATTATGATTTAGTTTTTTGCTAATCTGAAAGCTATTTGAACAATCTCATTTCTATGATCTATTATATCGTTGGATTTAATAGAATTGTCTGTACAAAACTCTGAATATATTTTATTCAGCTCTATTGCCTTTTCTCTGTTCGCCTCAACTGCAATTTTACTAAGTTTAAACTTAATAAGTTTTTGCACTACTTCATTAATTTCATGTTGTTTTTTATCCGTGGTAACATCTCCTGTATCCAAATCTATTAAATGATTTCCGCTTTTGCCCAAGTGATAAGTCCCCAACAATAGTATCTTTGCCGTTTCTTCCATAATCTCCTCTTTCATTTCTTGATTGTTTAGTAAAGAATCATCCTCCAGGTAACTTTATATTTATTTATATCTTAATATTTTAAGAAAAGCAGTTTAACATATACCTCTGTTCTTTATTTAAATAGTATCTGCCATCTGTCATTCAAATCTAATACTCCTGCTATGGCTTCTTAGGCCAGCAAAAAAATAGCTTATACTGATAACCATTTGACAAGTTACAGTATAAGCTACTTTTAAATCACTTTTTTATTTGGAGGCGCCATCCAGATTTGAACTGGAGAATAAAGGTTTTGCAGACCTCTGCCTTACCACTTGGCTATGGCGCCGAATTTATTAGCACTTCAGGAACTTTCTCTGCCCCGTTCCCGCTAGAATAGTGTAGCAGAAAACAATCTTATAGTCAATACTTTTTTTATGTCATTATCTAGCATTTAAGTAATTAAAAAATCTTATAACTGTTTTTATATCATATATCAATGATAAGTTATTCATTATGATAGATTTAAACACTTTTTCTTCAACAGATATACATTACATCATTCATCTATTGATATATCTGATAAATCTTCTTTTTCGGCACAATTCCTGCATATACCGTAAAGCTTTACCTTATGATTTTTCACTGTAAACCCGTATTTACTGAGCACTTCATTCTCCAAGCTGTCAAGCAACTCCTCTTCCGCTTCAAAAACCGAATTGCACCTGGTACATATCAGATGAGGATGATTATGTATTTCATTCAATTTATTCAACTCATATCTGCTCAAGCCATCATCCAGATCCAATTTGTTTATAATTTTCATTTTATCGAGCAGTATTAACGTCCTATAAACTGTCGCAAGGCCTATCTCCGGATGACTGATTCTGACGAGTTCATATATTTCATCAGTACTCAAATGCTTATCCTTATTTTTATTAATGACATCAAGTATAATTTTTCTTTGAGAGGTAATCTTATATCCTCTCTTTTTTAATTCTTCTTCAAATCTTGAGGGGTTTTCTGCCATTTATTACCTCCATACCCCAATGAATTAAAATTATACACCTTATACATAATATCATCTAATACGGATTTGGGGTTAATATTATTTATTACTTATTATTTAATTATTTACCCACAAAAAATTAATTATATATATTATAATTAAAATCCTTGCAAATTTCCACACTAATTTAATTATTGATATTGATTTTCAATTTTAATTGATATATCATACTAATTGAAAATGATTTTCAATATCGTAATTATCGTAATTCGGAGGTCAAATATGAATTGCTGCAATACACAAACTCCTATATATAAAAAAATATTCTATACACTTACAGGAATATCAAGCCATGACGGTGAAGTACAGCAAAATACAAAAGGTCTGGATAAAATAGCACTTCTGGGCAGCCCCAATGTCGGCAAAAGCGTTCTTTTTAACGCTCTGACAGGTGCATATGTCACCGTATCAAACTACCCCGGAACCACAGTTGAGGTATCACGCGGCAAAAGTAAAATTAAGGGCAAGGAATATGAAGTTATAGACACTCCGGGCATGTATTCCTTTATGTGTATAACAGATGAAGAAAAAGTGACGCGTAACCTTCTTTTAAACGAACGACCCAAACTAGTCATACACGTTATTGATGCCAAGAACCTGCAAAGAATGCTTCCGATAACGTTCCAATTAATAGAGGGCGGTCTCCCTGTAATGCTTGTTCTTAATATAATGGATGAAGCTAAGAAGGCAGGTATATCCATAGATATAGAAGGTCTTGAGCAGGAACTGGGTATTCCAGTAATACCTACTGTAGCATCTAAGAAAAAGGGTCTGGATACGCTGACAGAAAGGATAGATCAATATGTCAACAACCTCAGTCATTGAATATGACAGTACACTGGAAAATGCAATAAGTAAAATAGAAAACTTATTAAATGGCAGCTATGTACTTTCAAAAAGATCCATTGCGCTGCTTCTGCTTCAGGAAGACCCTGATATTTCAGATAAAGTTAAGCAATATGATTCAGAAAACTATAATAAGATTTCCGATATAGTATCACAAACCAAGAAACTATATAATAATCCGTTAAATTTCATAATATCAGTTCAAAGACAGGAAAAAGCCAACAGCATAGCTGAAACATATGTCAAAAAAGTGTCAGAAGACAAAAGGAATATATCTGCAATAATCAATAAGCTGGTTATAAATCCTGTAACAGGTATTCCTATCGTACTCTTAGTCATTTACTTCGGACTTTATAAATTCGTCGGACAGTTCGGAGCCGGTACAGTAGTAGATTTTCTTGAAAATGATATATTCTCAAGATACATTGAGCCATTTATAAACAGAATCGTTGAAACATATATACCATGGTCTGTGCTGCAAGACCTTCTTGCAAAAGATTATGGTATATTCACTATGGCATTAAGATATGCAATTGCAATTGTCCTTCCTATCGTAGGCGCATTTTTCATAATGTTTTCCATAATTGAAGATTCGGGCTATCTTCCGCGGCTTGCCCTTCTAGTTGACCGTATTTTTAAAAGAATCGGTCTTAACGGACGCGCAGTAATACCTATAGTATTGGGTTTCGGTTGCGATACAATGGCAACTATGGTCAGCAGAACTCTTGAAACCAAAAGAGAAAGGATTATTGCAACATTTTTGCTTTCTTTAGCAATACCATGTTCAGCACAGCTTGGAGTCATACTTGCTCTTCTTTCAGGTCAACCTTTGACTCTGATTATATGGATAATATGTGTGATTCTGGTATTCCTTCTCATAGGATTTCTGGCATCAAAGGTGCTCCCCGGTGAAAGGCCCGGTTTTTACATGGAACTTCCACCGTTAAGACTCCCTAAGCTTACTAATGTACTTACTAAAACATACACAAGGATGCAGTGGTATTTCCTTGAAATACTGCCTTTGTTCGTATTCGCCAGTATACTTATATGGATTGGAAACATTACAGGTTTGTTTAATGTATTGCTGGATATATTGAAGCCTGTTATGACCTTTATCGGCCTGCCGCCTGAAGCAGCCGAAACCTTTTTGTTCGGATTCTTCAGAAGGGATTACGGAGCCGCAGGCTTGTATGACTTACAAAAAGCCGGTGCTCTGTCGCCAAGGCAACTGACAGTAGCAGCAGTTACTTTGACGCTTTTTATTCCTTGTATTGCACAATTCGCGATGACTATTAAGGAAAGAGGTATAAAAACAGCCCTTGCTATGGCCGGATTTATATTACCCTTCTCATTCCTTTCAGGATTTGTACTCAATATACTACTTAAAGCTTTGGGGGTGTTTGCATGATCAAGTGTAGTTTTTGCGGAACCGAGTTTGACGAAAATGATTCAGTAAAGGCATGCGCAGGCTGTCCTATGAGCAAAGCCTGTAATAAGCTGAAGTGCCCTAACTGTGGATATGAAGCTTTAAAAGAGCCTAAGCTTATAAGGTTAATAAAAGGTTTATTCAGTTCAAAACGCGATGTACAATGCAGCTCTGAAAATAAAAAAAAGAACCTTTCTCAAATGAAGTCCGGAGATACCGGAATAATACAATCTATTATGACAAATGATTCAAGCATATTAAAAAAGCTTATGTGTATGGGTATTCTGCCCGGTGCTTCGCTAAGCCTGCTGCAAACATTTCCTGCATATGTAGTTCAGGTAGGATTTACACATGTCGCAATAGACAAAGATATCGCATCTGTAATTATAGTAGAAACGTAATATTTATATGGGACACATGGGGACAGTTCTCAATTTTTGTACTTAATTCAAAAAACAAAGGGTAACAGCTATCCTTTGTTTTTTATTTGGAAAACTGTAAGCAATCGCAATCGGGGACAGTTCTCAAATTTTATATTTTATAATAGAAAACAAAAATAGCAATCACCCTTTGTTTTTATTTGCAAAACTACATTTAATTCTTATTTAATTTGTATTTAGTAACTGAGAACTGTCCCCACAAGCTTTCTTTTTATTCAACAGTTGAGAACTGTCCCGGTTTCCGATTTCCATGTTTCGATAGTTGAGAACTGTCCCCAATAAGTTGAGAACTGTCCCCAATAAAAGCATACAAAAAAAGCTGTCAAATGACAGCTTTTCTTTGGAGCGGGTTACGAGATTTGAACTCGCGACTTTCACCTTGGCAAGGTGACACTCTACCGCTGAGTTAAACCCGCATCGTTAACCGACGAAAGTTATAATAACACAGGCTCCGGTGTATTGTCAACACTTTTATAAAACTGTTTTCATAGATATAATAAAAATATTCAAATAAATTATATGAAAAAAGAATAAAGGCGAAGGATTGTATATTTTACTTTTATATCACTATATATTAAACAATTCAAATGAATATGAGCAAAATTAAAAGAATTTAACATAAAATAATATATATTGTAAATAGTCCTGTATAGGTATATAATTGATATGCAGCATAAGAAATGTCATACACAATTCTAGGTATTTTTAGACTTAATATCATCCGGTATGCCTGCATGAAATGATTTAGAGATAATCATTAAAGCGCACATAACAATATTTATTTCATTCAAAACAATAGCTTGCCGGAACATGATTTCAATTAAGTTTATTGTAAAGCGGAGGTGAACGGTATGGACTGTGACCCTGGTGGGAGTAGTAACTATAACAACTTAATATTAAATACGGGTTTATTTGCCATGCCGTTTACTTTTGAAAACGGTTATGACTTATAAACCCTCAAACGCATTCTTGGCAAAACACTTTTATTTAGCGAAGATATGCATGTCCAAAAGTGCTCATTAAACCAAGCTGCAGTTTAGTTCCAATTCTAATGGGCAATATTTTGGAAACTAAGAAAGAGAGGTGTTTATAAGATGATAGAAATATTGAAGACAGTAAACGGTGAATTAATTCGCACAGATTCTTATGAGGACGGAGTATGGATAAACCTTACCAACCCTACTGAAGACGAAATAAACGAATTAAGCAGTTCTTTAAATGTAGAAATAGATTTTCTCAAAGCAGCACTTGACGAAGAAGAAAGAGCCAGAATAGAAAGCGATAACGGGCAAACCCTGATAATAGTAGATATACCTGTTATTGAAAAGGAAGGTAAAACTAATATTTACACTACTATTCCTCTCGCTATTATTTTAATTAAGCATATTATAATTACAGTTTGTCTTAGACAGGATACACTGCTTAACGACTTTAAAGACAACAAAGTGAAGACATTTTTGACCCAATATAAAACAAGGTTTGTACTTCAAATCTTGCATAAAAATGCAACCAAGTATTTGCAGTATCTTAAACATATAGACAAAACAAGCAGCAGAATAGAGCATGATCTTCATAAATCAATGAAGAATAAAGAACTCATACAAATGCTCAAGCTAGAAAAAAGCCTTGTATACTTCTCAACAGCCCTTAAATCAAATGAAATAGTTCTTGAAAAGTTGATGAAGTACGAGCATATTAAGAATTACCCTGAAGATACTGATCTGCTTGAAGATGTAATCATAGAAAACAAACAAGCAATAGAAATGGCCAATATTTACAGCAGCATATTGACAGGCACGATGGACGCATTTGCTTCCATTATTTCAAACAATTTGAATATCGTGATGAAGTTCCTGACATCAGTCACCATAGTAATGGCAATACCGACAATGATATCAGGATTTTTCGGAATGAATGTACCTTTGCCCCTATCCGATACATCTCCCTATTCATTCTGGATAATAGCAGCCTTGGCATTATCAGTGTGCCTTGTAACAGTATATGCTTTGTTTAAGAAAAAGATGTTCTAGTACATTGTCTCACAAATTCGTTCCCTAAAAGGGAAAGTATAATAATGACATAAAAGTGAACAAAAACCTAGAAATACCAAGGCAAATTTGATAAAATGCTGCTAAAATGGTGGCATGCC
>Ga0134105_1000341_pt1 | contig 53448 bp, 53 predicted proteins | sample 16_3_2metaG_FD_94457 | JGI IMG/M metagenome (GOLD analysis project Ga0134105, IMG submission 94457) | Switchgrass degrading microbial communities from high solid loading bioreactors in New Hampshire, USA - 16_60_3.3_214_A3 metaG | ecosystem: Engineered > Bioreactor > Semi-continuous > Anaerobic... | reverse complement strand
TATTTCTAATTTCTAAACCTATTTTTTAACTAAATTGAATAGGTTTATTAAGGTTGCCCTTTTTTAAGTTTTTCTTTTGTTTTTATTAAAATTTATCTCTTGACATATCACCAGATTGCTTTATATATAAATTTTCCTATAGAATTACTGGTTATTATACCAAAAATACATACCTTATGAAACAAATTCACAGATTTATTCACTATACTCTCTAAACAAAACTACCATGTAGTATCTTTATTTACATTCTTCCTATAAATTAACTACATCAACCAATCGTATTTACTCCCCTTGAAACAAAGCAGTTGACAAATATCTCTCACCGGTATCAGGAAGCAGCACGACAATTGTTTTTCCGTTGTTTTCCTTTCTTTTTGCTATTTCAGTTGCAGCAAACAGGGCGGCTCCGGAAGATATTCCTACCAATAATCCTTCACTCTTTGCAACTTTTCTTGATGCTTCAAAAGCCTCTTCATTTTTTACTTTAAAAATTTCATCAATAATACCGGTATTTAATACCTCCGGTACAAAACCTGCACCGATTCCCTGAATCTTATGGGGGCCTGGTTTTCCACCTGACAATACCGGCGAATCGTAAGGTTCCACTGCTACAATCCGAACATTCGGATTTCTTTGCTTTAACACTTCGCCAACCCCTGTAATGGTTCCGCCTGTACCAACCCCGGCAACAAATAGATCCACTTTACCGTCGGTATCTTTCCAAATTTCTTCTGCGGTAGTAACTCTGTGAATTTGAGGATTTGCAGGATTTTTAAACTGTTGAGGTATAAAAGAGTGTGGAAGCTGGGCTGCCAATTCTTCCGCCTTTTGTATGGCGCCTTTCATTCCCAGAGCTCCCGGAGTTAAAACCAGTTCCGCTCCCAAGGCTTTTAAAAGATTTCTTCTTTCTACGCTCATCGTATCAGGCATAGTGAGAATAATTCGATAACCTTTGGCAGCAGCAACATATGCAAGTGCTATCCCCGTATTCCCGCTTGTAGGTTCAATAATAACCGAATCTTTATGAAGCAATCCCGCATCTTCTGCGGCTTTTATCATGGCATAGCCAATCCTGTCTTTTACACTCCCGCCAGGATTAAAATACTCCAATTTTGCAATTAACTTTGCCGAAATACCTTGAGATTTGCTATAGTTGGACAACTCCAACAAAGGTGTATTCCCTATAAGTTCCGTAAGATTTCTAGCGATTTTTGACATAATCATAAACCTCCGTTTTTATTTGTTTATATATCAATTATATATAATACATTAAGGATTCCGGATCATGTGTTCTTTTGTACTCATTTACCAAATCTTCTAAAGTAATCGAATCCACTAATTGATTAACCGCCGTATTAACAGGATTCCATATATTCTTCTTCAAACAATGCTCAATCGGTGTATATATCGTTTCTTCGTCTACAATCATAAAATTCCCTTCAACGGCACGCAATACTTGTCCCACCGTAATATTGGCAGCTTTATCTGCAAGAATATATCCACCTTGCGCACCTTTAATACTTTTCACCAAACCTGCCTTCCTTAATGTAGAAAATACATGTTCAAGATATGTGTCGGATATCTTTTGTCTTTCTGCTATACTTTTTAAAGAAACCGGCTCTCCAAATGAATGAATCGCAAGATCAACAATAGCTCGAAGCCCATACCGGCCTTTTGTGGACATCTTCAAAGCATAATCACCTCTCCTTCGCTTTGTCCTAAAAGCAACTAATTCATACTATTCCTATCGGTTATAACAACTATACTATAAATTTTTCATTTTGTCAATATTAATATCTGCTTTTTATCATTACTTTTTTATTATTGCTTATTTTTTATTAGAAACAACAATGCAACAAAAAAACTCCCTTTATAAAAGAGAGTCTTTTACTGATTTTATCTCAAACCTAAGGCTGTCTCCCCGGCCCATATCAACTTCAAAACCTGCGGATTTAATTCGGTTTTCAATACAATGTCGGCAGTGCGCCGCCTCATCTCCCGTACATATTTTATTTTCATATAACTCATACTTAGCTCTGACACCCACAGGGGAAAGATTGGGCATGACAACATTCGCTCCTACCTGAAGTGCAAGTTCTCTGCCTCTCGGATGTAAAGTACCCATTGCCGTAGTAGCAGGCAATAAGCAATCCGGTACAAATAGCCGAGCCAAAGCCAACATAACAAGGGTTTGCTCTACCGTTCCGCCTTTTGCATCTCTAAGCGGCGTCTCTTTATGAGGAATAAAAGGACCTATCCCAATCATATCCGGTTGAAGTTCCTTTAAAAATAAAATATCTTCCGCCAAATCCTCTTCAGTTTGTCCGGGTAATCCCACCATAAAGCCGGCTCCTACTTGATAGCCAATATTTTTTAATATATACAAAGTTTTTCTTCGATTCTCAAACTTCATTGTCGGATGTAATTTCTCATACAACCACTTTGAAGCCGTTTCATGACGCAGTAAAAATCGATCTGCACCTGCATCATATAACTTTTTATAAGTATCCCTGTCCCGTTCACCAATGGACAATGTTACCGCTGCTTCAGGAAATAGCCGTTTGATTGACTTTACAATATCAGCCAATATCTCGCCCGTATACCAAAAATCTTCTCCGCTTTGAAGAACAAACGTCCGATACCCCAACTCATAGCCTTCCTTACAACAATCCAGGATTTCATCCGGCATCAAGCGATATCGTTCCACCTTTTTATTGGAAGCTCTTATGCCACAGTATAAACAATCTTGTTTACATACATTGGAAAATTCAACAAGTCCGCGCATGTATACTTTTTTTCCGTAATATTTCAATCTAGTCTGATGTGAATACTCAAAAAGAATTTTTTTGTGTTCGTCGTCCAGCGATTTTAATAAATAAACCAGTTCATCCTTCCTCAAATTGTTATATTTATATAATTTACCCAACAATTCCTTCATAAAAAACATTCCTTTATTTTTTATTTCTTAACTCCTTCCGATTTTCCTGAATCATTTCCATTGCACTTCTTATAATATTTTCCAGATTTTCAAGCACTTCATCCGCATATTCTTTTGTTCCTAATCGTATTTCTCTTGCGTTTTTCTTCGCATTGGCTATAATCTCATTAGCTTGCTCATTTGCTTTTTTCGTTATCTCATGTTCATCAATCAGAGCAAGCAATTTGTCTTCTGCACTTTTCACCAAGTTATTTGCTTCTTTTTGTGCCTCCAACAATATCCTCTGCCGCTCTTCTTTTACCCATTTAGCCTGTTTCAGATCATCCGGAAGCTTCAAACGAATTTCCTGAATAATCTCCAACACCTCGTCCTTATCAATGAGACACCTACCTGATAACGGAATAGAAACCCCTTTTTCAATAACATCTTCCAATGCTTCAATTAAAGCTAAGACTTCCACCGCTATTTCCCCCCATTTCCTCTTAATTTTTTAACAATATCGTGTATAATGACATCAGGAACAAGTTCCTTTAAACAACCGCCTAATTTACCGACTTCTTTAACAATGCTAGAGCTTAAGTACGAATATTTGCTGCTTGTCATCATAAAAAGTGTCTCAATTTCTGGATTTAATTTGTTATTCATTAATGCCATTTGAAATTCATATTCAAAATCCGATACGGCTCTCAGCCCTTTGATAATAACCGTAGCGTGTTTTTTTTCCATGAAATTAACAAGCAATCCGTCAAAAGAATCAATTTCCACATTGTTGAAATCTTTTGTTACTTTTTTAAGCAACTCCGTTCTTTCTTCAACGGTAAACATCGGCTCCTTATTGCTATTCTTTAAAATTCCTATAATGACTTTATCAAAAATTTTAGAAGCCCGTTCAATAATGTCCAAATGACCGTTTGTTACCGGATCAAAACTTCCAGGATATACCGCAATTTTCATCCAACCATCCTATTCTATATAAATTTTAATACTTATAATACGTATATTATAATTCGCTGTTATAATATTGTTTCATAAAAGTTAATACGGTTCTTCCATAATCTTTATTTCGAATAACTGACAAATCCAAAACCTTTTCAGGTATATAATCTTCTTTATCTCTTTCAATAACAATCATACCGTCACGTGCCAGAAGTTGTTTCTTGCTAATCTCTTCCAAAGCAGGTATGATAAAGTCTTTACAATATGGGGGATCCAAAAAAATAATGTCAAATTTCCGTCCATTATCATATATCTGATGAATATACCTACTGTAGTCCGCACAAAATACATGCGCATGATCACTAAGCTTTGTATGAATCAGGTTCTCTTTAATTACTTTTACCGCTGCAGGATTCTTATCTACGAAGACGGCAAATTCACTGCCTCGGCTAAGAGCTTCAATTCCAAGACTCCCGGTACCGGCAAACAAATCTAAAACATAAGCACCCGGAACAATAGATGCTATGATATTAAACAAGGACTCTTTGACTTTATCGGTTGTAGGCCTTGTTGCCAATCCTTGCAGACTTCTTAGTTTATGTCCTTTTGCAATACCTGATACAACACGCATTCATTTCCTCCAAAAATTTCCAATTGCAAAAATACAAAATTCCTTCTATGTTTATTTTATATAAAACAACACAAAAGTCAACACTTTTAGACATATAAATACGGGCTATTATGCTTCAAGTAATGCATGAATACTATTTATATTTAGTATAATCTTTTTACCATCTACGATTTGTATATATTGTTCCGCTTCCATTTCACTAAAATTCCTTGACACTACTTCACGGGACGTACCAATTAAATTGGCAATTTTTTGTTTAGTAAAAGGTATTGTGATGACATTACTTCCTTTTTCTTTCGCCAATTTTAGCAAAAAGTATGCCAATCGTTGTTTTATATTACTAAAAGAAAGTAATTCCACTTTTTCATTAAGGAGCATTATTTTTTTGCTTAATTCTTCAAAAAATAATGCGGTAAATTCTTGGCTTCTTAACGTTGCTTCCAAAATACTTTGCCTACTAAGCATTCCGACTACACAGTTGGTTTCCGCAACAACAAATACAGGATAATATGCTTCCTGGAACACCAACGCTTCTCCAAAAACTTCATTTGCATTGATAAAGGATAATATTTGTTCTTTCCCATGAGGTGTATATTTACATAATTTTATCTGACCTTTTAAAACAATACTTAAATTCTTACATTTATCACACGGGGAAAATAAAATATCTCCTTTTAAATATTCTCTTTCAATCATATGATTTTTTAAAAATTCTTTATCCATCTTATTTAAGACAGTCACAAAATTTTGGGATTTACTCATTTTGTTCCTCCAGAACTTCAATACTTATTATATAATAATTTTTACCCATATAAAAGTTTTTCGTAACTGAAATCACATTTTTTTTGCTCTTTATCTGTTATAATGCTTTTAAAGATAAATAATAGGAGGTTTATAAAAATGATTAGAAAAATTGTCCATATAGACGAAGAAAAGTGTAACGGTTGCGGATTGTGCATACCAAATTGTGCGGAAGGTGCAATAAAAATCATTGACGGAAAGGCAAAACTGGTTTCCGATAAACTATGTGACGGCTTAGGTGCATGTTTAGGGCATTGCCCACAAGGTGCCATTACCATTATTGAACGTGAAGCCGAAGAATTTGACGAACAAGCCGTTCATGCTGCTACACATCGGACACAACATCACTCGGTGCCTCATCCCTTTGGCGGATGCCCCGGAAGCCGTATGAGAATGTTTGAAGACACAGAGGAACAAAACGATGAAGGTCCCGAACCAGGCCAAAAATCTCAACTTAGACAATGGCCCGTTCAATTAATGTTAGTTCCGGTTAATGCACCTTACTTTAAAAATGCAGACCTGTTAATTACCGCAGATTGTGTACCGTTTGCTTATGCGGATTATCATGCGGATTTACTAAAAGGAAAAAAAGTTGTGGTTGGTTGTCCTAAACTTGATGATATTCATTATTACTCAGAAAAGCTAACTGAAATTATTAAAAATAATGACTTAAAAAGCATTACCGTTGCCTACATGGAAGTACCTTGCTGCATGGGCATCGTAATGGCTGCCGAACGTGCAATCGCAGCCTCAGGCAAGGATATACCGTTGAATAAAGTACAGATTAGCATTGACGGCCATAAAATTTAAAATTGGGCGATTTCTAAATAATATCGTCAACTTAAGTTGTTATATAAATTTGTAGGGACACCATACATGGGGTCCGAAATGAATAAATTCATAGACGGACGCCATATATGGCGTCCCTACAAATGCAGCATATATATTAAAATAGAGTAAAAAAGGAGTGGAAAAACATTCCACTCCTTCTTTACTCTATTTTAAACGGTCTTCTTACCTACCTATCATACTTTGCTCCACTTTTTGAATCATCTTCTTCACCATATTTCCGCCGATGGTACCAGCCTGTCTAGCAGTAATATCTCCGTTATACCCTTGTTTTAAATGAACACCAACTTCACTTGCTACTTCATACTTGAACTTTTCTAATGCAGCTCTTGCTTCAGGAACTAACGTCTTATTTCTGTTAGCCATGCTTCATCACCTCCTATTGTTTGGTTCATTATTAATATGTGTAGATGATCAAAAAATAAAACAGGAAAGTTATGACATAAAAGATTTTTTTGGTAAAAGCTCAAATATCGATACGGTTTCCGAACAAATTGTTAATTTTTTTCTTCAAATTTTGATGTTGTTCATGTTTTAAAGATGAATCCTTTTTCAAAAGTTTCTGTGCCGCTTCCTGAACTTGCTTTAATATTTCAATATCAGAAAATAAATTGGCGATTTTTAAATCCGGTAAACCATGTTGCCGAGTTCCGAAAAATTCTCCCGGGCCTCTCAATTCCAAATCCTTTTCCGATATTTTAAACCCGTCATTGGTGCTTGCCATAATTTTCATTCGTTCATAAGCAATTTCCGAATCACTGTTATTAAACAAAATACAATAAGACTGATGCTGCCCTCTGCCTACCCTGCCTCTTAACTGATGTAATTGCGACAGCCCAAAACGTTCGGCATTTTCAATAATCATCAAAGAGGCATTAGGAACATCAACTCCCACTTCTATGACTGTTGTAGAAACTAATATATCAATTTCACCATGGACAAATTGTTTCATTATTTTTTCCTTTTCTGCCGGCTTAACTTTTCCATGCAGTAAAGCAATACGATATTCGGGAAAAACCTTTTCCTTCAACTCTTTTTCATACTCCACCGCAGCTTTGGCTTCCATCATTTCAGATTCGCTTACCAACGGGCATACAATATAAACTTGCCTGCCTTCTTTGATTTGCTTTCTTATAAAATTATAAATGCGAGGGCGCATCTTTTCGTCTACCACATATGTATGAACCTTTTTCCTGCCCGGAGGTAATTCATTAATAATGGATATATCCAAATCTCCGTATAAAATTAAAGCAAGTGTTCTGGGAATAGGAGTAGCGGTCATTACAAGTACATGCGGGTTCTCCCCTTTTTCCGTAAGTGCTGACCTTTGTTTTACACCAAACCGATGTTGTTCGTCCGTAATGACTAATCCAAGGTTCTTAAACTGTACAGTTTCCTGTATAAGCGCATGGGTTCCGATAATTAAATGTGCTGACCCCTCTTTTATATCCTCCAATATTTTATTCTTCTGCTTTTTTGGCGTGCTTCCGGTTAAAAGACATATTTCAATTCCATGCTCTTTGAACAAATCACAACAATTTTTATAATGTTGCTCGGCAAGGATTTCCGTAGGAGCCATCATTGCAGCCTGATATCCGTTTTTTACACAAACATAGATGGCTGCCGCTGCAACCACGGTTTTCCCGGAACCCACGTCCCCTTGAACCAATCGATTCATGGAACAGGATTTTTGCATATCTTGATTAATTTCTTGAATGACTTTCTTTTGCGCATTTGTCAGAGAAAAGGGCAGACTTTGTATAAATTCTTTTTGAATCTCAACATTTTTAAACGCAATTCCTTTTTGCTGCCGGCTTTTATGTTTTACGCTGAAAAGCCCTACTTGAAGCAAAAAAAGTTCCTCAAACACCAGTCGTTTTCTTGCTATCTCATAACTTTGAATATCTTTAGGAAAATGAATATTTTGCAGTGAGTAGTTAATCTCAGCCAAGTTGTATTCTTCTCGTATCCATGGAGGTAATGAATCGGGAACATAACCGCCCACAAGGGAAAAACAATGTTTAATAATATAATAAACCACTTTTTGAGTGAGAGATGCGGATAAGGGATAAATGGGAACGATTTTACCTGTAAAATGTTGCTCCGCGCCTTCTTCCTCAAATACCGGACTAATCATTTCCCTTTTTCCGAATTTGACGGACACTTTACCGTAAAATATATAACAACGTCCTACCTGAAAGGAATTGGCAACATATTTCTGATTATACCAAACACCGGTTATACTGCCCGTATCATCCCTTAAAATCAGTTTGTATATCGTTAATCCTTTCCGAACGGGATATTCGGCTAAATGAGAAAAAACCGTAGCCTTAATGCATACCGTTTCTCCATCTACCAATTCAATAATCTTTTTCAGTTTCGTCCGGTCCTCATACCCTCTCGGAAAATAATACAGCATATCTTCCACGGTAAAAATGTTCATTTTATTAAGTATTGAGGCCCTTGCAGGCCCCACACCTTTAACGGTTTTTATGTCACTTTTAAGAAGTGAATAGATATCTTTTGTCATTCGTATACCTCACTTCCTTATACACGATTGCAAGCAACGAATAAATATAATCAATGCATAATAGCATTATTAGCGGGCGACCACACAGGTCGCCCCTACGCTAAAATACAGACACAAAAATCTACTCCTACAGTATGATTAATGTACTTGCTATATTTCGCCCGTTGGTAAATGTACTAATTTCGGACACCATATATGGTGTCCCTACACTTGAATATGATTCATATAAAACCAAGTACATACACGAAAACTTGTCTTTATAGTGAAGACAAATATAAAAAAATACTATCAAATTCCTATCTCACTAATTGTAGGGCGACCTGTGGTCGCCCACAATATTGCTCTACTTTATTCTACTGATATGGTATAATAATACAACGGCTGGCCTCCGTCGTATAACTCAACCTCACAGTCTTCGAAATGTTCTTTGGCATAAGCTGCAATTTCTTCAGCATCCTGATGACTTACATCGGCGCCATAATAAATGGTAATCATGGAACTGTTTTCATCAATCATAAAGTCTAAAAGCTCTTTGCAAGTATCGTTTACATTATTGCCTGTATTAACAATCTGATTGTCAACCAGTCCGAGAATATCCCCTTCTTTTATCTCCTTATCCTCGTATTTGGTATCCCGAACTGCATAAGTCACTTGTCCGGTTTTCACATTTTCCAATACTTCCATCATATTGTTAAAATTCTCTTCGCTATCCTCATCAGGATTGAAAACAACCATACTTGCAATTCCCTGTACAACACTTTTGGTTGGAACGACAACAATATTTTTGTCGGTCAAATGTTTTGCCTGTTCAGCGGCAAGAATGATGTTTTTATTATTTGGCAAAATAAAAATAAACTCCGCATTTAATTGATTGACGGCATTTAAAATACTGTCGGTACTCGGATTCATTGTTTGGCCGCCTTGAATGACTTCATCCACGCCTAGGTCTTTCAATATTTTAACCATTCCCTCACCGTTGGCTACCGCAATAAAAGCATATTTCTTCTTAGGAACGTCCTCTTTTTTCGGTGCAATCAGATGATTATGTTGTTCTTTCATATTATCAATTTTAATATTTGTAAGCCATCCTAATTTAAGTGCTTCCTGAATAACAATACCGGGATTATTGGTATGAATATGGGTCTTTATGATATCATCGTCATCAATAACCAACATACTGTCGCCTTGAGTTTTTATAATATTTTTATACTGATTGACATCCACTTGTTTATGATGTTTATTAATAATAAACTCGGTACAATAGGAAAACTGTATATTGCCATCTGCCTTAGCCGGCCCATGGCTGAAACTTTCTTGCTCTTGCTCGGAAACGGCAACCCTTCTTTGGATTCCCTGACCGGTTATCAAAACATTTAAAGCACCTTCCATGATAAATATAAGCCCTTTTCCACCTGCATCTACCACTCCTGCCTGTTTTAACGTAGGAAGCATATCCGGTGTCTTTTGCAACGTTTCATTGGCTTGTTTCAAGGCTTGTTCTAATACCTCTACAATACTGTCCGTATTTTCACTCACAGCCATCGCCCGTCGTGCGCTTTCACGTGCAACCGTCAGAATGGTTCCTTCCGTAGGCTTCATAACGGCTCGATAGGCGGTATCAACACCTGTTTTTAGGGCTTTAGCAAATACGGCAGCATTGATAACATCATAACCTTTTAACTCCTTTGCAAAACCTCTAAACAATTGCGACAGTATCACCCCAGAATTTCCTCTTGCCCCTCTTAGTGAAGCCGAAGCAAGAATATCCGCTATAAACGATATACTTTCATTGTCATACTGATTCACTTCTTTTGAAGCAGCCGACAACGTAAGGGACATATTGGTTCCGGTGTCTCCGTCAGGTACAGGGAATACATTCAGTTCATTCACTGTTTTTTGATTATTTTCTAAATGATTTGCAGCAGAGATAATCATATCTTTAAGTATTTTTCCATTAAGTTCCGTTATTATCAAAAGAAGCCCCCCTACTATTCCTCTACTCTTATACTTTCTACAAAAACATTGATTTTTTTGACCTTTAAGCCCGTCATGGACTCCACTTTATATTTTACATTGCTCACAATATTCTCACAAATAGCAGCAATATTTACTCCATATTCAACCATAATATGTAAATCAATAATCATTAAATTGTCCTCAATGGTCACTTTAACCCCTCGATTAAGATGTTCTTTTTTTAATAAACTGACCAGTCCGTCTGTTTTATTGCGTGATGCCATGCCTACTACACCATAGCATTGTGTAGCAGCTATTCCTGCCATCCTGGCAATAACATCCACAGGCATAATAATATTTCCATAAGCATTCTCTATCTTTCCAGGCATAAAGCTTTTACCTCCGTCAAATATTTTTGAGTGTTAAGAAAAACTATTTTCCTCTTCTTTTATTTTAATCATTATACAATAATTTTAATACAATATTACGATGAAAGCTACCCCTAATTTTATTTCGATTGCATTTATATTTTATATAAACCCTTGCAAAATACTATTTTGTCTGATAAAATATTAATGTTTTATGAATTACGGTAATAACCCGGTTCTTTTTAAGGAGGTGTATATAGATGGCAAGTTGCGATATTTGCGGAAAAGGTGTGAGTTTCGGGATTAAATTAAGCCACTCACATAGAAGAACAAACAGAACCTGGAAACCTAACATAAGGTCTGTAAAGGCTATTGTAAACGGTACACCGAAAACCCTTAAGGTATGTACACGTTGCTTACGTTCAAACAAGGTAACAAGAGCAATATAATGTAAAAGAAAAAGGCAGAAAGGGCAAATTCCTTCTGCCTTTTTCTTCTAATATGTATTCACCTAGTGCATCCTAAACACAACTTTAAGAAATCTTCCTAAAAACTTAGGTACTTTTAATACTACAATTTTCATAATAACACCTCACCCAATTTTTATTTCCTTCTATCCCTTCGTCAAAAATAACCACCCTATTGCTATAAGAATTGCGCCTTCAATGACAACCAGCACTTGAATGGGTATGACAGAAGCGAGCAAAATACCACCGCCAACGGCTCCCAAAAGAAGGCCCAGGGTCTTTCGTCTACCGGCCATAAAAAAAGCCCACCTCCTATTAATATTATATTCGGTAAGCTTTTTTTGGTGATAACTTTAGTCCTTTGCTTTTATAATTAATAACAACCCTTCTTTTAAACTTATTTCTGCATGGTTATCCATAAAAACATTACTAACCCCATAGGAAATCCCTAACGGTATTTTTGCATCGGAAAGCTCATAATAAAGGCCCTTCGTGGTCACTCCTTCAACATATTCCGTTATTGGCAGCAGGGATACCTTCTCTCCGATTTCACCGGTCAATTTTATCCTGTCTTTTACTAAATATATTTCATTATGTTCATCAATAATTTTTCCTTTCGCACCTCTGTCAAGAATATACTTTAACAAACATACATTGGCAAACGAATGGTCAAATCGGCTCCCTAAACAACCAATCATGGTAACTTCCTTGCATTTTCTATCAAGCGCATATTCGATGGCCAATTGCGTATCCGTCTTATCTTTTTCTACGGGATATGTTAAAAATTCTATATTTCGTTTCATAAAAATCTTTCGAATATTCTCGTTGATGGAATCCAGGTCACCGATTACCACATGAGGAGCCAACCCCATACGATATGCGTGCTCTGCTCCGCCATCCGCACATATAATCAAATCTGCCGAAAATGCTAATTTTTTAAAATAATCATAATGATGAATGTTTCCGTTTGAAATAATCAGCGCTCTCATTTACTCCTCCAAATCTTTTGACAGTGCTTTTAAACTCCGGATGGTTGCAGAGACATCATCCGAATGATATATGGAAGAACCTGCAACAATGACATTGGCACCGGCACTTGTCACTTCATAGATATTATCCGGTCCAATACCGCCGTCCACCTCAATATCAATAGGGTTTCCGACGTGATCAATCATAGCTTTCAATGAAATAATCTTCTTGGTCATAGAAGGAATGTACTCTTGCCCACCAAACCCCGGATTAACGGTCATCAGCAACACCATGTCCACATCATCCAAAATATATTCTATGGTGCTTAAAGGCGTACCGGGATTTAAAGCCACACAGGCTTTTGCACCAAAGTCCTTTATCATTTGTATACATCGGTGAATATGGTTAGTTGCTTCTACATGAACGGAAATAATATCTGCACCGGACTTTACAAATTCTCCAATATATTGTTCAGGATTGCTAATCATTAAATGCACGTCAAAATGCAGCTTACTCCATTTTCGTATACTTCTTATCACAGGCATCCCTATTGAAATATTCGGAACAAAGTGCCCATCCATGACATCAATGTGCAGGTAATCGGCACCTCCTGCCTCCACCTTTTCAATTTCGCTCCTAAGCATGGAAAAATCCGCCGCCAAGATGGACGGAGCTATTTTTATCATTTTTTCCACTCCTTTATGTCTTTCAACCGGTTATAAAACTGTACATAACTTTGATGCCTTGAAGGAACAATATCCCCGTTTTTTAATGCTTCCAGTACTGCACAACCCGGTTCAACCGTATGAGAACATCCGTTAAATCGACAATACGGAATATACGGTTCAAATTCTCTAAAATAATATTGCAGCTCGGTTGCTTTCACTTCAGTTAATTCAAAACTGCTAAATCCCGGCGTATCCACAACATAACCTTCATTTTCCAACTCAAGCAGTTCAACATGTCGTGTGGTATGTTTACCACGTTCAATTTTTTTGCTGATATCTCCGGTCTGTAAAGTAAAACGGCTGTCAATAGCGTTTAATAAGCTGGATTTTCCCACTCCCGAAACTCCTGCAAAAGCCGTTATTTTATTTTTTAATAAGTTGCGCAGTTCAGCAATCCCTTCCCTGGTTTTACAGCTTGTACCAATAACTCTATAACCTGCTGATTGATAAATATTATATAAATTCATATATTCTTTTTTATCCGCATCTAAATCAATTTTATTAATGCATACAATAATATCCAGTCTTTTGCTTTCCGCTGCAATCAAAAACTTATCAACAAGCAACAAATTAGGCTCCGGACTGCGTACAGCCAACACCACCAATAATTGATTGACATTGGCAACCGGCGGTCTGATTAATTGCGTTGAACGTGGCAATATTTGCACCACACTGCCCGTAAACGGATCCAATTCAGAAATCTTAATCACCACACGGTCACCTACCAGCGGAATTGTTTCGTCTTTTCTGAATTTTCCTCTTGCTCTGCATTCAATAATGCCGCTATCTGTCTTTACATAATAAAATCCACCTATGCCTTTAATAATAGTACCCTCAGGCATTACTGCGTTTCACCACCGAAATCAATCTCCTGTTTTGCTTGAAAAACGTCATCAAAGTATACTTTTACTTCAACTTTGCCTTGTCCTTGGACCAGTACTTCCACTTGCCCTTCACTGGTATTATGTGTTTTATTGTAAATCACCCTATCATTGGCCGTTACTTTCACTTTTACCGTTTCCTTGTCCTGCGGCAAGTGAATGGTAATCTTTTTCTTTTGCAGTTGCTCAGTCTGCTCCGGTTTTTGAGTCTCTTCAGGTTGTTCAGGCATCCCTTGACTGATTACCAGGTCAACGGTGGTTTTTTCTTCCACTTCTTCACCTTCCGGTCTGCTTTGGCTGATTACCGTATTTTTAGGCTTGTCGCTCTGCTTTCTTGTAACATTGCCCGGTATCAATCCTGCCTGATATATACTGTTGATGGCTTCCTGCTCTGTTTTGCCTATTAAATTAGGTACTCTAACCATCTTAATCTCTTTACCGGTACTGACGTAGAGCGTCACCACATCTCCCGCTTTGACTTCCACACCTGCTTCCGGTACATGGCGAATCACCACGCCTTCCGGAACTCTTTCGCTTGATTCGTTAATAACCTTATATTTCAAATTTTCACGACCTAATTCAATTTGCGCCTGCCTGTATTCCATATTAGTTAAGTCAGGCAATTTAATCTTTTTAGCGCCCAAACTTACAACCACTTTTATTTCATGAGGAAGTTTGACTTTTGTCTTAGGGTTTGGCTCCTGTGAAATAATCCTTCCTTCTTCTACTTCCGGATCATATACTTCTTGCTCTTTTACAATTGTAAACTTGGAATTGGCAAAAAGCCTTTCTGCCGTTTTAAAATCCTGTCCGATTAAATCAGGTACCACTTGTTCGGTATCGTCTGAACTAAATATTCCCGGATTAAATGCTTTTATGATTGCAAAAGATGCAAAACCTATAATGATAACCGAAGTAATAATGGCTAAAATAACGGCAACTTTATCTTCTTTGGGCATCTTCTTTTTCTTTTTACCCGACACCGGCATGTCCCCGCTTTCATCTTTCACATGAACGGCCGGTATCTTCTGGGTAGGAAAAGAATCAATTTCATCATCATTGTCAGCAATATAATCTTCGGGATAATCATATGCGCGGTACAAATCACTAAGCATTGCCGTTGCCGAACTATATCGGTTTCGCTGTTCCTTACTGATGGCTTTTAAAATAATGGATTCAACGGCAACGGGAATATTTTTATTGAGCTCCCGCGGAGGAATAGGTGGTTCCTGAATGTGCTTCATGGCTACTGAAACCGGTCTGTCCCCGTCAAAAGGAACTCTTCCCGTCAACATTTCATACATCACGATGCCCAGCGAATAGATATCCGATTTTTCATCCGTATACCCACCTCTTGCCTGCTCAGGCGAAAAATAGTGGACAGAGCCAATGGCATTACTGCCTATGGTAATAGTGGAAGACGTAACGGCATGCGCAATTCCGAAATCCGTAACTTTCAGCATTCCGTCTTTTGTCACAAGAATATTGTGAGGCTTAATATCCCGATGTATAATATGTTTTTTATGGGCATGTTCCAGGGCAGAACATATCTGAATACTGAAATTAAGTGCTTCTTTCCAATTCATAGGTCCATGTTGGGTAATATATTCCTTGAGCGTTATTCCTTCGACATATTCCATAACAATATAATGAATATCGTCCTGCTCGCCTACATCATAAACCGATACAATATTAGGATGTGATAAGCTCGCGGCTGCCTGAGACTCAATATTAAACCTTCTTACAAACTCTTGATCTTCCGTTAATTCCTGTCTCAAAATCTTTACGGCAACATATCTGTTTAAAAGCCGGCATCTCGCTTTATATACTAAGGCCATTCCACCGCTGCCAATCTTCTCTACAATTTCATATCGATTTCCCAGTATTTCCCCTATCATTGTTACACCTCTTTAAATAGAATTTGTGAAACTCAAAGCCACTACCGTAATATTATCCAAACCGCCCTTATCATTGGATAAGCCTACTAACTTTTCCACTCCACGCTGCATATCAGGGCTGTTATCAATCACCTGAAGGATTTCTTCATCCGTTAACATATTTGTCAAACCATCCGTGCAAATCAATAAAATGTCCTTTTCCTTACACTTCTGTTTATATATGTCAACCTTTATATCTTCCTCACACCCCAAAGCACGGGTTATCACATGTTTTTGAGGATGATTGATTGCCTCTTCCCTGGTAATACTGCCATTATGAATCAATTCTTCTACCACGGAATGATCGACAGTAATCTGCTTTATTTGGTTATCTCTTATTAGATACGCCCTACTGTCACCAACATGGGCAATATACACGTCATTATTATGTATTAAGCATACAATGGCTGTTGTACCCATCCCTGAGTATTTTTTCTCTTCCAGCGACTTTTGAAAAATAACCGTATTGGCTTTTTTCATACTGGAAATCAGCAGTTCTTCAATTTGTTGCTCCGACATGTCTTCATTATAATGATGATTGATATTGTTTTTAATTTCTTGTATGGCTATCTTGCTGGCAACTTCACCTGCATTATGCCCGCCCATACCGTCGGCAACAATACAGTATCCTCGGCCGGAAGCACTGAAATCCGATATATAATAGCTGTCTTCATTATGCTCTCTTGTCTTTCCTTTATCAGTAAATGCTCCTATCATCATCTAAAATCCCCCACTCTCTTATGTCGCAATTGACCACAAGAAGCATTAATATCACTTCCCAACTCACGTCTTACGGTAGTTGGTATTCCCATTTTCTCAAGCTGGGCTTTAAAACAACGAATTTGCTGTTCTGAACTTTTTGAATATTCTCTTCCTGTTACTTTATTAACAGGTATCAAATTAACATGGCACAAAATGCCTTTGATTTTCATTCCCAATTCCCTTGCATGTTCTACGCTATCATTAATCCCTGCAATCAGAGCATATTCAAAAGTAATTCTTCTTTTGGTTTTTTCAGTATATAATTGACACGCATGCAGCAAACTTTCCATGGAATATTTCCTGCTGACAGGCATAATTTCATTTCTTACGGCATCATTAGGAGCATGTAATGATATTGCTAACGTAATAGGTATATTTTCTTCCGCCAACTTTTGAATCCCTTCTACCAAGCCACAAGTGGATAAAGAAATATGACGATATCCAATATTTAATCCTAACGGATGATTAACATTTTTTAAAAACTTAACCACATTTTCATAATTATCCAGTGGCTCACCAATCCCCATCAGAACAATATTGGAAATTCTTTCACCGATATCTTTTTGAATAAAAATAATCTGATCCAACATCTCTCCTGCAGTCAAATTGCGAACCAACCCTCCTATGGTGGAAGCACAAAAGTTGCAACCCATCCTACAGCCTACCTGTGTAGATATACAGATAGTAATCCCATGTTCATATCGCATAATCACACTTTCAATAAAATTCCCGTCGGATATTTTCAGTAAATATTTTATGGTTCCGTCTATCTTTGATTGATGTTTTTCAACAATCTCAACGGTACTGATAGAACTGTTTTCGCTCAATTGTTTTCTTAAATCTTTGGGAATATTCGTCATTTCATCAAAACCCTCTATGCCCGCATGAAGCCATTGAAAAACCTGCTTTGCACGATACTTTTGTTGGTTGAGCCCTACCAAAAACCATTCCAATTCTTCAAATGTAAGATCTTTTAAATTGATCTTTTGTGCCAAACTTTTTACTCCCTTCGCCTTAATTTGCACATAAAGAAGCCGTCTGTTCGATGAATATTGGGATAAAGCTGCACATATCCCTGTTTTAATGAATCGGTGTCAAGCTTTTGAGAAAAATACGGTTGTATATTCTCTACAACAAAATCGGGATGACTATCCATAAACTCACGAATAATATGAATGTTTTCTTCTTCTTGTATGGTACATGTGCTGTACACCAAACATCCGCCTTTTTTTACATATTGAGAAGATGCATGAAGGATTCTTTTTTGCAATGAGGTAATGCTGTCCAAATCTTCGTTTGCCTTATTCCATTTAATATCAGGTTTCCTTCGAAGAATCCCTAATCCTGTACACGGGGCATCCACCAGTACCTTGTCAGCCTGATTAAAATATTCTGCAACTTCTTGGGTAGCGTCCTGCAACTCTGCCCTAATAATATTGAAACCTAACCGATTAGCCGTATTTCTTACCAATTCTATTTTGTGCTCATGGATGTCCCAGCCCAGAACCGTACCCTGGTTTTTCATGAGTTGTGCAATATGGGTTGTTTTTCCACCCGGCGCACAACAGACATCCATAACAAATTCTCCTGGTTGAGGGTCCAATACTTTAGATACCAGCATAGAGCTCTCATCCTGAACCTGAAAGAATCCTTTTTTAAAAGTTTCCAACTCCTCAATATTTCCTACATTGTTTAATAATAACGCTTCACTGCAATACCGACCCGGGACCGCCTGTACCCCTTCCTGTTCCAAATACCGTATCAGTTCTTCCCTTGTAATTTGTAAGGTATTAACCCGGACACTTAAATCTGCCACCTGATTACTTGCAGCACACAAAGATTCCGTAAACTCATATCCATACTGAATGACCCACTTTTCTATTAACCACTCCGGAAATGAATATTTTATTTTCAAATATTCCATTGGTTGTTCCTTTTTATCCGGAAAGCTTATATTATTCTTATTGCGTGATATGTTCCTAAGTACGGCATTTACATATCGGACAGAACCCTGATGTCCATACCTTTTGGCTAAATTAACACTTTCATTGCAGGCTGCCGAATCGGGAATCCTGTCTAAATAAACAATTTGGTAAATTCCCATCCTTAATATATTCAATATCCACTTGGAAAGCTTATTGATTTTAATACTTGAAAACTGCTCTATGATATAATCCAAGGTAATTTTATATTTTATAATCCCATATATCAGTTCTGTAACAAGCGCTCTATCCGCTATTTTATAATCCGTGTCTTTTAAATATTTCTTTAGTGCAATATTGGTATACGCATGATTGGTTTCTATTTCATTTAAAATTTTTAATGCCGTTTCTCTTGGTGAAATATGATTCATTGCTATTCTCCTAATCCCTTCTCCTGTTGGCAAGAAATACAAGCCTTAACAAATTTGCAATACCTACTGCCGCTGCTGCAACATAAGTCAGTGCTGCAGCATTCAGAACTTTTTTCGTGGGCTGCAATTCTTCCCTGGATAGAAATCCTTTCTCTTCCAAAATTTCAAGCGCCCTCCTGCTTGCATTGTATTCTACAGGTAAGGTAATAACCTGAAATGCCACCACGGCAGTAAACAAGATAATCCCCAGATTGACAAGCGGCGCCCAGCCAACGATAAGCCCTAAAATAGCAAGAGGAATAGCCACCTGTGAACCTACATTGGCAACAGGAACCAAGTTGCTGCGAATCACCAACGGTGCATAGGAATGTTGATGCTGTATCGCATGTCCTGTTTCATGTGCCGCTACCCCGACAGCCGCAACCGAACTACCGGCATAGACCGACTGTGAAAGTCTGACTACCTTTTTTCTGGGGTCGTAATGGTCGGTTAAATTTCCCCTTATCATCTCAACAGCTACATCGTACAAACCATAACTGTCAAGTATTTCTCTTGCGATCTGAGCTCCGGTATATCCCCGAATATTTCTTAGACTCGAATACTTGGCAAAGGTTCCTTGGACTCTGCTTTGAGCATATAAAGCAAAAAGCAAAGCCGGCATAACCAATATGATATAATAGGAATCCACACCGTATAACATAAGATCACCTCATTCATTAATTTCCCCGTTTTTCTTAATTTAATTGCTTTTTTTATTTTTTTATTGACATCTACCGTTATATCTATACAAATCACGAGGCATTATTTTTTAATATTTCACCGAACTTTATGACATGTCCTCTTAAATACTCATCTACAGTCATTCTTTTCCCTCCTGCAAATTGTATCTCCCAAACGGCCACTCTGTTTCCGTCTCCTGCTTGAACAATGAGCCCCTGCCCCGGAATATATTCTATAATGGTTCCGGGTAAAACCTGCTTATCTCCGGGTAAAACATTTACGGAATATATCTTCATCACTTGGCCTTGATAATAAGAATAGGCCACCGGCCATGGATTTAATCCCCTGACCAAATTTTTAATTTCCTGCGCACTTTTTGTCCAGTCAATTAAAGCCATACGCTTATCTAACATCGGTGCATAAGTGGCACTCTCATGTTCCTGCGGAACTCGCGGCGCTATCCCTTTTTGAATCAACTCAAGCGTATCATGTAACACTTCCGCACCAAGAACCGATAATCGGTCATGAAGTTCCCCTGCTGTTTCATTATCGCCAATCGTTATTTCTTTTTTTAGTATCATATCGCCTGTATCCAGTCCCTCATCCATATACATGGTTGTAATACCGGTAATGGATTCGCCCTTGATAATACACCACTGTATCGGTCCTGCCCCCCGGTACTTAGGAAGCAAGGAGGCATGAACATTAATACAGCCGTATTTGGGATAATCCAATATATACTTAGGCAGTATTTTCCCATATGCTACCACAACAATAAGATCCGGTTGCAAAGAAAGAAGTTGTTCTTTAAATGCTTCGTTTTTTAACGTAACCGGTTGAAATACCGGTATATCATGCTTCATGGCATATTCTTTTACGGGCGGAGCCGCCAGCTTGTGTCCTCTCCCTTTGGGTTTATCAGGTTGAGTGACAACCCCCACAATATTATATTGATCGTTTATTAACTGTTCAAGACATGGTACTGCAAACTCCGGCGTCCCCATAAATAGTACCTTCATATTTTCACCTCTCATCAGGATCTACATATCTTACTACTTTATCCACAAAGAGTATACCGTCTAAGTGGTCAATTTCATGGCTGATGGCAATGGCTAATAATCCTGTTCCTGTAATGGTTATCGGTTCACCGTTTCTGTTTAATGCTTCCACCACCACCTCGACAGGTCTTTCTACTTCGCCCCATTTACCCGGCACACTAAGACATCCTTCCACTTCTAACTGAGTTCCTTTCTGGCTGATAATTTTCGGATTAATTAATTCAAGGGGTCCGTCCCCTACATCAATGACAACCACCCGTTTTAACACTCCTACTTGTGGTGCGGCCAAACCTACGCCGTTAGCATCTTTCATGGTTTCTATCATATCATCCAACAGCGTAATAACGTTTTTATCAATTTTGTCTACCGGACGGCTTTTCTTGCGAAGAATATCGTCTCCTAGTTTTCTGATCATTCGAATGGCCATTTTGCTCCTCCTAATAAAAATTTATGGGATTGATATCAATAATAACATTCAAATCAGTTTTATTATTATATATACCATAGTGAGCTTGAAGTATATCATCTAAAATATTACGTATTTCAACACAATCCAAACATTTAATTAACACTCTCCATCGATATTTGCTTTTTATTTTGGATATGGCACAGGGAACCGGTCCGAATATTCCTTTACATAAATTATTATATCCCTGACTGAATATCTTTTGTTTAAAATCCAAGGTAATATCATTAATTTTTTGTTCAACGGCTTTTTCATCCACACCTGTAACCAAAATGGATACAATTTGCGAAAACGGAGGATAATCAAGCTGCTTGCGCATCCTAATCTCTGTTTCGTAAAAAGAAAGATAATCGTGATTTTTTGCCAACTGAATGGTATAATGTTCCGGCTGATAGGTCTGAATAATTGCTCTGCCCTCAATATTTCCCCGTCCGGCTCTGCCGCACACTTGAGTAATCAGTTGAAAGGTCCTTTCCGTAGAACGATAATCATCAATATTCAAAGACATATCCGCCGCTAATACTCCTACCAAAGTAACATTCGGAAAATCCAGTCCTTTGGATACCATTTGAGTACCGATTAAAATATCTATTTTTTGATTCTTAAACATCTCCAGTATTTTTTCATGGGAAAATTTACTGCTTGTTGTATCCACATCCATTCTTAAAACAGAAGCTGTTGGAAACAATGCCTTTACTTCCTGTTCCACTTTCTGAGTACCGACCCCGAAATGTCTGATGTATTTACTCCTACATGCAGGACACTTTTCAACATTACGCATGCTGTAACCGCAATAATGACACATAAGTCGATTGCTGTTAATATGATAAGTAAGAGAAATATTGCAGTTAGGACAGGTCAGCACGTGCCCGCAATTTCGGCAGGAAACAAATGTTGTAAACCCTCTTCTATTTAAGAATAATATGGTTTGCTCATGATGTTTCAAATTATGCTCTATGGCATGTTGCAACTCCGTACTAAAAATTGATTTATTCCCGCACATAAGCTCCTGCCGCATATCTACAATGTCTACCTCCGGAAGAGGAGCCTCATTATACCTCTTGGTCATCTCTAACAACAAATATTTTCCTGTCTTTGCTTTATAATAACTTTCAATAGTGGGTGTCGCCGATGCCAAAAGCACCACAGCATTCTCAAGCCGGCTTCTCTGTTCAGCAACCTCTCTGGCATGATACCTTGGAGCCGTTTCAGATTTATAGGTATTCTCATGCTCCTCATCTAAAATAATGATGCCCAAATTATGAAAAGGCGAAAAAATTGCCGAACGCGCCCCCACAACCACATCTACTTCACCGTTTTGCACCTTTTTCCATTGATCATACCTCTCACCTAACGATAATCCGCTGTGAAAAACTGCCACCCTGGAACCAAATCTGCTTACAAAACGTTCTACCATCTGTGGAGTAAGGGATATTTCAGGTACCAATACAATGGCTTGCTTACCTAACGAAATGGTATGTTCTATTACCTGAAGAAAAACTTCGGTTTTTCCGCTTCCCGTTACCCCCCTTAACATAACGGTAGAAGGAATACCATTTCTTACTTTTTCATTAATTAATTGTATCACATTTTTTTGTTCAGCGGTAGGTGTAAAAGCAGTGGTTCGTTGATATTTTCGCTCATCATACGGATTACGTACGATGGCCTGCTCCCGATAGTTAATAAGGCCTTTTTTATACAGCGTATTCACCGTACTGTAAGACCCCTGTGAAAACATCACCAAATCAGATACTGCAACTGCTCCCGTTTGAAGTAATATTTCCAGAATTCTTACCTGGGCCGGCGCACGCCTGCCCACGCTGTCTATATAATCCAAGACTTCTTCTTCGCTAACCGCCAAATAAGCAACACGTATCGTTTTATCTTTCACGGGAGAAAAACATTTATGGATAACGGTAACAATCCCTTTATCCCTTAACGTATTGACAGACTTTCGCAGGTAATTGCTTTGAATAAGCAAAGCCAATTGGCTGTATTCAATGCTTCCGCCGCTTTCCATCAGAATACTTACAATCTGTTTTTGAATTTTTGATGTTTTAATGCGGCTGTTTATGTATTGTTCATCCACATTTGGATGGATTGTTATCCATTCCTGGAGTTTCAAACCGATGCCAGGTGGTATGATTACTTTTAATGCCTCGTACAACGTGCACAAATATCGGTGCTTCATCCATTTGGCCAGCAACAACATTTTTTCATTAAATAAAGGTGTTTCGTCAATTACTTCACTTATATTTTTCAATTGTGCAACCTCACTGCGATTGGTAATATTTACAACAAACCCTTCCACCTTTTTATTGCTTCCGCCAAAAGGAACCAACACCCTTACTCCCAATTGTACTTGCTGTAGTTTATCATCAGGAATGATATAATGAAAGATTTTATCAACATTTCTGGAAGGATTATTGATGATTACTTCTGCGATATTATTTTGGAACATCGGTATCATCTCCTTAAAACGAAACAGCCCATCGTAAAATAAACCTTGATGGGCAAAATGTAAATTATATCATAAAGTACCAACATATTTCCTACATTGGATACACCGTTCATATATTCCTACACAACGGACGCCATATATGGCGCCCCTACAAATGTAGCTATTACCATACAGCAACCTATATACCTCACTAATATATATCAGCAATCTTTACGCGGGCGACCACAGGTCGCCCCTACAGTATAACAATTTATTCATATATGAACGCATTTACATGTTCCTTCTGCAATTATGCAGCCATTCCTGGATAACGACTTATCCAATATATGAACATGTATCTACTGTAGGGACACCATACATGGTGTCCGTGACATCAGGACATTCTTTCATAAATACAATCAACCTATATTCATCCATTACAGACATAGATTCACCAATTAATAGTTTTTGCTTCTATATACCTGCAATGCCTTATCTAAAATAATATGTGCCAATTGTTCTTTGCTCATCTTAGGCACATCTTCAATACTGCCGTCCCTGCCGATAATCTTTACAATATTGGTGTCGCCGGCAAATCCTGCGCCTTCCTGAGATAAATCATTGGCCACAATAAAATCCAAATTCTTTTTCACAAGCTTCTCCTTTGCATACTTTTCCAAATCCTGAGTTTCCATGGAAAATCCGATTAACACCTGATGATGATGTATTTTGGAACCCAATTCCGCTAAAATATCCGGGTTCTTAATAAGCTTGATATCTGTCGTTTCATCTTTTTTCATTTTATGAGCGCTTACCTCTGCCGGACGATAATCTCCCACCGCCGCAGACTTTATAATAACGGATGCCTCTTTATAATGTTCCATTACTGCGTAATACATATCAAGGGCAGATTCAACAAATATGGTATGAATTCCGTTAATTGATTCTAAAGAGGTAGGACCGCTAATTAACGTTACATCCGCTCCTCTGTATTTTGCAGCCTTGGCAATGGCATAACCCATTTTCCCGGAAGAATAATTGGTAATAAATCTTACCGGGTCCAAAACTTCTCTGGTTGGGCCCGCAGTGACCAATACTCTTAAACCTTTCATATCCTTTGGGAAAGCTATAGTTTGAAGTATTTTTTCCACAATATCGTTGATCTCCGCAAGTCTGCCCTTTCCAATATCTCCACAGGCAAGACGGCCATAGGAAGGCTCCACAAATAAATAGCCCAATTGTTCCAGTTTTTTTATATTTTCTTGAACAATAGGATTTTCGTACATATTACAGTTCATGGCCGGTGCAAAGATTACAGGACTTTTGGTAGCCATAATGGTGGTAGACAACATATCGTCCGCTATCCCTGCAGCCACTTTTCCTATAATATTTGCAGTAGCAGGTACAATGACAAAAAGATCCGCTTTCTGAGCAAGAGAAATATGTTCAATTTCCCATGTCCGAGGCTCCTGAAACATATCACTGACAACATAATTTTGAGACAGTGATTGCAATGTTAACGGTGTAATAAACTCGCAAGCCGATTTTGTCATAATTACATGTACATTAGCTCTTAATTTCTTTAAACGGCTTACAAGATCCGCGGCTTTATAGGCTGCAATTCCGCCGCAGATTCCTACTACCACCGTTTTGTCCTTTAGCATTGAACATCATTCCTTATTTGATGGATTCTTTGGTCCTTGTATATTTTATTTTTCCTCGTGCAATTTCATTCACTGCAACAGTAACTGCTTTATCGGAATCTACATGCACAAGTTTTGGAGCACCTTCCACGATTTTTCTTGCCCTTTTTGCAGTAACAACTACCAAAGTGTACCTGCTATCAACATGTTGCATTAAGTCACCAATTGCAGGATATATCATATGTCACACACCTCTTTTATGAATTCATAATTTCTTTCGATTCTGCACTTTTCTGCAATAATAATTGCTTCAAGTTTTTCTACGGTTTTATCAATGTCATCATTCACTACAATATAATTATATTTCTTCATATATTCCATTTCAAGCTTTGCGGTATTCAAACGCTCATGAATGACTTCTTCGGTCTCGGTTCCACGGTTCATAATCCTATTTCGCAATTCTTCAAGAGACGGCGGAAGCATAAAAATATATACGCCCTCCGGATACTCGCTCCTTATTTTCATGGCGCCCTGCACTTCAATTTCAAGGATCACGTCTTTCCCTTGATTTAACATGTCTTCTACCGCTTTTCTGGGAGTACCGTAATAATTCTTGCAAAAAACCGCCCATTCCATGAACTCGTTATTCTGAATCATTGTTTTGAATTCTTCTTTGGATTTAAAATAATAATTAACGCCTTCAACCTCGCCTTTTCTTGGTGGCCTGGTTGTCGCCGATACAGACAAAAAGATATTGTTATTTTTTTCTATTAACGCTTTACAAACAGTACCTTTCCCTGTGCCGGACGGACCGGAAACCACGATAAGTAACCCCTTATTCTTCATCTTCAATAATCTCATCCTCTACTGGTACATTGTCCTTAGCCGTCAACCTATGAGCAACCGTTTCAGGCTGCACAGCGGAAAGTATAATATGATCGCTATCGGTAATAATAACAGCCCTTGTTCTTCGTCCATATGTAGCATCAATCAGCATTCCGCGTTCTCTTGCTTCCTGAATAATTCTTTTAATAGGAGCTGATTCAGGACTTACGATAGCAACCAGCCTGTTGGCTGAAACAATATTCCCAAAACCTATATTAATTAACTTCATACAAATACCTCCTAAAGTTATATATTACACTTCACTCAATATTTTGGACTTGTTCTCGCAGTTTTTCCAATTCTGCTTTTACTTCCACAACATACTTTGATATCTGCAAATCATTGGCTTTAGCGCCGATGGTGTTGATCTCCCTGTTCATCTCTTGGATTAAAAAATCCAACTTTCTGCCTACCGGCTGATCACTATCCAAAACTTGTTCCATTTCATCTAAATGACTTTTCAGTCTTACAATTTCCTCTGTTATACTGATTTTATCTGCAAATATAGCAACTTCTGTCAGTATCCTGTTTTCATCAACAGGAATATCACCCAGCAGCTCTTTTATCCGTTTTTCTATTTTTTGGGTATATTCACTTACCACTTGAGGAGATCTTGTTTCAATTTCGTTTATCACATTTAAAATATAAGTTCTTCTGTCTAACAGGTCTTTCCTAAGTCGCATTCCCTCTCTTTCTCTGGAAGCTAAAAACTCTTGTATAGCTCCGTCCAGTAACCTTTTCACTGACATCCATAGTTCTTCCTGGTCCTCTTCTTTTTGTTTGACCTTAAAAATGTCATGATATCTCGCCACACTGGAAACGGAGATGTCATCTTTTATACCGTAACGGTCCCGAAGCTGATATAAAGCTTCTATGTAACTTTTTGCCAATCCTTCATTAAGATATACCGTCGCATCTTCTTCTCCATAAGATTCAATGGATATATATACATCTATTTTACCTCTTGAAATATAATTTTGTAAATACTCACGTATTCGATCTTCTAAAAAAGAATAGTGTCTAGGAATCCTAATGGAGAAATCGGCATATCGATGATTGACGGATTTGATTTCTACCTCCATATCCTTATGATTTTCTTGAAGTTCATTTCTTGCATATCCTGTCATACTCCTTATCATGCCATGTGTCACCATCCACTCTTATGTATTATAACACAAAATACAAGAATTAAAATATGTTTTCAATTAATTTTATCAATAAAATAATAAATGTCAACACCCTGTACATGTTCTACAAAATAAATTATAATATATTGTTATAACAATCAAAAGTAAATTTTTTTCGTTGGTAAAAAAATTTTACCGCTTACAAATCATTATAGGAGTGATTTTATGCCACTTGACGGTATTGTAGTAAATTGTTTGGTGAATGAATTCCATCATCAATTAATCAACAGTAAGATAGAAAAAGTTTATCAACCTGAAAAAGATGAACTGATATTGCTTATAAGAAATAAAGGAAAAAATGAGCGTTTGCTTTTAAGTGCCAGCTCAAACAATCCCCGAATTCATTTTACAACCACAAATAAACAAAATCCTGACGTACCGCCTATGTTTTGCATGCTTCTTAGGAAGCACCTAACCGGTGGAAAAATAATTGACATAAAGCAACCGAATTTTGAAAGAATTGTTGAATTAATTATTGAATGTTACAATGAACTGGGAGATTTAACAATAAAGAAACTCGTCATCGAAATCATGGGCCGCCACAGCAATATTATTTTGACCGATTCCGATGACAAAATTATAGACAGCATTAAACATATTGATATGAGTATAAGCAGTGTAAGACAAATTCTTCCGGGGCTGACTTATACCCTTCCGCCGTCTCAAGGAAAAAACAATCCTATGGAATGTACCAAGACAGATATTTTAAACGTAATATTGAATGAACATGACGGCATTAAGGTAGATAAGTCTATTGTTAATCATTTTACCGGAATCAGTCCGTTAATTGCCCGGGAAATTTGTCATCTTGCTTTTAACAATACCGACTTATATATAGGTGAACTGAGTCCGGAAGATAAACAACATATTTGCCAACATATTTTTAATCTGTTTCAGCAGATAAAAAATGCGGAATTTAAGCCAATCATACTGACTGATTCAGACACAAAAAAAATCTCTGATTTTTCTGCATTGCCCATAAAACAATACAGCAATCGAGATATTGTTCCATATGAATCCATCAATCAAGTTCTTGACGAATTTTACGTAACACGCGATTTGCAGGAAAGAATTAAACAAAAATCCACCGATTTACTAAAAGTCATCAGTAATAATTTAGACCGATGCAGAAAAAAATTGGCTTTGCAGCAGGAAAAACTGAAAGAAGTGGAAAATCGGGAACAATTTAAATTATACGGCAATTTAATCACCGCCAACATATATAGGATTTCCAAAGGGATGAAAGCCGTTGAAGTGGAAAATTTTTATGACAGCGCCTGCCCTATGATTTCCATACCGTTAGACCCTGAACTGACCGCTTCCGAAAATGCTCAAAAATATTTTACCAAATATACAAAAGCCAAAAATGCCGCTGAAACGGTTTCCGAACAGATGAAATTAACCTTGGAGGAAATCGAATACCTGGAATCCGCTTTTGATTTATTGTCCCGCGCAGAAAGCGAGCAGGATATCAACGAAATCAGAGCTGAGCTCGAGGAACAAGGTTATGTAAAAAGAAGAGACAAAACTCGACTAAAAAAGGCTGAAATGCCTTCCAAACCCATTCAATTTATAAGTTCTGACGGATTTGAAATTTTAGTGGGGAGAAACAATAAGCAAAATGATTATCTAACATTACGAATGGCACATAAAAATGACCTATGGCTTCATACAAAAAACATACCGGGTTCTCATACTATCATCCGGGTAGGGAATAAAAAAAGCATTCCTGATTCCACCTTATTTGAGGCCGCCGTCCTTGCGGCTTATCATAGCAAAGGAAAAACATCGTCCAATGTTGCCGTGGATTATACCACCGTGAACAATGTAAAAAAACCTTCCGGAGCCAAACCCGGGATGGTAATTTATGAAAATTATAAAACCATATATGTAACACCGGATGAAGAATTGGTGGAGAAGTTGAGAAAGTAATTGGGCGAATACTGTTCGCCCCTGATACAATATAGTGTGTTCTTCGTTACAATATGGCATGTATCTATGGGCGATTCCTGAATCGCCCCTACAGTGGATACAGATTCATATATGGATAAATTTTTTTATTCTGAGCGCTACAGAGTCACGGTGAAGGCAGATAGACATTTAGGCAAAAATACCACGGACGGTATTTTTAGCAGCACCTGCAACATGGACGTTGCATTGCTGCGGCCTAAATGGATATCTGACGAGCCGATGAGTCTGTGCACGAGGAATACAGATTTAGGAATATATGAACGGTATCCACTGTAGCAGACATCCATTAATTAATAATTTAATCCGGCAATTGTTTTTTATAATCCTGATTACTGATTTTATCCATTTCATCTACAATTTCCTGATTGTCAATATCATTGGTGTAATATCCCTCATAATCTGCAAAACCGCCAAGGTCTTGAGGTGAATCGGAACTGCCGTATTTCATTAAATCATTAAACTGATCCATGCCTTCATGTTCATCATCCGTCGGTTCCGGAACCCTCATATGTTTTCTTCCAAGAGTAGCCCGCATTACCGATTCTTCAACAGGTCTGCCGTCCGCCAAATAACTCATATCAAGTTTTTGTTTTTCCTGACATTCTACACATAATCTTGCGGCAGGCACGATTTCAAGCCGTTCTTCCCCTATTTCTTTGCCGCAAAATTCACATTTGCCATAACTTCCGTCTTCAATTCTTCTTAATGCATCATCAATCTCTTTGATATTATATTCTTCATGGACCTGTAACGCCATCCCATGCTCCAAATCAAAAAGCTGTGACCCTGTGTCCGCAGGATGATTGTCATAATTGGAAAGCTCCGTAGCGGAATATTTATCATTTTCACCTGTATTAAACTCTTTCATATTATTAAGTACATTATCATGTTGTCTTTTTTTATTTAAAAGAATCTCTTTAAAATGCTGCAATTTCTGTTTATCCATGTGTAATTCCTCCAAAAGATTTTATGATATATATAATTTTTCCTAAATATCGTTCGCTTATTAGATTTTTCAGTTGGAAGAAAATTCATCAACTAGTTGAAATAATTTTTTATAATATTATATAATTGAAAAAAAAGGTTTGGAGGAATGAACAATGGAATTACGTGCTGATATTGGAGTATTTGGAGGTTCCGGATTTTATTCTCTTTTTAAAAATGTTCAAGAGGTAGAAGTAGATACCCCCTATGGAAAACCAAGCGATAAAATATCCATCGCTTCCATCGGTAATAAAACCGTTGCCTTTTTGCCCAGACATGGCAAAAATCATCAATATCCACCTCATCGTGTACCCTATAAAGCAAATATTTACGCCATGAAAATGCTTGGTGTCCGTCAAATTATTGCGGCAAATGCATGCGGAAGCCTGCAACCTCATATTAAACCCGGAGAATTTGTAATTTGCGACCAGTTTGTGGACAGAACTACAGGAAGAGAAGATACTTTTTTTGACGGACCGGAAGTAAAACATACAAGTGCTGCGGAACCCTATGACCCCAATTTAAGAAAGCTGGCCGTTGAAACTGCTAAAGAACTAAATATCCCGGTTCATGAAAAAGGTACGGTGGTTGTCATTCAAGGGCCAAGATTTTCAACAAAAGCGGAAAGCCGGTGGTTCAGCAGCATGGGATGGGAAGTCATTAATATGACCCAATATCCTGAATGTTATTTAGCCCTTGAAATGGAGATTCCCTATGTGAATATTTCACTGATTACAGATTATGACGCAGGTCTGGAAGGCCGTCCAGACATTAAACCGGTGACCCATGAAGAAGTGATAAAGGTGTTTAATGAAAATATTGACAACGTAAAGAAGTTAATACATAGGATGATTGAGAAAATTGAGTTGTGAACACAAATCAAGGGGAGAACATTGTTCGCCCCTACATTAAAATACATGTTCATATATGGATAAATCCTTTTATTCCAAGTGCTATAGAATCACGGCGAAGGCAAATAGACATTTAGGCAAAAATACCATGGACGGTATTTTTAGCATCACTCGCAACACGGACGTTGCGTTGATGCGGCCTAAATGGATATTTGACGAGCCGATGAGTCTGTGCACGAGGAATACAGATTTAGGAATATATGAACATGTATCCTGTGCGGGCGACCACAGGTCGCCCCTACAGCAAAAACGATTTATCCATATATGGTGTCTCTACACTAAAAATAACATGTTTATAATTTTACCTAACTACTTCTACAGCCAAATTCAATTTTTCTCCGTTAATATTCACTTCGGAATATTCTCTGTCCGCGTTAAAGACGATGTTCAAAGTAAGGGTTTCCTTCTTAATTACATTTTCAAACTTTTTAATGACCTCTGCAAGCATTTCATTGTTAGCCGCATACAGATTAATCTTATCCGATACTTCAAAACCGGATTCTTTTCTCATGTTTTGAACTTTGCTGATGATTTCTCTGACATAACCTTCTTCCCTTAATTCATCCGTTATATGAGTGTCAAGAACCACACCCATTTGTCCTTCCCCTGCAAAGGCAAACCCTTCCAAACCTTGCATGGTAATAAGCACATTCTCTTTGTTCAGTTCTATATCGGTTCCTTCCACGTTAATAGTAACCGTATTTCCGCTTTGAATGGTCTGAGCCAATTCCATCTGATTCCTTGAAGCAATTTCTTTTCTGATACCCGGTATTAATTTACCGTACATTTTGCCTAAAACAGGTAAATTCGGCTTCACTTCAAAATTCACATACTTGGAAAGATCTGCACCGAAAACAATCCGCTTAATATTTAATTCATCCTTTATGATGTCCCCATAGTAATCGGAAATTTCAACGGTATTCACCAACATTTCCGAAAGAGGCTGTCTGTTTTTAATATTGGCAGCACTTCTTGCACTTCGCCCTAACTTAACTAATTTATAAGCAACGTCCATTTCCTGCTCCAACTTTTTATCCACAAGGCCCTCATCATATTCAGGCCATGTGCACAGATGGACACTTTCCGGAGCATTTGGGTCCAGGTTCACCACTAAATTTTGATAAATTTCTTCTGTAATAAACGGTACAAAAGGTGCCGCTACTTTACAAAGAGTAACAAGTACCTTATGCAACGTTACAAAAGCTCCGATCTTGTCATTGTCCATTCCTTCCGCCCAGAATCTTGCCCTGTTTCTTCTTACATACCAATTGGATAATTCATCGGTAAATTCCTCAATGGCTAAAGCCGCCTGCGTTATTCGATAACCGGCTAAATCTTCGTCCACTGTTTTTATCAACGTATTTAATCTGGACAAAATCCACTTATCCATAATATTGTTCGATACAAAGTTTTCATATTTCGTAGGATCAATCTGATCTAGCTCTGCATACAATACGTAGAATGAATATACATTCCAAAGAGTACTGAGGAACTTTCTTTGCGTATCGGCTACATCATCTTCTGAAAACCTTGTGGGCAGCCAGGGAGCACTTGCCGTATAAAAATGCCATCTTGTAGCATCCGCACCTTGATGTTCTATGACGTCAAACGGATCCACCACATTCCCCTTGTGTTTTGACATTTTTAATCCATGCTTGTCTAATACGTGTCCTAAAACCACACAGTTTTCAAAGGAATTGGTATCAAATACGGCCGTAGATATGGCAAGCAACGTATAAAACCATCCTCTTGTCTGATCCACTGCCTCCGATATAAACTGTGCAGGATAAGTAGCCTCAAAAATTTCTTTATTTTCAAAGGGATAATGATGCTGTGCAAAAGGCATGGAACCAGAATCAAACCAACAGTCAATCACTTCATGTGTTCTGGTCATTTCTTTCCCACATTTTTCGCATCTCAATTTTACTTCATCTACATAAGGTTTGTGAAGTTCAATATCTTCAGGCACATTAATTCCCTTTTCTTTTAATTCCGCAATACTTCCTATGCATTCCCTATGTCCACATTCACATTCCCAAATCGGAAGCGGCGTCCCCCAGTATCTGTCCCTGGAAATACCCCAATCAATCACATTTTCAAGAAACTTTCCAAAACGGCCTGTTCTTACATTGTCCGGATACCAATGAATTCGATTATTATATTCAAGAAGTTTATCTCTTAAAGCCGACATCCTGACAAACCAGCTCTCCTTTGGATAATAGAGGAGAGGTGTATCACATCTCCAACAGTGTGGGTAAGAGTGCATGAACTTTTCCGATTTATACAACAAGCCCTTTTCCTTCATATATTCAAGAATTTTAGGATCGGCTTTTTTTACAAACATTCCTGCCCAAGGCTCTACACAGTCAACAAACTTACCTTCCGCATCCACCAGATTAATCAGCGGTAAGTCATATTTTTTGCCGACCATATTATCTTCTTCACCGTATGCCGGTGCAATGTGAACGATTCCGGTACCGTCGGTTAAGGTTACAAAATCCCCATGGACTACATAAAATGCCTTTTTATTTGGCATATAGAACGGGAAAAGCTGTTCATACTCCATTCCCAGCAACTCTTCCCCTTTAAATTCTCTGACGATTTCACACTTTTCCTGAATCACTTTTCCTAATAATTCTTTGGCCAGAATATAGCTTTCTGAACTTACAAATTCATTTTTGTCATCTTCATAATGAACTTTTACTTCCACATAATCATAATCTTTATTCACTGCAAGGGCAACATTGGACGGAAGGGTCCAAGGGGTTGTGGTCCATGCAAGAATATATTTATTGTCTTCACCCTTCACCTTAAACTTTACAAATGCCGTAGCTTCTTTTACATCCTTATAGCCTTGTGCAACTTCATGGGAAGACAACCCCGTACCGCATCTTGGGCAATAAGGAAGAACTTTATGTCCCTTATACAAAAGATCCTTATCCCACATTTGCCTTAATGCCCACCATACGGATTCGATATACTCATTATGATAAGTAACGTATGGATGATCCATATCAATCCAGAATCCGATTCTTTCCGTCATTTCCCTCCACATGTTCACATAAGTGAACACACTTTTTTTACATTCATTGATAAAGTTTTCCACTCCGTATTTCTCAATATCGCTCTTTCCTGAAATTCCTAACTTCTTCTCAACTTCCAATTCCACAGGAAGCCCATGGGTATCCCATCCGGCTTTTCGTAAAACCTTATATCCTTTCATAACCTTATATCTTGGAATCAGGTCTTTTATAACTCTGGTAAGAACGTGTCCTACGTGAGGCTTCCCGTTTGCCGTAGGCGGCCCGTCATAAAAAGTAAAATATTCACCGTCTTGATTTCGTTCAAAACTTTTTTGAACGATGTTTTTTTCTTTCCACAGTTGCATGATTTCTTTTTCCATATCCACAAGTCTTTTGGATGAATCTACTTTTTTGTACATATATAAAAACTCCTTTCTATTGTTTATTGTTTAATTCGTTATTCATCATTCACTCATATTATAGACTTTTTTGCGGGCGACCACAGGTCGCCCCTACGATAAGATAGATATATTTTTACACATTGTATGCGTTCCTTAAATAAAAAAAACTCCATCCCTACAGGACGAAGTTCATTCGCTATACCACCTCTATGGTTTCAAAAAAAACTCTCGAGTACTTTCATACTCTATTCTTTAACGCAGAATTACGGATAAGCCTACTTATTATTTCAGCCATCAACTCCGTGGTGATTTTCCTTAAATCTTCGCTATGGCTTTCCACCAACCGCCACTCTCTATAAGCTACCTATTTAAGTACTTTTCCACTTCATCGTCTTTCAAAAACCATAGTATTAAATTGTTTTACATTATAATACAAATTATGATTCTTGTCAATTATTTTAATACATCAAAAATCATATCCTTTGTAATTTCCGTAGACTGAATTACTTTACCTATCTCTACAGGCAAAATAAATTTCAACTGATTATCCCTTTGTTTCTTATCTTTCAACATCTCGTTATAAACTGCTTCCACATCCACGTTCTCCAATTTGACCGGCAAACCCACCTTCTTTAACAGTGCTGTCATACGGTCATGATCTTCCGCTGAAAAAATATCCATATTACATGCCAACCGGCCTACAGCAACCATACCTAACGATACACACTCTCCATGGAGAAATTGAAAATTATAGACGCTCTCTATTGCATGCCCTATGGTATGCCCAAAATTTAATATTGCCCTTAAGCCCTGTTCTTTTTCATCCTGTTGTACAATGGATGACTTAATCTCACAATTCCTTTTTATAACATAACGTAAGGTCCTTAAATCCAAAGACAGAATCTGGTCCATATTTTGTTCCAAATAATCAAAAAAAGCACTGTCATAAATTACAGCATGCTTAATAACTTCTGCCATACCGGAAACGAATTCTCTTTTTGGAAGAGTTTTTAAGGTACTAATGTTTATATATACAAATGCCGGTTGATGGAATGCACCGATAATATTCTTAGTACCTTGAAAATCCACACCTACCTTGCCTCCCACGCTGCTGTCAACTTGTGCCAAAAGGCTGGTAGGAACCTGAATAAAACGAATCCCTCTCATATAAGTTGCAGCCGCAAAACCTGCCATATCACCGGTTACACCGCCACCAAGCGCTATTATTACCGAATTCCTGTCCAACCGGTTATCAATACATACCCTATAGATATCTGAAATAGTTTTTAAGCATTTGCTCTGCTCTCCTGCATTAAATACAAACTTGCAACATTGTTTTCCGGCATTTGTTAAAATTTGTTCTATGCTTGCAGCATACTCTTTGTCTACGTTACTATCCGTGACAATCAAAAATTTCTTCCAATCCGTTCGTTCTTCCAACAAACGGGACAAATATTCAAAATCATCTTCGAAATAAATAAAATAACTCCGTTCTTTCAAATCAACATATATTTTTTCCACCGTATCACCCGTTCTACAAATAATAGCTACTCATCTAACTTAGTGGCAATATCCTGCATCATATCCAATTGGGCATGGATTAATGCCTCAACTTTTGCCTTATAAGCACCAAAGCTTCTTTTCAATTCTTCATATTTATAATTCAGCTTTGCTATTTCCTGATTGGCATCCGCAATAATTTGACTTGCTTTAAGCTCCGCTTCTTTTATAATATTTTCTGCTTTAGCATAGGCATTCTTCTTAATCTCTTCTCCTGTACTTTGAGCAAGAATAAGGGTATTCTGAAGTGTTTCCTCGATGGATTTATAATGTTGCATTCCTTCGTTAAGGGTTGCAATTTTATCTTTTAATTCAATATTTTCTTTATATAGTTTTTCATAATCTTCCACAACCTTGGTGAGAAATTCTTCCACCTCTATTTCACTGTATCCTAACGGTTTCTTCTTAAATCTTTTATTTTCAATATCTAATGGTGTTAGCATTTCCGTTCGCCCCTTATATATATCGTTTTATGATAATACTGATTCTTCCTTTCCGTGTAAGACCTCCAACACGGTCAACTTGCATCCTTCCATGACCCCGGACGGAAATCACGTCTCCCTCATTAACCTTATAAGAAGGAGATGTTACCGGTTCCCAATTAACATGAACCTTTTCGGATTGAATGTATGCTACACTTTTGTTTCTTGACTCACCTAATCCCGTACTTATAACAGAATCCAGACGCAATGAGGAAACAGTACCTTGAATCATTTTATACTTTTTCTCCGGTAAAATCACATCTTCCAAAACCGTTTCTCGTACCCTAACCGTTAATGAACCCACCTTTTTAAGATTCATCACAATGTAATCCTTAATGTCATGACTGCAAAAACAATAGCAAACGTCATTATGAATAATAATATCACCAATTTTTTCCCTCTTAATGCCCAATCCAAGAATAGCACCCAAAAAATCCCTGTGACTTAATCGGCTAACTTGGTATCCTGTAATCTCCAATAACGCTATAGGAAACTCTTCCCCATCAGATTCCATATAATCCGGAAAAAAAACCGCCATTTTTCTTTCGGCTTCCTCATACCCACCATAAAAATCAAATTTTACATCGTTCATATTCGGTAAATTTTTTTGCAATAAACCTTGCTGACGGGGATCCAGAAAATCCGTATACCTTCGCTCATGATATTTTGTACACAGTTGTATCTGATCAAGTATTTTAGAAATAAAAAGTTTATCTTCCGGTGAAGAAATCCTTTCTAAAAAGCCCTGTTTTACATTTTTCAATTCAGCACTCTCCTAAAACTTTATTATTACTTTTACTAATGGAATGATAATAACATCAATTGCCAACCATACAATCATAGGAGAGAAATCAACCATCATATTGCCGCCTATAGGCGATCGATTAATTAACTCTCTTGCAGGTGCAAGAATCGGCTCGGTTACCTGGTAAACAAATCGAACAAACGCATTATATCTCCCAAGCGGCAGCCAGGAGATAATAGCGCGAATCAAAATTAAAAATTTCATAATTTCCAATACATATATCAGTGTCCTTTGTATCGGATAACCATAAAGTCCTATCATTGAATCCTCCATCTATTTCTAAAATATGAATTCGTTTTTTAGCAGTTCATCATAAATGTCCAATGCTATTTGTATGTCTCATATATTCCACGGAAAAATTCCCTTGTTCCTCAATTCATCTTTAAAATCTCCCATAATGTCCACATTATAAGGTGCAACTAAGAATATACCGGCGGATATTTTCTGTATATTGCCGTCCAATGCATAAACCGCTCCACTTAAAAAGTCTACGATTCTTCTTGCCACATCTTTTTCTACATCCTCCAAATTGATGACAACAGGCTTTTTGCTTTTTAAATGGTCGGCAATATCTTTTGCCTCTTCAAAACTTTCCGGTTGCATAACAACAACCTTTAATTGCGTAGTCGTATGTATATTGACAATTTTGCTTCTCTTATTATATCCTTGATGAACTTCCGGCTCAACATTTAACATTTCATCATCTTCCACCACTTCTTCACTTCCTTCCAAACCTACAAAGTTTAACATTTTATTAATTAGCTTACCCATAAAATGAACCCTCCTACAAAATAATAATTGAGAATGAAAAATGCAGAATGATAATCTGCAATCACCAGTACTGCCTATTCGGCTTAATCACTCTGTTGCTATCATTAAATTGTATTGTTATACTGTCTTGGACCGAATATTGCCGTTCCGATTCTTACAATATTGGCCCCTTCCTCTATGGCAACTTCAAAATCGCCCGTCATTCCCATCGACAGATAATCCATACTAACATTATCATAGTTTTTTTCTGCAATGTCAATGAACAATTTTTTTAAATCTCTAAAATACGGCCTGACTGTTTCAGCATCATCCGTATACGGCGCAATGGTCATCAGCCCTCTTACCTTAACATTAGGCAACTTGCAAATATCTTGAATAACGGCATGACATTCATCCGGTTGAATCCCATATTTGGACTCTTCCCCCGAAATATTCACTTGAATTAATATATCCATTATTTTATTGATCTTTTTCGCTCTTTTATCAATCTCCACCGCCAATTTATAACTGTCAACCGAATGAATCATATCCACCTTATCAATAATATACTTTACCTTATTGGTTTGAAGATGCCCTATAAGGTGCCATTTTAAACCGCTGCTGTTTATCAGGTCGTACTTTTTCATAATTTCCTGAACCTTGTTTTCACCAATATGATGAATTCCCAACTGTATAGCCTGATTAATAATATCAGGCTCAACCGTCTTAGTTACCGCTACAAGAGAGATATCCTCAAAAGTCCGCCCCGACCTTTCTGCAGCTCTCGCTATCCGGTTCTGTATCTCTTGAATATTCCGTTTTAATTGATTGAAGTCTGACAATGTGCCTCAACCGCCCTTATCTAATTAAATTACCGTCTTCAATATTGTTGGATTTCACAATTACTTCATCATACAATAAAATACCATTCTCCGCTAAATTATCTTCTTTTGCAATTAAAAAATCATTATTTTTATATAATATCTCAATTTCTTTAAATCTTGCAATACGATCTCGCACCACATAAACTCCTGTCTTTCCGTCTCGTACCCTAACTGCACTCACAGGGACCTTAAATCCTGAATGGGACTGAAGGACAATATCTACATTAACAATTCTTGATGTATACGATAAATTTACCTCTTTATTGATTAATAATACCACTAATACTTTGCCGTTCTCCTTTTGTGATACGTGATAAACAGAAGCATCAATGAGCCGATCATCCACATCAGGGAAACGGACACCTATATTGTTCCCTACTTTTAAAGATTCAAGCTTGTCCGCATCCATAATAACAGCAAGATACCACTCAAAATTATTAATTACTTTGGCTACCGGTTGCCCCGGCTGAGCCATACCGTTATCCTGTACTTCCGCCTTGTCAATGGCGCCAAAATGAGACGGCAGCATTTGATTAATATTGGCCGGAACCAGTATTTGTTCCAATCCGTCAATATGATAAGAAAATACTCCGGCTTCCTGAGCATACAAATCTACTTTTGCAGCGTTAAGCTGCTTTTCATAGTTTTCTTTTTCTTTTCGCAATGTTTCAAGATTATTGGCTGCTGGACCGTTCTCACCACTTACCGTCAGCTTTTTGTCAAGCAATGCATTAATCTCCTGCTTAATCTGAGATAACTTTTCCGCTTTACGGGTATGAGATATAACGGTAATATCATCAACCTTATGACTAATTTGCATATCCAATTTATGAAGATCTCCCGCAAATAATTCAGCTTGAATCCTATTGTTGTTAATTTCCGCAATTCGATCATTAATATTTTTTATCTTTTCTTGAATACTCGGATCAATCTCCCCTTTATATATGGTTGCAACTTTTGTACCTTTTGAAACTCTTTCCCCCTCATCTACTGCAGGATAAAAGCTACCTGGGGCATTCGAATAAATTAAACTTTCTTCCCTGATAACATAACCAACGGTACTTTCCACTTCCTCTAACGTTCCGTATTTGACAATATCGGTTTTTACAGGGACGGTAAAATATTTATAAATACACCATGCATAGAATAGTCCTACGCATATTACTATAAACTTTGCGTATTTTCGCATTAAAAACTTCCTCCTGGAGACAACACAATACCCATAACTATACAAGTAATATATTTCTACATAAAAAGAGGAATTCCTGCTTTATCATGAAATTTAAAAATATTTATTCATGACCTTTTTCCATTCTAAAATGGAAATTATTCTTTCATATTGCATAATATGAAAGTGACATGAAACTGTTCACGGAGGTAAAGAAATTGAAAAAGATATGCTTTGCCATACTTGCACATGAAAAAAAAACCGTTCTCCAGGATATGATTGAAAACATCCGATATTTTTGTCCAAACAGCAGTATTGTCTTGTACAACGGAGGAAATGATCCCCGTCTATGCCGCAATCTCGGTTGCCCTGTTTGTCCTGACAGCAGAAAAATGAAATGGGGAAATCTTGCCTTATATATGTTGGACGTCATGAAATGGTTAAATAAGGTAAACTTTGAATATGATTATTTAATCAACCTGGATTCCGATGTCCTGTTTATAAAAAAAGGATTCGAGAAATTTGTCATTTCTGAAATGAAAAATACGGATTATATGGCGGTCCGTGCAAAAATTTACAGTGACAAATGGTACCCAGGGCAACAAATGAAGAAAAAATGGTCCAAATGGCAAGGAATTTTTCATACCGATACCTTTTGGGGCTGTTTTAATGTAGGACAAATTTTCAGCAGACAATTTGTCCATAAAATTCTTTCATTCGATAAAATCAATAAGGTGAAAAAAAACATATTAAAACACGGTACTTTTGCACTGGAAGAAATATTATATGTAACACTGGCACAAACATTGGATGTCAGAATGAAAGCCTATCCTAAAGACATGGCACTATATATCCGTTCAAAACCTTATTTTAAGTATTCTGAAATTAAGAAATGTTTAAAATCCGGTGACAGGTGTTTTTTCATTCACCCCGTCCGTCGGGATATGAACGACGGTGCAAGAAAGTACATAAGAAGTTTAAGGCGCAAATATTAATGTAACCAATAACTTCCTTACAGAATAATATATACTGTACTTTACCGAAAGGATGATCCGATATGAAAACCGTGGCAGTTATTGTAGACCGGTTTTTGTTGGATATACGCACATATATTTATGAAGAAATTACTGCAATAAAAAAATACCATGTATTGGTGTTAACTAAGAAAAGAGAAAATAAAGATTTATATCCATACAAAAACGTATATGTATGCAAAAATACTATAAATCCCACAAAAGAATTGGCTGAAATCATTAAAAAAAATAATGTTAAGCTAATTCATGTTAAGTTCGGCACCTCCGCCCTTCAATACTTGGAATTAAAAAAATTAACAGGAGTGCCTCTTGTGGTATCCTTTCACGGTTATGACGCTTCCGGCGTCCTTAACAACCCGGTCGTGCTAAAAAAATACAAAAATAAACTCTTTCGCAAGGCGGACCATATCATAGCTGTATCACAAAAATTAAAAAACAATCTTGTTAAAGCAGGATGTCCGGAAAGTAAAATCACCGTTCTATGGAGTGGAATTGACTTAGAAAAATTTTATTATAAACCAAGAAAAATCAACCGTAACGAACCCGTAAAAATTCTTTCCATAGCGCGGTTAACCAGCGGAAAAGGGCTGACCTACCTAATTAAAGCGTTTGCCAAAGTCGTAAAAGTAAGGCCCAATACCGAGCTTTTAATCATCGGAGAAGGTACTCTTAAATCAAAGTTGAATAAACAAATCTCCGATTTAAATCTCAAACATAAGATAAAAATTAAAGACTTTGTCCCCCATTATAAGGTTCCGGAGATTATGCACCGTCACCATATATTCTGCCTGCCTTCCGTTAAGAAATCCGACGGCACGGAAGAAGGTACACCAAATGTATTAAAGGAAGCGCAGGCAACAGGTATGCCGGTTGTAGCTACCTACCATTCCGGTATACCTCATATCATAACAGACGGGAAAAACGGCTTTCTAGTGAAAGAAAAAAACGTGAAACAGTTAGCCGACCGACTTATTTACCTGATAGACCACCCGGAAATCTGGCCTGATATGGGGCAATACGGGAGAACCCATATGGAAAAAAACTTTGATAAGTTTAAACAGGCAAAAAAACTTGAAAAAATTTATGCCAAGTTGATGAAAACATAACATGAAAGGATTCCTTAGTATGGATACCATTGCATATATAACCCCCATATTTCTGCCGGTTACTCAAACCTTTATCTATGACGAAATAACCGAAATAAAACATCACAATGTTCTTGCACTGACGCTAAAAAGACAAAACCGTTCCAAATTTCCGTACAAAAACCTATATGTTGCAAAAAGTTCCATAGCATCCGTCAACGAATTCTATCACGTTATGAAAAAGCAAAATGTGAAACTAATGCACTTTCAATTTGGTATAACCGCTAACCATTTATTCGGGCTAAAAAAAATATCCGGACTGCCGATGGTAGTTACATTCCATGGCTTCGATGCTTCTTCCGAATTAAAAAAGCCTTCTGTATTATCAGAATATAAAACAAAAGTCTTTCCTGCAGCGGACCAAATTATAGCGGTATCACAAAAACTTAAAAACAATCTGATAAATGCCGGTTGTCCCCAAGACAAAATTACCGTATTATCCAATGGCATAGATCTTACCAAGTTCAGCTATAAACCACGAATATTGAATGACAAGGAAACCGTAAAAATTCTTTGCATCGCCAGACTAACCGAAAAAAAAGGGCTTACATACCTTATCAAAGCATTTTCAAAGGTCATTCAAAAACATCCGAATGCTGAACTGTTAATGGTAGGACAAGGAGAATTAAAAAGCAAATTAGAAAAGCAAATTGCACAATTACATCTTACCTCTAAAGTAAAAATGATAGATTTTATTCCTTATAATGATATTCCGAATATCATGCATCAATACCATATATTTTGTCTTCCTTCCGTCACATCCTGTAAAGGAGATGAAGAGGGACTGCCTACCGTGCTGAAAGAAGCACAGGCAACAGGCATGCCTGTTATATCCACCTATCATTCAGGCATTCCTGAATTAATTAAAGACGGAAAAAACGGTTTTCTTGTTGCAGAAAAAAATGTTGACGAATTAGCGGATAAACTCATTTACTTAATAAACCACCCTGACATATGGGAATGTATGGGGTTATTAGGCAGAAAATATGTAGAAAAACATTTTAGTAAATCAGAACAAGTAAAAAAATTGGAGGAAATTTATACAACATTAATTGAGAACAAAACGTAATCCTTTACGAACAAACGGAGGTTGGTAAAATTGAAAATTGCCTATATTTCAAAATCCATTGTTCCAAGTCGTTCCGCCAACAGCCTTCAAGTGGTAAAAATGTGTGAAGCCTTGGCCAAAATCGGACATAAGGTAACATTGTATTGTCATACTTCCGGTGATAACAAAGATAAAGCTTATTCCTATTATGGGATTACAAAATGTTTTAAAATAAAAAATAGAATATTTACCAAATACAAGGAACTTAAATGGATTCGTAACAATAAAAATCAAAGCATGTATAAAAAAGAATTACCGGATTTATTTTATGGAAGAGACGATTTGGAAAATTTCTTAAAAGCGGCACCATTGGGAAAACCTATCATCCTTGAAGTACATGAACCGCCCAAAAACTCTGCTACCAAAAAAAACATTGAAAAACTTATCTCCTATAAAAACTTCAAGTATTTGGTCGTAACCTCCAATGCCTTGCGCAAAGAATATTTAAAGATTTTCCCGAACTTGACAAAAAAAATTGTGGTAGCACACAACGGAAGCGACATACCCGATACCTTACAAAACAAAAACGAAAAAATCACACTTCCGGGACACAATACCAAAATAAAAATCGGATATATCGGCCATCTATACCCGGGAAAAGGCATTGAAATGATTGAACAGCTTGCCGCTCGTCTTCCTGACATTGATTTTCATGTAATCGGCGGAACCGATGAGGATCTTGAACGGTGCAAAAAGACAATAAAAAACAAAAACATTATTTTTCATGGTTTTATTCAACATAACCAATTAGGGAAATACTACAATGCTTTCGATATTGTCCTGGCCCCCTATCAAAATAAAGTGAAAACCTTCGGAGGCAGCGTAGATAACAGTAAGTGGATATGTCCGTTGAAAATATTTGATTATATGGCTCATGCCAAACCAATCGTCGTATCCGATACCATTCTAAAAGACGTATTGACAGACCGAGTAAATTGTCTGACTTGTCCGGCAACCGACGTAGATGCTTGGCAAAATGCCATATTGAAATTAATCAATAGCCCTGAACTCAGAACTAAATTAGCGAATGCGGCGTATAAGGATTTTATAGAGCATTATACCTGGATAAAACGAGCCCAAAAAATATCCAAACTATTTCATGTAAAGGAAGGATGACAGGCTGTGGATACCGTAGCAGTCATAACCAGTGAGTTTCTCCCCACAACACAAACTTTCATCTACGAGGAAATCCTCGGTATAAAAAATTATAACGTCATTGTCTTAACGAACAAAAGACAAAATGCGGATATTTTCCCTTATGAAAAAGTATATGTATGCGACGATATATATAAAGTAAACAGAGTTTTTTCAAAAATTATAAAAAAATGTCACGTGAAACTAATTCACATAAAATTCGGAACCGTAGCACTGAGATATTTAAAATTAGTAAAATTAACCGGATTGCCTTATATCGTATCGTTCCATGGCTATGACGCATCCAGAAGCCTGAAACAACCGGCTGTCTTATCGAAATACAAAAAACAATTGTTTCCCGGTGCAAACCATATTATAACCGTATCGCCTAAATTGAAAGAAAACCTTGTGAAAGCCGGATGTTCCTCCAAAAAAATCACTGTTTTATGGAGCGGCGTTGACGTTGAAAAATTTTGGTATCAGCCACGAACCCTTAAAAATAACGAAACAGTAAAATTATTATGCATTGCACGTTTAACGGAAAAAAAAGGCCTTCAATATCTCATTGAGTCTTTTGCCAAAGTAGTAAAAAAACGCCCCAACACGGAACTTACCATTATTGGTGAAGGGCCGTTAAAACATAAGCTAAAAGATTTAATTTCTAAGTTAAAATTAAAAGATAAAATTAAGATGCATGATTTCATTCCCCATCATAAGGTCATTGATATCATGCATGAACACCACCTATTTTGCCTGCCTTCTATAAAAGATTCTTCAGGAAACGAAGAAGGCATTCCCAATGTAATCAAGGAGGCATGTGCAACAGGCATGCCGGTTGTATCCACTTACCACTCAGGCATTCCGGAGCTTGTTCAAGACGGGAAAAACGGTTTTCTTGTCCCTGAAAAAGATATAGACAAGTTAGCCGATCGACTGATTTATTTGATTGACCATCCTTACATATGGGAATCCATGGGGCTTTACGGCAGAAAACATGTGGAGGAAAATTTTAATAAATCGATACAGGCAAAAAAATTGGAAGAGCTATATGCAAAGGTAATAAACAACAAAAATTAACGGACGGCCGATGGCCGCCCCTACTTTTTACTCCACGTATGCATATTCCCCGATAAATAGAATTTCTCCATTAATATCGTCACGAATAAAATACGTAAAAGGCTCATTTGCGTTAAATACAATAGGCGGTTCAACAGGAATACCCTTTTTCAATTAATATATCCTTTAAAGATCTGCCATCAGGAGTTTTAGCAAGCAAAGCTGCATAACAAATATTTACCACATCATTGCGAATAAGCCTAATTTGTTCAAAATGTCAGCCTGACTTTGGGCAGACGGTACCTCTATGTCAGAATCGCCGATTGTGTAAGTGAGCTGGTTTTGTTCTTGCGCCGAAATTGTAGTTGTAAGAGACAACAATAAAACAATTGGGAGCCATATACGAATGACTTTGTCCATAATTTAAAACACCCTTCTAAAGTCATTTTATTTTTGATGAACCAACTCAATAAAATGCTTTATCACTTCAAAAACAACATCGGTATCGCTAATCACCTTTGGAATAATAATGCTGTATTCCTCATTGACCTTTACAGCAGGATAAATAGCATTTTGCTCCTCCAATTTGCCTAAAAATTCATTGCTGTACTTACCAATCATAACACTTGGTTCACCTGCTGCAATCATTATGTTTGTTTTCTCAAGATAGTGCTCTGTAGGCATTTGCACCACATCAATTTTAGCACCCACCTTATCACTTGCCATATAAAGATATTTTTCCCACGTTGGGTCAACATCGGGTTGGACAGAAAAATATACGTTATATTGTTGCTTCGGTATATATTTTTTATAAACAGATATCACACAGCCGATTATATTGTCATTTTTATCAAAAAATGCATTGGTTACGCTGCCAATATCCAATTGTTCAAGCATGGTCACAGGAAAGTAGGTGGTACTGTCTATCAAAAGAACTTTTGGTCCTGTTTTATAAATCTGTGTATCCTTTCTAAATTCATCGCTGTTAATTTCCAAGATTACATTGGCATCGGCAGTTTTTACATGAATCCTCCCATTATCCCAAACAATGTTTTCATCTGTAATCCCCTTTAGGTTCAACAACTCACGAAGGGGAAGATACACGACATCATCGTAAATAAAAGGTTTGTTTTTAAGCTGAATTAATTCATTATTATTTATTACAACATTTACGGAGTTTACATCAATGCCGGGCAAAGAATAATCTCCCGTTATATCCATTGAATTTTCCGCAGTAAGGGTTGGATAATTTATCGTAATATCCTCGTTGACTTTGTCATAAACATAATCAAAAGTAACGGTCATATCAAGTTCTGAACTTTCTTTTGATAGATCCTCACGAGCAGTTCCATCAAAAGCCTTTATTAAGTCATACAAATTAGTATTGATGTGAACTGCATAATTTACATTCTTAGGCTGCTTTTTATCATCAAAAGTCACTTTAAAAACAAGTGCATCTTGACCACATACTTGAACAGTACCAAGTTTTGCAAAAAACTCATTAATTGCAGCTTCAAACTGCAATTTCATATTTGCAGGTGTTTCTACACCTGAAACATAAACCGACGTAGGACCGTCACTGCTGCCGACGATACCAACACTCGTTGCACGGGTACTACTATATGCCATAGCATTAACACTAAAATAAGAAGCAATATATTCACTCATTCTAAGTACAATTTGATGGATCATTTCTTTTAAAGTTGCCTCATCCATAGTTAAAGCCCAAGCCCCGTCCTTTTCTGTGATAGTAAGATGTTTTTCTTCTAAACTATCGGAAATACTGCTATTAACGGAATTGATCATATCCGGATTAAAAAATGTTTCCAGCACATTCATTCTCTGATGAATGGTAGGAGACTGAATGTTAATCACATAATATTTAACATCATTGGGCTGTTTAAATATGAAAAGTATTTTCGGAATGTTTCTGTCGGTATAATCAATATTGGTCCAAAAGGTCATTGAAAAAAGTTCATCAATATTATTGGATAAAAGCATATCGCACTGCATTTCAAGCTTTTTTAAATCTTCACTTGTTTTAAACCGTACATCAAACTCCGCACTTAAATGTTCCAAGGTTATACCATCCATTTCCTCCATCCATCTTGGGTCAAGAGGCTTGTTCAGTTTCGTTTCAACCTTGAACTGAAATTCACCGCTTCTCATTTGCCATGAAGATATAGGCACCAGCATAAAATTGTTTAACAAAAGCGTAATAATCATTATCAGACTGAATGACGCCACCATTTTAATTCCTCCGTTTTATGGATTTGCTTTTTTACATTTATTACTCATTCCTGATGTTAGTTATCTATAAATCTGTCCGAAAATCCGTATTTCCTGTCAACGCTTAGCGTAAGGCTTGGATATCCGGCAACATATGGAGCTATAATATAAGGATTAAAATAGAATGTAATACCGTTTTCTTCTAAATAAAAACCTACACTTTCTATTTCCTCTACAAGAAGATCTTTGGAATCTTCAAAATAATTCTCCGGTTGTTGGTTAATAAGATTGGTAAATTCTTCAATAATCATGCTATAAATTTCATTTTGAGACTTATTGAAAATATCCGTCAACATAAGCTCTTTTCCGCTTTGTAAATCATAAGTAACGGAAGTCTTTACGGAATTTGGATGCGCACCGCCGGTCCACCACGTTGAAAGCTTTACTATGGATATCATATCATTATCATCATAAGTAATATCAAATCTTTCCGTCATTTCAAAAGGCAAAGCGGCATACATCATCTCCGGTTCTTGCAAAATTACTTCATTGTAAATTTCTTTGGCAATTGAAACATACACTTCCTTTATACTTTCAAAACTCTTTTGGGCATCCGTTTTTAAAGTTTCATTTAATTGATCAATAAAAGCATTATTCTCATCATTTCTGATTTGTGGGTAGGAAACGATTATGTTCAACAAATCATATCGGCCGTCATCCGATTTTATTGTTTCTTTTATGTAATGGTCCGAAATATAATGGGCTTGGGGTGAACTGGAAACAACAACAGTATTATTATTCTCATCCCACCATACCTTAGCCCCAAGACTTTCGCTGATTGCTCTAACCGGAACCATGGTTCTTCCGTTTACAAGGATGGCAGGTGAATCAAGGGATATTGCTTCTCCATTGATATACATTTCATTACTTCCTATAGAAAGACTGATTGTTTGTAAACGTTTGTTTGCAATAACGGTTTGTGTTTCTTCGATCCATTCCACGTCGGCATACAGTGCATTAAATATGGAACGCAAAGGTACCAGCACACGGTCATTGACCATAATTGGCGGTTGATCGCTTTCTAAAACCGAACCGTCCACTATAATTTTGATTTCATTTGCTTCCTGTGCAAAGCTCAGGGACAATGAAAATGTCGTAAATACTATCACTAATGCTAAAATTACTCTTTTGATTGTTCTTCTCATATTCAATATAACATCTCCTTTTATCTATTTCTTTTCGTAGTATAATTATATCAATTATTTCCGCATATTACCACCATTCAATAAATAAAAATTATTCATTTTAAAAAAAAATGGTATAATTCTGTCTGAAGTAATCCAAACAAAACTATACCATTCATTTTCATTTACTTCCCTATGTTACAAATTTTACTTTATAACCTTTACTCATAAACTTTTGCTTTATCATTTCCATATCGATATGTTTCATATTTCACCTTTATACTATTCTTCTATTTCAATAGCTTCTACAGGGCAAGCATCACGGGCTTCCTTCGCAGAATCAAAGTCTTTTTCATCAATATCCGCATCAATGGCTACCGCTACCCCTTCTTCATCATCAAATTGAAATACATTGGGACAAATAGACGAACAAAGTCCACAGCCTATACAAATGTCTTTATCTACTTTTGCTCTCATATAATATAACCTCCCACTTTTTTTATGCTTTAAGTATACCACATTGAATAAATAAAAACTGTAACTACAGTCACACTTAGTCAAAACTATTTTTCTCATCCGTCATTTTTTATATACTTGGGCTATTTATTGCTATTGTCAAGAACCGTCTATGCCACGGGTGCATATAATTTAATTGATGAATATTATGAAAAAAACATTAACTGAAAAACATGCATTCCTATGACACACAAAATGATTTTTTCATATTATTGTCCCTTTTCTAACCATATAATTGATTCCATAATCGTCTTATTATAGTGACTGCTTGTGCACGAGTGGCATTCTCCTTTGGTGCAAACTGATGATTACTAACGCCTTTAATAAATCCAAGGGAATAAGCCGTTTTGACGTACTCTATAGCCCAATCGCTAATATTTGCTTCATCTTCAAAAACAATCCGACTGTTTTGTTTGTGAATTTTATAGCCTCTATATATGTATGCTTCTATAATCATCTTTGTCATTTCTTCACGTGTAACATAATCATCCGGTCTGAAAAGACCAAGATAACCTGTTATTATACCTGCCTGAGCGGCTGTTTCTATAATATCTCCATACCAAGTCCCTGCCGCAACATCTAAAAACCTCCCACTGTAGGAAGCAGGCTCTAATTTCAGTATTCGCACAATAAGTGCTGAAAACTCCGCCCGGGTTATATAGTCATCCGGTCTAAAAGTATATTTATCCATTCCTTTTACAAATCCCTGGGATGCCATAAATATAATATCTTCTTTCGCCCAATGCCCTTCAATATCATTAAAAATAATTTCATTGATCGTTTCTTGCGGAGTAGATGTCTCAACCGTTAATTGCCCTTGATTTGCATTACTTGAACGGCGTGACTTTGAAACAGGTTGCGGTGTAGCTATAGGTATACTGTCCTCAATAAACACTTCTGTTAATATTTCACTTTTTACCTTGTAAATATTATTCTCCGAATCCAATATTTCACTTATCATCAACTCTATATTGACAGACCCTGTTACTGCACTTTCTTTTACCTTCAAATGAACTTCTGCAATTGAAGCACCCTCTTGTAAAGTTAAATCTACCGGCGAAATGTATAGTAAACTACATTTATCTTCCGATATATATTTATCATTAAACGGTATGTATCCGTTAACAATATCATCCTCAGGATTCTTAGTTCTTGGTTCAAATACGGCATTGTCATATTTGATTGACAATGCCATGCTATTTATCTTTTCATTATTTACGCCGATGAAATTCAACGTAATGGTAACGTCTTCCCCTTTATAATAAACTTCCTTGTCGAACTTCAACTGTAAAGTCAGTTCTTGCTCGCAGCTTACAGGAATTACACAAAAAGACAAGACTATTTGTATTACCATGACCCATAAAATAATTTTTCTGTAAAATCGTTCCACTTTTGCACTCCCTTATCCGGTAAGTTTTTTATTGAGTTTCTGAAAATACTGCCAATATTCCACCTTCCCTACATAAGGGGCGCATACTTAAAAAGCTATCCCACAGCATTACTTTAATTGTACAGCCTTGTACATGCTCTGGCAAAATAATTTCTGTTCGCACTTCTTCCTCTTCCCCAAAAGGTATGCTGCAATTGGAAAGACCTATACATTATTTTCTAAAAACTCTACAAGTGCAACTTGCATCATCTCTCTTTGTGAAATATTCTTCTCCATCCATAGAGGCAAAAGTACGCGTCCCTATTGCCTATAATGAAGTAGTTCCCATTTGAGTTCTTCCTGCTATAATGATTAATTCTCCCGACTCAAATCCACCGGAGGTAATTTCATCAATACGTTTAAAACCAGTGGGAATTTTAGGGTATCCATCCTTTCTTCTTTGTCTGAATAAGTCTTTTGTGGTCTTACAGGCAATTTCTTTCACTAACAAGCACCTCCCTTTTTGTTATTGTGAAGGTGATTGTAATGAAGATAATCAGGAAATACAAGAAAAAAGTGCTGTGAGTTTAACTCTATCAGCACTTTAGTAAAACACATAATTCTCTTCTCACTATACATATTCCTATCCATGTCTGTAAAATTAGAAGCAAAAGTACGCGTCCCTATCGCTTTTTTTACTTAAAACTATTTATTATAGGAGGGCTATATTGAACATCTATAATTTTTAATTTGTATTTTTCCCACACTTCTTCCTTTGATATGGCCTCTCCTGTTTGAATACCATTTTCCCATTGGATGTAATTGAGATATTCGTTACTGTCCCTTTTTTTCTCATATTCCTCCTTATTTTGATATCTTAAATCTCCCATGTAATAATCAGGTAATCCGTAAGATAGACAAACCTCAAATGCTGATTCCCCATTATTAACTCGCAAAAGAGTTAAACGTTCATTTCCGCTTTTTAGGTACGCTTTCCACACACGGAATTTCCCCGCTGTTCCACGGCTCTCAAAACCATCAAATTCACATATTACTGTGTCCTCTATTATCTTTACCTCTCCATTCACTTCATAGGTAATACTAATAGGAAACTCTCCATATGTGATTTCTGGTTTTGGTGGATTTGGCATAAAAATAGAGAATACTCCAGTAACTACAAACAAAAACCACAATAAAACAAATAAGACAATTACCATAATAGCAATACCTGTTACTAAAAAGACTTTTTTCATCTTCCTCCTCCTATAACACTTTGTCTTTTAATCCATCAGTCACTCCATTCCAAACGCACGAAATATTGCTTTCATGCTATGATTCGCTATTGGATCGGGGGAAGTGAAAGTAGCAGTATAACCTCGACTTTTAGTCCCTTGAGTAATCCAATATTGCGTAGGTAACCAATGTGTTGTTCCAATAGTAGCTGTTCCAATAGTAGCTGAAAGAATTTCGCCTTCAACATAATAATTATCAATGGTTGACCGTCTACCACTTAAGTGATATCTTTCAAATGCAAAATTTGCTGCATTAAAGGTAATTGCATTTCTAAAAGTATAACAAGCAGCTGCAATTGCTTCCCCTCCACCCTTTGAATGACCAACAAAAGTTACTTCTTGTGAATGTGACTCAACAAAACTCTTTCCAAAATTCATTGCCGTATACATATTTGGGGCAAAATTCGTCTTATAAGCTAATACGTCATCTACCCAATCCTTAACATTCTTCGTTGATGTACCTTTAAATACCAAAACATATTCTGAAGGATTTTTCCAGTCATCAGTATCCCTTATATATATACCCATTTTTACTGTTCCTTCACTCCAAATATCAATCAACCTCCAACCAGCTACTGTTCGTAGTGCTCTATTTCCTGCTGGGTCATTGTCATCTTTTAAAGGAATGTCTTGATATATATGTTCCGCCATCGCAGCTGCTTCTTCTTTTGTTGGTGCCAAGCCAAAGGGGTCAAAAAGAATTATAGGATTATTCTCGCAATATACATACCAATTCAGCCCATCTCTTATCGGGTCCTCACTTATAAACCTACCAATTCCAGGACTATAATACCTTGCCCTCAAATAATACGTCTCTGTTTCCTTATCAAAATACTCACCACAGTATCTGAACGGATTGGTATCATTGATATCCGATACTTTTTCATTACCAAATGCATCATACTCATAAGTCATTGATACGCCATCAAGTGCCAGC
>Ga0134105_1000336_pt1 | contig 53608 bp, 40 predicted proteins | sample 16_3_2metaG_FD_94457 | JGI IMG/M metagenome (GOLD analysis project Ga0134105, IMG submission 94457) | Switchgrass degrading microbial communities from high solid loading bioreactors in New Hampshire, USA - 16_60_3.3_214_A3 metaG | ecosystem: Engineered > Bioreactor > Semi-continuous > Anaerobic... | reverse complement strand
TATCCAAGAAGAATGTTTGGTTATAGGTCAGCCATAGAAATGGCGGTATGATGTATAGAATTTATTCCAGTAAGCAATGGATTTACCAAATTTTTCACGGCATTTAATATTGCAATTTATATGCCGAATTAAATCTGCCAATTTAAATTGATTTAATATGTAATTCGTTTTAAAATTATAATGTTAAATATAATAAGTTATATTAGCAATTGTGATAAAGATTTCTTATTCTCTGATATAACCCTGATTCCTTTTATATAAAGCGGATTTTCACAAATTTACTTTATAAGCTGCTTTTATGAGGAAAAGGCGATACAGAGATGAACGATTAATCTAATGTAAATACTGATATTAAAGTTGGGAGTTGAAGAAATGAAACAAATGAATAAATTCAGGGGCGACATGCTTGATATGGATGTGGTATCGGACAATATCATATGGCGCGCCTGTAAACCTGTATCCGCCGTGGAAAGGGACGGCGCCGTGATTCTGGAAGTACCATTTCAGGCTCAGACAGATCCAAAATTCGGTTCTGATACAAGTATACCCAGGGAAAATCATACCCTTGTTATACGTGCTTATGGGAATGCGATAATTCGTGCTTCAATAGCCTTTGACGGCAAAATCCCCGGAGATGACGGCATACTTTTGGAATGGCATCCGTCTCTTAAACCTGAACCTCTGAAAGTCATAAAAACAGATACCGGCTGGGATATTCTTGATTCTGCGCAAACCTTGCGTATGAGAATTAATACAGCCGATCAGCCAATCAAATTCTGGAGCGACCAGATACCTGCACCGGCTGAATCATTTGAAGGCTCCGTATTCCCGGACGGCAAGGTTGAAGTTCCTTTCATGGCCTGGGATACCTTTACTCCTACGCACCTGGAATCTATAAGCCTCGGATATGTTACAGAAAAAGGTCAGCCTTACAAGAGCCTTTTTTCTTTCCACGCTGCTCATGACGAGAAGTTTGCAGGTACAGGTGAGCGTTTCAGTAAAATGGACCTTTCCGGTAAAACCTTTATATTAGAGAACGAAGACGCTTCAGGAGTTAACAGCAGAAGAGCATACAAGAACGTACCGTTTTATATTTCAAGCAGGCCTTATGGCGTTTTCATGAATACATCAGCCCACATCAGGCTTTCTCTCGCGGATATATCAACGCGTGCAGCCCAGGGTATGATAGAAGACAATGTTATGGATTTATTCATAATAGGCGGAGGCAGCATAGAAAGAATACTTTATAACTATCGCAGGATTACAGGGTTTCCGCGGAATGTGCCTTTGTGGTCTTATGGTACATGGATGAGCAGAATGACATATTTCTCAGCTGATGAAACTTTAAAAATAGCCAAAAGGCTTCGTGACGAAGATTATCCTTGTGATGTGATTCATCTTGATACAGGTTGGTTCAGGACTGACTGGAAATGCGAATGGGAATTCAGCCCTGAGAGATTTCCTGATCCTGTAGGATATATGAAAAAAATGAGGGAGATGGGTTACCGCATATCATTATGGCAGCTTCCGACAATCAGCAAAGATACGCTTCATTATGAAACTGCCACAAAAAACAGGTACCTGGCTCCTAAGCTCACTTCCGAAGGGGATGCGTCAAATTTCGGTAAAGTGGAATACGGCGGAACTATAGATTTCAGCAATCCGGAAGCGGTAAAGTGGTATCAGGGGCTGCTTGAAAACCTTTTGAACATGGGTGCTGCCGCAATTAAAACCGATTTCGGCGAAAAAATAGGTGCTGACAACAATTATTACGGAATGCCGTATAAAACCCTTCACAACCTTTACGCATTGCTTTATCAGAAAGCTGCATTTGAAGCTACCGAAAAGGTATATGGAAAAGGCCAGAGCGTTATATGGGCACGTGCAGGCTGGGCAGGATGCCAGCGCTACCCTGTGCATTGGGGCGGTGACTGTGCATGCACCTGGGACGGCCTTGCAGGAAGCCTTCGCGGAGGTCTTCATATCGGTTTGTCAGGTTTTGCTTTCTGGAGTCATGATATTCCTGGTTTCCACGGTTTGCCCAATTTTATGAACAGTTGGCCTGCCAATGACCTATACGTCCGCTGGACACAGTTCGGTGTATTTACTTCACATATGCGTTATCACGGCACTTCACCAAGGGAACCCTATGAATATCCTGAAGTTGCTCCTATCGTACGAAAATGGCTTAAACTTCGTTATGCGCTCATTCCATATATTTATGATGAAGGTATTAAAGCTACGGAAAGCGGTTATCCTGTTCTTCGCGCTCTTGTATTCCATCATGATGACGACCCTGTATGCTGGAATATAGATGACCAGTTTTATTTTGGCGAAAATCTACTGGTAGCTCCGGTTATCAACTCCGAAGGAATCAGGGATGTTTATCTTCCAGAGGGACAGTGGACTGATTTATGGACAGGTGAAATTATAAATGGTCCGGTCATGCTTAAGAACGTCGTTTCGCCACTTGAAAGAATACCTGTGTACGCTAAAACCGGTTCGAAGATAAGAGTATATCCATATAAAGTTCAGTATACTGATGAAATGGATTTATCAAAATCAGTAGACCTTGTGTTTGACAGTACGTTTAAAGGATTGTCCTCATCAGTGTTAGGCGAAGTGACAGGACTGTAAGGTAAATATCGAGAATCAAATACAGGCTATGCCGAATTCGGCATAGCCTGTATTTGATTCTAATAATTACTTCTTTCACTGCCAATCTCCCTTTGTCACTTCAGCAGCTCCAGCATACGCTCATGCACATGCCCGTTGCTGGCCAACACGCTGCCCGGGCGCGACAGGCTAAGTTCTTCCCCTCTCCAGCCGGTGACCTTGCCACCCGCTTCCGATACAAGTAAAATCCCTGCTGCATAATCCCACGGCTGCAAGCATAACTCATAAAATGCGTCCACCCTGCCGGCTGCAACATAAGCCAGGTCAAGGGAAGCAGCCCCTGATCTTCTAACTTCCCTGGAGGACATAAATACCTTCTCAGTTATTTCAAAAGTTCTATGGGCCTCTTTCCTGTCATAGGGTGTTGTTCCGAAAGCCACGAGACAATTTTCAAGAGATGTGCTGTCTGTCACCATCATTTTATCTCCGTTAAGAAACGCCCCTTTTCCTTTTATCGCAGTAAACATCTCATTCATGAAAGGGTTATAGACGTATGCCAACTCGAGTACGCCTTTGTTTACAAATGCAAGTGAAATTGCGGAATGATTATATCCATGCATGAAATTAGTAGTACCATCCACAGGGTCAAGAATCCATGTAGGCTCGTCAAATGTATAATTGTTATTATCGCTTTCTTCTGTTATTATATTGCAGTCCGGCAATATGCCCTTTAATTTTTTCGTAATGAACTCCTGAACCTTATAGTCCACTTCGGTTACATAATTTGCCCTGCCTTTTTTTATAATTCCGGAGTCTCCCAGCTTTATATTAAAAAACTCTCCCGCTTCCCTAATTATATTTGTTACATTATTAACAAACTGTTCCACAATAAACTTAGCCTCTTTTCTATATAATTTCCAACATTAATTAGATTACTACATAAGCCGCAAAAAATCCATTGCATTTTACAGATGCGGTGTTTTATAAAAATTACGATTTAATATTATATAAAATTAATCTAATTCTTAATTAATTATAACTTATAGCGTTCAATAATTTTTCTTGTATCCAATATACTTTATTTATTATAAACTTTATATTATAATTAAATTTGGGAAATATTTTTATATTATATACACAGCATTAATGATAATCCATAGGAGGATAGTAATGTCACATAGAAGAAATTATCGCAAAGAGTTACAAAAGGTTCCGGTTGGCCCTCTGGGCATTATTTCTATGGCCGGAAGCAAAGAAATGGGACGACTTGTAAATGACCATATAGTTAAATGGCGCAAGGAGTTTACAGAAAATGGCTCAAATTATGTAGCTTTTCCCGGTTACATAAGAGAGTCTTTTTTAATTTCAGCCGAATGTCACAGATTTAGTTCAGGAGAAGCAAAATGTGTCCTGAATGAAACGGTCAGAGGACATGACCTTTTTATTATAGCTGATGTATTTAACTACAGCTGCACATATAAAATGTTTGGTATGGAATGCCACATGAGTCCTGATGACCATTTTCAAGACATAAAGAGAGTTATATCCGCCATAGGCGGCAAGGCAAGACGTATAAATGTCATAATGCCAATGCTGTATGAAGGCAGGCAGCATAAAAGAATCGGCCGTGAATCACTTGACTGCGCGATGTCTCTTCAAGAACTGGAAAGACTTGGGGTAGACAACATAATAACTTTTGATGCTCATGATCCTCGTATACAAAATGCTATACCTTTGAAAGGATTTGAAAACATACAACCCACATATCAAATAATCAAAGCCTTGCTTCATTCAGAGAAAGACCTTGTTATAGATAAATCGAAAATGATGGTAATCAGCCCTGACGAAGGGGGTATCAGCCGGAATATTTATTATGCCAGCATGTTGGGACTGGACCTTGGACTGTTCTATAAAAGAAGGGATTACTCAAGAATTGTAAACGGCAGAAATCCGATTATTAAGCATGAATTCCTCGGAGATTCGGTTGAAGGAAAAGATATTCTAATAGTTGATGACCTGCTTTCCTCAGGAGATTCATTGCTGGATATAGCAAATGAACTAAAACGCAGAAAAGCAAACCGCATATATATGGCTGTTTCCTTTGCACTGTTTACTGACGGACTTGATAAATTTCATGAGCTATATGAAAAAGGTATTTTAACCAAATTATTTGCGACGAATCTTACTTACAGAAAAGAAGAACTTCTGAAAGCACCATGGTACGTTGATGTAGACATGTCAAAATTCATAGCTTATCTCATTGATACATTGAATCATGATGAATCTATAAGCTCTTTGCTCGATCCTTCCGATAAAATAAGAAAGCTGCTTAAAGATTATAACATACAACAGCCTATTTCAAATGATGATTAAAGGAGTATAAAATATGAATGTGATTTCCTTTTTGTCATTATTCGCATTCATAATATATATATATATGTCCTGGCTTGCAATAAGAGCAGATTCAAAATCTGCTCTTAACAGGGTTTTTTTTATGCTTTGCATCAGCATATCTATAAGCAGTTTTTCCTACTCCTTTGCTTATTCAACTACTGGTTTTAATACATTCTGGTTTTGGCAGAGAATAATATTCTTCGGACTCATCACATGCACTACATCGTTCATTCATTTTATCAGTATTTTGACAGGTTTCCGTCCTTTTTTTAAAAAATATCGTTTATATTATTTAATATACGCATTATGCCTATACTTTATTTATCATTTTACAGTTCGAAATGTACACCCATATGAAGTAGCTCTTAACAAATGGGTTTATATAGAATATTTCAATATGAACAGCTATATTAGCTGGTTGTTACTCATATACATATTTATAATAATTGCATGTAGCTTCATTTTTACATGGAAATGGGGCAAATCCACAAAAAACAGACTAAAAAAAAGACAAGCTGTTACTATATTGTTAATGGGAAGTGTAGCTCTGTTTGTCAGTGTTTTGTCGAGTACCTTGCTGTACATATATAATAGAAGATACTTGCCGGTAATTTTCCCCATTGTTTCTCTGATATGGATTTCAGGAATATGGTTGTCGGTTAAATATTACGGTATGATGTCAATTAATCAGCAATATAATTTTGAAAAAATCTTCGATTATATGAAAGATATGATTATCATAACCGACATGAATCTTAATATACTAAAAGTAAATTTGAGGATTGAAATGCTTACAAAATTCAACAGGCATGAACTGACAGGTAAAAATTTCGATGTATTGGTAAGCTCAAAATCAAATTATAATAAAAAGGATTTTTTAGATGCGATCAAAAACGGAGGCTCGTATGAGCTAAGTTTTAAAACCATATATAATATTGACATTCCCGTGAATATAACAGCTTCTGTAATTAATGATAAAGATAATTATAATCCCATATATACAATAATAGCACAGGATTTAAGGCTGACCAGATTGATTGAGCATGAAATACTTGAAAGGACCCAACTTCAAAATAAACTTATGAGACAAAAAATAAATTTTCAGCAACTTTTTCTTAACTCTCCTTTTGCCATCGCGGTTTTAGACAATGAGGACAGAATTGTTAATATCAACGAAAGCTTCACCAAATTATTCGGTTATAACTTTGATGAGGTGAAAGGCAGAAACATCACAAACTTGTTAGCTCCTTCCGACAAAATTCAGGAATCGGTTGACCTTTTAAAGGTTATTAATGACGGGGGGATTGTAAGAACTGAAACTATTAGAATGCGTAAGAACGGTACGATGGTTGACGTGTCATTAACTGCTTATCCGGTTAATATTGATAATGCCCTGGAAGGTAAATATTGCATATATAGCGATATTTCACACAGAAAAGCAGCGGAAAACAAACTTAAATATTTAAGCACACATGACTCTCTTACAGGATTGCTTAACCGTACATACTTCGAGCAAATAATGAATAAATATAAAAACAGTACAAATATGCAAATGTCTATTATCATCTGCGATGTAGACGGTTTGAAACTTGTAAACGATACATTTGGCCATAATATAGGAGATGCACTGCTTGTGGTAGCTGCATACATCATAAAGGATAGTTTTGAAGAAGACTGTATTATAGCGCGTATCGGCGGTGATGAATTTGTAGTAATAGTGTACTCCAATGACAGAAACCTGATAGAAACATACTGCAGCAGAATCCGCAAAGCAATAGAAAACTACAATATAGAAAACAGTGATATTATGCTCAGTATCTCAATCGGATATGCAATTAATGAAAATTTTTCTATGAATCCCGCAGAATTATTTAAAGAGGCCGATAACAACATGTATCAGCAAAAGCTTAGCCATAGCTTAAGCACTCGAAGCGCTATTGTAAAAACTCTGATGAAGACATTGGAAGCCAGAGATTATATTACCGAAGGTCATGCAGACCGGCTTCAGGATTTAGTAACCAAGATAGCCGTTCAAATGAAATTAAGTGAACGGGAAATAAACGACTTAAGGCTGCTTGCAAGATTCCATGATATCGGTAAGGTTGGCATACCCGACAGCATACTTTTTAAGGAAGGCCCCCTAACCCCTGAGGAAACTTTGGAAATGCAAAGACACTGCGATATAGGTTACAGAATTGCTCAATCCTCACCTGATCTTTCACGTATAGCAGAAGGCATTTTAAAACACCATGAATGGTGGAACGGACAAGGATATCCCTTTGGGCTTAAAGGAGGAGAAATACCTCTGGAATGCCGCATACTCCGTATTGCTGATACATATGACGCATTGACCAACGACCGTCCATACAGAAAAGCCCTTACCCATGAGCAGGCAATTGAAGAAATCAAAAGAAACGCTGGTATACAATTTGACCCCTATATTACGGAGATATTCATAAATATGATGAATAAATAAATTTCACTTAACGTCCAAATAATATTATAATATTATTTGGATTTTTTATAGTATAACTTTATCAGAAAGGATGACTTAATAAATGAATAAATGTTTTTACCCTTACAATGAAAAAAAAGGGTACAGTGAAATTATCGGCGAGGATTCAGATTTGGAACTCCTGCGCCTTGGACTTATAAGACTGGAAAAAGGAGAAACCGTCAGCCTTCAATCAGATGATTACGAAATAGGGATTGTCATATTGTCGGGCAAGTGCGATATAACCTGTGATAATCTGCCCTTCCCCGGGCTGGGTTCAAGAAAAGATGTTTTTTCAGGAAAACCTACTTCAATTTACATACCCATTCACAGCAGCTATACTGTTACAGCAGTTGGGGACGGAATTTTTGAAGCAGCGGTATGCAAGGTTAAGGCTGAAGTAAAATATGAGCCGTTTGTAATTACACCTGAAGAAGTAATAACAGTTCACAGGGGCAAATTAAACTGGCAGAGGGATGTCAACGATATAATAACTTCAAGATATGAGGGTATGGTCGATAAAATTGTTCTGGGTGAAACCTACGGTTACCCGGGACAATGGTCCAGTTATCCTTCTCATAAGCATGATACGGATAATATGCCTTATGAAATAAATATGGAAGAAATATATCATTTCAAAGTAAACCCGAAACAGGGTTTTGGTGTCCAGGTAATGTACAGCGACGATATGTCACTGAATGAAAGTTATATAGTTCGCGACGGTGACAGTGTTGCGATAAAGAAAGGGTATCATCCCGTAGCATCGGCTCCGGGCTATCAGGTATATTATCTTTGGGTTATGGCAGGAAAATCAGGCAGGAATTTGACTCCATTTGATGATCCCAAACATTCATGGATTAGAGCTGTTGAAAATATGGTATAAAAATACGGTGTAGAAGTATCTAAGTACAAATAAGCGGAAGCTGCACTTCCGCTTATTTGTGTTTTCCTGCGTTTACTATTAATTTCTTTTAATGCATCATTCTTATTTATTAATCAGTCTTATCAGGAACCTGTCAAGTATAGGATTCTTTCCTATAAAACCTTCTATATTAAGGCTGGAGAAGACCACCCTTCCTTTTCCATATGGTAAATATCCTACTATGGGCACCTTTGTTTTTATATCACTCTGTTTTTCATATGAACGCGGCTTTTTGTAAGTGAACAAAAGAGGCTTAAGACTTTCGCATACCATTGACTTGTCTGCAATAAAGTCAATATAACCGCTGTTTTCATTATACCACATATAGAAATCCCTGGTTTTAAACTCAGAAGTTACAGGTTCTTCAGGGTTTCTTGCCACATAAGTAAGCCCTCCTGTATATAAATCCACAGCACCTTTGAAAGTTATTTCCACATCGTCCCACTTGATGCTTTCTTTGTTGTTGCCTGTCATGATTACAATATTTACACCCTTTTGAGCCATTTCCTTAAATTTTTCTATATATGCATCAAGATTGCAGCTTTCATCTGCTATAACAGCTTCAGCTTCTTCCATATTATCGGTTAATTCCGCACCTAAAATATTAAGATATTTATTTGCTTTTTCCCCCAAAGCCAACACTTTTACTCCTTTATCCGGCTGTACCCTTTCGAATGCTTCCAGTGTCAGCCTTTCCTGATTTAGAATATTGTTGTCGCCATCAACTAAGGCAGCATCTATATAGAACAACTCCCTGCCATTTACATCCGGAGCTTTAAACTTAATAATTCCTTCGCATACGGCAGTTGCAGGCTTTACAGAAGCATCAATTTCAAAGGATTGAATATCTTCCTTATCTGTTCTTACAGTAGCAATTATCCTGCAATTATCATATTTTTCTGAAGTATCGTTTAATATCCATGCTTCTGCTTCAGTTTCTTCCCCGGCATACATAGTAAATCTGTCAGTCCTTAAATTTATCCTTACAGGCTCCAGTGACTTCTTGTAACTGAAAAACGCACGCTTGGGCTTTCTTCTGTAATCAACCAGCGTCTTCATCCATCCTGCCGGCCACGCGTCAATAAGTAGATGAATAGCTGTTGACGTTATATAGTCCGCCCTTCGCCTGTATGCGTCAGTCATAAACGCTGTCGCTTCCGCCTGGTATTCCTGGCTTGCCTTTATCCAGTCCCGCATATTATACTGCTCTTCATACCAATCTCCGTGCATTTGGAATGTCTGAGCCTTTACTATTTTCCTGGGGCTCCACAGTTCATTGTCAGGATCATTGGCTACCCATTCTTTAGGATAGTCCTCCATCATTATCTCGACAGGATCAAGGCCTTCGGCGCCATATTCACCGCAACCAGTCTTCCAGCCCTTTTTTAAAGGCGGAAGATAACCTTTATGCAGTTTTCCGATAGGCATACCGTTATTGGTATACCACATGCAATAACAGTGAAAATCGGAAAGCCCCGTACGGGTTGGAGGGTCATAATCTCCGTCCACGTTTTTTATAACTCTGTCAGGATTGTGCATCAGCACAACTTTTGTAGCGCATTCGAAAAAGTCTTCCAGCTCGCTTCTAATCAGGTCTCTATGGCTTCTCTTTTTGTTTGACGGCTTATTCATATTTGAAGGCTCATTAATATATGAAATCATTATCGCTGATGGATGGCTTCTGATAAGCTTTTCCATCTCTCCTGCCTGTTTCACCGCCTCTGTAAATTGATTCCTTCTTAGAAATCCAAACAGCGGCATATCGGTCTGATTCATCATTCCAAGCATATCGCAATACTCATAAATTTCTCTTTGAACAGGCCTTTGAGTAAATCTGTAGAAATTCATATTTGCTATTTTTGCAATCAGGATATCATCGATAAGCTGATCATAGTCCTCCCTGATTACACAAAGCTGCAAATGCCCCATATCATTTGCACCCCTAAGTATTACAGGCTTGTTGTTCAAAAAAAGGCTGCCTTTTAATCCTCCGTTTTCACCCTTCTCATCCATATGAAATTTACGCATGCCAAAGGGCCTGTCCAGCTGGTCAATTAATTTGCCGTCAACATATATAGATACTCTCATGGTATAGAGCCATGGTTCTTCAGGTGACCACAACCTGAAATTTTCAAAGGGCAGTCCGAAACGGTAATTGTTAATACCCGGTCCTGCAGGTTCTGCTTTGCAAGGTATATCAATCATTGCTTCTCCTACGAAATTTCTCGGATATACAGAAAGCCTTACTTCCAGTTCGGTGTTCTTAAATTCGGTATTGTATATGTCTACCCATGCTTCAATATAACCCTTATCTATATCAGGTCTTGTAAAAATGTCTTCTATAAACAATTCAGACCTTTCTTCAAGGTAAACCTTGTTATATATACCTGCTCCGGGAGGGCAGTGATGCCATCCAAGCTGCGGGTCATCCCATCCTATTCCTGTCGCTGCATATATTTTGTCACCGTCAATTTTTATACCGCAATCATCTATACCTTTGGTTGTGGCATCATTTTTAATTTCCACTATAAGAATATTATTACCGCCGTAATTCAAATAATCTGTAACATCAAATTCGAAAGGCGCAAAAAATCCTTCATGGCTGCCAACAAAACGGTTATTTAAATATACATTCGCAATATAATCTACACCTTCAAAATGCAGGAATACTTTTTTACCTTCGTTAATCTTGTCCTTTATGGTAAACTCCCTGCGGTAAAATCCGGTCCATCTTCCTACAGGGCCTCTGTAGTCCGGTATTATTAGCTGTTCCCACTCGCCCTGTCCGCTGATAACATTATTAAAATCAGCTTTATCCGCTTCCGTTTCATAACGAAACTGAAATTTATCCTGATACCATCTTCTCCTGTGAATCGAACCCTCAGGAGTTAGATTTACCATGAACTTCCTGTATTTTTCCCTTAACTCCTTCAATTCTTTATTAAATTCTTCAAGATTTTCTTCATAACTGTTTATTTTTATAGGTTTAACCCTCTCCCTGCTTTCCCTGAAATATCTTTCCGGTATCACAGGAGGATCAATAGACATCATTTCCTCTCTTGAAGCAGAGTAGCTCTGCTGGGCCACCTGGGCGAAAAAGTCTATATCGGCCATATGTTTTACCTCCGGTTTTTATTATTTATTTTATATTTTTACATTCCATCATCCTTCTAAGCGCTTCTTCCGATTACCTCATCCATAAACTATCACTTGCCCTTGTATACTAAGGTTAGTAGGGCATGTTTCTGCAACTGTATTTTATTTAATTTTTATTTCTTCTGTCATCCTCTTTAGTGCCTCCGAGCGTCCTGTCAGAAACCAGTTCTTGGCCGTTGGTTTCCGACACCTTCCGAACCGCGTCCTCAGTCGCCGGACAGGCTCTTTGCCTCCGCTACCCACGCCTATTCTCATCCGTGCTCAGAGGCGTGTAAGTCCCCGTCCGTGGGGACTTTACGCTCCGGGTAGAAATTAAAATGTATTAGCAGAGCTATGAAGTAATTATTCCTACTCTCCCATAAATTAAAGTATCAACAATTGCATTGTAGATGAATAAAAAACAACTCATTCCATATCTCTTCATCTATTATTGCAGTATGAGCTTTGAAAAGCTTCGCAAATACACTCGATAGAAAAACAGACGACGCGGGAAAAATGGCAGGACGTCATTTTTAGGCGCAACTGAACCACGGATGGTTCATTTGCGCCGACCACCAAAGGAATGTTTTTCTATCGCTAAGTGTATTCGAAGGTTTTCACTGACCCGAAAGCCTCCGCGGCGATTGAGCGGCGACTTTTGCTCCGCTTTTGGTCGTTCAAAAGCGGAAAAACCTCGAAGACACAGCATATAATCAGCCATAAATAAAAATCAAAATACTCTAATATAGCTCTGCGGCAAATGTGCGTCTCTTTTCCTCCAGCTTTTGGTCACTCAAAAGCGGAACCCCTACTTCCACGGCGTGTTGCTGGCCCTATGCACACTCACCTCATCTATTACCGCGTTGCCGCGATGCGTGAGCAGGAATTCCACTATATCTGCAATTTCCTCAGGCTGTATCAGCTCATCTGTATTTAAGTCAGGCCTGGTTTTACGCACCATCTCGGTTGCAACTCCGCCAGGTGATATTACATGAACTCTTATACCATATTCCTGTACTTCCTGCGCCAATACCTTTGTCATTCCCATAAGTGCATGTTTTGAAGCTGTATACGCCATTTGGTTTACATATCCTTTTGTACCTACCACAGAAGCAATATTTATAATGCTTGGCACTTCAGATTTACGCAGATAAGGTATTGCCTCCTTACATAGCAAAAAAGGTGCTCTTGCGTTTAAATTCATGTGTTTGTCCCAGTCTTCAACGGTAGTTTCGCAGAAAGATTTCCTGTCTGCTGTTCCCGCATTGTTTATAAGTATGTCAATTCCGCCAAAATCATTTATAACATCTTCAATGAGTTTTGAAGGAACATGGGATTGAGATAAATCTGCCGCATAAGTCCTAACATCTATATTATACTGTTCAGTCTCTTTTTTAACTAACTTTAAGTTGTCCTGGCTGGTAGCTGTAAGAGCAAGATTTACGCCGTTTTTAGCAAGCATAAGTGCAATGGATTTGCCGATTCCCCTCCCTGCACCTGTTACAAGTGCTATTCTTCCTTTTAAATTCACCATACATGTACTGCTCCTTTGTTTTATAACTTATAGAATTTTATATAATGCAATTTCTTTAAGTTTTTAAATGTAAAAACTCAGGCTGTAACTTTGTCTTCACTTTCACTTTTGTTATCATCCAGTATAAAATCGGCCATCATTCCTTCATAGACTTTTTCCAATCCTATAATACCGCAAAAGTCCATAGGAGTGACCAGCATAACATTCTTGTCAAAAGTAAGTATATCGCTCTTTTCAAGTATGTACGCAACAAAATGAGAACAAGTATATCTTTTACCCATCTTTAACGGTTTATTAATTAATATTCCGATAAGACCTGCAAAATTGTATTTATAATATTTGCTGTTATTAATAAACTCCTGCAGATTTTGTTCAAGTTTCAGGTATTTGTATTCTGCAACAGGGAGCTTGTAAATTAAACATTTGGTTCTTTTGAAAATCTGGTAAATCCCATGGTTCATCCTCTCTGTTACAAATCCTCCTATCAGAGGAAACCAAATCTTTCTGCGGCCAAAGCTGTAAAATGTATCTAAATTATCTTCAAGACACAACGAAATATGGTTATATTCCGCGCCGGAAAAGAGCTTCAGTAATTTTGATATTTTCGAACCTGTATCAGTAAGAATAATATAAATATTTTTCATACTTTATACATTTTCTCCATGGTTTATTATAAAAAATTCCTTTATCCTCTGGTTCCTGTCAATATAAAGGTCCTCCAACCAATGCTGTAACATTATAACATAACAGCATTATATAGTCCAACTTTGATTGGAGAAAACTGTTAAACTGACTGTCCAAATGCTATATTACTTCTGTATGATTTTTTATATCCAGTATTCTCATTAATTGCTCCACATTTATTTCAGTTGGAAATCCCCTGTCATCCCAATGGTTTCTGCATCCACAATAATCAAGAATAACACATTGTGCTGCAATTCCCATATCCTGCAGCATCCATCCCCCTGATATCAGGTTCAAAACACAGGAAACGCCTACAACTCCTGTATCAGAATCAATATTAGACAGTTTGCTTCCGCTTTGCACCAAAGATGATTCATGAGGAATAACTAATACCTCAAAACCATATTTATGGCTAAGACTCGTCAACTTACTGATATTGCATTCATTTGTACATCTTTTGCAGCTATAAGCTTTACCTCCTGCATCTGACATGCACCCAGTATTTGACCCTTGATTTATTGCTGCATATAGACGCATACATGCAGGAACAACGACAAGCTTTTTAGAACAATTCACAAAACGTTTTCTGAATGCATCATTCATTATCTGAGCACCTATCATATTAAGATGGTACTCAGTTCTTTGCCTTCCACAAAAAATTATGTCTTCTTTCCATCTATGATCAGACAGCCGGCTTTTAAAAAAAGTCTCAATATTTTGTGTATAGATGCCCAAAACTTCCTGGCTTCTTTCTCTGAACCATTGGGCATACATTATTATAGAAGCCAATATATCAGCAGCAGATTTTTTGCCGCAAGTGGACAAATATCTATACCAACCTTTAATTCTTTTCGATTCATAGAAAAATTCGCCGGATGCATCCATCCATTGTATAAGCTTCTTTAACTGACTAACCGAGCAGTCAGGAGAAATTTTATCGTCCGCATAATTTTTATGAAGAAAAAGAGTAAACATTATACCCCTCAAAAAATCTATTCCGGTTTTGATAGTACTGCTATGCCTTCTTAAGTTTGAAAGGCATTTTAGCAGTTTCCCCGGAATAACATTCATATTTAATGCAGATTTGCCATAAATATTATAAAAAGTTCCCAGGCAAAGCAATTCCAGTATATACTCATCCCTGCTCAGCAGTTTGGATTCATCTTTATTTTTTACATAAGACATATATCCCTCAATAGCTGTATCAAGTACCTTATCTGCTTCGGTTACTACTTCTTCTTTAAATTCCTTTATAACTTTATAAAAGTCACTGGAATCCGTATATCTGCTTTTTAAGGTATATGTAATAATATCCATATAAGTAATGACCCCTCTGCATTAAGGCATATTGTAGATAATGTTCATAAAATCATAGTACGACATTTTTTCTTTTGGATAAATTTTGTTTTTACCGAAAGATACAATACCGCTCTTATATAGTGATGCTATGCTTTCTTTTGCATAGGAAGATACTGAAGATGCGTCGTCCAAATCAGATAGATCCTGAGGACTTCCCCTGAATAAGCTCTTGCCGGTTGCAATCATAGTTTTTTCAAATATAACCATAGCTTCTTCTCTCGTCAGGTAGTCTTCAGGATAAAATTTATTTTGCCCTTTTCCTGCTACTATTCCGAGTTTCCTTGCAATTCCTACCGCTTCATAATAGGTCGAACTTTTTTGAACATCTTTAAAATTATCGGTAAAGTCCGCTTTCAGTTCCAACTCTTTAACCAGAATTGATACGGCTTCTCCCCTTTTCAGCTTATGGGAAACGTGCTTTTCCTTTTCCTCATAGGCCTTACGGTATGAATTAAAAACTACAATATGACCTGCTTCTGTCGGATGAGGGTCGAAAGAACCCTTCAATATATTGAACTTTGTTAAAGCTTCGTCTTCATTATATTCATTAAATGCATTGTAAACATCCGCGGTTCTGTAATTGGGACTTGGTTTATTAATAACTGTATTTATTTTTTGTATATAAGTATCAAATAAGTTATATAATACATCATCCTTTGACAACGGATTATATATATTCATAACAAAAATATCAGCTTCAGGTGCCAGGCTTCTTACTGTATTTATAATCTCAGGCCATTCATTTTCAAATCTAGAGATACCTTCATTTAAATACTTGGGGAGATTTCCCAGTATTAACATTCCTGCAACAGCTTCCACGCTTTCAGGATTGCTGCTTAAAACGTCTTGAATTTGGCTGGCATAATCAGGAGCTGATACATCTATATTTAAAGCCTGGCCAACCGCCTGTATTATTGGCTGCAGAATGTTGTTGCCACCAATGCTTATAGTTATTATATCTGATTCTTTAACTGACTTAATCAAACGTTCATCCGTTTTAAGCTTGTTAAGAAGGCCGGTGCTGTCATCTCCGTTTACCGCTAAATTTGCATATTCCAGTGAAGAAAATCCCCTGTCTGTTTTTAAATAATTATAAAATAATTCAGTATAGGAATCTTCCTTAGCCACGCCATATCCGGTAGCAATTGAGTCCCCAAGTGCTGTATAATGTTCAGGGCTTAGGTCTTCACCCATTGCAGTCATACCGTTTCCGCAGGCAGTTAATAACAATGCAAATATTAATACAACAGCTAACTGTTTAAATATTTTTTTCATTAACTCTCACCTCTGGATGAATCTATATAAAATTTGTAAAAAATTCTTCATAACGTATATTGATATTATATATTAACGCCCAAAGAAATACCACAATAAAAAAGACTGTATTTGTACTACATTATGCAATACAAGTACAGCCTTTATTAGTTTTATTATTACATATCTATCCCAAAATAGTTTTTGGCATTATTGAAGCATATATCCTGTACCATTCTACCGAGGAGCTTCATATCAGCCGGAGCTTCACCGTTTTCAACCCACTCTCCGATTAAATTGCAGAGTATTCTTCTGAAATATTCGTGCCTTGTATACGACAAGAAGCTTCTGGAATCTGTAAGCATACCCACAAACCTGCTTAAAAGGCCTAGATTTGCAAGGGCGGTCATTTGCTTTATCATGCCGTCCTTCTGATCGTTAAACCACCAGCCTGAACCAAACTGCATTTTACCGGGAATACCTCCGCCCTGGAAACATCCGATTATTGTTCCCAGCACTTCATTATCCCTTGGGTTGAGACAGTAAAGTATGGTCTTGGGAAGTTCATTTGTTTCATCAAGCTCATTAAGGAACTTTGCCAAAGCTTCCGCAAATGTATAATCTCCAATTGAATCAAAGCCTGTGTCAGGGCCGAGGATTTTCATCATCCTGCTGCTGTTGTTCCTGATAGTACCTATATGAAGCTGCATAACCCATCCGAGCTTCGAATATTGTTTACCGAGGAAAATCATTACCTGGGTTTTGAATTTTTTGATTTCTATGTCCTCAAGCCTTTCACCATTTAATGCTTTTTTCAATATCTTATCTGCTTCTTCATCAGTGCATTTTTCAAATACAATAGGATCCAATGCATGATCCGATACTCTGCAACCTACTCTATGGAAGAACTCAATTCTCTGTTTTAAGGCAGCTTTTAAATCCTCAAATGAATTAACTGGAATTCCTGAAACATCTCCAAGCTTCTTAATCCATTCTGCAAAGCCTTCCTTCTCTATATTAAAGCTCTTATCAGGCCTGAAGGCAGGAAGTACTTTTACATCAAATGAAGTGTCCTTTGCCAAAGCAATATGATATTCAAGGGTATCCGCAGGATCATCCGTAGTGCAAAGCGCTTTTACATTGGAGTTCTTTATCAATCCTCTGGCGGAAAACTCATCTTTGGCCAATATTTCATTGCATTTATTCCAGATTTCCTCAGCCGTTTCCGGTGATAACAGTTTATCTATACCAAAATACCTCTTTAATTCAAGGTGTGTCCAATGATAAAGAGGATTACCTATGCAATATGGAATGGTTTCAGCCCATTTCATGAACTTTTCCTTGTCGGAAGCATCTCCTGTTATGTATTTTTCGTCAACACCGTTGCTTCTCATCGCTCTCCATTTATAATGGTCGCCGCCAAGCCATACTTCGGTTATATTTCTATACCTTTTATTCTCGGCTATTTCCTTTGGGCTTAAATGACAATGATAGTCAAATATCGGCATATCCTTTGCATATTCATGATAAAGCTTTACAGCCGTTTCATTACTAAGCATAAAATTTTCATCCATAAAAGGTTTCATCACAAATCCTCCATTCGATTAATATATTAAAGGAGCCATACTATTATTCCGGCTGTATATAGTGAAATTACTTTTAGCATTACATACATCATAAAATTTATGTGTAATAAAATATTCTTCTGATTTAATTAGTCCGGAATAATACTATAACACCTACAAATAACATCCTAATAATCATAAACACGTTTGTCAAGGAAGTATTGTCCAGTTGGTTATATTCATTATTGAAAAGACGTTATTCAATTTTTTCAAATTTAAAGACTCCCAATGCATCTTTGAAAAACGTGCCCTGCTTTATTTCATAAGAACCAGAACTTATTTTATAATTATTATGTTTCATGTAACGTATCATTTTATTTTTTGCCCAATTATTCCACAGAGATAAATTATGCTCACCATTTTTTACAGCTTTATAATCCACAACTTCGTCTTGTTCTATAACAATTGATAAGGTTTTATTAACTAATCTGTGGTTATTTATATATTCCATGTGGCTGTCATAAGCTTTATAAACAATTGATATAATAATTATAACTGCCACCGGAATAATGATTATAAGCCTTTTTTTAACACTCATTTTTTTCCCCTTTATTTGCAAACCAAAAATATTCATATATCTTCTTTATACTATAGTATATTATAAAATAAAATTTACTGCTTAACTGTTATTTCATCAATATTACCGTAAAATCATTTTGCAAATAGCCCTCAACGATTTGTACAGAATCAAGCAGATTACTGAATTTATCTTCCAATATATCTTCGATTTCATCAGGATTAAAATAATAATACTGTTCTTCCTTATCAGGTGATTTGAAGTGCAAAAGGTTGAAAACCACAACTTCCCTGCTTAGCTTTAAAAATAATTCTATAGCCTTTATTAGAAAATCTTTGTTGTTGCCCATGTTGATATTAAAAATTCCTGATGAATAGGTTACATCAAATGAATTCTCTTCAAATGGATTATGTTTAAATATATCCGCACAAATCAACTCCGCACCGGGCCTTTTTTGCTTCGCAGAAACTATCATGCTTTCCAATATGTCAACACCCGTATATGAAAAATTAACACCTTTTTTTATCAGATAATCATAAAGGTTAGCCATTCCACATCCTACATCAAGCAATTTTTTGCCTTGCAGCGCTACATAGCGATGCAGAATTTCAAAACGCTTATGCTGTGCCTGCTCGCTCTCCCATCCTAAAACACGATAATCAGGAAGACCTTTTCCCATATTTGGTTCATAATATGATTTAATTATTTCTATCTTTTTCATAAACCATTCCTCTTCTTTTATCTCTGTTCTGTTTGACTAAATAATTATGTTTTTAGCAATTACAAATTAATTATACAGTTAATCTTATATTACCCTAATTTGCAATATATGGTATTACAATTAACCTTCCGAAACATTATTTGAATTATACCATTATTATTTTAAATATAACATACAAATATTGCCGCTTCTTTATTTTATATTATCTTTTATTTACATATTTGTTTCTAACTTACAATGCATTTTCTAAATAATGCTAATAATCATATATTTTTATTATCATACAGCCAAAAAAAATTCAAATTTCAGCCACATTTATGAAGGATTATTCATTTTAAAGTCGAATATATATAACGGTATATTCATAAATTTAAAAATTTCATTACCATATGTCAAATATTTCGAAAATTTGCAGGAGGATAAATTTCGTGGCAAAAAATACAAATGAAAAAATTTATAATTATATTAAATTATTAAATTCTCTTCCTGTATGTATTTTATTAACAACTTATGATATGCATAAATTCATTAATGCAAATGCTGCCTTTTTCGAATTGTTTGGGTTTTTAAACAATCAACTTGATGACAAAAATATTTATGATATCATAACCTGGTATAATCAGAATGATAAAAAATATATACAAGATTGTTTAAAAAACAATTCTTCAATCAGGAACATTGAAACCAAACTTATAGTTAAAGATAGTAAGGTAAATACTTTTTTGCTTTCTGCTGACAAAGCTATGATAGACAATAATGAATATATGATATTTACTTTGAATGACATAACAACAGTAAGAAAAGCAGCAGAGAATAAAATTTCTTATCTGAATTACCATGACAAATTGACCGGTCTATATAATAGAGCTTATTTCGAAGAAAAACTAAAAAGTATGGACAATGAGAGCAATTTGCCTATTTCTTTAATAATAGGAGACGTAAACGGCCTGAAAAGCATAAATGATACTTTGGGACATGATAAGGGAGACTGGCTCCTCGTTCAGGTTTCGGAAATATTAAAGAGTATCTGTAAAAGCCAGGATATAATATCCCGCTGGGGAGAAGATGAATTTGCAATTATACTGCCAAATACCGATAATACTTCTGTAGAAAGCATCTGTAATAAAATTTCGGACAAATGCCAAATATGCGTTGATGACCTTATACAGACCAGCATTTCATTAGGATATGCCACAAAAAATGATATGCGCCAGGATATACAGCAAGTATTAAAGGAAGCTGAAAGCTGGATGTACAGTCATAAACTGCTTGACAACCGCAGTTCGCGCAGCTCCATCATTTCTTCCCTTGAAAAAACCCTTTTTGAAAAAAGCCACGAAACCAAAGAACATGCTCGCCGCATAAGATTTGTATCGCTTAAACTTGGCAAAGCTCTTGGTTTATCCAAAAAGGAAATGGATGATTTAAGCCTTTTGTCAATACTACATGATATAGGCAAAATAGCTATTTCGGACACTATACTCGATAAACCTGACAAACTCACCAACGATGAATGGAAGCAAATGCGCAAGCATCCCGAAATAGGATATCGTATAGCAGAGTCTTCTCATGAGCTGTCTCATATATCCGAATATATCCTTTATCATCACGAAAGATGGGATGGCACAGGTTATCCAAGAGGCCTGAAAGGAGACAAAATCCCCAAATTATCAAGAATATTGTCAATAGCGGATGCCTATGATGTAATGACACACTCAAGACCTTACAAAGAAGGCATAATGAGCCATGAAGAAGCTTTAGATGAAATAATCTGCTGCTCAGGCAAACAATTTGATCCAGAGATAGCTGATGCATTTCTGAAAATACCTTTAAGATAGTAAATAACCTTTATTTCTCTTCTGATAATAGTAAAAATAACAGCAATAAAAAACGACATTTAACTATTAGTAATACTTAGCTGTTAACAACACAAAATCACTTATAAACATAATTGTTAATAATTTAACCTTTACATTCAACTAAAAAGCCATGCAAACAAGGGAGCAAGAAAAACAGTAATAAGTCCTGCCACACCTATGGCAAGGCTGCTCATGGCCCCTTCCGTTTCACCTAATTCAACCGCTTTGGTAGTACCTACTGCATGTGCTGAGGTTCCTATCGCAAGACCTATTGCTATCTTATCATTTATCCCTGTAATCCTGAATACTGCAGGAAGTATTACTGCTCCTATTATCCCGGTAATTATTATAGATGCTACTGTGATAGAAGCGTTGCCTCCTATCTGTTTGGATATCTCCATTCCTATAGGAGCAGTCACAGACTTAGGCAGCAAAGACAGACCTTGCTCTGTCGGCAATTTCAGCAGTCTTGCTAATGCATATACGCTTGTAAGCCCTGCTGCAGAACCGATAATTATGCCTGATAATATAGGCAGTATATTTGCTGTAAGCTTATCAAGCTGTTTATATAACGGTACTGCAAGCACAACAGTAGCAGGCCCGAGAAAAAGAGATATTACACTTCCTCCTATATTAAAGGTATCATAATCTATATCAAATATACTTAATACTGCAATTATTATTGCTATCGATATCAAAAGTGGATTAAAATAAGGCAGTTTTGTCTTTTTATATATAAATAATGCTATCTCGTAAGCAAGTAAACATAATATAATCCCAAACAATGGTGTATCTGTCAATTGCATTTACTCTTTCTATCCTTTCTTAGAAGCTGTACTGTATATCCTGTTGTTAATGCAACAATAACTGTTGTTACAATAATTATCACAAGCAATGCAGGCCATGTGGTTTTTATCAGCGCTTTACATGTCACCAAACCTACCCCTGCAGGTATAAAGAAAAAAGCAAGGTTATCCAGAAAAAACTTCGATACTTCAGATATCATCTCGATTTTAATTATTCCCGTACACAGACATATAAAAAGCAGAACCATACCTATAACATTACCGGGTATGGGAATCTTGAGCAGCGTATGGACAGCTTCTCCTATAAAACAAATCACTAATATTATAAGTAGTTGTTTAAGTAATTTCATATTATAAATTCTCCATTATACACAAATCTACCGTATACTTAATTTATACTTCAGTCATATCGTTCTGCTTAAAAGTATGGACAACTATGCTGGGATACTGCATTAAATACAATCAGAAGTATTTAACAATCAACCCTGATACATATACTATAATGATTGATATTACTGCAACTGTTACAAGGCCTTTTTCAAAATAAGCAAGAATCAAAGCTGTTATCATTCCTGTTACGGAAGTCACAGGATTACCCGTAGCATTTAATATACCGGGAAAGATCATGGCTCCAAGTACGGCATAAGGTATATAGTAAAGAAATGACTTTATAAAAGGAGACTTAAGCCTTCCCTTCATGAGCGCCACAGGTAGAAATCTAGGTAAATAAGTTACTGCTGCCATTAAAAATACAGCTGTCAGTATCCTTGCCATATACTCAGTCCACCTCCCCGGCAGGAAAAACCGCAGCTCCGAATATGCATGCCACAACAGTGGATATTATAATATCCCATCCTGATGAAAGGCTATTTATATAAGGAACCCACGTAAGCATGCTATTAATGGCTATTGCTACAACAGCCACTGTAAGTGCAGCTTTTGATTTCTTAGATGCAGGAACCACTAATGCAATAAGCATGGCATACAATGCTATGCCCATTGAATCCTTTAAGTCTTGGGGCAGCAAGCTGCTTGCCGATGCACCGAGCAGTGTGCCAAATGCCCATCCGAAATAAGGAAGTGTAATTATCCCCAACATATATGAAAAAGTTATGTCTTCCTTTTCCAGAGAAGCTACGCTAAAAGTTTCATCAGTAATACCAAAAGACATAACAGCTTTTTCAGCCAGAGGCATATTGGGAACTATCTTCTGGGACAATGACAATGACATTAGCATATAACGTATATTAATTACAAATGTGGTCAATGTTATCTCCGGCAATGTTCCTCCGGATATTATAAGCGATGTTCCCGCAAACTGTCCGGCCGAAGTCAGATTGGTAAGGGATATCAACACAGCAATCCACGGTGAAAGGCCGCCCTGTACCGTCATCAGGCCAAATGTAAATGAAACAGGTATATATCCCATTGCTATCGGTATTCCAAGTTTTAATCCTTTATTGAAAGAACTCATCTTTAATTTCCTCTAACCTTTATTTTTTATTTAAATATTAAAGATATAATCATTAAGCCTCTTCCATGGCTGTATTTTTGCTTTTCCTGCTTATTATAAAAACCATAAGGAAACCCGGAATAAGCGTAATAGGTATCATATACAATATGGCGTGTATGGAAAATCTAATGGAAATCATACTTCCTATCATAGGAGCCAAAGCCATACCCATATTTCCAATAAAGCCCTGTATGCCAAAAAGCAATCCCCTTCTGTCCACAGGAGTATTTTCAGTCGTTACTGATATAGTAATAGGCTCTATTCCGCCCATTATATAATAAAAAATACCATAACATAAAGTAAATATAAGAAGATTCTTTGATAATGCCAAAGGAACAGATAGTATTATGCTAACTATAAAAAGCGAAGTCAGCACCTTAGTCTTACTGTATTTGTCACCCAGCCTGCTGAGGGTCATCCCGGATAAAGCTGTCATTATCCCAGTAAAGCCATTTATCAAGCCTGTAATTCTAGAGGCACCTTCCTTAGTTGAACGCACTTCCTGTACAAAGAGAGATATATAAGGATTAAACAGTGCTCTTGTTGATCTTATTATAAACAATATGAACAGCATAGCCAGCATTGAAGCTGAAAAAATAAAGGATATTTTCATATTTCTAAAGGATTTTTTATTAAATCGCAATTTTTTTGTATTTAACTTAGAAGAGTTATCTTGTTCAGCAGAAGCAATATCTTCAATTTTGTTTTCTTTCGCGGATGAAGCCTCACTTTTATCAGATTTTGCAATCATAGCATTACCCGCATTTACCTCTTCATCATTCACTTCTTTAGCTAAGAACAAGACCAGGAAAAAATCTATTAGCATTAACAATGAGCCCAGTAAAAAACTAACACGATAACCTGCATAATCTGCAAGAATTCCTCCAATAACAGGCCCTGCCGACTGTCCTATAAATGTTGATGAAGACAGAAATCCTAAGGCATATGAAAGTTTATCGGTTGGTGTGGTTGACGCGATAATAAGTGTAGCTGCTGCAATTGTACCTGTAAATATGCCCTGAGCTATTCTTAATGCAACTATATGATATACATGGGTTGCGATACCCATGCCCGCTATAACTATACAACCGGCCATCATTGCACGCAGCAGCATAAGTTTTTTGCCCCATTTATCAGCAGCCATTCCCCATATAGGTGCCATAACAGCAGAAGCGATAGACGAAGATGTTGCTATTAAACCCACGTAAAATTTTACCTGTGCAGGATCTTCAACGCCAAGTTCTGTTATGTAATACGGAATAAAAGGTATTCCGAAGTTAAAACTCATCAAAGATAATATTTGAGAAAACCATATAGTATACAGATTAATCTTCCAACGTTCCATCGATGATATTCGTCCACGCAGTGATGCAAACGTATCTGCAATATGTTGCTTCATATATTACCACCTTATTATGTTCTTAACTTTACACATTATCCTACTGTTTGTCCGGTTATGTCAAGTATATTGTCAAAAGTATATTATAGTTACAGACATATAAAACAATGTAGCTTTTCTTTAACAAATAAAACAGGTTCTCATAAGAGAACCTGTTTTATATTTAGTGCTATTAATTTATATGCCTATTACTTAAAAGGATTTTCATCTTTGTACATCATGCCTGCCGGCTGATTGAATGACACATCCTCAACACCAAGCATCTTCATAGCTGCAAATAAAACTTTTCCGGCATGTTTGAAGCCAACACCTGCATGGTGAGGATATCTCTTTGCTATAAGTACATGTCTGTAGAATCTGCCCATTTCCTTTATAGCAAAAACTCCTATGCTTCCGAATGACTTCGGATCAACATCAATTATTTCGCCTTCAGCTACATAACTTCTGAGCTGGCAGTCTGCTGTGCTCTGTAGTCTGAACAGAGTTGTCTGTCCAGGCATTAACGCACCTTCAAGAGTTCCTCTTGTTATGTTAGGTTCTTTGTCCGGTTCAAGTAATCTGTGCATGATAAGCTGGTATTTCATTGCTCCCTGTTTCAAACAGCTTTTTGCTGTATTTCCGCAGTGGAAGCCCATAAACAGATCCTGATGTGTATATCCGGCAAATGCATTTTTGTTATTTTCATACATATCCTTAGGAACAGAGTTGTTTATGTCCAGCAGTGTAGCCGGCATTTCTGTAGCACAGGTAATGATATATTCACTGAGAGCTCCGTAAATATCTGTTTCACACGCAACAGGAATTCCTCTTGAAGCAAGCCTTGAATTCACATAACATGGAACAAATCCAAACTGAGTCTGGAATGCGGGCCAGCACTTATTTGCAAATATTGCATATTCGGACGCTCCCATGTTGTTTTCCATCCAGTCAAGCAAAGTAATCTCGTACTGTGCAAGCTTCGGAAGTATACCAGGATATCCGTTTCCTTCGCTAAGTTCTTTTTCCATGTCCTTAACTACTTCAGGAATTCTCGGGTCATTTGCATGATTGTTGAATGCTTCGAATAAATCAAGCTCAGAGTTTTCCATTATTTCTACTCCAAGATCAAACAAAGGTTTAATAGGAGCATTACATGCCAGGAAGTTTTCAGGCCTTGGTCCAAAGGAGAATATCTTCAGTTTTGAAAGACCAAGTATAATTCTTGCGATATTCTGGAAATCTCCGATCATATCTGCTACTTCATCAGCAGTTCCTACAGGATATTCAGGAATATATGGAGTTATCTTTCTCAGTGCAAGATTATATGATGCGTTGAGCATACCGCAATATGCGTCTCCGCGTCCGCCGATGAGGTTATTTTCACTTTCTTCAGCAGCTGCTACGTACATGGCAGGTCCGTCAAACTTCTGCGCCAGCATTGTTTCTGGACCTTCAGGGCCAAAATTGCCAAGATATACAACCAACGCATTAACATTCTGACTTTTCAGTTCATCAAGAGCTTTTAACACATCTTTTTCATTTTCAACTATTGTTTTTATTTCACATATATCGATATTTTTATTACTGCAAGCTTTTACAACTGCATTTCTCCTGGTTTGGCTTAATTCAGCCGGGAAGCAGTCTCTGCTTACCGCAACAATTCCAAGTTTTACTTTTGGAATATTATTCATTATATAACCCCCTTTTAACTTTTACATTAACACATATAGTAATATTATATCCTTCAATGCTTCTTGATACAACCCCTATAAACTAAACAAAAATATATTAATTTTTATATTTTTATAAATATTGCATAAAATATTCTTTATCTACTTGTTAAATATTTATCAAAACTACGTTGAAAAATCCGATTTACATATGTAAAATGTTGAATGTGGATATAATATTTTAATTTATGTTGTATCATACAATTCATAAAATAACATTATAATAAATATGAATAATTCGGCTATGTACACAGATTTGCTGCCTTTTAAGGCAAATCTTTGCAAATATCCGGGCCGAATTGAATTATCAGGAGGTTTTATAAATGGAATTTGAACTGCTTCACCCCGCTGATCAGTTGGTCATGATTATGGAAAGGATTTATGACTATGGTATGACAACAACTTCTGGTGGCAATCTTTCCGTATTGGATGACAATGGCGACATATGGATTACACCAGGCGGTGTAGACAAGGGTTCTCTCACCCGAAAAGATATGATACAGGTAAAGCCCGATGGAACTATAATCGGTAAACATAAACCATCAAGTGAGCTGCCCTTTCATGAGCTGATATATCGCAAAAGGCCAGACTTGAAGGCCGTAATACATGCCCATCCTCCGGCTCTGGTTTCATTCAGCATAGTTCGCAGGATACCTGATACAAGGCTTATTCCTAATGCAAACCAGATATGCGGCGAAGTTGGCATGGCTGAATATGCTTTACCCGGTAGTACAGAGTTGGGAGAAAAAATCGCTTCTGTATTTGAAAAAGGTATAAATACGGTAATGCTTGAAAATCACGGTATCGTCGTAGGTGGTACTAACCTTTTTAAAGCATTTATGGCTTTTGAAACCCTCGAGTTCTGCGCAAGGCTGGAAATAGACGCGCTTAGGATCGGGAAACCAAGGCCCCTTTCAAAAAAGAACATAGAATTATCAAAAAACAAAAAACATATAAACATGAACGAGTTTATCGTAAAAAGATACGACAGCCGCGAAAGGGAAGCCAGAAGGGAAATGTGTGATCTTATACACCGTGCATATGATCAAAAGCTATTTACCAGCACTCAGGGCACATTTTCACAAAGGCTTGATGATAACTCATTTATTATCACCCCATATGATATTGACAGGAAGTATCTTGATGTGGGCGATATAGTCAGGATAGAAAACGGATGGAAGGAAGCCGGTAAGACTCCAAGCCGTTCCGTAATGCTTCATAAACATATATACGACAAACATCCCCACATAAATTCAGTTATAATTGCTCATCCGCCGAATATAATGACTTTCGCCATTACTGATGCGGAATTCGATTCAAAAACCATACCGGAAAGCTATATAATGCTGAGAGATATACCAAAAGTACCTTTCGGCTCAAGCTTCATGCAGGAAGAAATGCTGGCGGATATGTTTAAAGAAGATACACCTATAATAATGGTAGAAAATGACTGCATTATCGTTACAGGAAACAGCCTTATAAACGCCTTTGACAGGCTTGAGGTTGCGGAATACACAGCTAAAGCGATAATCGCGTCTAAAGCTTTGGGAGACGTAGTTAAAATAGATAACGAAAAAATTGAAGATATAAAAAAAGCATTCAATTTGGCATAATAAAAAATACGGGGTTCTTGTCCTTAAGACTAAGAGCCCCTTTTTATTGCATAGTCATATACCCTGCCTTATAATTCCGTATAATATAAGTCCTCCTATAAATATTATTCCAAGACGTTTTGGCGATAATCTGATCGTACAATATTTTTTTATTTCATGAAGATTTAATAAAAATGCGGTAACTGATGTGACAACTACGGTAATTGCCAGCCCATAAATATTCACACTTTTGATTCCAACTAAAACATAAGTCAGTATTAGCTCTTCAACAGCTACTATTATCGAATTTCTCAGCAGCAGTTTCTGTTTTCCCAGGCTGTTCATAATACCAAAACTTGAAGATGACAGAAAACAGAAAAAGGATGAAAATGATGCCACTTTTATAAACGTCTCCAGATCATTCCTTTTGTAAAAGATCATTCCCAGTTTGCCAGGTATGCATTGACATATAAGCAAAGATACAAAAGCAGTCAACAGAGATACCTTTAAAACCTGCTTTATCCTTTTTTCCACTTCCCAGAAATCATTATTTTTCATGCTGCCGGCAAGTTCAGGAATGAGCACCGTCGATATTGAGTTTACTATCACTATTGGGAACAATACGATGTTCATAGACATTCCTGAAAATTTTGCAATAAGCTCCAGAGCTGAACTGTAATTCATTCCCGTGTGCACAAGACGCCTTGGCGTCACAAGGGTCGTTACTGAAGCTAAAAATGTCGACAAACATCCATTTGCCATTAATGGCACTGATACCACCAAATTATTAAAGATCAGCTGTATCCTTCCCTCTTTTCTTGTGTTTCCGGGTTTCATCAGACGTCTGAACCTGCTGTATGCGGTCAGCAATATGCTGCAGCTTGTTAACTCTCCTACAACCAGTGCCGTATAAGCTATAGCGACCATGGTTTTAGTGTTTTTACCCGTCACAAAAAATGTAATTGTCATTAATGTTATAACCCTCAGCATTTTTTCAAATATATCGATAAAAGCTGTGACATGGAACTTGCCTATCCCATAAAAAAAACCTTTAAGCACTGCGGAAACGGATATAAAAACAACAGCCAGGCATGAAACCCTTAATCCGGTCAGAGCCCTTGCATCTTTTATCATAAACTTTGCTATATTGCCGGAATTTATAAAAGCTATGGACAGCATTATTAAAACCCAAACCAGAATAAATCCCAGCATTGTTTGCACGGTTCTGTGAAGATTCTTGTAATCCTTTTTTATATAATACATGGAAGTGACTCTTGACATGGATGTAATAATGCCGTCACAGGCAAGGCATTGTAAAAACATATATACAGACATAATCAGCCCATACAGGCCCAAACCTTCTGCTTTCAGCCTGCTGGTCAGTACTATGGAAAATATGAAATTAATGATTGATGTTATTATATTTGAACATACTACGATAAACGAATTCTTAAAAAAATTATCTACCTTCATAAAAACCCCTGTTATTTGCCCGTTATTAAAAACTATTCAGTCGAAGGGATTTTTATGTTAGAGCATTATGATGAAATTTCCGGAAGTATGTTTTATTGATGAACCCGTATTAAATTTTCCACCCTTACCACATCATTAATAAGTTCAACCTCTTTTATGGCTTTTTTCATAGATAATTCACCTGCTTTATGAGTAACAAAGATTAAAGGTACTCCCCTGTCTCCGCGGCCTTTTTGTATAACAGACTCGATGCTTACTGAATATTTACCGAATATTCCTGCGATATGTGCAAGCACACCCGGTTTATCTTTAACTGTCAGTCTTACAAAAAAACCTGTTTTCCAGTCTTTATTAAACTGAACCTGTTTAATTTCACTTTCCTGATTATTAAATGGCATATATTTATGCCTGCCAGTTCTGTGACATGCTGTTATTATATCGGATACGATTGCGCTCCCTGTAGGCATATCTCCGGCTCCTCTGCCGTAAAGCATAAGACTGCCTACTGAGTCACCCTGGATATAAACAGCATTATACGAATCTCTTACGGAAGCCAACGGATGTTTAATGGGTATAAATGCAGGATGTACCCTTGCTTCAATAATATCTCCCTCTTTTCTGGCTATAGCAAGAAGTTTTAAGGCATAGCCAAGTTCCCTGCCATAATAGGTATCCTCAGCTGTAATTTTTGTTATGCCCTCACGGTATATATCATCTATATGAATCCTAGTATTAAAAGCTATTGATGACAATATAGAAAGTTTATACATAGCGTCATAGCCTTCTATATCAGCTGTAGGATCAGGTTCAGCATAACCCAGTCTTTGAGCTTCAGTTAAAGCGACTTTGAAATCTATTCCTTCTTCTTCCATTTTAGTAAGTATAAAATTTGTGGTTCCGTTTATAATGCCCAATATTTCCTTAATATTGTTAGCCTGCAGCGATTCATGCATTACCTTTATAATAGGTATACCCCCTGCGACACTTGCTTCGTAGTAAAGACCTACCCCGTTTTGTTTTGCAGCTTCGTTAAACTCATGCCAGTAACGCGCTAGCACCTCCTTATTTGCCGTTACCACTGACTTTTTATTGTTGAGCGCAGCCAGAATGTATTCACGTGCAGGATCGATACCTCCCATAAACTCGGCAACAACAGATATACTGTCATCATTAATGATATCCATGGGATTATCAGTAAGTATATCCTGTTTAATATCAATATTTCTTTTCTTATTAATGTCCCTTACCAAAACTCTGGTAATATTTAGGTCCACATTATCATTTGATTTAATCCTGTCCCTGTTTTCACCTAATATTTTATATACACCCGAGCCTATATTCCCGCATCCTAAAAAACCTATATTCACTTTCACCATACCATTTCCTCCGAATAATCCCATAAAGTTCTTCCTCACTTCTTTATCTGCAAATATTATTATTTATATATTTATTATTCATTTAGCATATCAATATACTATATTTTATGAATCTTGCCACAACTTTACGTATGTGATATTATTTCATCATCTGGCAAATATAATATCTGATGCCTGTAAATTATACCGTTGGAAGTTTATTAACCTTTTACTATACAAATTTAATTATATCTTTATTGTAATGAAACGGAGGATTTATACAGTGACGGAAAATAACGAACGTAGCTTTGCAGGGGTGACGCAATTATCATTAAGAAGCTTAATACTTGGCATGTTAGGTTCATGCATAATAACAGCCAGTTCAATGTATGTAGCTCTTAGAATGGGAGCTCTTCCCTGGCCTGCTATTTTTGTATCTGTGCTGTCCATGGCTTTTCTTAAAGCACTTGGCAAAACTACTCTAAATGAAATAAATATAACCCAGACATCAATGTCCTCAGGTGCAATGGTTGCAGGAGGTATTGCTTTTACACTTCCCGGACTTTGGATATCAGGAATATGGACAGATATATCTATTACAACAGAAAGATTTATTAAAATAGCACTTATATCTACTGCTGGAGTAATATTAGGTTCTGTACTGATTTGGTTTTTAAGACCCCGTTATATTGAAACTGAAGCTCTTCCATACCCCATAGGCATTGCTGCCGCTGATACAATTACTGCAGGTGACAAAGGAGGCAAAAAATCCGTTCTGCTGTTCTCTACATTAGCAGCCTCTGCAGTTTTTACTTATTTAAGGGATGAACTTTCATTAATCAAAAGCTCATTTTCACCCAAATGGCTATATGACAGAAATCTGTCTTTAGGCATATCGATATCGCCAATGATGGCCGGTATTGGGTATATAATAGGTACTCTTTACACAGGTGTATGGTTTCTTGGAGCTGTTATTGCGTATATTATAATAATACCTTTTGGTGTCGCATTAAAAATATTCCCTACAGTCGACGCAGCACAGACATTTAAAAATACGGCAGGCCTTGGCTTAATGATAGGAACCGGACTGGGCGTAATTATTTCCTTTATTATCAGTGCTATAAAAAAATATATCAGTAAGGAGTATAAAAAGGTAAATATTAATATTAATTCATATAAACAGCTATTAAAAAGTAAAAGCATTTTTATAATTTTATCAGTAGCAGCATCATATATCCTTACAGTTATATGCGGGATTGGGTTACTGCCCTCTCTGCTTCTTATCATCGGCACTTTTATAGCCTCTTCTATGGCTGCTACTATTACAGGGCAAACAGGAATTAATCCAATGGAGATTTTCGCTATAATTATACTTGTTGCTATTCGTGTTTTCGTCAATATAGGTACTGTAGAAGCATTCTTTATAGCAGCGTGTATCGCTGTAGCATGCGGATATGCGGGAGACCTACTGAATGATTATAAAACCGGACATATGCTGGGAACTAATCCTACAGCTCAGCTGATATCCCAAATTGCAGGAGGACTTGTAGGTGCCTTCGTTTCTTCTGTTACGATGTTCGTTGTAATAAACCAGTTTGGAGGCATAGGCAATAAGGATCTCCCTGCCCCTCAGGCAGCTATGGTAAGCCAAATGATAAAAGGCATAGGCGATCCGATGGTTCTTGGTATTGCTGCAGTAATTGGAGTAGTATTATACCTGCTTAAGGTTCCGTCAATGACTCTTGGCATAGGAATGTACCTGCCTTTCGAAATGGCTGCTGCTGTTTTTTTCGGTGGACTTATAAACTTTTTTGTTAAGCGCTTCAAACCAAACATTGCCGATGATGGGAATATTGCCGCATCCGGTTTGTTCGGCGGTGAAGGCATAACAGGAGTGGTTTTGGCTATAGTTAAGATGATTACCGGTGGGTAGTTATTGTTCAGGGTTCAGAGTTGAGAGTTCTGAGTAGGCAGTAGTTAAATGAAAGCTTTAAGGTAAATTAACTTGTTGTGCTGGTTGGTTTTATGCCAGGAAACCGAGTTATTAACTAAATTATGATATGGGGTGTAATTTATGTCAAAAATAATAGGTATTGATATAGGCGGAAGTACAACAAAAATAATCGGCCTTGATGAGTCGGGTATTTTCAGCCCCATGATTGTCAGGGCAACGGATCCGATTGCCTCGGTCTATGGAGCTTTTGGAAAATTCCTGAATGTAAACAAACTTTCTCTTTCAGATATAGACAGGGTAATGGTAACAGGGGTAGGTTCATCATTCATTACCGGTAAATTGTTTGGTGTACCTACAGGAAAGGTTGATGAATTTAATGCTATTGGCCTAGGAGGGCTGTTTTTGAGCAAGCTGACAAGAGCAATAATTGTCAGTATGGGTACGGGTACAGCCCTCGTAATGACCGATGGCACAACTGTCAAGCATATGGGCGGGACGGGCGTAGGAGGCGGAACGCTTCTGGGGCTTTCCAACCGTATGCTGAACATACGCAGCTTCGATGATCTAATCGAAACTGCGCAAGGCGGCAGCCTGTCCAATGTGGACTTAACCATAAGCGATATTTCCCATGAAGAAGTAGGAGAGCTAACCGGAGAAACTACTGCTTCAAATTTCGGCAAAATAAGCGATCTGGCCACAAAAGCGGATATAGCTTTAGGTATAATAAACCTTGTTTTCCAGACAATCGGCATGATTTCCGTGTTTGCTACAAGAATAGATAATATAAAGGATGTAGTGCTTACTGGAAATCTAACAAATGTACCACAGGCGGCTGATATTTTTAAACACCTTGCACAGCTTTTTGACGTGAATTTCCACATACCTGCAAATGCAGAATACGCAACCGCTACAGGAGCAGCTATTGCATATACGGAAGGCATAAAGTTTACTGAGGTATGATACGGAATAATAATATAATTCTATCCAATTATACATATCTTGCATGTTATAATATAATTAATTTGTTACACTGATTTTTCAGATATAAAACCTTACAACAGATATCAGCAATACAACTCGGTTTCTGAATCAAACAAAATAAACCGACACAAAAGTTAAATTTACAGTTCAACAAGAGTCTGAATTCAGACCGTCTGTCATAAGAGTGAGTCAGGAGGTTAATATTTTGATTAAATTATCACTGGTAATGATAGCAAAGAATGAAGAAAAACATATTGCAAGATGCCTCAAAAGTGCCATAGACATCGTAGATGAGATTATTCTGGTTGATACGGGATCAACAGACAGGACAAAGGAAATTGCCTTATCCTACGGTGCAAAAGTTTATGATTTTAAATGGATTAACGATTTTTCAGCTGCCCGCAACTTTTCTATCGAAAAATCCTCCGGCGACTGGAATCTTATACTGGATGCTGACGAGTACATAATAAACGACTGCAAGCAAGCTATACGTGGTTTTATTAACAATAATAATGCAATAGGCGTAATCAAAAGAATCGACAGCTTTATTAAAGACGGTGAACTTCAGTACTCAAAAACATTTATATCAAGGCTGGCTCCTAAATCAGTCTTTTATAAGGGTAAAATACATGAGCAGCTTGACAGTGACCTACCAAGAATAAAAGTCAATGTGGAAGTCAGGCATGACGGTTATCTGGAAACTGACAAATCAGAAAGAAATCTTGCCATATTGATGGATGAGATAAAAGAAAACCCGAATGATCCTTACACACTGTTTCAGATAGCAAATACTCTGTTTGTTTCAGGTAAATATGCCGATGCTGATTGCTATTTTGAAAAATTCTATAAATATGCGCCTAATAATGCGTACTACAGATACACCGGTGTTGTCTCCTATTTATATAATCTGGTAGCTTTAAAGAAGTTTGATAAGGGTCTTGAGATAATCAATAGCGAGAAAGATAAGCTTTATGATTTGCCGGACTTTCATTTCGTCTGTGGTGTATTCTATCTTGATTTGGTTTTGTCCGATGTGAAAAAATATATAAACTATGTCCCCCTAATTGAGCAGGAGTATCTCAAATGCCTTGAAATCGGCGATACGGATAAATACGACAGTGTTGAAGGTACAGGCAGCTATTCCGCTGCCTATAATCTCGGAGCTTTTTATGAAGTCACAGGCAATAAAGAAAAAGCAAAGCATTATTACAGCATGGCTGCCCAATGTGGATATGAACCGGCTAAAAAGAGGCTAATGGGATTGTAAGAAGCAAAAAACATATATAAAAAGAATATTTTTATCACAAAATATTCTTTTTTGTTACTGAATATAAAATTTCTTTATTTTTTAATACTATCCGTTAGCTATCACCAAATTCTTTTTTTACCGTTTGAAGTGCTGATTCAATCACCTTGTCCATATCATAATACTGATAACTGCCCAGCCTTCCTCCAAAAATTACATTTTTTTCACTATCTGCCTTTTGACGATATTTCAAATACAGATTCGTGTTCCGTTCGTCATTGATTGTGTAATAAGACTCAATCCCTTGTTTCCATTCAGCAGGGTACTCTTTTGTTATTACAGTAACCGGTTGCATTCCGAATTCAAAATGCTTATGCTCTATTATTCTTGTATATGGAATCTCTCTTTCCGTATAATTTACAACAGCATTCCCCTGATAATTTTCTTCTTCAAGAATTTCCGTTTCAAACCTCAGGCTTCTATATTCCAATTCACCGTAACAATAATTATAAAACCTGTCAATAGGGCCTGTGAAAATAATCTTTTGAGCTATCTCCGCATTATCCTTAATAAAATCAAAATAATCAGTATTTAGCTTTATATCGCATCCATCCAGCAGTTTCTCAATGATTTTAGTATATCCTCCAATGGGAATTCCCTGATAACGGTCCTTGAAATAGTTGTTGTCATATGTAAAACGTATGGGTAAGCGTTTTATAATGAAAGCCGGTAATTCCCTGCAATCCCTGCCCCATTGTTTTTCCGTATAGCCTTTTACCAGCTTTTCATATATATCGCGTCCCACAAGGCTTATGGCCTGCTCCTCTAGATTTTTTGGCTCAGTTATCCCTGATTCGGCAATCTGGCTCTCTATAATCTTTTTCGCTTCAGCCGGGGTTTTTATGCCCCACATTTTGCTGAATGTATTCATATTGAAAGGCAGATTATAAATCTCATCTTTATAAACAGCAACAGGTGAGTTTATAAAATTATTGAATTCCGCAAACTGATTGACATAATCCCATATTTCTTTATTACTTGTATGAAAAATATGCGCTCCGTATTTATGTACATTTATACCTTCTATATTTTCAGTATAAACATTGCCTCCTATATGCTCCCGCTTTTCCAGCACAAGGCACTTTTTGCCGCGTTTGGTTGCCTCATGGGCAAATACTGAACCGAACAGTCCGGATCCTACTATAAGATAATCATATTTCATGATTTACCTTCTCCTTATTAGTAATGAAATTTCCAACTGACCTTTTTATTTACATAAATGACTAATTAGTTGCACAATCTTTAATTTTCCCGTCAACATATTCCAATATTCTTTCATAATCATCAAAATAGTCTATTTCTGCCCAAAAATATCCCTTTACATCGATGGTATGAATGTCCTTTTTGTCAGCCATTGAATAAAGCACTTCTTCCCACCATCTGCCATGTTCCTGGGTATGTATAAGCTTGTCCAATTGCCTTAAAAACGTTTCATTGAATTCCTTTTTCATTTTTACAATTCCAACATACTCGCAATTTCTCTCTGACCTTGGTAAATCCTTACCATATTTTTTAATACATCCGTTGACTGTCTTAAAGAAATAATCTCCAGCTTCAACACGACCGGTATCCATTGCAATAACAACTTCATGATCATCTTTCAGTATTTTTTTTAATATTTCCGTGGAAAAAAATACATCTGCGTTTAATATCAACATATCGTCATTTATCTGTTCCCTTGCAAACCACAAGCTTGCGATACTGTTTGTAACATCATAAAACGGATTAGTATAATATGTGACATTTAATCCTTCTAAAGCTTTTTTTACTAAATTGCTTTGATAACCTACACACACAAATACCTCTATTCCTTTATCCAAAAGCATACTGACTGTACGTCTTATAAGCGGAACTCCATTGATAGGAAGTGTGCTTTTAGGAACCTCTTTTATCATTCTGGATATTCTTGTCCCTTTTCCTGCCGCTAATAATATTGCCTTCATATGATATCCTCCTATATTTTCAGTAAATCAATCTAAATCTATCAGAATGTTCTAAATAATATTTCTTCATTTCAGCATTTTGCGAACCAAAAGATAAATGCCCAACTACAGTTTTTTCAGCGACAGCTATTATTTTTGACTGTGTAATACAATATGAACATAGCTGTTCCTCATCAACTCCCATACAAGGGTTGCCTTTTATGACTTTAAATCCTCCCATATCCGCCCATAAGCTGCGAGAAAATAAAACCGCACCTATGCTAAATCTTATCGGACATATTGAAAATCTTATATCATCATCATAAAACATCTCTGCCATTTTATCCAAATGGGGGACAAACCCGCCGTCTCCCCAGAAAAATTTCGCAACATCCGGATTAGATTCAATTTGATTTGAAACATTTGATAAATATTTAGCTTTATTAAATTTATTTTCAAAAGTCTCAATAAGTCCAAGCCTTTCAAGAACCCTGATATGCCCATATGCATTAATTGGAATAATAGGAGCTACAAAACCCACATAATATCTTGTATCAGTATTGATTTTATTGTACACGTTCAATGTTTCGGAAAAAAAATACTTTGTAATAAATATATCTTCATCTATTTTATATATCATTTCAGCATTGGGGTGCAGTATAATCGCCAAATTCTGAATGAGAGTCACACAATTCACATGAGTTCTCAAATATGACCAGTCATTTTGCCTGCACAATTCTGATAATTTTGGATTATAAATACCTGATGATAACACGCATACATCTACATCATCCGGCATAAAAGCAGATAGGCGATGAAAAACATTATCCCAAAGAAATTCTTTATATCCTGCTAAAATGATACACAGCTTTTTATACTTTTTTTGCCTGTTATCAAAATCAAAATCAATAAGCGGATACAGATCAAACGTGTTCGAAGGATACGGTATAACATTTTCGAAGCCTAAATTATTTAATTGTTCATTTATTTCAGGCAGAAATTTTTCACTTACGCCTATTAAAACAATAGTTCTATCTTTATGCTCTGTAAAGTCAGCAATTGATTTAACAGGCAATCCTTCTATAAATTCCCCGATTGCTTTCTGATCCTGTGATACTGCAAAAGCTTTAATGTTTATAGGAAGTTGGGATATCATAGAATATAATTTTCTTGCCTTTGCGCCGGCACCATATATAATAATGTCATACCTTTCTTTTACCATTTTTCTTAATTTATCATTGTCTACGATATTCTATACCCCTTTCTTTAAGTTAATTTATCAAAGCCATTGTATATATAAATCAAACCAGATTATTTTTTCACTTGGTATTCCTCTCTCAATAAGCATGTTTTTTATCTCAGTGGCTACATTTTTGTTTTTAACTGTTATCAGTATAAAGTCATAATTCACTTTCCCTATATCGTCTATACTGGATATTTTCCTGCCCATTTCTTTATATGCAGCATCCACCCACTGGACAATTTTACAGTCCTTTTGTTTTTTTAACTTCTTATAGAATGCATGTCCATATTTACCTGCACCATATAAAACAATGTCTCCTTTTAACATGTGTAAGGGATAATCATGCATAATATCGTTGTTTTTCCGTTTTATAAAACGAGCTATCCTGCCTAATAACTTTCTGTTATGACGCTTACAAAAATCAATCAACCGCTTATCTTTATCATTGCACCTTAATACTGAATAATCTAAATTAGACCCGAAATAATATTTATTTACAGGTTCATTTAATCTCAATAAAAAAATGTTAAATATATCTTTTCGTGTAAGTTTCGGTGCAAATTTTGAAACCTTTTTTTCTCTGCCACTATCGCTAAAAGGCATATCACTTACAAAGTCCAGTATTTCCCTGTCAGGTGTTCTGGTTATATATTCCATATATCTTAAAATTAGCTTAAGAGAAGCAGGATCAATATCGCTGCGGCAGATAGTTTCAATGTATTCCTTTGTAAATTTCTCTATCCCATTAATATAGTCATTAATGCCGTAATTTAACAATATACTACCTTCATCATCAATTATTTTTGGTTTTATTTCATCCTTTTCCTTTATGTAACCTACAGTATGTCCGTAAGGTGCTCGATATAAGACTTCAATTATATAGTTAATATATAAAAAGCTGGGCATAAAATCAAAAAATATGCATTTCTCATTTTTATGTAATCTATCTACTTTAAAATAAAACGTTTTTATTGGATTACAGTAAAAATCAGACATTATATTAGCCAAACACTCTTGTGTATAACCGCTGCCACTTAATTCAACAAAAGCAAAATTATCATCATCAGTATTAATTTCTTGCTTAAGGTATTCAACCACCCTTTGCCTTTCTTCTTTATAATGGTTAATTAAATAATCTTTAAATTCTTTATTATTGTTAAGTTCATTTGCTAAAGAATGCAGTTCATATAGTGTAAAATTCCGATTTTTATAGTTATCCGGAACGAATTTAGCCATTTCATGGGGAGAAATTTTGAAAACCTCAGCCAGCAATTCTATATTATTGATTAAATGGGGGTGTGACCATGAAATTATTTCGAAAATATCATTGTTTTCAATGCTAAAGGACGGCATCCTCCATGCCTTTCTTGAGCCGTAGATATAATATGTATCAATATCGTAATTAAATCTTTCTATTATAATATCTGCAACCTTTTTTAATATGTATCCGTCACGAGCTATAAAATATAATCGCTTTATCCCCTTTTTTAAGCTTTCGCTAATTACCCACCACACATAAGGAAAAATGATAGGCCCGCCTATTGATATTCCAATTGCTGTTTTACCTGTAGCTTTGTTAAATAAACGTGCATTTCTCGCAGTACCTATCATAAGCTGTATAAAGCTGTCATCTTCTTTATTCTCTAATGCGGCTTTTTCACAGGGTAGTAAATTCTCATATTTATAATGTTCTGTTGTTATTTTGCATCTTTCAGCTGCTTTGACATCTGCATAAATATCATCTCCGCAGTGTATCCATTTCTTGTTGTCGTAAGTTTCCATATTTTTTATTTTTTGATATAAAGTACCATTTCCTTTTGTCGCATTATACTCACATGATACATATAAAGGTATGTGTTCAAATACTTTGTCTACTTTAATAAGCATGTTCCTTATGGTATTGCTGTCAAGGTACATATCAGAAATCAGAATTACATGTTCCCCGCCCCTAACCAGTTTTTTTACTTTTTCTATGTTTTCGGGTATGCCTATTATATTTTCGTATTCTGTATCTTTCTCTAACCTCATTAACAGATTAATTTCTTCATCTGACAGGCATCCCGTCATCGAAAGGGCTGAATAAATCTGTTCCAATGTAATATCTTCACATCTCCTGTTAGTGTAATGTACCCTTGCCAGTTCTTCTGAATGTACACGCAATTCAAAAAAATTCTTTTTAATATATTCCGGTATAGTATCATATCTTTTATCTTTCAAAAGTTTATCCTGCATTAATGCAAAAATACCTTTTGGCGTCGCTGTAGTTCTTGTAATAAGTGTGTCAAAAACATCAAAGCTATACATTATCTTCTCCCTTTATTACTTTTCTGAATATACATGATAGGTTTCAATACCCATTTTTTCTAACTGTTTGCTTATTTCTCTATAGTAAATACTGCATATAATAAGATTCAAGTTGTCTTTTGGTATATTCAGGATTTCTTCAGGAGGCTTTATGCAAACACCATTCCTCTCTGTGTTCCATTTTTGGGGATTATTGTCAACGACAAACAACGGTTTGAACCTATTACCGTATTTATTCATATAATCATCAAAAATCAACCCGGCACCGAATATAACTATGGCTTTGTCTTTATTCTCAATAAGCCTGTATTCAAACAACACATCATCCGCTATGGTTTTCCTAATATTCGTTGAACTATTGGATTTAGTATACTCGAAAAACATCATATCGGCGCCCAGTTTTTTCAGCTCCGCCTTTAGATCATCCCACTTATCGGCATAATCATCTCCTGAAAAATGACAGTCATAATGGTACATGTGCCATGCGTTTATTTTGTCATGATTATAAAAATCAACAGCTACAGCCTCGTCTACATATTTAATAGATTCAACTATTGCAATTCGTTCCTCAAAAGGAATACATGGCTTCTTGTGTTTATAGCTCATATAAACTTCATCAGTAACAACTCCGGCAATCAAATATTCGCAATGCTCTTTGGACCTGCGGAGCAAATTCAGATGACCGATATGAAAAAGGTCAAATGCTCCGGGAACATATCCCACTTTATATTTTTTCATGTTATCACACCCTATTCCTCAGTTGTTATCCAGCTTTTCTCCTGTATATATACCTTATAGTCATCTATCCCCATTTTCTTAAGCTGTTGTTCTATCTCTTTATAATATACGCTGCATATGATAACATGCCGCTTTTCCTTTGGCAATTCCAATAAAGCATCAGGATTTCTTACAGTTATACCATGTTTTTGAGTTCCCCATTTAGCCTTATCATTATCCACAAGAAACTCAGGTCTATATTTGCTTCCGTGTTTTTTCATATAATCTTCAAACATTAATCCTGCGCCAAAAATAACTAAGGTCTTATCATATATATCGTCAAAAATATTCATAAAAATCATATTATATTCTTGATATGGCCTGTCAGGATCAAAGATTCCAATATGATGAGGCTTTCGTTTGCTTACAGGCGGATATTGCATATAATTTCGTCCCATAGACATTTCAAGGCATCGTTTATAACCGGACGGTGCAGCAAATTTTTCATTTTCAAAAACCAGCATCGTTTGCTCATCAAAATCCGCCTTATTAAAAGCCTGGTACCTATTTCTATGTGTAAAAATACATATATATTCAGACTGAACATTATTATACTTTGTCATAATCTTTGTAAGCCTTTTGCATAAGCCTTTATGTGTATAAAATTTAGTTCTTATGCTATATAGCTTTTTTCTAAATTCAGATGTACCGGCAAAATTTTCGCTGTCCTTTCCATATACTTTAGCTGTCAGGAGATATTGTATATCTTTTATTTTTTTATGCTGCTTGTCCAGCTTATTTCTATCGTTTATACAGACGTCAAGGGGAAGTATATCTATCCATATGCCATTGTTGCACTTATGACCGATATCCGCTATAGCAATTCCTGTTGTATTACTGTTTCTGAGACGTGCGTAACCATAATTAAAACAATCGGTATCATTTTCCATGGTCTGCAAATAGTATGGACTGATAAACTCTTCTTTTGCAATTTCTATTAGCTTTTCAAAGTCTTCTCTTGGCATAGCAACATCCACATCATCATCCCAGGGAATAAAACCTTTATGCCGTACAGCTCCCAAAAGCGTCCCGTATATTATGTAATATTTTAAATTATTCTTCTCACACACTTCCCTGAACTTCTTGAGCAAGTCCAACTGTACCGCCCATATTTTTTTCATATTATCGCTTACTTTGTACTGTACTGCATCATCTTTACCCGACAATAACATATCCATGTTTTTTTGTATATTATTGCGGTCAACATATGCCCATTTATAAAATTCCTTATATGTATCACATTTTCTTATTTCGTTTATGAATCTGTCTTCTTCTGCTTTTAATATGCTCCACACATCACTCATTTCATAACGCTGTTTCATTTCTTCAAGTGGAACTATATTTTCAATCTCCGGTGCAAATATATATAAATAATACAATGCACGAAATAATGTGTATTTTGCCGGATAATTCTCACGTACAAATTCCTGGTCGTAAAATATGATTTTCCCATTATCATAAAAAGCATTAAGTGGTATGAGTTCCATATATACTTTTTTCAATATCGCACCCCAATTGAGGTTCTGTGTTTCCCGATTCATCAAAGCATTTTTTTCCGCAGGTACCTGTTCCGATGAAGCAAGAATACACTCATATAACTTATCAATGATTCCTATAAGTTCGTCTTTATCTTTAACACTTTTCAGATAATTGGATAAAGTATCAGCCTTAATATATGGCATAATGAGCGAATTGCCGCTTAACTTATGTTCGACCACATCTAATCCATGGCTTTTTAAATCCTCTATATTCTCATATAATCTTTCAATACTTTTCGTTCCCTGGGGATATAATGCTGTTTTCTTTACAATATTATCAGCATGTATGGTTGTAGCGAAACTGTTTTCTTTTCCCCTGTCAGTCGATACAGCAGCGTAATCAACTGTGCAAAAATCATTGATATTTGAACATTCCACAAGAAATGAGTTTGCGAAGAATTCAAATACATTGTTTTCTACTATATCATTATACAGGTCGTTTTCAAATGCAACTAATGTAGTATTATTTACATAGTACGGTATTAGCCTTTCATTAATATTTTTTTCAGGCAAATACCTGTCCGAATATATAACCTGCGGAAGCTTATAATCCGGCAAAGGATAGTAGAATTTGTAATAAGGTATCCCTGCAGTTTTTATGATATCAACCAGTTCATGTTTGTTAAATAAGTATTTATTTGTTTTTTGCCTGTTTATACCTCCAAATGGTTTACCTGTATACTCATCAGTCGCACCGCAAAAATATCTGATAGCATATCGATTATTTACTGACAGCAGAATTTTGCCATCCTGCTTTAATAACTTTGCAAGTTGTTTTAAATACTCTACATAAATTTCTTTTGACTGGTCACCATTACCAATTAATTCAAAAGCACCTGTCAAAACAATATAATCAAATTTCCTGTCAAATCTTATGTCAAAAACATCACCACAGTATACGTCTAAATTGTCCTTATCCTCATACCTTTGGTAAATTGCTTTAGCTCTAAATTCCGAGTGTTCCACAGTATACACATGGGCGCATTTTTCGCACAGTAATCCCGTAATAGCACCAAAGCCGCCACCTATCTCAAGGGTATAAGCATCAGGTATAAACTCATACCAGTTTAGCAATGACTTTCTAAGCTCACTCAGATGTAAAAAAACTTCCAATCTGCTGTCATCTTTAATATCATCATCAAAATAACCTGTATTGTTATTTTGTATGTAATTGAAGATATCTTTATCTATTTCAGGCACGCTTTGAATGTTTTCTAATTGTATAAGATTTTCTGTATGCAATACAGCCATTTCTTTGCTCCTATTCATGATAATTAATATGATTTAAAGTGATAACAAATAAAAAAACTAAATATGATTTAATAACCTAAATATTTTATGTTCATAAAACTATTTTTTAATATTGCTAATGTACTTTGTTTTTTCAATATTGTATAATTATTAACATTTTTTATTATAAGCTTTAAATTTATTTTTCTTTACGTATATTATTTATAGCATCATTAATCTGATTTTTATATATATGCTTAAAGAAATTCAAACAATTCTCATAGTTTGTATAATACTTAAAGTCATCATCATTTGTAATACAATTAAAATATTTATCTACATAAACAACCGGTAATATATTTTTACTCACCAATGTAACATGTTTGCATAATTCTATTTTCATATCAAATTCTTCACATGTGTCCTTATCATATATATTAAAAAATGAGGTGATATCTTTTCTAAATTTCATACACACATTTTGCATTTTATTTATGAAAGTTTCTTTATCATCCTGCCAACTGCTTAAAGATACGTATATTTTAGCATCAATATTGCTTTCTTTTATCCTTTTGATAATCTTATACAAATCAATATAAGCACTTGAATTGTCATCATAATTATCTGCCAGACTAATTAAAATTGACTTTTTATTATTTATAGCCTTTTTAAAAGGGGGATCTGGTCTTATAATAGTATGAATTCTATTTTCCTTAGCTTTTCCACGTATATTATTAATAAAATCATAAAATATGTACCATGTAGTTTCAAAAATCCCATCTAATTTCTTATAATGGCTCCCATATAAAGTAGGAAATATTTCATTAATAATTGTATCTGCAAAATTATTAATATCATCTTCCGGTATATATTTAGCAAAGAAATTGTATCTGTTTCTGTTTCTGTAATATCTTCCAAAAGTACTAGCCCCTCCGCCTGAACTTCCTTTATGCCATGCTTTTGCCTTTCCATAAGCAGCTACCTTGTATCCCTTTAAAGTCATTTTATAACAGAACTCGACATCATCAAAATAAATAAAACAATCTGCAGGCATAGTACCACACTTTAACAATACATCTCTTCTTGTCATGGCAGCACAAGCTGGAACATAATCACACTCAATCATTTCTGGAATATCGTTACTATCTTTATGCCCATAATAACCCATTATTATGTCATAATTTTTGAAGTCAATCATACTTCCGAAATCCATCATTTCATCGGGATTATCCATTTTCAATATTTTTGCTCCTACTATTCCTGTATCATCATGGTTTATTAGATAATCATACATATTTTCAATTGCATATTTATCTAAAACAACGTCATTATCCAATATTGCAATAAACTCATAATTATGGTCAATCCCATACCTCAGTCCCCTATCAAATCCACCTGCTCCGCCTAAATTTTCAGCATTCTGCAGTATCGTAACAAAGTTGCCAAATGTTCGATTTATATTTTCTACAGAACCGTCAGTAGAGGCGTTATCAACAACATAAACATCAAAATTTTGTATGCTTTGATCTTGTAAGGATTTTATACAATTAATAGTATATTCACCGCCATTATAATTGCATATAAAAACACCTATTTTTTTCATAGTAATATTTCATTCCTTTCATTTGTAATAAAGTTACATAACTGCATGAACTTAACTATAATGTTATAATTAGTAAACCGAGATATAATGTAAAATACTAAGAACATGAAAATGACTGATTTCAATAATTTATTTTATCTAACCTCTTTTTTTCATTATTTATATCAGTAAACAAACAGTGTATTTCATAAATTAAATTTCTGAGATAGTTTATAATAAAATTCATTGTTTAAATGATATGGATAACATCCATGTGGGAAATATTTATTTGTATAGAATAATTCATCATCGAAAACATCTATAATTTTTATACCTTTCATATGCTTTTCAAAAAAATTATAATAATCATCTAGAATACTATTTATTCTTTCTATATATGATATATTATTAAATACATTTTCTTTTCCATGTTCACCATAATACTTTGATAATTTCATTTTTACCAAAATAATTCTGTCTGGTGGTACATATTTTTTGAGAAGAGTAATAAATTGCATACATTTTTCTTTCCATAACTGATTCACTTCATCACTATTTCGATATAATTTAACAAATTTTGTGTCGATAGATTCCTCAAAAGCATCACTGCTTGTTATATATGTGTTTTTATATTTAATAATATCAAATCGTTCTTCGAGGAAATCAATTGCAATATACCCATCGTTCATATTTTTTAATTTTTTAACAAGTGTTTTCTGTAAATCCTTATCGATCATTTCTTCACGGAATCTATTGGATTGAGTGTATGAAATATCAATTTTTTCGGACATAATACTTATCAAACTTGAAAATCCATAATAATCTAAATTCATTGTATTTAAAGTACAATATAATATGGTTCTATATAAATTGTAACTTCCTAATACTATAAAATTAAATTTATGTAAATTACAGTCTGGAAAATAAGCGTCCATGAATGTACTTAAATCATTATTTATTTTTTTTAACACGCTTTCATCTACTTTATTATTTATTGACCTAAATGTATATAAAATTTGATTAACTGATATTCTTTTCAATATTTCATAATATTCTGCAAAGCTGCCATTTCGTATAAAATAATTACAAAGATACTTTAAAACATCTGCCATATATAATCTTTTTGTATAGTCTTGCATTATGCTTCCTTCACGTTTTGTCCTATAATAATAGAGCGGTTTATCAATATATGTGATTTTCTCGCAATTTGATACCAAAAAAGCAAATACCGCTAAATCTTCATATGGCAACGCAGGCATCAATATTTCATTATTTATAAAAATATTCTTTTTACATAGCACTCGCCAAATACTGGTATCCTGCATGGATAACACATCATATTTACTAACAATTCCACTTTCCGTATTTAAATAATTATGCTTAGTAGTACATATTCCTGTATCGTTATCAAACTTATAATAATTACATATAACTAAATCACAATCATGTTCATTTGCAGCTTTAATCATTTTTTCAATAAAATCATGTGAAACCCAGTCATCAGAATCTACAAACGCAACATATTTCCCGGAAGCCAACATAATTCCCAGATTTCTTGTAGGTCCTAATCCTTCATTTTTTTTCTGTAAATATTTAATTCTACTATCTGCTTGTGCCCACTTTTCACATTTTGTTCCTGAATTATCAGTAGAACCATCATTAATTAAAATAATCTCAATGTCATTGTATGTTTGATTTATTATGCTCTGTATGCATTTATCAAGATACAGTTCTACATTATAAACAGGAACAATAATCGAAACTTCTGGCATGCATATTCTCCTTTATTCTCCTCAGAAATTACATCCATATCCTTTGTTTTTATTTTTATTGAACCAACAAATAGCAGTGTACTTCATATTTTATTTAATGCTACATTTTTCTTACTTAACTCATTTTTTATTATTCATTTTCCCTTCATACAATTGGAATTCATTAAAATCTATCGGTAAAATATTTTTAAAATCCAGTTGATTCAATATATCTTTTATTTCTTTATGAAGGCCGCTGTATGTCGCTATAAGTACCAAAGCACTCTCTTTATACTGTGTTATATCTTTAACACATTTTACAGGTATTCCGTTAAGTTCATCGGGATTATCTGCTTTTTTTGATACTGCAAAACAAATTATGTTAATACCGTCAATGCATTTCAAATATTCGGCTACATCCATTCCTACTCTACCAGCGCCAAAAATTACTATATCTTTATATTTTTTTAATGTATTAATAAATTCAGTTTCTTTCTTTCTATTCTGCTCAACATAACGTACTATGCTTTGATAATCTAATAGGTATAAATCAGTAGGCATTTCATTCTCCTGATTGAGTAACTTATGGTCTATTGAGTTATTTATTTTATTGAGAAGTTCCAACAGCTCCATATTGCCTTCTGCTACATATTTATAAATAGCAGGAGAAACAACTTCGTGAATTTTATTAACAACAATAGTATGTAATTTATCAAACCTATATTCTTTTGATATATTCAGTACGTCTAAAACACCCTTTGCATAATCAATAGTCTTTTTCAATGATAAAGAGGCAGTTTTATGCCCTACTCTATAACAATATGTAAATTTTTTCATTGCATAAAAACGATGGGCACAAGCCATAGATTTCACAAAAAATGGAGGGTCTTCGTATATGGAATATGGGGGAAAATATAAATTATTTTTCTTCAAAAAATCTAAGTTATAAATAAATCTAGTGAAACCGGCGCTAAACTGATATTCAAAATAATTCATTATACAATCAGATTCAAAAGTAAAATCTTGAAGCCATCCATAATAATCGTTTATTATTTTTTCACCTTTTAACATACTCAGGGAACCACCGCATATGTGTACATCATTCTCAATTGCACTGTTATATAAACATTCCAGAACATCATAATCCGGATAGAAGTCATCAGCATCCATAAAGGCAACAAATTTTCCCTTTGCTATATCAATTCCTTTATTTCTTGACTTACCCACACCACAATTTTCTTGATTAATAACAATAATATTATTATATTTTAAAGCATACCTTTGGAGTATTTCCAGTGAATTGTCCGTAGAACCGTCATTTACACAAATCAATTCAATTTCTTTTAGTGTTTGATTTATTACGCTTTGTAAGCATTTCTCTAAGTACGCTTCTGAATTATATATTGGAATAATTACACTTACTTTTATCATAATTTTTCACCAAATGTCATATTTAATTACCTGTTTTCAGATATTAGAGCTACATTTATTTGTATTTTAATTTATAGCTATATTCCGGCATACAAGTTCTCTAATTCTCTAACTTGGTACCTTATATTGTATCCCGCATTTGTTATAACATCATTAAGATTTTTTCTTTCATATCCTTTAGAATAACGTATAATACTTTTAATCCATTCATCACCATTTAAAGGAATAAACTCAATATTATCAGTAATCGCTGCCTCTCGTGAAATATTTGCACTTGCTAAACATTTCAATCCTGCTGACTGTGCTTCAATTAAAACAATCGGCAAACCTTCAAACTTTGATGGCAATAGAAATAAATCCATTGCCTGCATCCAATAGTTTACATCGTTACACTTACCCAAAAAAAGCACTTTATCCTGTATACCATATTTATTTAATTTTTCACGAATATCTATCTCTAATTCACCCGTACCTATTAGCATAAGTCTTGCAGTAGGAATGTTCTTTAATACCTCATTAAAAACATCAATTAAAAACTCATGATTTTTCTGATATACAAATCTTCCAACATGGCCTAAGACATAACAATTTTCTAACCCCAGTTTTTTTCTATATTCATTACGTACATTTTCATTGTAAGAAAATTTTTCTACATCAATAGCATTTTTCATTATTCTTATTTTATCCTTAGGTATTTGCTCGCCAAACAGCCAATCTGCAGCCATTTGAGAACATGCACAAAAATCGGTTGCTAAATCTGATGTAAAACATCTTTTTTGTAAATTGTGTATTTTTAATATCCTAATTCTCTCATTTTCATCATTTATATTTACCATGGTATTATGAGAATGGACTATAACTTTCGGAACCTTTCTTTGCTTTGCAATTTCTTCAATACAAAAAGTTTTCCAATAAGATGTGTGTAAATGAATTACATCATAATTCTCATCCAATATTTGATTTATTTCCTTGGCAAATTGAGTTTTATTATCTTCTGCATAACATGAAATATGAAATACTTTACATCCTTGTTTTATTAGTTCATCTTCATAATCAAGATTTTTGCTTAAAGTAGCAAAATCAAATTGAAACCTTTCTTTATCAATGTATTTCCAATTATTTAGTGCATACTGTGTAACTCCACCAATATTATTTCTTATTGGGAAATGAAGTACTTTTATTTTTTTCATGCTAACCTCCTTTCGTATACAAAAACCTATAAAATGAGAGGGAGGAAATTTATAAATATTCTTATTTTAAAATAAATCTAATTTTTTAATTAATCTAAATGTCAAATTGTAAAATTGCCAATTAAGATTTATATTTTAATTTATTCCATATAAACAAAAAATGGATTTTTCTCTGGAGTTATGATATATATTAACAGCAAAAATTTCTAATATTAATTTATAGCTGAGTAACTTATTTCTTTTATATCAACTTTTAGGTTAACATATGTATTTATTGCTAAACTTAATCACCTTTTTTAAATCAGATTTCGCCTAACTTAAACACTTACCATTACTTCTTATTTAATAGCTCTCTAATTTTTCACGCAGCATAGTTGACGTAGTTCCTGTTGTGTAAGGCAGATATATTACTTTTACACCATGCTTTGCCATTACTTTTTCAGTTTGAATCCACCGTTCATTGCCTTTCCAATCATCACCTATAAATAAAAGGTCATAATGTTTCTGTTTCCAAATTATTTCCTTATCAAGTGAATCAACAGGAATAATCTCATCAACATATCGGATAGCCTGGACAATTTGCATTCGTTCTTCTAAAGGTACTATTGCCTTCTTTTTTTTATATGATTCTATTAGCTCATCAGAGTTGACTCCCACTATAAGGTAATCGCATTGGGACTTGGCATTTTTCAATAAATTTAAATGCCCGACGTGAAACATGTCAAAAGCTCCTGCAGTAAATCCGATTATTTTATGTGACATCATCGAGCCCCCTTCTCAGTCTATATATATATTTCTGATTTTACATCATTTTTTGCGCCACCGGAAAGCTTTTCACGAATCAAATCATTCTCTACAAGCTTGAGTTTGGAAACAGGATGTACTTTTCTCTTTTCAACCGGTGGCAAAGTCATATAATCACCATATTTAAATGACAAATACCCATCATAATCCCTGGCACCCTTAAATATATATCCTTCAAACACCTTATCACTTAAATCTTCCCACCATCTTCTGTCGTAACCAAAAACTCTGTTAGGAGTTGGAAAAGTAAGAACCCTTATCAATTTACCTTTCTTTCTGTTGCTCTTTTCAATAAATTTCTCATAACGTTCATATAACTTTTTTTCAGGTATCTTATACAAAATGCTGTATATTAATCTTAAGATTAGTTTTTCACTTTTTCTTCCCACCGCTGACCAGAATATCTTTCTATACACAAAACAATGAAAGTTATGAATGCAACGAAGTAAATAATTATCAGGCACATTATCATAAGGGAACACATCAATAAAAATGCCTTGCTCATACGGCATATGTTCCTGGTTTAACCGTACAAATTCTGTGCCTTTCCTTCTGAGTTTGCCATAACCCCACCTATAACCGGGAGTATTTTTATAATCCTGAAAATAGAATCTTTCTGTGTCCAATTCCGTCTTGCATGCTTCTCTGAATTTCTCATATTCAGGCCTTAACATGGATACATCAGCGTCATCATCCCATGGAATATAACCTCCATGCCTGACAGATCCTAATAATGTTCCGGCAACGATACAATATTTTATACCGCATTTTTTGCATATACGGTCAACTTCAATCAGCATTTCCAACTGAATCAACTGAATTCTTCTAAGCTCGTCCATTGTAAAGTTATACCCTTTTCTCTCCAGACGCTCATCGTTCATAAATCAACCCTCTTTATTCATAATGCTTAATATTTGTATACCGTCAAAATACTACATTTTATTTAGAGTATTTATAATTACATAACACTTGTTACAGTTAATTTAATAGCAGTTGCAAAAAACATTAGCGTTTCTATAAAAAACAACAGGATAAATGTTATTTTACTGGATAAAGCTAATATCAGATAATTCATATACTAAATGACATAATTTATATAGAATATAAAACTGTCTCTAAGCTATCGAAAGAATAATGTCGAATATATAATTTATAATCTTCACGTAAAGATAAAATATATCTCGCAATTTCTAAAATATCTGATTTTATATGATAAATGCATATTGCCATTTTAGGTTTGTTCTTCATTATTGTATTTTTTGCACCAATAAGTGCATTTAACTCTGAACCTTCTACATACAATTTTATAAAAGTAACATCTTCTTTTATTGCTTCATCTATTGATGTAACATAAATAATTTCTGCGCCTGAATCAGTAACAGATGAACCTTCGCCATGTTCCGCATTAAACTTTAACCTGGTACTTTCATTCCATAATCCTTTATTAAAAAGCTGGACATTATCATATCCCTTTTCATTTATATATACCTTACAATTGTTATAGTTTATTAAATCGGGCTCAAAAGCATATATTCTTTTAGCAATGCCTTTATTATTATCATAAAAATTACTTATTGTTTGGCCATTATAACATCCACCGTCTACAATAACTTCATCTTCTGAATATTCAATGAATGGCTCTTTGAAATATTGTCTGGTTTCCTGCTCTTTTCGTTTTCTTCCTATATTTAAAATATTTTCAGCCTTTACACCTAACGCAATTAATTCTCTATATATTTCTTTTTCATAGGTATACGATGTTATTACAAATACTGCATCAGGATATGATTTTACTGCGTGTTCTCTTTTTATTACAGGTAATCCGCAGAATTCCTTTTTGCTCACCTTTTTATCACTAAAGCACAAGCATTTAACGCCCGGAAACAAATTATAAACAAGCTCGCCCATGCTTCCGGCGCCATCAAGTATTAACTTTTTATTACCATTAAATCTCTCTAATATACTTCTAATCTCCTTGACTTCATCTGTCTTTCTTACAATTTTCCTTATATGCTCATAATCATCGGTTAAAGAATACATTAACCTATTTTTAAAAATCTCTTTTGATAAATCATCCTGCAAGTGGTTATATACATTTTTTACTATTGCCTGCAAACTATTAAACCAATCTGCATTAAGCATTTTCAATTCCTTTCAATAATCCTTTTTGTCCTGTCCACAAAATTAGTTATAACCGTATCTATATCATTGTCCCTGCAGAACTCCACATCAGCATCGCGAACATTCCAAACATTTATCTCAATTCTTTCTTCTTTCTTGCAGCTTTGAATCAGCCCGGGATATCTCAGAATATCTGCAGATGGATGCAACGCATTGACCCCATTTTGTTTAGTATACTCAGCAATATTGGCAATTTCACGTGAACATAAAAAGGCTGTTTTTATATTTGTTGCCAGTTCCTTCACTTTTATCACTGAATAATGGTTAAATGATGAATATATCACCCTATCCAACATATTCATTTTTTCTGTGATTTTTAAAGCTTTTTCTTCAATATCACGATAAAATATGGTATTTGTTTTAGTTCAACATTAACAGTTAGCCCGGTATCTTTTAGTAGGTCATAAACTTCTTCTAAAGTGGGTATAGTAACAAATCCGTATTCAGGAAATG
>Ga0134105_1000307_pt1 | contig 56730 bp, 63 predicted proteins | sample 16_3_2metaG_FD_94457 | JGI IMG/M metagenome (GOLD analysis project Ga0134105, IMG submission 94457) | Switchgrass degrading microbial communities from high solid loading bioreactors in New Hampshire, USA - 16_60_3.3_214_A3 metaG | ecosystem: Engineered > Bioreactor > Semi-continuous > Anaerobic... | reverse complement strand
GGCAAATAAGCCGGATAATAATAGCTTTCCCATTCTATTTCAACATTCTTTGCTCTATTATCATCCCGTATCCTTACACTTGAATATTGATCATAATCACTGACAAAGAAGTTCTGTATAGTGTATTTAAATGCATCCACTCCAATGGAAAGCGCCATCAGAGACGAAAACAGCACAAGCAGTATAACAGCCACCCGGGAATAGGTTCTGTTCAGGTTTATCCATGGCTTTTTACGGTATTTCTTGCCGCTTATACCGTCAATATACTGGTAAACCCGTTTGTCCAGCGTTACCGGAACCTTTATTCTGTTTATTTCCTCATTAAACTCTTCAATTTCGGCACATATATTGTCTATATGGTTTTCGCCGATATAGTCGTAAAATGCTGACTTGAGTTTTTCAAGTTTTTCATCATTTCTGCTCTGCCGAGTTTTCATAATATTCACCTTTCATTATCTCATGAAGTGCTTTCCGGGCACGGTGCAGTTTCACCCTGACATTGCCTTCCGTTGTATTCAGCAGGTAAGCTATCTCTTCCATGGAAAACTGGTATGTATAACGCAGTACCAGGACATCAGCATATTCAGGATTTATTGAAGCAAGCTTTCTAGCGACCCAGTCGGCGTTCTCGATCTTAAGCATATATTCCTCAGGATTTATTGTGTTATCCTCATAATCAGCAAGCCTGTCCATATGCAAGTCCGATATTCTCCTTTTCCTGTTATACATGTTAATTGCAATGTTCCTAACTATAATAACAAGGAAAGCCTTTGTTTTGTTACACCTAATATCATCAATTTTTTCCAGATAATCACATATCTTTATTATTGCAGTATGGACAGCATCTTCGGCTTCATGATAATCTTTAAGAACACTGTAAGCCGTATAAAACAAAAGCTTGCGATACATTGTATAAATTTCTTCAATCTTGTTTCGCTGCGGTTCACCATCAATTACAAGGCCTGTAACAAACATATCTGCATTCTCCTAATAAATGGCAAATCTGTAGTGCCAATTGACCATGCATGTATAAAATACCATTAATCGACATTATATGTCAATCAGACCGTATTCCTAACAATGTAAACATATTGCCCTAAAATGGCAAATCAAAATAAAAAAAAGCAGAAGTTCCGTACTCCTGCCTCTTCTTTGCCATGATTTTTACCTGAGATATGAACGGTATATGCGGATTCCGCCTTTTTTTACCACGTCTTCCACATTGCCGAATGTGTCTTCCATTACCTTCTTGTAAGTTGAACCGCCTTTATTGTGGTATGCCACAAGCCACAGTGCGCCTTCCGGCTCCAGGTGGTTTACGGCTTCCTGTATCAGCCGGGTTACCACCTTCTTCCCTGCAGTTATCGGCGGGTTTGTAACTATATTATCGAAACGGCTGTCGCCTACGCTTTCATAAAGATCGCCCTTTACAATTTTAACCCACAGGTTATTTCTCTCTGCATTTTTCCTCGCATACAAAACAGCCCGTTCATTTATGTCAGTTAATGTAACGATCAGCTGGGGGTAAAGTGCCTTGATGAACAGCCCAATAGCACCGTAACCGCATCCCATGTCCAGTACCGTTTTGCCGTGGGGTTTGAATGTTTCAATCAGCAGTCGGGATGCCTTGTCGATATGGCTGTCAAATGCAAAAACACCGCTTACCGACACAAATTCCAGGGTTTTGTTCCGGTATGTTACGGTAAAGACTTTTTCCTTTACTTCAGAAGTGGGTTTTTCGCTGTAATAATGCTCATTCATTTTTATTCTCCCTGTCCTGAAGATATTTTTTCAATGCCTGGTATCCCGGATGTTTGCGGACATTTTCCAGGTCTTCATCGCTCTCGGCATAAAGCAGGAATTCCGGGTTAAGCCTGGCCGCCCTTACAACATCGAGGAATGCTTCCTCCACATTCCCCGCAAGGGCCAGAAAACATGCCCTGTTGTAATACAGGAAGGGTACTCCGGGATTGCATCGGATACCTTCGCTTATCACCGTTATGGCCCTGTCCAGCTTCTTTTCCTCCTTGTAAAGAAGGGACAGGTTCAAAAAGCTGTATGGATACCTCTTGTACATTTTTATTGATTCCCAGTAGCATTCCTGGGCTTTCTGATCATATCCCATTTTGGCGTATACCACTCCCATGTTGAACAAAACCTTGTGGTGTCCGGGAATGATATTAAGCGCCCTGCGGAAATAATCCAGCGCCTCGGTATACATACCAAGCTCTTCGCAGATCGAGCCTGCATTGTTGTTGGCCCAGAAGTTTGAAGGATCCCGTTCAATAACCTTCCTGTAATAGTCCAGAGCGCTGTGTTTGTCCCCAAGTTCATATACCGCATTGGCCATGAAAAACCAGGCCGGTATAAAATCAGGTTTTGCATTTATGGCTTTTTTATACCAGACAATTGCATCCGCGTATCTTTTCCTGCTGTCATACAGAATGGCAATGCCATAATACGGTCTCGGATCCTCCGGGTTCAATCCTATAAGCCTGTAATATACCCTGGCTGCACGGAAAAACATGCCCAGCTGGTCATATGCCAGGGCAAGGCTTATCATGAATCCCGGAGATTTGTTTCCCGTTATATAATTCATTAAATGGTAAAACCACAGTTTTACGTACAAAAAAACTTTCCTCATACCTGCTGTATCGTTCCCTTGAGTTTGAACCGGCCTTTACGGTCCGTCCCGGATATATTAAATAACAAACGTGGAGATAATAAAGACAATCAAAAATCCCGTCAGAAACAGGTTAATGTTCCTGTCAATCTTTGTGTAGGCCAGTTCTTTCATTCTTGTACGTCCGATATCACCGCGGTAGCATCTCGATTCCATTGCCGTTGCAAGCTCTTCCGCCCGTTTGAACGCGCTGATAAACAACGGTATCAGGACGGGAATAAAGCTTTTTGCCTTCTCTATGAAATTTCCTGTATCAAAATCCGCTCCCCTTGATGACTGTGCCTTTATTATCCTGTCGGTCTCTTCCAGCAATGTAGGAATAAACCGCAGGGCAATCGACATCATCATTGCCATTTCATGGACAGGCACCTTAATTTTCTTCAGAGGCATCATGAGTTTTTCAAGGCCGTCAGTCAGCGCTATGGGAGTTGTGGTAAGGGTCAGAATCGATCCTATAATAACCATCAGAGAAAGCCTTACCGATATTATGACTGCCTGGATTATGCCTTCCAGCGTAATCCTGAAAGCACCAAGGGAAACAAGCACCGTATTGCCCTGGTAAGTAAAAATATTGATTGCCGATGTTATTACAAGTATTATTATCAACGGCTTAATTCCCCTTAATGTATAGCTTACGCGTACATCGCTTACAATGAGGATAATGCCGACAATTACGAGCATCATGACATAACCGTAAATATTGTTGGCAGCAAACAGCATAATCAGCAGCAATACGGTCCAGATTATCTTCGTTCTGGGATCGGCTCTGTGCAATATTGAATTACCGGGAATATACTGACCCATCGTTATGTTTTTTACCATATGTATACCTCTGAGATTAAAAGCTTGTTTTATCTATAAATACCCGAAAGGCAAAACATTGCCAGGTTAATTCTTCAATACCCTTTTTAGCTCTTCTATACCTTCATCTACCGTCAAAATATCCTTCCGGACAAAAGGAAATTTTTTATTAAGCCGGTAGAAAAACTCGGTTATCTGCGGAACATCCAGGCCGATACCTGCAAGGAATTCTCTGTTGGAAAATACCTCCCTCGTTCTGCCAATCAAAACCAGTTTTCCGTGATCCATAACCGCTACCCTGTCGCAGTAACCGGCAATATGCTCCATTGTATGTGAAACTATAATTATAGTAGTATTCCTTTCTTCCCTGAGCTTCAGCAAAAAACGGTATATTTCGCTGCTTCCCGCCGGATCCAGCCCGGCAGTGGGTTCATCCAGGACCAGGATTTCGGGATTCATAGCAATAACGCCCGCAATCGCAACCCGTCTTTTCTGACCTCCGGACAATTCAAAAGGCGACTTGTCAAGTATATTTTCAGGCAGCCCGGTAATTTCTGCAGCCTCAAGAACCCGTCTCTTTATTTCATCATCCGGCAGCCCCATTTTTTTAAGACCGAATGCGATATCCTTTTCCACCGTTTCTTCAAACAGCTGATCTTCAGGGTTCTGAAAGATCAGGCCCACTTTTCTTCTTAATTCCTTAAGGGCCTTCCCCTTAGGAACTATACCCGCAACCTTTATGCTTCCTTCAGCAGGTGTAAGAAGCCCGTTCAAATGCTGTATCAGCGTTGATTTACCTGAACCTGTCTGTCCAATTATCCCAAGTATTTCACCCTTGTATACATCCAGCGAAACATTTTCCAAAGCCCGTCTTTCGTAAGGCGTATCAGGCATGTAAACGTATGACAGGTTACTAATTTCAATAACTTTTTCCCTGCTTTCTTCAACCCTGTTATTTTCTTTATTCTTTATAGCCTTTTCTTTTCCGGTAAGCCTAATCCCGGAGAACATCTCCTCCAGTTCATCGATCATTACCGGTATTTCACCGCCGTCTATAATACCTTCACTGACGGCCTTTATAAAAAAGGAAGACACCTGGGGTATATCCAGGCCGGCATTTTTCAATATACCGGCGTTGGCGAAAACATGTTTCGGCGGGCCTTCCAGCACAAGCTTTCCGTTGTCAATAACCAGAATCCTGTCAGCCTGTGCAGCCTCATCCATATGGTGCGTTATCAGGACAACGGTTATTCCTTCTTCCTCATTCAGTTTACGGATTATTTTCATGACATCCCGCCTGCCTGTCGGATCAAGCATAGACGTAGCTTCATCCAGAACAAGGCATTTCGGGTTCATGGCAAGTACACCCGCTATTGCAACCCTTTGCTTCTGGCCTCCTGACAGCATATGCGGCGAATGATGGATATATTTCAGCATATTGACTTTTGCCAGGGATTCTTCAACACGCCTGCGGATTTCCGCCGGAGGCACTCCAAGGTTTTCGGGCCCGAAAGCCACATCTTCTTCCACGGTGGTAGCAACAAGCTGGTTGTCCGGATTCTGAAAAACCATTCCCACCTGGCTTCGGATATCCCAAATCAGTTCTTCTGAGTGCGTGTATTTCCCGAATATGCAGACGGTACCGTTTGTCGGAATAAACAACGCGTTAAGATGCCTTGCAAGCGTCGATTTGCCCGAGCCGTTTCTTCCGACAACGGCCACAAATTCGCCTTCATTTACTGAAAAAGATATATTTTTAAGAGCACGCGAGGGCTCATTTCCGCTGCGCGACAGGTAGATGTATTCCAGTTCTTTTGCTTCAATTGCTTTCATCAGCTGATACTCCATAGCCGGTAATAATAAAAAAGTAAATGAAACTGCATATGCAATTTCAGTTAAACAATATTTCCTGTTAAAACAAAGGAGAACGAAATTTTCCGCTCTCCCCTCCAAACAATTTATTTTACCAGTTCCAGTATTACCATGTTGGCTCCGTCCCCTCTTCGCGGACCGACTCTGTACATCCTGGTAAATCCGCTTGTCCTGTTCTGTTCCTTGTAACGAGGGGCAATTTCATCCATCAGTTTGTTCACAAGGTTAACGTTCTTGCCGTTCTTATCCTTAACCCTGTAAAGCCAGGAAATCATTATCCTTCTTGCATGAAGCCTTGAAGGGCTGTCTACGGGTTTCATTTCGGTCTTTACTTCCCTTTCGACCACTTCATAGCTTCTGTCATTCTTGCATTTCTTCGACTTTGTTATTTTATTTCCCTTGCTGTCAAGTACCGGTGCACTTATTTTAACCTGCTTGGTGGTAAAATTGTCGCATTCCTTAACAGCCAATGCAATCAACCTGTCTGCAATAGGCGCAACTTCTTTGGCCCTTGCTTCGGTTGTTTCAATTCTTCCATATTGTATCAGTGAAGTTACCAAACTTCTCAGCATAGCCTTTCTCTGATCGGTTGGTCTTCCCAGTTTCCTTTGCCAAGGCATTTTAAGTTCCCTCCTTATGGATTTTTGTTAGCTCTCTTCAGACTGGGCCAAAGACAACCCAAGGGCTTCCAGTTTCTGTATTACTTCCTCAAGGGATTTACGCCCAAGGTTTCTGACCTTCATCATGTCTTCCGGTGTCTTGCTGATAAGTTCTTCCACCGTATTGATTCCTGCACGCTTCAGGCAATTGTACGAACGTACCGAGAGATCCAATTCCTCTATTGTCATTTCCAGTACTTTTTCTTTCTTGGTTTCTTCTTTTTCAACCATGATCTCGGCATCTTTAGCATGTTCTGTCAGGTTAATGAACAGGTTCAGATGCTCGCTCAGTATTTTTGCGCCGAGGCTTATTGCCTCATCAGGATGGATACTCCCGTTTGTCCATACTTCTATGGTCAGTTTGTCATAGTCGGTTACCTGGCCCACACGAGTATCTTCAACCGTATAGTTTACCTTTTTTACAGGTGTATAAATTGAATCAACGGGAATAATACCTATGGGCTGATTGGGTTTCTTATTTTTTTCTGCAGGCACATACCCGCGACCTTTATCCACTACCATCTCCATGTACAGGCGATGGTTTCCGCTTATCGTTGCTATATGCAGGTCCGGGTTCAGAATTTCCACGTCTGCATCTGTCTTAATGTCACCTGCTTTTATTTCACCTTCGCCTTCATAGTCAATATAGATAACTTTCGGACCGTCAGAATGGAGTTTCAGGGAAAGTTCCTTTATATTCAATATAATTTCGGTTACATCTTCAACAACACCGGGGATGGTTGAAAATTCATGCAGCACGCCGTCTACCTTGATTGAAGTAACTGCAGCTCCCGGAAGTGAAGAAAGCAATACGCGCCTCAGAGAATTTCCCAAAGTAATCCCATATCCTCTTTCGAGCGGCTCAACAACAAACTTTCCATAGGTAAAGTCTTCCGCCATTTCAACACATTCAATTTTCGGCTTCTCAATTTCTATCATTCAAAGACCCTCCCTGTTACTTTAATTACCAGGCGGTATGCATTCCTGTAACACATCCGCGAAACGAGGGCAACCATAAACAGCAGTTGCTTAACGCAGAGGCTATATCGGTTACTTCGAGTACAGCTCGACGATGAGGTGTTCCTGAATAGGCAGATCTATGTCTTCTCTTGCAGGCAATGAAATAACTCTGCCTTTCATATTCTCATGATCAACCTCAAGCCACTTCGGTATTACCTTGCTTCCGGTAACATCGAGTATTTCCTTAAAACGCTCCAGTTTCCTGCTATTTTCTGCCACCTCTATTACATCGCCTTCTTTTATGAGGTAGGAAGGAATATTCACTTTCCTGCCGTTAACGAGGAAGTGGCCATGAGTAACCAGCTGGCGTGCTTCAGCCCGTGATGTACCGAAACCCATTCTGTATACAACATTGTCCAGACGGCTTTCAAGAATCTGGAGCAGGATCTCGCCGGTAATTCCCTTTTTGCGGATAGCCATTTCATAGTATTTTCTGAACTGGCTTTCAAGAACTCCATAAAAACGCTTTGCTTTCTGCTTTTCACGAAGCTGTATGCCGTATTCCGACAGTTTCTTTCTCTGCTGGCCATGCATTCCCGGTGCATATGACCTTCTGTCTATAGCACATTTATTGGTATAGCATCTTTCACCCTTCAGGAAAAGCTTCTGACCTTCCCTGCGGCACAATCTGCAAGATGCACCCGTATATCTCGCCATTTAAATTTACACCTCCGACTTAATTCACAAATTTTCAGGCCCTGATTTTTATCCTGCTACTTTCCAACACAGTCTGTATCGGAGTAATATTTTCGGGCCGTAATAGTACTTATTAAATTATCGACAAAAACCGTTATTTCCCATCCTGTATTATTAAACTCTTCTTCTCTTGGGAGGTCTGCAACCATTGTGAGGAATGGGCGTTACGTCTTTGATCATGGTAACTTCCAGTCCTGCAGCCTGCAAAGCACGTATAGCTGCTTCACGTCCGGCACCGGGGCCTTTAACGTACACTGCAACGGACTTCATTCCATGTTCCATAGCTGCCTTTGCAGCTGCTTCAGCCGCCTGCTGGGCTGCAAACGGAGTACTCTTCTTCGAGCCCCTGAAACCCAGTCCTCCTGCACTTGCCCAAGCGATTGCATTTCCCTGAACATCCGTTATTGTTACAATTGTATTGTTAAAAGAGGAATGAATATGTGCACATCCGCGCTCAATATTCTTCTTCTCTCTCTTTTTCCTTGACCTACGAGCAACTTTAGCTGCCATTTAATTACCAACCTCCTGTTATTTCTTCTTATTGGCCACTGTCTTCTTCGGGCCTTTCCTTGTTCTTGCGTTGGTTCTTGTTCTCTGGCCACGAACAGGCAATCCCATTCTGTGCCTTCTTCCCCGGTAACACCCGATTTCAATCAGCCTTTTAATATTCAGGGCAATATCTCTTCTGAGATCACCTTCAACCACGTATTCCTTTTCAATTGTTTCCCTTAGCTTGTTGATCTCGTCGTCGGTCAGATCCCTTACCCTGGTATCGGGATTAATGCCTGTTTTCTCCAATATCTGCTTCGAACGGGTTCTGCCTATTCCGAATATATAGGTCAGCCCAATTTCCACCCTTTTGTCTCTGGGCAGATCAACACCTGCAATACGAGCCAATGTCTTACACCTCCGAAAGTATTCGCTTTTTAAATCATCTTTTTGGTTTAAATTCTGCCAGGCACAGCTGTCAGTTTATGGCAATATTCCGATATTCCTTTAACAAATATCTATATTAAAGGTTCAAAAGCAACAAATTATTCATTTGTTCAGCCGCGCTTCATGAACCCTTGTTTTCCTTTTGGTTCCGAAAAACCCGGAACCGCAAATGCCATTTTTATATGTTCATTTTCTTATTAAAAACAACATTTCATTAACCCTGGCGCTGTTTGTGCTTAGGGTTTTCACAGATTACTCTTACGCTGCCTTTTCTGCGAATAATTTTGCATTTTTCGCATATTTTCTTTACTGAAGGTTTAACTCTCATTATCCGACCCTCCCGTCATCAATGTTCATTTTCGTTATTTACCTCTCCAGGTTATTCGTCCTCGGGTAAGGTCGTATGGCGACATTTCCACTGTGACCTTATCACCGGGTAAAATCCTGATATAATGCATTCTTAGTTTTCCTGAAATATGAGCAAGAATTTTATGACCGTTTTCAAGTTCAACCCTGAACATTGCATTAGGCATTGCTTCAATTACTTTACCTTCAACTTCAATTACATCTTCTTTTGACAAACCAACACCCTCCTTTAATTAAACCTGCAATTGGTTTATCAATTCATTTAATGTCTTCCGAATCTCAGCGTTCTGCGGCATCCTGCCGCTTTTTAAAATCTCCGCTATATTTTCCGCCACCAGTTTTGTATATTTTAAATGCTTAATTCTTTTCTTTTTTGGTTTTTCAACAGGTCTTAAATCCCCGTCGCTTATCAGTACGAAATCTTCGTCAATCACACCAATAACAATGAACAGCCTGCCTTTATCACGGCCTGCTTTCGAGTATGCAACCCTGCCTATAACAGGATTCGACCAATCCATCTATATCATCCTTTTTAAGGCTTAACTACTATATTTTAAAGTAAGTTCTGCTGTTTTTCAAGCTCCTGATAAAATTTTCTATTCAGTAAGTATTTCGGGTTCATTTCCTGTTATAACTATGGTATTCTCATAATGGGCGGACAGTTTTCCGTCTTTCGTGACGACAGTCCATTTGTTGCTCAGTACATCAACCGCCCAGTGACCTTCATTTACCATCGGTTCAATTGCGAGGGTCATTCCTTTTTGCAGCCGCGGTCCTCTCTCCCGTGTCACAAAGTTCGGAATCTGCGGTTCTTCGTGCATTTCTCTGCCTATACCATGCCCTACAAAATCCCGGACAACCGAATATCCGTTCTGTTCAACATACTGCTGTATAGCGCGGGAGATATCACGTATCCTCATACCTTCCCTGGCCATCTCTATACCCTTGAAAAAACTTTCCCGCGTAACCGCTATAAGCCTTTTTGCTTCAGGTGACACATTACCCACTTCATATGTTCTTGCGGCATCACCGTGATAACCTTCGTATATCGCACCTATGTCAATGCTGACTATGTCTCCTTCTTTCAACGGAATATCATTCGGTATACCGTGAATCACTTCGTGATTAACCGATGCACATATGCTTGCCGGGAAATCAGGCCCGCCGTATGGGTTTGGCACTCCTTTAAACGAAGGAATACCGCCTAATTTCAGGATAACTTCCTCCGCTGCCCGGTCAAGTTCCCTTGTTGTTATCCCGGGCGCTATCAGTTCTTCTATTCTCCGGTGTGCCATGGCCACTATATGCCCTGCCTTGCGCATCAGGTCAATCTCGCGCTGCGATTTTACTATTATCATCAATACCGCCTACTCTTTTAACAAACTGTCCATTATTTCATTGGTGGTTTCCATGATATCTTTTGTACCGTCAAACCTCAGCAATAAGCCTTTCTTCTCGTAATAATCTATAAGAGGTTCGGTTTTTTCATGGTATGTCCTGAGTCTTTCCAGAACGGTTTCTTCCCTGTCGTCATCGCGGATAATCAGTTCATTGCCGCATGAATCGCATTTCCCTTCGGTTTTAGGAGGGTTATTTACTATATGGAATGCCATGCCGCAGTTCCCGCATACTCTTCTTCCTGCCATTCTTCTGACGATGACATCATCTGGTACGTCAAGGTTGATTACTGCGTCCAGTGCCATTCCCATTTCGTTTAGAACTTCATCCAGCCGCTCTGCCTGGGGTATTGTACGAGGAAACCCGTCAAGCAGAAAACCGTTTCTGCAGTCAGGCTTCTGTAATCTGTCCTTCACTATACTTACGGTAAGATCATCAGGTACAAGCAGCCCCTGGTCAATATATTCCTTAGCTTTTTGGCCCAGTTCGGTCCCTTCTTTTATGTTCGCCCGGAATATATCACCGGTTGAGATATGGGGGATATTGAGTTTCTGAGATAAATTTACCGCCTGAGTACCTTTGCCTGCCCCCGGGGCGCCCAGCAATATTAACCTCATTGCACAATACACCTTCCAACTGCCGTGTTTGTTGCAGGAAGCGGGGAAAACCCCCGCATCCCGCTTCTTAATCATTTATCATTTTCATGCCATTAATCAAGGAATCCTTTATAGTGCCTCAGCATCAGCTGTGATTCAATCTGTCTTACAGTTTCTATTGCCACACTGACCATAATCAAGAGGGACGTTCCGCCAAACCATACATTGGAGATCTTCGTAAATGTCTGGAGCAGGCTTGGCAGCACTGTAACCAGTGCCAGGAAGAATGCCCCGAACCACGTTATGCGGTTAAGTACCTTTGTAATATAATCGGCAGTAGGTTTTCCGGGCCTTATGCCGGGAACAAATCCGCCGTTCTTCTTGATATTATTCGCAAGTTCTATCGGGTTAAATGCAATCATTGTATAGAAAAATGTAAAGGCCATAACCAGCAGAGCGTATACAACGGTAAACCACGGCTTGTCATTGATATTTTTCAGGTATGTCAGTACAGGACCGGTTTCTTTCGAACCCCAAATCAGGTTAATAATCGTGGGCGGGAAAGTCATAATTGACATTGCGAAAATGATGGGCATAACACCCGCAACGTTTACCTTAATAGGTATATGTGTACTCTGCCCGCCGTACATCTTTCGCCCAACCACTCTCTTGGCATACTGTACAGGAATTCTTCTTTCAGCTTCCTGTACATATACAACCAGGGCGATCATAGCAATCATAACGAGTATTATAAGTACCAGCACAATGTACCCAACTACGCCCGGTCCGAGTATTTCCGCCCTTACATATTGAATCAGTACTGCGACAAGTGTCGGGCCTCTGCTTATAATTCCAGCAAAAATCAACAGCGAAATTCCGTTTCCAATACCATATTCGGTAATCTGCTCACCAAGCCACATCAGAAAGGCAGTTCCGGCGGTAAGTGTCAGTGTGATTGTGAGGTATGACCAGAAATTCCTGTTAATAACCGCACTTCTGATACCGGCATAGGTAGCTGAAGCCTGCATAAAACCAAGAATTACGGTACCATAGCGCGTCCATTCCGCCAATATCTTTCTTCCATGCTCCCCTTCCTTAGAGAGCTGTTCCAGCTTCGGTATGGCAATGGTCAGCAACTGAATAATGATAGAGGCTGTAATATATGGTTGAATAGACATGGAGAAAATACTTGCATTACTGAAAGCTCCACCCGAAATAATATTGATAAATCCAAACAATGAACTTCCGGTCTGAGCAAGCTCCGACAATGCTGCAGCGCTTAATCCGGGAACCGGTATGTGTACACCCAGCCGGTAAACCAGCAGCATTAACAGCGTCATCAGCATCCTCTTCCGGAGATCAGGAACTCTCCATGCGTTCCTGAGGGATGCCACCATGTTATTCGCCATATTATACCACCTCTACCTTTCCTCCCGCAGCTTCAATTTTCTGCTGAGCAGATTTTGTAAATCTTGCGGCCTGCACTGTCAGTTTCTTGGTAATCTCTCCAGAGCCCAACACTACAATACCGTCATTTATCTTCTTTATAACGCCTTCATTCAGTAACAGTTCAGCGTTAACAACAGTTCCGTCTTCAAATCTTTCCAGATCTGAAAGTTTAACTTCAGTGTATTTCTTCCCGAAAATGTTGTTGAAACCCCTCTTTGGAACTCTTCTGTATAGCGGCATCTGTCCGCCTTCAAAACCAAGTCTTACTCCGCCGCCTGAACGTGCGTTCTGGCCTTTATGTCCTCTTCCGGAAGTCTTTCCTCTGCCCGAACCTGGTCCACGTCCAACTCTCTTTCCGCGTTTTCTTGGCGCGCTGGGCCTTAATTCAGCTAAAGTCATAGGTATTCACCTCCCTATATTTCTTCCACTTCTACCAGGTGTTCCACCTTTTTTATCATTCCGCGAATAGCCGGATTATCATTTTTTATAACGGAGCTTCCAACCTTACGAAGGCCAAGAGCTTCCACGGTAGCCTTCTGATCCTTTTTCGATTCTATGGTACTCTTTACAAGCGTTATTTTCAAATTGCCCATGGAAAAGCCTCCTATCCCAAGATTTCCTCAACCGTTTTTCCTCTTAACCTTGCATATTCCTCTGCAGTATGCAGCTGAGAAAGAGCGTCTATCGTGGCGCGAACCATGTTTGTAGGATTGTTGGATCCCAGTGACTTTGTACGAATATCGCGAATACCTGCAAGCTCAAGAACCGCACGTACAGGTCCTCCGGCAATAACTCCGGTTCCTTCTCCGGCAGGTTTCAGCAGCACTTTTCCTGCTCCGTACTCGCCCAGTGCCTCATGAGGAATAGTTGTTCCCACCAGCGGAACACGAATAAGATTCTTTTTGGCGTCTTCTATTCCTTTTCGTATTGCATCGGGTATTTCAGCAGCTTTTCCGGTTCCCACGCCTACATGTCCTTTTTCATCGCCAATTACAACCAGGGCACTGAAACGAAAATTACGGCCACCCTTTACAACCTTGGCTACACGTCTGATATTTACAACCTTTTCTTTTAAATCCAATGTGCTGGCATCAATTCTCTGCAAGTGATTCCCCTCCTTTGATACGTGCGCTAAAATTCCAGGCCGGCTTCTCTTGCGCCATCCGCCAGTTCCTGTACTCTTCCGTGATAGAGGTATCCGCCTCTGTCAAATACAACGGTTTTTATTCCTTTTTCAATGGCCCTTTGGCCAATTAATTTTCCAACTTCACGTGCCGCACTCTTGTTTCCTGTGTTGGCAAGCTTGCCCTTCAAAGCTTCATCCATTGTGGATGCGGAAACAATCGTACGCCCTGCTTCATCATCAATTATCTGAGCATAGATATGTTTCAGGCTCCTGTAAACACAAAGCCTGGGTCTTTCTGCAGTACCATTGATTTTTTTGCGTATTCTCAGATGCTTCTTCTTTCGGACTTCATTCTTATCCTGAAATTTAATCATATGACACTCACTCCCTTCCGCTATTTCTTAGCCCCTGTTTTACCTTCTTTTCTGAGGATTACTTCATCGACATACTTGATTCCCTTACCCTTATACGGCTCGGGCGGTCTCTTGCTGCGGATTACTGCGGCTATCTGACCTACCAGCTGTTTGTCAATCCCCTTTACAATTATCTGGTTCTGTGCAGGTACATCGATGGTAATTCCTGCAGGTTCCTCAATCTCAACAGGATGTGAATAACCCAGGTTCAGAATAAGCTTTTTGCCCTGTTTCTGGGCTCTGAAACCTACCCCGTTAATTTCAAGCTTTTTTTCATAACCCTGTGTTACACCGACCACCATATTGTTGATAAGCGTACGCGTAAGGCCATGCAAAGCTTTATGCTTCTTTAAATCAGAAGGCCTTTTGACTATTATGTGGTTTTCTTCCTTTTCAATCTTCATATCAGGGTGAAATACCTGAGTGAGTGTTCCTTTCGGACCTTTTACCGTAACTTCCTGTCCGTTTATTTTTACATCTACGCCTGCTGGTATAACTACCGGCAGCTTTCCTACACGGGACATTTTTTTTGCACCTCCGTCCTTACATTGAAGATGGAACGCCGGTTCCATCCTTTTCAGAACCTTTTCCGTCTATTTTTTAGGTTCCTTATAATATCAGTCAGTACTTTACCATACAAAGGCCAGTACTTCTCCGCCAACACCTGCTTTTCTTGCAGCCTTGTCGGTCATTACACCCTTCGATGTGGATATAATTGCTATTCCCAGACCGCCAAGCACTTTCGGAAGTTCGTCCTTGCCGGCATATACTCTAAGACCGGGCTTCGAGATTCTCTTTATTCCTGATATTACGCTTCTCTTGTTTTCGGTATATTTCAAAGTTATGCGAATGATACCCTGTTTTTTGTCATCTATTACCGTAAATCCCTTAATATATCCTTCTTCCAGAAGGATTTCGGCTATCCTCTTTTTCAGATTCGATGCAGGGATATCTACTGTCTCATGCTTCGCATTCGCTGCATTTCTTATTCTCGTCAGCATATCAGCGATTACGTCGGTTGCATTCATGGTTACGACCTCCTTCCGGTACTACTGTTACCAACTGGCTTTTCTGACACCGGGTATCTGACCCTTGTAAGCCAGGTCTCTGAAACACAGACGGCATACACCGAATTTCCTCATATATGCATGAGGTCTGCCGCAAATTTTACACCTGTTGTAATAACGGGTCGAAAATTTGGGTTTTAATTTTTGTTTGTGAATTAATGATTTCTTTGCCAAACCATATACCTCCCTTAGCGGCTGAACGGCATTCCTAAGAGTGCCAGCAGTTCTTTCGCCTCTTCATCAGTTTTGGCCGTAGTAACAAAAGTAATATCCATTCCGCGCACTTTTTCAACTTTGTCTATGTCTATTTCAGGAAAAACCAGCTGTTCTTTTACACCCATGGAGAAATTTCCTCTTCCGTCAAAGGAATTGGGATTGATACCACGGAAGTCACGAACTCTTGGCAGAGCTATATTAAACAGCTTGTCAGCAAATTCATACATCCTGTTCCCCCTGAGTGTAACCTTACAGCCAATGTTCATACCCTGACGAATTTTAAAGTTTGAAATAGACTTCTTTGCCTTGGTTACCACAGGTTTCTGACCCGATATCAGCGCAAGTTCATTTACTGCAGCTTCCAATGCCTTGGGATTATCCTTTACGTCACCGACGCCCATATTGATAACTATCTTTTCGAGTTTCGGTACTTGCATTGGATTCTTGTAATTAAATTTCTCTTTCAGTGCCGGAACAACTTCATTCTTGTACTTATCCAGCAATCTTGGCATTGTCGGTTAACCTCCCTTCAGTTTAATTCCCGGTATCCTTGATTATGTCGATAACCTCACCGCATTTTTTGCAAACACGGGCTTTCGAACCATTCTCCAGGATCTTCTTACCGACCTTTGTCGGAGCACCGCACTTATTGCAAACCAGCATTACCTTTGCTGCATAAATGGGAGCTTCCCTCTGTATAATGCCACCCTGCTGCAGTTCGCTTCTGGGTCTAACATGCTTTGATACCATGTTAACTCCTTCAACAATAACCATCTGCTTGGATGGCAGCACTTTCAGAACTTTACCTTTTTTGCCTCTGTCTTTTCCGTTAAGAACATAAACGGTATCGCCTTTTTTTACATGAACCTTGTTCTTCATTTACGTGCCTCCCCTCTATCCGGTTTTTGCACCTGGACTCTGTTCCTGTTCCCGGCATACGGTAATTAAACACAAAAACCGCTCACTGTTCGTATTTCGGTTAAATTACCTCAGGTGCCAGAGATATAATTTTCATAAAATCCTTTTCGCGCAATTCCCTTGCAACGGGTCCGAATATACGGGTTCCTCTCGGGCTTCCGTCATCCCTGAGAATAACGGCCGCATTTTCATCAAACCTGATGTAGGAACCGTCACTGCGTCTCAAACCCTTTACCGAACGGACCACAACCGCCCTTACAACTTCACCTTTCTTTACAACACCGCCGGGTGTTGCATCTTTAACAGAACAAACAATTACATCTCCTATATTTGCATATTTCCTTTTCGAGCCGCCGAGCACCTTAATGCACATAAGTTCCTTTGCTCCTGTGTTGTCGGCTGCTCTGAGTATTGTCTGCATCTGAATCATTTCAGGCACCTCCCTAACCAAAACTCAGCTCTCTTCCCTTTGCTTTTTCACTTCTGATTTGCATAAAAATTTGTGCCGCACAAACCATTACTTTGCTCTCTCAATTATCTCCACCAGGCGCCATCTTTTTTCTTTTGACAACGGTCTGGTTTCCATAACTTTTACTATATCTCCCACTTTGCAGATATTTTCTTCATCATGCGCTTTCAGCTTATATGTTCTCTTTACAGTTTTCTTGTAAAGAGGATGTCTTACATTATCTATTACAGCAACAACAATGGTTTTGTCCATTTTATCACTGACCACTCTGCCTATGCGGGTTTTTCTCATATTTCTCTGAGCCATTCGGAATAAACCTCCTTCCGGTCATTAACGCTTAATACCCAGTTCCATCTCCCGTATTATGGTTTTCACACGGGCTATGTCCTTTTTGACGCTTTTCAGTTTCATCGGATTGTCAAGCTGATTTGTAGCATGCTGAAAGCGAAGTTTAAAAAGCTCATTTTTTAATTCCTGCAATTCCTGCTTCAGTTCTTCAACACTTTTTTGTCTCAGTTCACTCGGTTTCATTTGCTCCACCTACCTCTTCCCGTGCTACTACCTTGCACTTTATTGGCAGTTTATGAGAAGCAAGACGTAATGCTTCTCTGGCTTGTTCTTCAGATATTCCGGCCACTTCAAACAAAATACGGCCGGGTTTTACCACTGCAACCCAGTATTCCGGTGATCCCTTTCCGCTTCCCATACGGGTTTCAGCCGGCTTTTTGGTTATGGGCTTGTCAGGGAAAATTTTTATCCACAATTTTCCGCCTCTCCTGACATAACGGGAGATTGCGATACGTGCGGCTTCTATCTGATTGCTGGTAATCCAGCCGGGTTCCATGGCCTGAAGACCATATTCACCATATGCTATCACGTTGCCGCGTGTTGCTTTTCCTTTCATTCTGCCCCTTTGAACGCGTCTGTATTTAACCCTTTTCGGCATTAACATTATTTGTCTCCCCCTTCCTTTTTGTCCTTCTTGACGGGAAGAACTTCACCTTTATATATCCAGACCTTTACACCGAGTTTTCCATATGTCGTATCTGCTTCAGCAAATCCGTAGTCAATATCGGCTCTCAGTGTCTGAAGAGGAATTGTTCCTTCATGGTAATGCTCAGTTCTGGCTATTTCTGCTCCGCCTATACGTCCTGAAACCGCAGTTTTAATACCCTTCGCACCGGCTTTCATGGCTCTTGACATGGCCTGTTTCATTGCACGGCGGAAAGAAATTCTGCGCTCAAGCTGACCTGCTATATTTTCAGCCACCAGTTGAGCGTTAATCTCAGGATTCTTAATTTCAGTAATATTGATTAATACGCTCTTTCCGGTAAGCTTTTCAACTTCCTTGCGGAGCTGTTCTATTCCCATACCGCCCTTACCGATAACAAGGCCCGGTTTCGCGGTATGAATGTTAATTTTTATTTTATTGGCTGCACGTTCAATTTCTATTCTGGCAATACCTGCCACGTACAGCTTTTTCTTTATATATTTTCTGATGTTGTAATCCTCAATCAGAAAGTTCGCAAAATCTTTTTTGCCGGCGTACCACTTTGTATCCCAGTCCTTAATGATACCGATTCTAAGTCCGTGCGGATTCACTTTCTGGCCCATTAGAAAACCTCCTTATTTCACGCCTTTTCCCTTAACACCAAAGTTATATGGCTGGTGGGCTTATTTATCCTGAAAGCGCGTCCATGCGCTCTTGGTCTGATCCTTTTCAGAGTCGGCCCTTGTGTTGCATATACTTCAGCTACATACAGATTGTCACGGTTCAGCCCGTTATTGTTGACGGCATTTGCTTCTGCCGACTTTAATAACTTTTCCAGGATTCCAGCTGCCTTTTTCGGCGTATATTTCAAAATGGCATAAGCCTCATCAAGCGGCTTGTTGCGTATCAAATCTATAACAAGTTTGGCTTTTCTGGACGATACTCTGACATTTCTCAATACTGCCCGGCCTTCATCTTTTCCAATGCCCAGAATTTTTCTTTCCTTCTTAGTGAGTATTGGAAGCTTTGCAGACTTTCTGCGCGCCTGCCGGTATTGGGCAATTATTTCATCCTTTTTCTCCAGAAGCTCGTCCCTGGACATAACCTTTCTACCCACGTCGATTCCTCCTTTTGGCTTTGTACCGATATTTTACGTGGCTTTAAACTAATTCTCCGGTTTATTTCAGTTTGCTGCTTCTTTCATCCTTGCCGTGACCTCTGTAGGTACGGGTAGGCGCAAACTCTCCCAGTTTATGACCAACCATGTCCTCGGTTATATATATGGGAACATGTTTCCTTCCATCGTGAACGGCAATAGTGTGCCCAACCATCTGAGGGAATATGGTAGATGCTCTTGACCAGGTCTTTATAACTTTTTTCTCGCCCTTTGCATTCATTTCTTCTATCTTTTTCAGCAGACTCTCACTGACAAAAGGTCCTTTTTTTAATGATCTACCCACAGTACAAACCTCCTCCCGATACCTTAAATGGCATTGCGTCTCTTAATAATAAACTTATCGCTCTGTTTTCTCTTGTTCCTCGTCTTATAACCCAATGTAGGCTTACCCCACGGGGTAACAGGACTCGGCATACCAATAGGAGATTTTCCTTCACCGCCGCCATGAGGATGGTCATTCGGGTTCATTGCAGAACCGCGGACATGCGGTCTTCTGCCCAACCAGCGGCTTCTTCCCGCTTTTCCTATCCTGATATTTTCATGATCCAGGTTTCCTACCTGGCCGATTGTTGCCTTGCAGTTCAGGCTAATCAAACGAACTTCACCGGAAGGAAGCCTAACCTGAGCATAGTCTCCCTCTTTCGCCATAAGCTGGGCCAAATTACCTGCCGAACGCACAAGCTGTCCGCCTTTTCCGGGTTTCAGCTCTATGTTGTGAATGATGGTACCGACCGGAATGTTTCTGAGCGGAAGCGCATTTCCTACCCTAATGTCGGCATTTTCTCCCGACATAACAGTATCACCGACTTTCAGTCCATACGGGGCAAGAATATATCTTTTCTCTCCGTCCACATAATGCAGTAATGCAATATGTGCAGAACGGTTAGGATCGTATTCAATAGATGCAACCTTTGCAGGTACGTTGTCCTTATCCCTCTTGAAATCAATAATCCTGTAATGTCTTTTTGCACCGCCGCCACGGAATCTTACCGTAATCTTCCCGTAAGAATTTCGTCCGCCCGTTTTCTTCAAAGGAACCAACAATGATTTTTCGGGCTCTCTCTTGGTTATTTCTTCAAAAGTAGACACAGTCATATTTCTTCTTCCAGGAGAAGTTGGTCTGTATTTTTTTATCGCCATTACATTTCACTCCTTTGCGTTAATTGCATCTATTCGTTAGCAGGCCGACTGTATAACCTATTCAACCGAATAGCTGCAGAAATCTGTTTCATCCTGCCACTGTCACCTGTTTATTTTTCATGAACTTCAGTTAAAATTACTGAGCTCCGCCAAATTCCTCAATTTCAGTCTTATATTTCTTAGCCGTTGTTACCGGTTTGCCTTCCTTATCCAGGTAAGTTACAGGTTGAGGATTGGTATCAATCTTAACAATGGCTTTCTTCCATTTTGTCGTTTTTCCGACATGAACACCCAGCCTTTTTTCTTTCGGCTTGCAGTTTACTGTATTTACCGACAAAACCTTAACATTGAAAAGTTTTTCCACTGCTTTCTTTATTTCGGTCTTGTTTGCCCTGTAATCCACAATAAAGGTGTATTTGCCTTCTGCCATGTTTTCGTAGCTCTTCTCGGTTATATACGGACGAATTATGATATCTTCAGCAATTTTCATTATGCGTACACCTCCTCAACCTTGGCAACGGCATCCTTTGTAATAACGAACTTCTTGTATTTCAGAATGTCGTAAGTATTGATTGTATTTACAAGAGCCGTCTTCACTTCGGGTATGTTCCTGGCTGATTTTACAACCTTTTCATCAACTTCAGGAAGTACCACCAGCGCCGACTCGTTGGCAATCTTCAGGTTTCTCAGAATCTTCACGAATTCCTTGGTTTTTATTTCATTCATTGCCAGTTCATCAAGAACTATAATGTTATTATCCTGCACTTTCGTGGTCAGTGCACTCTTCAGAGCCAGTCTCTTCAGTTTCTTGGGAATAGTGTACCTGTAGCTTCTCGGCTTCGGAGCAAAAGCCACACCGCCGCCTTTCCACTGTACCGCACGGATGCTTCCCTGACGGGCACGACCTGTACCCTTCTGCCTCCACGGTTTTCTTCCGCCGCCTCTTACTTCAGCCCTGGTCTTTGCAGACTGGGTTCCCTGACGTCTGTTAGCTAAATGATTTACCACAGCGGCATGCATAGCATCTTCATTTACATCCACACCGAATATGTCATCGCTGAGGTTTAATTCCCCCACGATTTCGCCCTGTATATTATATACATCCACTTTTGGCATTTCTGGTCCTCCTTCCATCTGGCAAGTGCTTTACACCTTGACCGAATCCTTGATTATTAAGAGTCCGCCTTTGACACCGGGAACTGCTCCCTTGACAAGCAGCAAGCCTCTTTCTGCATCAACACGGACAACTTTCAGGTTCTGGATTGTTACTCTTTCATTTCCCATATGTCCCGGCATTATCTTGCCTTTGAAAACGCGGCTCGGATCTGAGTTCGCGCCCATGGAACCAACGCCCCTGTGGTAACCTGAACCGTGTGACATAGGCCCACGATGTGCTCCAAAACGCTTGATGACGCCCTGGAAACCTTTACCCTTGGAAATACCGGTTACATCCACCCTGTCACCTTCGCTGAACATGTCCTGAACCTTTATTTCCTGGCCGACTTCATAGGCGTCTATATTGTCGATACGGAACTCCCTGAGATATCTCTTCGGAGAAACTCCAGCCTTGTCAAACTGACCCTTTGTGGGTTTGTTAACTTTCCTTTCGCTGATATCCTCAAATCCTACCTTAAGTGCATTGTATCCGTCACTTTCAATAGTTTTCTTCTGGATAACGGTTACAGGTCCGGCCTTTATAACGGTAACCGGTATTAATGTTCCGTCTTCGGCAAAAATCTGAGTCATACCAATTTTTTTACCAAGTATGCATTTTTTCATTTTAACATTTCCCTCCTGTCATTGGTTCGGGTAACCCGAACATAACAAAATATGTTATTACAGTTTAATCTCAATATCCACTCCTGCAGGGAGATCCAGCCTCATCAGAGCATCGACTGTTTTCGGCGTAGGCACAAGAATGTCTATCAGCCTCTTATGGGTCCTTATTTCAAACTGTTCGCGCGAATCCTTATACTTGTGGGGAGCGCGAAGAATGGTAATGATTTCCCTCTTGGTCGGCAGCGGCACAGGCCCCGAAACTTTTGCACCAGTCCTCTTTGCTGTTTCAACTATTTTCTCAGCCGACTGATCCAACAGCTGATGATCAAAAGCCTTCAGTCTGATACGAATTTTTTGATTGCTCGCCATACATATGCCTCCTAATCCTTGCTTTCTGTTTTTTTCAGACAGCTCTTTTTTGGTGTTGCAACAAGTTTTTCTCTGTACACTCTGCCGGGTGTGTCGTATCTTGCAATATATAAAACCCAGGAAAACAAACAAGTTAACCCTTACTTGTTAAACCTGGGCTCTGTATCAAACGTACTCAACGCATGCATGTAAGGCATGCGCCAGTGCATGATGTACAGTGACTTGTCGCCCGGTTTCTATGAATCGGACATTCTCCGTTGAAGTTCCCCGGAATTCCGGCAATCTCCAACTTCATCGTATGCCATGTCACAACACGCAAAATTATACTATAGTTTTTTCCGCATGGCAAGTATTTTCTAAAATTTTTTTCACTGTTATAAATTGTCCTCATTTGAAAAAGTAAATTCCACCCCTTGAAGGCAAAGAGCGGAATTTAGTTTTGCAAAAACATATAAAAAATTATAGTGGAATTAAGTTTTTCAAAAAGTTATTATAACTTTGGGTGGTGCCTCTTGGGGAGGTACTTATGAATAAGAACAAACATTTGACTTTAGAGGAAAGAATAATTATTGAATATAAGTTAAAGGAGAGAGAAACTTTTCTCTGGCTGTTCTTGTACTTTCCGTGAGTTTTATTTCCACAGCCGGGATTTTTATCGTCCATAGCGGAGAAATGAGTTTTGCAGCCGATTTTCTCAGCAAACCCCTGAGGATAAATAACCTGCAGTTCGACAGGAACAGAAAAATATTATCCGGAATACTGGAGAATAACAGGGAAATACAATTTATGATCCGGAAAAAACAGCTAAGTCAAGTAGAAAAACTGCTCAGCCTTATAAGCTGATTTCCGTTTTCATACAGACCTTTCTTCGTCAAGATACTTCCACATTATATAGGCATCCTCATGGGTGTCGCTGTAATAATTTTTTCTTATGCCTTCAATTCTAAAACCAAGCTTTTCATACATTGAAATTGCAGCGGCATTGCTCTTTCTCACTTCCAGCGTCAGCGCCCTTACCCCGTTATCCCTGGCTGTTTCAATAATTTTTTCCATCAGCCTTGAACCTATTTTCATTCTGCGGTATGAAGGCTCCACGGCAATATTCGTAATATGCCCTTCATCCATGATAATCCATAAACCGGCATAACCCGCTATGGTACCCGAAACTTCGGCGACAAAATATCGGGCAATGGTATTTTCGAGTTCTTCCAGGAACATCGGTTCTGTCCACGGGGTCAGGAACGATTTTTTTTCTACCAAAAGCACAGCGTCCAGGTCTTCACGCTTCATCGTCCGTATGGTCAGTTCATCAACCATTTCCATTGCTCCCCGATAACAGATCTTTCATTCTCTCAGCCTGGGATTTCCTGAGATAATTGGCTTTGGCACGAAAAGCATCAGTTACTTTTCCTTCCTTCTGCATAAGCCATGCAAGATATGCCACCGATGCAGCACGATGGGTAAAAATACTGTCAGGCGCAAACCGGGCGTTTATTCCCTGTTCCGTTATATAATTCCGGTACAGAGGTACCGCATCCCCCACAAAATGCACCGGCAGGTCGTATTTTTTAAGAACGGACATAAGCTCGTCTATCGCTATGCCTGAATCTTCCTCAAGAACCGAAACCGAATCATCACTGATTTTATACAGTCCGGTATATACCTGACGGTTCCTGGCATCCATTATCGGGCAAACCAGGCCTTCGGTTTCGTTCACTGTATATGCCAGTGCCATAAGAGTGGATACTTCAGCAACAGGAATATTAAGTGCATAAGCCATTGCCTTGATCGTAACCACGCCAATCCGCAGTCCTGTAAAAGAACCGGGGCCGTTTGCAACTGCCAGAAGATCCAGGTCCTTAGGTTTATAATCAAGCATGCCCAGCAGCTGATTAATCATCGGGATAACCTTCTGCGAATGGGTCTTTCCGTTACGGATTGTAATCTCTCCTCTAAGAAGGCCGTCCTTTACAACTGCAGCCGATGCTGCAGCCGCCGAGGTATCGAGAGCAAGTACAATCATTCCGTTTCCAGCCCCTTTACAGTTATTCTTCTTCTGTCACCACCGTCTTCGGTTCGTTCGAAAAATATCCATATAGCTCCGGGCGGTATCAGGTTTTCAATCATATCAGCCCACTCAATTACGCAAATATCGCCTTCATACAGGTATTCCTCGAAACCTATTTCAAACAGTTCATCCTCGTCCGAAATGCGGTAAACGTCAAAATGGTGCAGATTGATTCCAAGGCCCTTATAGCTTTGTACGAGGGTAAATGTGGGACTTGTGACATACTCGCTTATTCCAAGCCCGCGGGCGAGCCCTTTAACAAAAGCTGTTTTTCCGGTACCCAGGTCCCCGACCAGGGCAACAATATCTCCCTTTTTCAGTTTTTTTGCTATTTCTTCACCAAGCCTTACCGTGTCCGATTCATTTTCAGATATTATTACGTACATTTTCTTCCCCGTTCTTTTATTATTCATCTGCTCAGATGTATTTTCAGGGTATTCAACCGTTGATAACGGCTGTATATAACCCGGAAATTTCCGTCTACCTATGAGTATATTTTATATAAACTAATTTTACAATTATCTTTTAATTTTAAAACAAAAAACCGGGCTACTTTTTTATGATATTGCCCGACTGGTCCCTTACAAGCCCGAAAAGTTTTATCATAAACGGAGGAACAGGAATTCCGAGTATTATAAGGTTCTGTATTATGCTCAGGCCTTCAGTGCCTATAAGGTAAACATAAACTGCCAGCGTTATTGATTTCCCTGCTTTTATACTAAACCCGGCATCCTTTGTCAGATAATTAATTAAATATTCAACCAGGATTGCAATGAGTATAAGTATTAGGTATGACAGTTTCTTTAAAGCTCCCGTTATACCTTTCTTATAATCGAATCCTCCGTTTTTTGCCAGCCCGCAGATTATTCCGGTGATATAGTCCAGTATCATGAATATCGTCAGAATAATAAAAACTTCATGCAGCGAGTCCGCAATATACGCAATTATTATAACCAGTGAGCCTAATAAAGTTTTTGTTTCCAACGCTTGCATAATTTTATACATGATTGGGTTCTCCTTTTATGTCAAGTTAGTTTATTATATGCATTTCAGAAAAAGGTGACATAATACCTTTGACTAATACAACAGAAAAAGGACAAAAAAAAACCGGGAAACCCGGTCATAAGAAGCATATTATATCAATATTTGATTCAGTCCATTATATGAAACCGTTTATTTTGAGTTGCGCCATTCATCATACTGTCTCTGCATTTCAGCAATCAGCTCATCCACGCCGGCTGCCTTGAGCTCTTTCGCAAACTGTTCAACTGTCGGTTCAACCTCAACGGCACCGGTAAACAGCTGTTTGTAATATGCCTGAACAACGTTCTTGCAGGATGAAATCTGGGTTTCAACATTTGTCTTGTCAAATACGAATCCAAGGCTGTTCAGTACCAGTCCTTCATCGTTGAACTGGAGGAATTTTTCCCACTTCTGCGGATCTTCGTTGCTCATCAGGTAATCCTTGAACTGGTCTCCGAATTTCCAGCCATGTCCGGGATTGTATCCTGAATTTTCAGGATTTATAAGTTCAATAACATTGTCACTGATTTTCTTGTAGTGAACATTTTCAATACCATAATTCAGAAGATTCTTCAGGTACTTGTCAGTATACAGCATTTCGATGAACAGGAATGCTTTTTCAGGATTCTTTGAAGCTTTCGGGATTGCAAGGAGGGCACCTGTTGTTTCACGGTTGGACATAACGGGACGTGTTACATCCACCTGTACCCATTCAATTCCCGTGTTTGCAGTTATTTCAGCATCTTTTCCGGGTTTCAGCGACTGGGAAGCTGCGAAATACTTGCCTGATTTCATAAGTTCAATCTGGTTCTGCATTGTTGCGGCATCCGGATGAATGTATCCCTTGTTTGCCCAGTCTCTCATAAGATGGTAGAGTTCAATGCTCTCAGGTGCGAGGAAATGGTTAATGATTGTATTATCCCTGTTATCGGGATACAATGCACCGGGAACGTCATCGTCACTGATACGGTCCCAGTCAAGAAGCTGGAACGGCGCATCCATTGTAGCAATACAGAGCGGTGTTATTTCAGGCTCATTTTCCTTTATTATCTTCAGGAACGGTTCAATTGCTTCAATAGGCTTATACCTTATGCTGTTTATATCCATATTGTACTTATCCACAAGATCTTTTCTCAGAAGCCATCCCCAGTTATGAACCTTTTCCTTGTTGGTCGGCAGACCATAGTTCTTTCCGTTAATTGCAGAACCGTTAAGGAAATCTTCACCAAGTATCTGCTTGATTGCAGGATATTTTTCGAGATATCCGTTAAGTTCGGTGAAATACCCTGATGCAGCGTTTACGTTGTAGTTTGCGGCCCAGTTTGCGGTGAATACAATATCAATCGGTTCACCTGCTGCCAATGCGGTGTTTACCTTCTGATCGTAATCGTCTCCCCATCCGAAAACGTGCAAGTCGATAGCCACATTCAGCTTATCCTTCAGGTATTTGTTTGCTTCTTCAAGAACCATCGGTGTATCGGGTTCCTGTCTGTTTCCTACGAGGTACCATGTCAGCGTAACGGGTTGCTCACCTGTCTGGGTTTTGCTGCCGTCGTCCGAGGATGTTTGTGATCCGCCTCCGGTTGTTGTAGGTCCGGTACAGCCGGTCAGTATGAAAGCAACCACAAGAAGCATGCACACCAGCAAGCTGAAAATCCTCTGCTTTCTTAACATAAATTTCCCTCCTTAAATTTTTATTCAATAAACCGTTAACCGGTTTCAGCCTTTAACAGCACCAATGGTAAGACCCTTGACGAAATATTTCTGGAAAAACGGATAGGCAAATATAATCGGCCCTATGGATATAACTGCTATAGCCATTCTTGCGCTTTCACTGGGCAGCTCCGCCAGGATTTTCGCCGACTCCGCAAACTGCGCACTGCCGCTAACCAGGTACTGAATACTGTTAAGCGTCTGGTACATTAAGTACTGAATGTTGTACAGCCGGTGTTCGGTTATAAACATTAGCGGAAGCCACCAGTCATTCCAGTATCCCAGCGTACAGAAAAGTCCTATTGTTGCGAGACCCGCACGGCATAACGGAAGTACTATCACAAAGAAAATCCTGAATTCTCCCGCACCGTCTATCTTTGCTGATTCAATTATTGATTCGGGAATGGTTGTTTTGAAGAATGTTCTCATTATGATCATATACCACGCATTCATCAGGTAAGGAATTATCATAACCCATATGGTGTTCTTTATGGGAATCAGCTGTGTATATACCATGTACCACGGAACGATACCGCCGCCGAATATCATTGTAAAGTAGGCAAAGAAGGAGAAGAAGTTCTTGTATTTGAAACTCTGACGGGACAAGGGATATGCGTAAAAACAGATGACCATCAGGCTTAAAACCGTTCCCAGCAGCGTTACAAGGATTGAAATACCGTAAGCCCGCCAGATTGTATCTCCGGCTGTAATAACATAATCATATGCCTTTAAGGAGAATTTCTCAGGGAAGAAACTGTATCCCTTTACCAGCAGCTCCTTTTCATCAGTAAAGGAGATTATGATTATAAGCAGTATAGGGGCTATGCAGACAATGCTGCATATTATGAAAAACAGGTTGATCAGGATATTTGTAAACGGCGATATCCTGTTTCCGATATTTCTTTTTCTTATTCCCCTTTTTGCTGTCAGCACGGAATTGCTCATCATCGGTGCCCCCTAAAACAGTGCTTTGTCCCTGTCTATTTTTCTTACAATAAAGTTGGCCGTAAATACCGTAATGCATCCTACAACTGCCTGATATGTGCCTGCCGCAGCAGCCATTGAGATGTTGTTCGTATTTCTCAATGCCCTGTATACGTATGTATCAATAACATCCGTAACGGGATAAAGCTGACCGCTGTTTCTCGGCACATGGTAGAACAGACCGAAATCTGCATTAAAAATTCTTCCTACGGCAAGAAGCGTCAGAATTATCATCAGCGTGCGCAAAAGCGGAATGGTTATATACCTTATCTGCTGTAGTTTTGTAGCACCATCAATTTCAGCCGCTTCATAGTATTCATTGTCTATACCCGTTATTGCAGCAAGATATACAACAGTATTATATCCTGTGTATTTCCACAACTGGAAAAATGTAATAATGAACGGCCAGTATTTCTTTTCGAAGTACCACTTTACAGGGCTTATCCCCAAGGAAGCCAGCACCGAGCGGTTCAAAAAACCGCTTTCTATGCTGAAAAAAGAGTAAGCCAGGTAGCTGACAATAATCCACGAAAGGAAGTAAGGCAGGAACATGACGCTCTGGTAGATTTTTGACGTTTTCTTGTTTGTAATTTCGTTGAGCATGATTGCAAATGCAACCGGAACAACAAGGCCGAGAATTATAAAAGCAAGATTGTATAATATCGTGTTCCTGGTAATCTGGAATGCATACGGGGTTTTGAAGAAAAACTCGAAATTCTTTAATCCTGCCCATTCACTCTGAATAATGCTGTTTATGAAATTACCGTGGAAACGGTATCTCTTAAATGCGATAACAATCCCGAACATCGGAATATAGTTGTTGATAATCAGTATTACCACACCGGGAAGCAGCATTAAGAACAACTGCCAGTTATTCTTAAGTTCGTATAAAAATCCCTTGTGTGAAGTTGGTTTTATTATTGTTGTGTTGCCATGATTAATCTGCATTATTTTGACCCCTTTATATTGATATTTCCTGCATATAAATTCAATTCTGTAATTAAAAATCTGAATAAATATAAAGGTATACAATAACAGAGTAAGTCACAGCATGATTTTATCAAAGACGTGACTGTCAATGAATGGAGCATATTGAACTATCTTGCATAATATTGATGAGTTTATGTGCAAAATTATGCAACAAAATAATGCAAGGGAAACATATCTTTATGATTCGCCCGCTGAAGCATCCCTGTATTCAGTGGGGGAAACGCCTTCATATTTTTTGAACAGGCGTGAGAAATAATGGGCGTCGGGTATACCGACAATCTCAGCTACCTCATAAGTTTTATACCTGGGATCCATCAGCAGTTCTTTGGCTTTTTCAATCCTCAGTCCGTTAAGATAATCCACGAAGTTTTTTCCAAGTTCCTTCTTGAACATTCTGCTGAGATATGACGGGCTTACATATACATGTTCAGCAACATCGTTAAGGGTCAACTGTTCGCTGTAATGCTCATGTATATAATCAAGTGCATTTCTGAGGATAAGCTTGATGCTTTTGCTGTTATAGTTATTGATTTTTGCAGTAATGCTGAGTGAAACTTCCTTCAGAAGTTCATTCAGTTCATTAATGTTTTCCGATTTACTTATCATGTTATGCAGGCTTATAATGTTAATGCTTTCAACCCTGGGTTCATTGGAAGCTTCTGCAACCGACAGCCTTATATTGTTTATGTATGTAATAATTCCCCAGTAAAAGTTTTTCAGGTATTCCATGTTCGGATTTTCAAGACTGTTTATGTATGCGGCGATATCCTCAATCCTTTTGATCACAATCGTCCCGTTCCCTGTCTTGATACCCGCCAGCAGCAGTTTCTGGTACTTGTCAAGAAGCGAATAATCCTCGAATTTTAAGAATCCGTTCAAATCCTTGTAGAATATCACCGAATCATTGCCCAGGTAAAATTTCCTTTCCAGCGCTTCCTGGCATTCACGGAATTTTTGCGGAAGCTGCATAATGCCGTTGCCTTCCGAACTTACTGCAATGGTTACCGTAAAACCGAAACAGTTTATTAAAAGTTCCTGGAGATAATTGCATTTATCGCTGATTAAATTAATACACTGCCTGCTGTCATCGGCTCCTTTAAGAATAAACGCCACACCGCTGTCCTTGAGCGGAATGCTGATTACATCAAAGCTGTCTGAAAACACATCCATAAATGTATTGATTATGCCGAACAGGTAAAGGTTCTTTTCATACTGACCAGGCTTTCCGTTTTCATCATCATTGTCTATTTCAACCACAAGGAGAAAAAAATCGGTTATATTAATCCCCAGCAACTCCGCCCTGGGCAATATTTCCTCACTGTTAGGATAAATTTCGTACATAAGATCGTAAAGAAATTTCTCACGAAGTACCGGAATATTCTGTTCAAAAAGCCTCTTCAGCTTATTGAATTCCTCTGTCCTGTTCCTTAGTCTTTTAAGCTCGTCCACTGCCCGCTGTATAATACTTGTTAGTTCTTCAATCCTGGAAGGTTTCAGAACAAAATCAAATACTCCCAGTTTCAGTGCTTCCTGCACATAGTCAAAATCCCTGTACCCCGTCAGGACTATTATTTTGCATTCAGGAACAAGGTCCCTGACCTCGTTAATCATTTTAAGACCGTCAAGTCCGGGCATACGGATATCTGTAATCAGTATATCAGGCCTGTAACGTTCGATCAGGATTTTTCCCTCTTCACCGTCGGAGGCCTCGGCACATATTTCGCAGTCAAACTTTTTCCAGTTAAGTATGCTTTTAATTCCTTTCCTGATTATAGGCTCATCATCAATTATCATTACCTTGAACATAATACCCCTCCGCTGCCTCTATACTGGCCGGTATACTGACTATAACCCTCGTGTATTTTCCTTTCTCGCTTTCTATTTTAAGTCCGTACTTGTCACCATAGAACAGTTTTATGCGTCTGTTAACGTTTTCTATACCTATGCTTTGCCTTTTTTCTGTCCTGAGATTTTTGAAATAAGTGTCGTTATCCAGGGAAAGCCTTCTGTTCAAAGCATCCAGTTCCGCATTGTCTATCCCCGGGCCGGTATCCATGACAATAATAACAAGGCGGTCGCCTTCCAGGTAAGCCTTAAGCAGTATTTCTCCCTTCCCGCGGAGCTTATCGATGCCGTGATAGACAGCGTTTTCCACAAGGGGCTGTATTAAAAGTCTTGGTATTTTAACCTTTCCTGCCCCGTTTAAAATCTCTTTCCTGAATTCAATTTTGTCTTCGAAACGCCTTTTGATTATGGAAATATACTTGTCAGAATACATGAATTCCTCTTCAACGGTTATAAGCTTGTCTTCCCTTCCGATGGTGGCTTCCATCAAATCAGACAAATCGGTAACCGTTTCGCTGATTTCAGGTACATTGTTCAGTCTTGCCATCCAGTTGATGGATTCCAGCGTATTGAACAGAAAATGGGGATTTATCTGGGACTGCAGCGCTTTCAGCTCGGCTTCCTTTCTTGTAATCTGCTCCCTGTACACCCAGTTTACCAGGTGGTTTATTTCCCGCGACATTTCGTTGAATGTCTTGTTCAAAAAGCCTATTTCATCTTCCCTCTCGTCATCTATATACACAACGCGATTGTCCTTCTGCACCATTTTCATTCCCATTACCAACCGGTTAATAGGATTTATGAAACTCATTGCAATGGAAAGATTAAACGCAGACAGGATTATCGCGGTAACAAGGCAGAGCAAAACCAGGTTTCTTCTCAGCGCATATGCGTCACGGTACAGTATGTTAAGCGGAACGTATGTAATTATTTTCCATCCCGTTTCACTGATTGTCGTATACGACACCAGCGCATTTATATCATGGTCAATTCTTGAGTCCTTTTCATTCTCCAGCTTTCCAAAAGAGGAACCGCTGATAAAATAACCGGGGTCACTGTTTCTTGCTGCGATTAGACTATAGTCATCGGACAGAATTACAATGTTCTGCATGCTCCGTGTTAGTCCGTCGTAGACCGTTCTTATAAAATTTTTGTTTATAAGTATGGCCTGAAGGCCAATCTCACTGAAATTATCCTGGTGATAAATGGTCCTTACCAGGTATAAATGATTTACAACACCATTGCTGCTGTCAGTGTACCAGGTAACTTTCCCCTGGTATTTCCTTGCCTTTTCCAGTACCTTATCGTACGGAAGAATATTTTTTATGCTGCTGCTTGAAGAATTATCATCGGCATAATAGAATTTCCCGTTGTTTCCCACAATGGCAATTGCCTGTACTTCAGGCCTTGAAAGTATTATTTTTTTCATTGTGTTGCTTATTTCATTGTCTATTTCATAATCCAGTATCGGATCATTTATATTTTTCGATGCAAGAGCATTATAGATTGTTTTGTCGTACAGGAGATCCTGGGAAATTACGCTCAGGTTTGACAAAAAGTCGTCAAAACGGAGCTCAATCATCTGCAGCAAGTCATTTGCATAATTTGTTGACATACTTTTTATTGTTTCGGCGGAATTCCTGTAACTCAAAAAACCCATAAAAATCATGGGGATTATTATCTGAATATAAAACGCCAGCAAAAGCTTTTTCTTTATGGATAAGTTTTTATAGAACCTGATTATCCTGCTTTTCAATTTTTCCACCTGTCCAGCTATTTTTACGGAATAAAACACTACGCTATAAATCTGAACCGGAAAAACCCGTTCCGGGAATCCTTCCGGTGACTGTGTATCGGCCTGTTGTTCAATGTCTTTACCTGATTGTTTAAATTCCCGCACATATTGCCAGGCCTTATCACACTGTAACGGCTAATTGGACAACAAACCCGCTTTGACCGCTTTTTCGTACAACTCATCAATTCCCATTTTTCCTTCAAGGACGTACGGCATTCCTACGACCAATACCTCTTCCCATACCGTTCTGTCTATAAAGCTGTCTGGAGGGCCTACAAACTGCCTGCTGTTGTTTATCAGAATCTGGCCTTTTCGGGTAAGCCTGTTATAGTCAATATGATATTCCCTTATATCAACACAGCTCATCATGCCTGTCTGTCTTGCGAATTCCGCAGCAACTTCCTTTGATGTGAGAAATCTCAAAAGGCGAATCGAAGCCTCTTTTCGCGTATCGTTGCTGTAGGACTCTGAGCTTATGTAGAAACATCCGTTTCCGAGGCCATATATCATTGTATTCGGGGGAGCGTTTCCGTCGCTGAAACCGGGGAAATATACAATATCTACTGTATCATCATCGGGCGGTATGTTGCCGATAAACCAAGAACCCTGGACAATCATTGCAGCCCGTTTTTCAAGAAACATGGTATTTCTCTCGTAATTTGACATTGTAAATGCTTCTTCAGGAAATGCACCAGTCCTGTAAAGCTCCTGCATATACTCCATGGCTTTTTTGTAGTAATACCCGAACTCGGGATGCAGCGGATTTTCTGCTATTTCCTTTCCTGCCAGAAGCGCAATCATGTTCTGATACAGATATGTACCTTCAGCAAGTGAATTGTATGCAATCGGAACAATACCATTTTTACGGAATATTATGACGGCATCCTTCAGTTCTTCGTAGCTGGACGGTATCGGTACGCCGTATTTCTCAAAAAGATCCCTGTTAATAAACAGGGCTTCAAATATTATCTCAAAAGGCAGACCATATATTCTTCCGTTATATGTAGTATATTTTAGCATGCTGCTTTTGAATGAATCCAGCCATTCCGGGTTTTCTTCCATCAGATCGGTCAAATCAGCCACTTTTCCCGCCTGGATCAGTGCCCTTATGTCCGATCCGGGCCATATCCCGAACACATCAGGATTATTCCCGGATGCAAAATCGGTTTTTATCTTGGGAAGAAAATCCTCACCAAAAAGGGATTCGTTCACTATCTCAATGTTTGGGTTTTCGTTCGTAAAACGAACAAGTACCTCCTGCAGCGTTTCGGCTTTGGAATCCACACCACCCCAGCTGCTGATAAAACGTAGTCTTATTTTGTTCTGCTCTTCCTGTATTGTTACTGCATTGTCTTTCGTGTCCGTACAGGCGGCAATGGAAAAGGATAAAACAACTGTGGCAGCCACCATCATCCATTTTTTAACTTTCATGGTTTGCTCCCGATACCTGATTGCCATTTTTTATCTCAATATTTTTATTATACCGTAACTGAAATTAATATCAATAATTTATATGTTATGTCAACATCATTCCCGTGAAAGCAGACGAACCGTTTCCGGGTTTTCCATTATCTCCTCTACAGTGTTAATCCCGAGCTGTCTTAGTGTTTTCATTACGTTCAGGTTATCAAAAGGAGTCATAATAAGGGAATCCTCGGCGACTTCATTCACAATCTGGGTGGCTTTTTCAACACTGATAATTGTTCTCGGCCCGCCTACACAGCCGCCAACACATCCCATGCCTTCTATAAAGTTATACTCTGTAACATTTCCGGCCGATAAATCATCAAGTATTTTCCTGCATTCGGCCACACCGTCCACCTTCTTAGCCTTCAGCTTGATAAGCCTGCCGGGATTTATCCTGTTAACGACGGTTTTGACCGAAAAACTTACTCCGCCGGTTTTTGCATACAGCCTTCCGCCGAGAGAGCCCTGGTCTTTTTCCTCTGCAGGCAGCTCTGCCGGGTTTATCTGCAGGGCATTGAATATCTCCTTCAGTTCCCTGAAGTTTACAACGAAATCAATAGCCCCTTTCAGTTCTTCTTCCTTTATTTCCGCCTTTTTCGCAATGCATGGCGCAATAAAGACAACCCTGCAGCCGGGATAAAGTTTTTTAAGTATTCTTCCCGATGCTATCATCGGCGACACCGACGGTGACATGTGCTTGTATAAATCACCGTAGTTTTTCTTTGTCATATTGAACCATACCGGACAGCAGCAGCTGGTAAGGAAAAAATCTTCGGTGGTTTTAACCAGGTGATTGAACTCAAATGCCTCTTTAATGGTAAGAATATCGGCAAACATTGCAACTTCAATCATGTCGGTAAAACCCATCAGTTTAAATGCACTGCGAAGCTGCCCAAGCGTGACATTCTCGCCGAACTGCCCTGCAATGGCAGGAGCAACCACAGCGTATACCGGATTTTTCTTTTCCTTCAGAATCTCAATAACCGGTATGAACTCAATCTTGTCGGCCAGTGCCCCAAAATCGCAGGCAGTAACGCATCTCCCGCAAGTAAGGCATTTGTCGTTCACGATTACAGGCCCCCTGCTGCGCCTGTAAACATGGGATTCGAACAGGCATGTATCTCTGCACGGCCCGGAATCTTCGCCGCAGTACTCACATGGACCGTCGATTTTTGCTATTACCGGGCTTTTAACCACGCTGAAATTCCTGACAAGCTTTAATTCATCACGAAAATCATCTTCTCCGGTCGGGTCAAGCCCCATCGCAATTCTTATATGATCCTTGATAAAGGCCATGTCCTCATCATAAAAACCGTATTGTTCCTTTATATCTGCTGCAAGCTCATCCAGGTCATTAACATCATTCAGAAGACCATTCCAGTACCTTTTTACAATCTCTCCGAAGATTATCATTCTTTTTTCCTGGAAGCCAGAAAATCTGTTCTGCATAAAACCTCCTTACTTAAAAAGGGTATCGTATTATTCATACGATACCCTTATTTACATAAATTTATAATCCAGCGGCCATGTCCCGGTTTAATAAGCCTCCACAAACAGTTCAAAATATGCTTTCGGATGGGCGCATGCAGGGCATTTTTCCGGCGGTTCGGGACCTTCATGAATATAACCGCAGTTTCCGCACTTCCACAGGACTTTGCCGTCCCTCTTGAATACCTTTCCCGTTTCAATGTTTTCAGCAAGTTTCAGGTATCTTTGTTCGTGCATTTTTTCGGATACAGAAACCATTCTGAAAGTATGTGCTATCTCAGGAAAACCTTCTTCTTCTGCCGTCTCTGCAAATTTCGCGTATAAGTCGTGCCATTCTTCATGTTCACCGGCAGCGGCAGCCTTTAAATTATCCAGAGTATTTCCCATCGCTACAGGATAGCTGGCTTCGGTGATGGTAACCATGGCGGGCAGTTCATCCCCGAACCCTTCCACCAGGTACTTAAAGAACCTTTTTGCATGTTCTTTTTCATGATCGGCGGTTTCAAGGAAAATGTTCCTGATTTGCTTATAGCCTTCCTTGTCTGCCACTGAAGCATAATAAGTATATCTGTTCCTGGCCTGACCCTCTCCGGCAAATGCTTTCAGTAGGTTTTCCGCGGTTTTGGTACCTTTCAGTGATTTCATATCAGAACCCTCCTTAAAATGATTAGATAAAATTTATATAACAGACCTATTTTTCCCAGAATTAACAGGTATAAATACCACTGCTGCTGAAATAATGAGAAACTGAAGGGATGCATTATTCCGGGATAATAGCAGGTATTGAACATTCTATCGGGTATTTAAGTATATCCTGTTTACTTTAAGTCTAATAATAAAGTCAGCCAAAGTCAATATTATGTGAGCAATTAATTTATATGTGAAGACCGGTTGTTACTTGCCATATGCTTTCCCCAATGATAAATTGCAGGGAAATAAGGCAATGGCTTAAAGGACGGGAGTTAATCCACAGAAGCCCACTGTCGCAGACTATATCTATAAGCAAATTAATTGGACTGAACATTATCAAGAACGTAGGGTCTTAATACATCGGCACATACCCTGTAACCCTCAATGGTCAGGTGCAGTCCTTCAACAGTATATTCCAGTTTCAGGTTGCCGTTCTCATCGGTAAGATGGCTGAAAACGTCTATATATACAATGTCTTTTTCCCGGGCAATTTTTTTAAGCTCTCCGTTAATTCGGCGTATTCTTTCGTTCGTTCTTCTGCCAACTATATATTTATTTATTTTCTTGTCATTTACCCTGGATACAGGATATATTGACTGAAGATAGATTTGGGTTTCGGGGCATTTTTCCCGGATCATGTCTATTATTTCTCTAATATTGCGGATAATATGCTCATCGCTTTTATTTTCTCCGATATCATTCGTACCTATAAGAAGAAAAACTTTAGACGGAAGAAGAGCAAAAACGCTTTCATTAAGGCGTTTCAGCACTCCATCGGTCGTATCTCCACCTATCCCGCGGTTAATGACATAGATCCCGTGGAAAAACTCGTTCAGCCTGAAAAAATCCGTAATGGAATCACCCACAAATACGATTCCGCCGGGCTTTGCAACTTTGCTAAGCTCAAGAAATGCATTATCCACCTGTTTTTTATACAATCTTGTCAGCGCACCAATAATTCTTGATATCATTCTGCACACCTGTTTTTAATTATCCCGGTAAAACAGGCCTGAAAAGTTTCATGGCCTGTTCCCGGTAATATATTTTATTCTCTTTTATAGACAATCTTACCGTTTATTATTGTCATATCCACTTTTGTTCTTATATCAAAAGGATATCCGCTGTAAATTACAATATCTGCATCCTTGCCCGGTTCCAGGCTTCCAACGCAGTCGTCTATCCCGGCAGCTCTTGCGGCATTTATAGTTACCGCCTTCAGAGCCTCTTCCTCGGGCATTCCTTCCCTGACGGCTATTGCTGCACACAGCAGAAGGTGCTGTATAGGAACGCATGGATGATCGGTCATTATTGCAACAGGTATTCCGGCTTTGGCCAGTATACCCGGAGCGGCAAGAGTCTGATTCCTAAGTTCGATTTTCGATCTGTCGGTAAGCATCGGCCCAAGTATGACCCTTACGTTGTTTTCCTTAAGAATATCGGTAATTAAATGTCCTTCGGTACAATGGTCAATTGTAATTTTCAGGTTGAACTCTTTTGCTATGCGAATGGCTGTAATAATGTCATCAGCCCGGTGAGCATGCATTTTTACAATCATCTCACCTTTAAGGGCGGGAATCAGTGCCTCAAGGCGCATGTCAAACTCGGGCTTGTCATTTTCTTCTTTATCTTTCCAGTATTCCTCCCATTCCTCCATGTACTCCTTTGCCTTGTAAAACTGTTCGCGTAAAATGGCGGCTGTGGCCATCCTGGTACTGGGAGAATGATTCTTCTCATGATAAACCGACTTGGGATTCTCTCCGAACGCAACCTTCAGGGCACACGGCTCTTTCAGGATCATCTCGTCCACTGAACGGCCGTAAGTTTTCAGTGCAGCAAACTGCCCGCAAATTACATTGCTGCTTCCCGGACCGCTGAGGACCGTTGTTACCCCCCACTGTCTGGCTTCCTCAAATGAGCGATCGGCATGGTAAATGGCATCAATTGCCCTCAAATGCGGCGTAACCGGATCGGTCATTTCATTGAGATCGTCGCCTTCAAAGCCAACCGCATCTTCGGTCATCCCCACGTGGGTGTGGGCATCGACAAGACCAGGCAAAACATATTTTCCCCCTGCATCAATAATATCCTTGTCTTCCGGACACTCATCCATCGGACCGACGGCCTGAATCTTCCCGTCCTTTACCAGTATATAACCGTTTTCATATTTCACCGTTGAATTACCGTCGCTGTTTTCAGCCATGGTGTAAATTCTTCCGTTAACTATAAGCATAATGTCCTCCGTTTCAGAATTCGCATTTATGAATAAGCTCGATTTTTTTCAGAATTATACTAAATTATAACACACCGGCTGCTGTCAAACAAATACAAGAAACGTTTCGCAACAGTTTTACTCAATATGACGAAACACTCACTGCAGGACCCGCATCGAAATACCTTGTTCAAGAGCGGGTGATGCGGGTGATTTTTGCGACGCAGGGCAACATGCTGCGAAGCCCTTCTGCACAGTAATAAGTTATGAGCGGGGAACTGAGCGGCCCGGGATATGGAGACCTCAGCGTTGGAATTATTATTACTTTAGAGCGTGGATATCGGTCGGTGCTTTGTTGCCCAAGGAGCTAAAACACCCGCAGCAGGACCCGCTCCGAAAAACCTTGTTCAAAAGCGGGTGGTTCGGGCATTTTCGGTGACGACGGGCAACTTGCTGCGAAGCCCTGCTTCACAGTAATAGTTAAGAGCGTGGTTTTGAGCGACCCGGAATATGAAGACCTCAGCGCAGGATTCATTATATGTGCGGGGCGTGTGTAAACGTAAGTGCTTTGTTGCCCGAGGAGACGAAATGCCCGAACCAGGACCCGCATCGAAATACCTTGTTCAAGAGCGGGTGATGCGGGTGATTTTTGCGACGCAGGGCAACATGCTGCGAAGCCCTGCTGCACAGTAATAATTATGAGCGTGGAACTGAGCGGCCCGGAATAAGGAGACCTCAGTGTTGGAATTATTATTACTTTAGAGCGTGGATATCGGTCAGTGCTTTGTTGCCCAAGGAGCGAAAACACCCGCAGCAGGACCCGCTTCGAAAAACCTTGTTCAAAAGCAGGTGGTTCGGGCATTTTCGGTGACGACGGGCAACATGCTGCGAAGCCCTGCTGCACAGTAATAAGTTATGAGCGTGGAACTGAGCGGCCCGGAATAAGGAGACCTCAGTGTTGGAATTATTATTACTTTAGAGCGTGGATATCGGTCGGTGCTTTGTTGCCCAAGGAGCTAAAACACCCGCACCAGGACCCGCCCAAATTATCCTATTTTAAAGAAGCGGGTGATTCGGACATTGCAAAAAAAAGGGATAAAGCCTGTAAAAGACTTTATCCCTAAAGCTAAATGCAGGAAAGGTTATCTATCTTAATGTTCCACGGTAATCGCCGCTTCATCTTTTGCTTTCTCAACCTCAATATGAGCCTCGCCTTTTTCTTTTTCTTCCTCTGTCTTATTCCTGTTCTCTGAAACAGGGAACCGCACCAGTGCGTTTTTCATTACCTGATCCATGGACGAAACGGGTATCAGTTTAAGCTTTTTCAAGACATTCTCGGGTATTTCCTCTACATCCTTTTCATTGTCCTTCGGGTACAATATGGTGTCAATTCCAGCCCTGTGTGCGGCAAGGACTTTCTCCTTAAGCCCACCTATTGCCAGTACCCTTCCTCTCAGCGTTATTTCACCGGTCATAGCCACATTCCTTTTAACCGGAATATTTGTCAGCGCGGAAATCATTGCAGTTGCCAGGGTAATGCCTGCTGACGGTCCGTCCTTCGGTATTGCTCCTTCAGGTACATGAATATGCATGTCATATTTCTTGTGGAAATCCTTTTCAATGCCTATCATTTCAGCAATGGACCTCACATAGCTTCTGGCTATTCTTGCCGATTCCTTCATTACATCGCCAAGTTGACCTGTAAGCTCCAGCGCACCGTCTCCGGGCATAAGGTTGACCTCAATACGCAGCGTATCCCCTCCGAAAGGTGTCCACGCCAGTCCGCGGGCTATACCCACTTCGTCTTTCTCATTGGCCTTGTCGAATAAATATATTTTTCTGCCAAGATATTTGTCCAGATTCTTTGAGGTTATTCTGACCGATTTTTTCTGTTCCGAAACTATAACCCTTGCAACTTTCCTGCATACGGTGGCTATCTGCCTTTCAAGGTTTCTGACACCTGCTTCGCGGGTGTAATAATTGATAATATCCCTGATGGCGCTTTCGTCAAACTTGATATCTCCCGGTTTAAGGCCATGTTTTTCAATCTGTTTCGGTATCAGGTGCCTTTTTGCGATCTGAACCTTTTCTTCCTCCACGTAACCCGAAATATCAATTACTTCCATCCTGTCCAGCAGCGGACGGGGAATTGCATCCTTGTAATTCGCGGTTGTTATAAACATAACATCCGAAAGGTCGAAGGGCATGTCCAGGTAATGATCAAGAAATTCCTTGTTCTGCTCGGCATCCAGCACTTCAAGCAGTGCAGCAGCCGGATCACCCCTGAAATCGCTCGACATTTTGTCAATCTCATCCAGAAGAATCAGGGGATTCTTCGAACCAGACTGCCTTATTGCCTTAATTATTCTTCCGGGCATTGCACCGACATATGTCCGTCTGTGCCCTCTAATTTCGGCTTCATCCCTCACCCCGCCGAGCGATACCCTTACGTACTTCCTGTTCAGCGCTTTCGCAATGGAACGTACTATGGAGGTTTTTCCTACACCGGGAGGTCCTGCAAGGCATATTATCTGACCCTGCAGACTGTTTTTCAGTTTTCTTATTGCAAGGTATTCAATTATTCGTTCCTTAACCTTTGTAAGGCCGTAATGATCCTCGTCAAGGATTCTTTCTGCATTGCTGAGATTCAGATTTTCCTCGGTCTTTTTATTCCACGGCAATTCCACTATCCAGTCAAGGTATGTCCTGATAACAGCGCTCTCTGCCGATGAAGGATGCATTTTGGACAGCCTGTCCACTTCCTTCAGAACTTTGTTTTCATAATCCGCAGGCAGCCCCAGCTTCTTGATTTTTTCCCTGTATTCCTCGGTTTCATCATTCTGCTGTGCGGTTCCTTCACCAAGTTCGTTCTGAATTGCCTTAAGCTGTTCTCTTAAATAATATTCCCTCTGGTTCTTGTCAATCTGCTGACGGACTTTCCTGTTAATGTTCTTTTCGACTTCCAGAATCTCTATTTCATTAACAAGAACCTTAAGAATTTTTTCCATCCGTTTCTTCGGAGAAAGCTCATTAAGAATGCTCTGTTTTTCTTCCAGTTTTATGACCAGATTAGCGGCAATCACATCTGAAAGCCGGGCATAATCGTCTATCGTTGTAAGCGTAAACGTGGTATCCGGGGAAACCCGGTTGGACAGTTTCGCATACTTTTCAAAGTTGCTGATAACCTGTCTTACCAGCGCTTCGGTCTCGGAATCCCTGACTTTCGGCCTGGGATTAGGGCATTCCCGCACTTTTACTTCATAATAAGGATCATCGGAAAGATACTCCATTATTTTCGCCCGCTCAAGTCCTTCCACAAGAACACGTATAGTGTCCCCGGGAAGTCTCAGGAGCTGTTTAACCTTTGAAATGGTTCCCACCTGATATATATCTTCATGCCCAGGTTCGTCCTCTGCAGGATCCTTCTGAGCAGACAGGAATATCAGCTGATCCCGTACCATTGCTTCTTCAAGGGCCTTTATAGATTTTGCCCTGCCCACGTCAAAATGAAAAATCATATGGGGAAAAACAACAATCCCCCTAAGAGGCAGAAGCGGTATATTTATTGATTTTTGCCTGTTTTTTTCCTGTGCCATCGGTATCAAATCCTTTCAATATGTGCTCCACAATTTGATAAAATACAACTATTCCGGAATATACCCGGATTTCATTGAAATAACCACCTGATAATAAGATCTAAAATATGCTAATGAGCACTTATTGACTTATTAACTATGGTTATATGTACAGGAAATTGCTAAAAACAACCAGGATTTGAATGCCGGTACTAAAAACGACATACAAGGCTATTTAATTATAACGTCTTGGCAGATTATTTTCAATGTATTATTCTGGACAGGCTAACAGGTAATAGATCAGTATATAGCCCTTAGTAATCGTACGGTGTTGCCGTTCCCGCAGCGGCAAAGCCGGGTAACAGGCACTGCATTAATTTCCGCTTGAAAGCAAAAACCCGCCGCATACCAGGTACGGCGGGCTTTTAAAAACCTTCATTAATTACTTAATAACGCTTGCTACACGTCCCGAAGCAACGGTCCTTCCGCCTTCGCGGATTGAGAAGGTCTGACCTTTTTCCATAGCGATAGGTGTGATAAGCTCAATTGTCATGGTGATGTTGTCACCAGGCATACACATTTCTACACCTTCAGGAAGACGGATAGTACCTGTAACGTCAGTTGTTCTGAAGAAGAACTGAGGTCTGTAACCATTGAAGAACGGAGTGTGTCTTCCTCCTTCTTCCTTGGTCAGAACGTATACTTCAGCAGTAAATTCAGTATGCGGGGTAATGGTACCGGGCTTAGCCAGAACCTGTCCTCTTTCAATTTCATCCCTCTGAATACCTCTTAACAGGGCACCGATGTTGTCACCGGCAAATGCCTGTTCGAGAGTCTTTCTGAACATTTCAACACCGGTAACGGTGGTCTTTCTCTTTTCGGTGGTCAAGCCTACGATTTCAACTTCGTCTCCGACCTTCAGGGTTCCTCTTTCAACCCTACCTGTAGCAACCGTTCCACGACCGGTAATCGAGAATACGTCCTCAACGGACATCAGGAACGGCAGGTCAATCTGGCGTTCAGGAGTCGGAATATATGCATCAACTGCCTCCATGAGATCCAGGATAGGCTTATATGCCGGATGGTTAGGATCGTTCGAATCGCATTCCAGTGCAGCAAGAGCTGAACCGCGAACGATCGGAATTTCGTCTCCGGGGAAGCCGTATGTGCTGAGCAGTTCTCTTAATTCCATTTCAACAAGTTCAATCAGTTCTTCATCATCAACCTGGTCAACCTTGTTGAGGAAAACAACGATATAGTTAACGCCAACCTGATGAGCGAGAAGAATATGTTCACGTGTCTGAGGCATCGGGCCATCTGCTGCTGATACAACCAGGATAGCACCATCCATCTGAGCTGCACCGGTGATCATGTTCTTAACATAGTCAGCGTGTCCCGGGCAGTCAACGTGAGCATAGTGGCGATTTTTGGTTTCATATTCAACGTGAGCGGTGTTAATGGTAATTCCTCTTTCCTTTTCTTCCGGAGCAGAGTCAATCTGATCATAAGTCTTAACTTCTACGCTTCCGGTACCTGCTAATGCCAAAACCTTAGTAATTGCTGCAGTCAAAGTGGTCTTTCCATGGTCAACGTGACCGATAGTTCCTACGTTAACATGGGGTTTTGTTCTTTCGAACTTAGCTTTTGCCATCGAAATTCTCCTCCTTACACAGTTCGGTAACTGTTGATAATTATATTATTGTACAGTTAAAAATTCAATGTTTTAACTTATAAAATATACTATAACATTTTAATTTTATCTGTCAATATTTTGCTGTTTGCTTTATTCCTTGGGCTTCCTTATTCCTGCAATCTGTTCCTGGATGTTTCTCGGAACTTCAGAATAGTGATCAAACTGCATGGAATAAACCGCCCTTCCCTGGGACCTGGACCGCAGTTCCGTAGCATAACCGAACATTTCGCTCAAGGGCACATACGCAGTAATAACCTGCGCTCCGGAACGGGCTTCCATTCCCTCTATACGCCCGCGGCGTGAATTCAAGTCACCGATGATGTCTCCCATGTATTCCTCAGGGGTTGTGACTTCCACCTTCATAATAGGCTCCAGCAGAACAGGATCCGCATTCTTCATGGCTTCCTTGAATGCCATAGAACCGGCAATCTTGAACGCCATTTCCGACGAGTCCACTTCGTGGTATGAACCGTCGAACAGCTTAACCCTGACATTTATCACCTGATATCCGGCTATGATACCTGTGTTCATGGCATCCCTTACACCGGCATCCACCGCCGGAATGTATTCCTTCGGGATTACTCCGCCAACAATGTTATTAACAAACTCATAACCGCCTGTTTCAAGGGGCTCAATTTCAATCCAGCAATGACCATACTGACCACGGCCGCCGGACTGACGAACGAATTTGCCTTCTGCTTTTGCCGGCCTGCGTATGGTTTCCTTATATGCAACCTGCGGTTTGCCCACATTTGCCTCCACCTTAAACTCACGCATGAGCCGGTCAACTATAATTTCAAGATGGAGTTCTCCCATTCCGGCAATAATTGTCTGACCGGTTTCGGTATCGGTGTAAACCCTGAAGGTTGGATCTTCTTCTGCAAGCTTCTGAAGCGCAATTGCCATTTTTTCCTGTCCTGCTTTTGTCTTCGGTTCTATCGCAACGTTGATAACAGGCTCAGGAAATTCCATGGATTCCAGGATTATCGGATTATTCTCATCACAAAGCGTATCCCCTGTAGTTGTATACTTTAATCCGACAGCTGCAGCAATGTCCCCGGCATAGGCTGTATCTACTTCCTCACGGTGATTGGCATGCATACGCAGGATTCTTCCGACTCGCTCACGCTTTCCTTTGGTTGTATTGAGCACATAAGACCCTGAATTCATGACACCCGAGTAAACTCGGAAATAAGCCAGCTTTCCGACATACGGGTCCGCCATGATTTTAAATGCCAGTGCAGCCAGCGGTTCATTGTCATCCGCATGTCTTACAATTTCTTCATGTTCTTCCCCGTAAAGGCTGTCAGGATGGATACCTTTAACCGGCGGAATATCAAGGGGTGAAGGCAGATAGTCAACAATGCAGTCCAAAAGTTTTTGTACTCCCTTGTTTTTGTAAGACGAACCGCATGTGACGGGAATTATGTCCACGTTGATTGTGGCTTTACGAATAGCTTTTTTCAACTGCTCTTCAGAAATTTCTTCCCCTTCAAGATACTTCACCATCAGTTCGTCATCATAGTCTGCCACTGCTTCCAGCAGCTTCACATGGTATTCATCGACAAGTTCCTTCATATGCTCGGGAATATCCTTTTCCACAATCTCCTTGCCGAGATCATCCATATAGTAATAAGCTTTCATTTTTACGAGGTCAATAATTCCCTCGAAATGATCCTCCTTGCCGATAGGAAGCTGTATCGGGACTGCATTGGCTTTAAGCCGATCTTTCATCATCTGAATGCAGTTAAAAAAGTCCGCACCCAGTATATCCATTTTGTTTACATACGCCAGTCTAGGAACCCTGTACTTGTCTGCCTGACGCCAAACTGTTTCTGACTGCGGTTCAACACCGCCTTTTGCACAAAAAAGGGCTACCGCTCCGTCAAGAACGCGCAGCGAGCGTTCCACCTCCACTGTAAAGTCAACGTGACCCGGCGTATCTATTATGTTCAGCCTTGTTCCTTTCCAGAAGGCAGTAGTGGCCGCTGATGTAATTGTAATACCTCTCTCCTGTTCCTGTTCCATCCAGTCCATCGTGGCGGCACCTTCATGTGTTTCGCCAAGCTTATGAACCTTTCCTGTATAAAACAGTATTCTTTCGGTGGTGGTTGTTTTCCCCGCATCGATATGTGCCATTATACCGATATTTCTTGTGTTTTCCAGACTATACTCCCGGGGCATTCATGTCCTCCTTTCAATATACGAAAAAGCAGATTACCACCTGTAATGAGCAAATGCTTTATTGGCTTCTGCCATTTTATGGGTATCTTCTTTCTTCTTAACTGCGTTGCCGGTATTATTTGCTGCATCCATGATTTCACCGGCAAGTTTCTGTCTCATGGTGCGCTCACTTCTTTGGCGTGCGAAGTTTACAATCCATCGAATACCCAAAGCCTGCCTTCTTTCAGGACGAACTTCTACAGGTACCTGATAGGTTGCTCCGCCCACTCTTCGTGCTCTGACTTCAAGTACGGGCATTACATTATTCAATGCCTGCTCAAATACTTCCAGCGGATCCTTTCCGGTTTTTTCCCGTACAATGTCAAACGCACCATAAACTATTTTCTGTGCTATTCCTTTTTTGCCATCCAACATAACCTTATTGATAAGTTTTGTAACAACCTTATCATTGTATATTGGATCGGGCAATACTTCCCGCTTGGGCACATGTCCTTTTCTTGGCACTTTCTTCCCTCCTTTGCATGATAACTGACAGGTTACCCCATCGTATCACAGGTACTCGTCCCGTAAAAACGGTCCGTCAGCGCTTGTTCAGTTGCTCAGATATTTAAACCGGCAACTTTAAGACTTGCCCAGTTTATATATGAAACAACGCACAAAAGCGCTGTAGCATCCTGTCATTAAGTTTTAATCAGTTTCAGAAACCCTACTTCTTCGGCTTCTTAGCACCATACTTGGAACGACCCTGCATTCTGTTTGCAACACCTGCTGTATCAAGGGTTCCGCGAATGATGTGGTAACGTACGCCTGGCAGGTCCTTAACACGGCCGCCGCGAATCAGAACAACGCTGTGTTCCTGAAGATTGTGACCGATACCGGGTATATATGCTGTAACTTCAATCTGGTTTGACAGACGTACCCTTGCAACCTTACGAAGAGCGGAGTTCGGCTTCTTCGGAGTAACTGTTTTAACAACCGTGCAGACACCGCGCTTCTGAGGGCAGTTAATATGCGTGGTCACCTTCTTCAGGGAATTCAGTCCGTACTGAAGTGCAGGAGCACCTGATTTCTTAGTAACCTTTTCTCTTCCCTTCCTGACCAGCTGATTAAACGTCGGCATTCACCATTCACCTCCTTTTACGGATTATTTATTAATATATCCATCCGACGGATGGAATAATAAACGTTTATAAATTATCTAATCTTTTATTATCGCAGCCACTGCGGTTCCAACGTCAATACCGCATTTTCTGCCCAGCAGCTTCATCGTATCAACCTTGTAAATTTCAATATTCTTGTCCCTGCAGGCATCCATGACCTTCGATATTACTCTTTCTTCCGCATCCTGCGCAATAAAAAGCACACGAACCTTGTCTGCTGCCAGGGCCTTCAGTGTCTGCTTCAATCCCACAGTCTTACTGTGATGTTTTAAATCATCCAGCACGACTATATTACCTCCGGTCCCGTTATACACAGCGCCGTTTTTTCCGCCAAGCCATAAAAAGTCTGCTTCATAAGCCAAGCAGACAGACCAGCCGCCCAGTCATTAATCCGGGGGATTCCTCTTGCAGCCTGATTTTAACAGCACTGTATAAAACACTCATATCTTCTTACTGATATGTCAAAAAAAACCTTTGCACACAAAAACAGCATGATACGTCATGCTGAATTAAACACTGAAATATTGTATCACTGCCTACTCCTGTTGTCAAGGAAATTTCGCAAGACCCAAAAATCCGGACGGATTTTCTGCAAATTACTGCTGGCAGCTTTCCCTGAAAATAAAAGGAGTATCAATTATTATTTTTACCGGCGGAGATCCGGGCATATTCAGCATATCGGCCATTACTTTGATGCATGCACGGGATATCTCCTCCGTCGGGTATTGTACGGTCGTTATTGACGGGCTGTGAATTTCCAGGGAATCATTTATTCCGTAAACTATAATCTCAAGGTCCTGCGGAATGCGTATTCCCCGTTCACTGAATACCGACAGGGCCCCCAGCGCCAGAATGTCATTCTGAATATACAGTGCCGTGGGAACTGATTTTTCTTCAAACATCCTTTCGGCAGCCATTCTTCCTTCCTGTACCTTGTTGGCTGAAGGTGAATCCTGCCCGCTCGTGAATACTTTTACTTCCATATTATATTTAAGGCACTGATCCATAATGCCATTGTTTCTCTGGATTATTGTCAGACTGGTATTGCTGTACACGGGCTGCATTATGCCTACCGATTTATGCCCGTTCTTGTGGAATATGTCGGCAATTTTTGTTCCCACCCGGTAATTGTCCACTGTTACCAGGTTATATTTTGTCAAGTCCCCGTAAAGCATTACTGCCGGAACCTGGATATTTGCTTCCGCCAAAAAATCAATATCCTCCTGGAAAACCGGAGGCACCACAATTCCATTAAAATATGATGCGGTAATTATTTGCTCCAGTTCTCTCAGCTTACCGTTCTGATACGGCAATATTGTGAACCTCATTTCCCTGACTTCTCCGGAAGAAGTCATGTTCTGCAGTACATTGATAAAAGTATTCAGAAACAACGGATGCTGTTCGGGCGACCAGAACAATGCAATTTCCGGCATATGGCTTATATTACGGGTACTCAGCTTTCGAGCGGAAACATTGGGGATATAGCCCATTTCATTAGCAACTTTCAGGATCAGCTGCTGCGTCTCCCGCGATATGCGCATTTCTCCCGCTCTTCCGTTCAGTACAAGGGATACGGTGCTTGCAGATACACCTACCGCCTTTGCAATATCATAAATGCTTACCACTCTATCACCTGCATCCTATAATTATTTCATCTCCGTCCCATTCAAACGTTCCGTTCAGGTTTGCGCCTTCTGTTATCCTAACCATGTAATTCATAACTTCTTCTCCACCTGATTCCCTGGTAACAACCACCGGAATCCCTTCCTTGTTCACAATCATCGGAACAAAACGCGTCTGTGTAATTTTCCCGTCTTCTATTATACACTTTGCAGCAATGGTATAAATAGACTCAGGATGGAACGGGTATGTGGGGTATTCAGGATCAGGAACAAAACCGAACATTTCTATTCTTTTCCTTGCCCAACTTTCGGGATCAAACACCTCATTTTTTACTCCCCTGGTTGCCCTGAAGTTCGGACTCAGTGAAGGAACCCAGGCAATAAAATTATTAAGCCCGTGATAAATTGTTTTACCCTTGTAAACTTCAATCCCATGCAATATATGGGAATGGGAACTGAAAATCACATCCGCCCCGGCGTCTATCGCCGCATAGGACACCACCTGCTCATAATCGGCAAGTTTTACCGGTTTATGTACAAGACCCTTATGCAAATACAGGACCAGCACATCGCACTGCTTTCTGAGATTCCTGATGTCGTCCAGCATATTGCGGAAAGATACCGGCTCAGGAAACGTATATATTTTAGTCGGGTTTCCGCCCGGGTTTGCCACATCCCCCAGGTCATAATGGGTTATTATTTCCACATAGGCACAGCCGGGTTTTGTCTCAGTTGCCCACATTATTCTGGGTCCTGTACAGTTATAGCTCAGAACTCCGATCCTTACCCCATTTTTCTCTATTATAGCAGGTCTTTTGGCATGTTCTAGGTTAAATCCTCCCCCTGTATATAATATCTTATTTTGCTCCAGCCATTCAATTGTATCTTTTATACCCGTTTCTTTCGCATCATAAATATGGTTTCCTGCCAATGAAAGCGCATCAAACCTGCCTTTCAGTGGCTCCAGATTCTTGAGCTGACGATGCAGGTCGGCAAACTCAGGCGCACGGTCGCTGTACGGAACCTCAAGATGTCCCAGCACGACGTCCGCTTTCTTTATAATATCGTCAACACTTTCAAAAAATTTTTCCGGATCTTTTCCAAGTATTATATCTCCTGTTGCAATTAAAGAAAGCCGTTTACTCATAAATGTTTGTCCCCATTTCTTTTTTCAGGTTTCAGGTTTTCGTATATACACATTTGTTTTTATTCAATACCAGGTTTGGCTTAGTCAAACTTGTGACAGGCAACATAGTGCCCGTTTCCATGGTCTTTTGCGGTGGGTGCCTGTTTACGGCAGATATCCGTTACTTCCGGACAGCGATCACAGAAACAGCACCCTGAAGGCCTGTTTATCAGGCTGACCACTTCTCCCTTCAATATGATTCTTTCACGTTCTTTCTCAACAACAGGATCAGGTATCGGTACTGCTGCAAGCAATGCCTTTGTATACGGATGCATCGGGTTTTCATACAATTCTTCGCATGGGGCAATCTCAACAATGTTTCCGAGGTACATTACTCCTATCGTGTCACTTATATGTTTTACCACCGACAGGTCATGCGCAATAAACAGGTATGTCAGTCCCAGTTTCTGCTGCAAATCCTCCAAAAGATTTATTATCTGGGCCTGTATGGACACGTCCAGCGCAGATATGGGTTCGTCGCATACTATCAGTTCGGGATTGGTTGACAGTGCCCTGGCTATTCCCAGCCTTTGCCTCTGTCCACCCGAAAATTCATGAGGAACCCGGTTTTTCCATGACGGTGACAAACCAACAAGGCTAAACAGTTCATCAACCCTTCGTTCATATTCCTGCCTGGAAGATACCAGTTTATGTATTTTTAATGATTCCCCCACCAGACTTCCTGCACTTTTCCTAGGATTTAACGAGCTGTACGGATCCTGGAAAATCATCTGTATTTTTCGCCTGTGCCTGCGCAGTTCCGACTCTTTCATTCTGTTCAGATACAGGCTGTTAAAAATGATATCTCCTTCACAATCGGTAATCAAACGCAGAATGCTTCTGGCCACCGTCGTTTTCCCGCATCCCGACTCTCCGACCAGTCCGAAGGTTTCTCCCCGTTTAATGCTGAACGAAACATTGTCCACCGCAATTATTTCACCAATTTTTCTTTGAAGGATACCCCTTTTTATCGGAAACCGAACCGTAAGTTTTTTTATTTCAAGAATATTGTCTTCAGCCGGTTTCCTGCAGTCAATCCTTATGCTCTTTTCTTTGTTTTTGTCCATTTCATCGAGTTCTTCGCGGCTGAGGTAACATGCGGAAAAATGGCCTTCTTCGGCGGTTTGTTTCAAAGCGGGAATTCCTTCATTATAACACCTGTCGCATTTATATCTGCATCTTGGCAAGAACGGGCAGCAATTATCAATGTTTTCGGGTATCCCGGAAGGCGGATCAATAGGCTGCAGTTTCCTGTCTTTCCTGTCATCCAGTCTTGGAATGGCATTCAGCAATCCTCTCGTATAGGGATGAGAGGGATGGGCAAATATGTCTTCAGTTCTGCCCGATTCAACAATTCTTCCGGCATACATCACGTATATGCGCTGTGCGTACCTTGCTACAATACCGAGATTATGCGTAATTATAAGCAGTGCAGTATTGTTTCTGACGGTTACGCTTTTCAATAGTTCCAGTATCTGGGCCTGTGTCGTAACATCCAGCGCGGTGGTGGGCTCATCGGCAATTATAAGCTTTGGATTTCCTGCCATTGCAATGGCTATCATAATGCGCTGGCGCATTCCTCCTGAAAACTGGTGAGGATACTCCTTCAATCTCTTTTCTGCATCGGGTATTCCGACCAGTCTCAAAAGCTCAACTGCCCTTTCCATTGCCTCTTTTTCGTTCAGGTTCGTATGTATCATTATAGGCTCCATTATCTGACTTCCGATGGTTTTTACAGGATTCAGAGAAGTCATGGGTTCCTGAAAAACCATACCTATTTTTCCGCCGCGTACTCTTCGCATTTCCGGACCATTTGCAGGATATTCAAGCAGATTCTCGCCTTCCAGCATTACTTTTCCGCCGTCAATGCTTCCGGGCGGTGTCTGAATCAGCTGCAATACTGCCAGCTGGCTTACGCTTTTCCCGGAACCGCTCTCTCCAACTATACCGACCGTTTCACCCTGATCGATATAGTAAGACACATCATTTACAGCTTTAATAACCGTTTCATCTATACAAAACGATACGCTTAAATTGTCTACCTGCAAAAGATGTTTCATTGTTCTCCCCCTTAAATTGAGCCGCGCAGTCGCGGATCAAGCACGTCTCTTAGCCCGTCTCCCAGGATATTGAATCCCAGTACGAGCAGCATTATGCAGATACCGGGCGCAAGCGCAAACACAGGATTTGTAATAAGCCTGTTATATCCTTCATTCACCATTGCCCCCCACGATGCCATTGGAGGTTTTACCCCCACGCCAAGAAAACTCAGGCTGGCTTCGGCCAGAATCGTTCCGCCTATGTTCATTGTAAAGAGAACGAGTATTGGTGATAAGCAATTGGGCAGGATATGTGAAAACATTATCCTTATGTTGCTCGCTCCCAGAACCCTTTCGGCGTTTATATAATCGGAATTGCGTATTGCCAGCACCTGTGCACACATAAGCCTTGTATATGTAGGTATGGTCGATAACCCCAAAATTATCATGAGGCTTGTCATACCCGAACCGAAAATAATACCCAGACCCAGTGACAGCATAATTGGCGGAATGGACATCAATGCGTCCATGACCCGGGAAATTATAGTATTAACCGCACCTCCGACATATCCTGCAACCAGTCCAAGGATTATGCCGCACCCCGCGGAAATCAGGACTGCCACGAAACCTATACTGAGGGATGTTCTTGCACCGTAAATAAGCCGGCTGAGTATATCCCTTCCCAGCTCGTCATTCCCAAGGGGATATTCGCGGGACGGCCCTGCAAACGACAGTTTTAAATCCTGTTTATACGGATCATGCGGACTGATAAGCGGAGCAAACAGGGCAACAAAAATGAAAAACGCAACAATTACTGCACCGAATATGACAATCCTTCTTGCGAACAGCCTTTTGAAAAACTTTCTTACACCGGTCAGATAATGCTTTATCTCACTCATGTTTATACATCAACCTCCGAAAAATATTAGAGAGACCGTTTACTGCAGGCGAATACGGGGATCGATATACCCGTAAGAAATATCAACAATCAGGTTTGCAATGGATACAACAACGGCTACAAGAAGTATACATGCCTGTGTCGTTGCCACATCCTTGCTCAGTACACTGTTTACAAGCAACTGGCCGGTTCCGGCTATGCTGAATATTATTTCAACTGAAGTGGATCCAGAAACCACATTCCGGAAAGACATTCCTGTCAGTGTTACAATCGGTATCAGCGCATTTTTCAACGCATGCTTCGTTATTACCTGCGATTCTTTAAGTCCCTTTGCCCTGGCCGTTCTTATATAATCCTGGCGTATAACCTCAAGCATGCTGGATCTCATCTGCCGCGTCGTTCCTGAAATGGCCCCCACGCTTAATGCAAACAAGGGCAGGATGGTTTGTTTAATGCTCATCGAAAAATTTTCGGTGGGAAAAGTGAAACCATATGAAGGAAGCCATTTAAGGTGCATTGCAAACAGCGACATTCCCAGCACCGCAAGCCAGAATAACGGCATCACGGCACCCAGGTTTGCCAGTAGTGTAATAACCGTATCTATTGCCTTTCCCCTTTTAGTCGCTGCAAGAATACCGAGAATCACGCCGACGGCGGTACTGATTATTATTGAAAGGGTTCCAAGATACATTGTAACCGGCAGCCGGGCTTTTATCAGGTCAATTACCGGCATTCTGTATTTATAGGACATTCCGAAGTTTCCTCTCAGTATATTCGACAGCCAGTTTATATACCTGATATGCATTGGCTTGTCCAAACCCATTTCCTTGTAAGCGATCTCATACTGTTCCCTGGTTATATCTCCGCCCAGCATTGCATACACCGGATCACCGGGTATCATATACGTCAATAAAAACGTAAAGACCGATACAATAAATATAACGATGACTGACTGTATCAGTCTTTTTACAATATAACGAGTCATTTTCTACCTGGCCCCCAATCGGAACAATGTCAATTAATACTCTCTTTTAAAATGTCGCCCGATACAGGCTTAATTTTCCGTACCGGGCAGACATCATTCATGTATATTAACTAAAAGAATTCCGTCACTTTATTTTTCCATCCAGGTCAGTTCCGGAGTCCAGAATGAAGCGTGATACCATCCAAGGTAACTGTCATGTACATTATTGGAAGCATAGAACTGATTGCTGATTGAAGCAAAGGGTATTACCAGGCAGTATTCATCAATTACTTTCTTAGACAGTTGCTTACTTATTTCAACCTTTTCATCAAATGTCTTTGCTGCCTTGGCTGCATCAATCAATTCCCGTATATCTTTCGGGTGCAGAACTCCGCCTACACATCTTACGCCTTCATCAGTCAAGGTTCTTTCATATACAGGCGCAATATCCGCTTCTCCGCGTCCTGCCCAGCGCAGTATGCCATCCCATGTTCCGTTGATACCGGTCATTTCATTTTCTTTGGCAGCATCTATGGGTATGATCTCCATTTCAATACCGACTTCGGAGAGATAAGCCTGGACAATTTCCATGAGTTTTACGTCGCCGGAGTTGACATATCCTTTGACCTTGAAACCGTTTGGATATCCTGCTTCTGCAAGCAATTGCTTAGCCTTTTCCGGGTCATAGGGATAAGCGGCAACCTCTTCGTTATATGACCATGCCCCGGGCGGTACCCACTGATTGGTATAAGCCCATCCCTGGTCGGAATACATTTCCGCGATTGCCTTGGCATCAACTGCATGGGCAATTGCCTGTCTGACTTTCAGATCATATGTCGGCAGCGAAGGATCATTGCTTGTAGGCATAATTCCAATCATCATCGTACCGGTGGTAAGAGGACGGCTGATGGGTTCAAGTCCGTCGATCTTCATGGCATTTACAACAGTTAAGTCAACATTGCCTATTGCATCGACTTCCCCCGCTCTGAATGCGGAAACAATAGTTGTGGTATCGGGCATAAATATAATTTCTATGCGATCAAGATAAGGCAAACCTTCTATACGGTAATCCTCATTCTTTTCATAAACGATCTTAACATCCCGTTCCCATTCAATAAACTTAAACGGTCCAGTTCCTACAGGATTGGCAATTGCAGCATCTTTTCCGTGAGTTTTAACATATGTAGGGGAAACAATACGTCCGGCAGTAAAAAGAACTGCATCGGCTATGGCGTTGTTCCATCTTGAAAGATGGCAAACAACTGTCAGCGGATCTACAACTTCAATTGATTCCACGTCATTTATTTCACTGCGTCCTGATCTTTTGAATTCTTCCAGGTTCCATTTAACCGCTTCGGCATCGCATACCGTTCCGTCGTGGAATTTTACACCGTCTCTCAGATGAATGGTCAGCGTCAAAGAATCTGCATCCAGTTTGAATGATTCGGCCAGGTAAGGCACAAGCACTCCCTTTTCATCATATCTAGCCAGAGTTTCAACTGCAGGTTCAACCGCCAGGTTATCCCACAATGTTGCAAGTCCGCCGGGATAACCCAGACACTGAACTGCAGTGGGGAGTACAAGTCTGAAAACACCGCCTTCTTTTTCATTTGTTTTTGAACCTGTTCCATCCGTCTGTGCCGCTTTTGTAGGTTCAGTACCAGGCTTTGCTGCATCCGATGCACGATTGGAACCGGAACACGCTGCTGTCAGCATCAGTATTGATACCGCCATCAGCAGTGCAATGATTTTTCTGAATTTTTTCATGACAGTTCCCTCCCGACATGTTAATTATTTATTTGACCGGCTATAACCGGTTTATAAATGAGTTAAAACAGGTCTGAGGCAAACAGGGCTATCTCGCGTCTTACATCATCGCGGTAGTCGTAATGAACATCGTGACCGGCATTGTGATAGATTATACATTTTGAATTCTTTATTACTTTTACAGGCCAAAGAATATCGGTTACAGGAACTACCTGATCGTTATATGCATTGATCATAAGAACAGGGATATTTATTTTGGATAATTCCTGGTAAACTTCTTCATCGGTTTTGAGATGGGAAAGAGGTTTTCTGGGATTAATCCGTATTTCTTCCACGGATCTGTTAAGTTCAAATTCATATGCCTTTTCGGCTTTCCGTTCAAATTCTTCCCTTAATTCGGGATTGTCCTTAAATTTTTCAGCAAAGGACAGGTAATGCAGTCTTACACGCTCGGCACTCTTTTTCCTTGCCTCAGGATTGTCTGCCGCCTTTATGGCTTCAAGCCTTGCGGGGGATGTTTCTCCTCCTTTTCTTGAATGCGGCCCGCCTACAAGGGCAACAAATCCTACCAGTACTTCCGGATGGCGCAGGGCAAGGTGCCAGCCGATACCTGCACCATGCGACTGACCGGTATACAGGAATTTTTTAATTCCCTTGATTCTTGCGAATTCGTATACATCGTCAGCCCATATGTTATACCACTCACCGCCGTAATCTTCTGTAACATGTGTTGATTTTCCGTATCCCCTGATTTGAATTGTAAAAACATGAAATCCTTCATCAGCCAGATCCATTGGCCATCCTTTTTCATCGGGATCAAATCCCATCTGGGCTGACAAAACATATTTTTCCCCCGAACCATATTCATTGTAATACAGGGTTATGCCATTGACTTCCTGATACATATATATCACTCCTGTCACTTACACCCTGAAATGAGAAATTATTCTTTGCTAAACCAATTTGCTTAATCGGTTTAGCTAAATTATAACATAACATTTCACAGAATGTAAATATAAATAACTAAAAAATTTGTGCTTTTTGTATATTTTAGACCTGGTATTGCAGACAGGGCATTTTACTTACAAAACTCTTTATAAAAAAAGCTATTTATTGCAAAATAGAAACGGACAAAGTTGCAAAAAAAATTCCCCAGTTTTGCAACTATGAATTCCCCACTATTGCAAAAGGCCATTGAAGGCACCACACCAAAATAATATCCTTGTGAT